>Ga0129308_1000643_pt1 | contig 48083 bp, 47 predicted proteins | sample L827metagenome_FD_94440 | JGI IMG/M metagenome (GOLD analysis project Ga0129308, IMG submission 94440) | Ring-tailed lemur group fecal microbial communities from Wisconsin, USA - L827 metagenome | ecosystem: Host-associated > Mammals > Digestive system > Large intestine > Fecal | place: USA... | reverse complement strand
GTGCCGGTCATATCCCTATTTTTCCGCACACCTGTTCCAGACAGCACTTATGGCAGCGGGGCTTGGTCCTGGCGGTGCAGATGTCTCTGCCGTGGATCACCAGACGATGGCAGAAATCGTTTCCTTCCTGGGGCGGTATGAGCTTCCACAGTTCCATTTCCACCTTTTTCGGTTCTTTTACCCCGTCCACCAGCCCCATGCGGTTGACCAGCCGTATGCAGTGGGTATCGGTGACGATGGCCGGTTTTCCGAAGACGTCCCCCACGATCAGGTTCGCGCTTTTGCGCCCGACCCCCGGCAGCTTCAGCAACGCGTCAAAGTCCGACGGCACCTCGCCGCCGTACTGTTCGTCAAGGATCTTCATACAGGCGCTGATATCCCTCGCCTTGCTGTGCCCCAGGCCGCAGGGCCTGACGATCTGTTCGATATCTGCCACGTCCGCCGCCGCCAGCGATTTGACGTCCGGATATTTTGCGTACAATTCCTGCACCACCACATTTACTCTGGCGTCAGTGCACTGAGCCGCCAGACGCACGCTGACCAGCAGCTTCCACGCCTGGTTATAATCCAGGCTGCACGCCACGTCGGGATATTCTTTCTTCAGACGCTCAATGATATCCAGCGCCAGTTTCTTTTTCCTTGTCTCCGCCATGCAATTCTCCTCCCGCCGTCTCTCATAAAAATACGCCCACCTGGCCGTTAAAATATGTCTTCAGGCCGCGGTCGCAGGGAGACACCCTGGCTGGGATCCCCTGCACCGCGCCGCTCAAAGCGTCCTCCATACACTGTTTCGCCTCCGCGAAGCAGGAGGGCTTCAGCGGCAGTTTCTTGTGGCAGGGATATACCGCGTCAAAAAGCGTTGATATCGCGTCCATGCGGCGCATCGATGCGAGGAATGCTTCCGGCGAACTGCCCTGCTGAAACAGATAGACCGGTCCTTCAAATATCGAATCCCCCGAAAACACCATGCGGTTTCCCCGATCCAGCAGGCTGATGCATCCCCGGGTGTGCCCCGGACAATGGATCGCCTCGATCCTTCTGCCTCCCAGCTCAAACTGCATTCCGTCCTCCAGCTGCCGCAGCCGACCGCGTTTTTTCTCATCCAGCAGCGGAATGTCTTCCGGTCGTATCCACGCCTCCTGAAAATAATCCAGCCCCCCGGTATGATCCCAGTGTCCATGGCTCAATACCACGTCGTAAGGCAGCCTGGTCAGCGACGAGATGAGTTTTCCGGGATCTTTCTCCCCAAATCCGGTATCGAAAAGCAAGGCTCTCTCCGCTCCCGCAATGAGAAACATCCTTGAGTACCGCTCCATGATCGACCACAGCCCGTCTCCCAGCTTTCGAACCGTGAAATGAAGATCGGTCCCATCGCCTGCCGCCGGAGCAGCCGGCTCCATACGGTCATCAAAACTTTCGCTGAGATCCAGATTGATCCTCCCGTGAAACACATCGTACTCAAATTTATCGGTGGGCCGGACCATGCCCGCTCCGCAGCGCAGCGCCTCCCCCAGGGACGGGTACACAATATTGGCCGCTTCCGGCACGCAGCCATCCAGGCAGCCGTCTGTGACAAAGACCAGATGGCCGCTTCCTCCCTCATCGGCAGCCCGAGCCAGATCTGCTCCGCTGACTCTGGGGCCGTTCCCGCCGCAGCCGTCCTGTCCGCCGAGAATGAAGACCGCCGTATCCTGAGGCACGGTCCCGCTTTCCAACGCCGTCAAAGCCTCCCGGGGAGACGAAAACAGGAGGGGAGCACAGCGAACAAACGCCATGTCCTCCGGAAGGACGTCCAGATTCAGCAAAACACCCTGGGGCGCCAGATTTCCAGTCAGCGTCATCCAGCTTCCCCATCGCCTTCTATAAGGATCTAATCCTGTCCAGTCTGACGTTTTCACCGGCGTTCCTCTTCTCTTTTCACAAAGGCCCGGCAGACCGTTTCGTCTGTCTGACGCATCCCTTCTCTGGCGATATGACCCAGCATCCGGATCGTCTCATCGGCATTTTCACACACAAAGCCGTCCATGTCAGGTATGATCACACCCATGGCCGCCAGCTCCGCCGATTCAATGGCAATTCCAGCTGCGCTGGAAAGTTTCAGCGCGCATCCGTATTTCGCTCCGTCGCAGATCACACCGCCGATACTGCCCACCAGATTTTTAATAGCGCCTTCCACCTTGTCTTCAGTCCCGGACAGCAGAAACGCCGTTCCCCCGGCCACGCCGATCCCCGCTCCGATGGCGCAGGCGCACATGGCGGACAGCCGTCCGATATTGCTCTTCACATAAATCGTCAGCAGATAACTGAGCGCGATGGCTCTCACCAGCTCTTCCCGATCCTTATGTTTCTGCTCTGCCACGTAGACCAGCGGCAATGAGGCCGTGATCCCTACGTTGCCGCTGGTGGCGCAGGACATGGCCGACAGGTTGATCCCGCCCATCCGCGCGTCGGAAGCCGCCGCCGCGTAGATCTTTGCCTTCAGATACATGGGATCGCCTTCCATCTTTTGAAATCCGGCCCCGAACTGGCCGCCGGCTCCGCTTTCCAGCCCGGCGTCCGCCAGTTTCTGGTTCAGTTCGATGGCTTTCTCCAAAAACGAGATATCGCTGTAAGTTGCCTCCGACGCAAAGCGGAAGAACTCCGGCACTGTAAACCCACGGATCGGATCCTCCGTCTCGTAGGCCAGATCTTCCAGTCGGAATCCTTCTTCCTCAAAAAGACATGTTCCATTCGCTTCCAGTCTGACCAGATGTGCGTGAGATCTTGCCACTACAGCCCGGCCCGTGCCATTTTCCGTCTCCACGATCGCTTCGCAGTATACGCTGATCCCCTTGTAATCCCAGAATATTTCTGTCTCAAAATGGCGGGCTTTGAAGTCTTCGATCATCTCCGGATCGTAGTCGCCCACCGTATTCAGCACTTCCAGCCCCAGATCAGGATCTCCATAAAAGGCTCCCAGTATCGTGGGATACACTACCCCCATATAACGCGTGCCCGGCGTACAGACCGCCAGACAGTTTTTATAGGTGTCTTTGTCCAGGATCAGCTTGATCCTCTTCGGTATCCCCCCCACCGCCCTGGCCGCGGCCGCTCCCGCAAACGCCACGCTCACCGGTCCCGTACAGCCCCGGGCCGGGTTAGTCTCCTTCTTGAGGATGCTCAGCAGTTCATCATATCGCTCCATTTTTCTTCCACTCCTTCTCGCCGGCATAAGCCGGCGTTTTTCTTTAAAATCAATTTTCCGAACATGGCCGTACATGCCCCACGGCTGCTGTTCAGCCTGCGTTACGGGCCGATCCCTCACTGCAGTCCGGCGTTTCTTTGCTGCGGGCCTTGATCCTGCGTTCCGCAAAATACAGCGCCAACACGCAGCATCCCGCCGCCACGCACGCGAAGGACGTCAATGTCCATGCCTGGCGGAAGCTGTGGGTCAGCAGATAAAAGCCGAACAGATTTGGTCCGATCCCTCTCCCAAATCCCCTGGCCACCTCATACAGCGACTGATAGCGCGCACGATGAGTCTCCGGCGCGTAATTGGCGATAAACACCCCCGCTCCTGTTGAGACCAGGATCTCGCCGGTGGTCCAGATCACCACTGCGGCGTAAAACAGACCGATGCGGCCTACAAAGCCGTTGACGGCGAACCCTGCCGCATACAGCAGCGAAGCCAGCGTAATGTTTAGAAGCTGATTGTTCTTCTTTGACGCCGAGATGATCAGCGGCGTACCAGTAACGCATACCAGCGCATTGACGCTCCATATAAATCCAGAATAACGCGACCCTGCTTCGATTCCAAAAAGCTCTGCAAACTGCAGCGGCAGCATGAAACTGATCTCCTGATAACAGGCCGTCAGGGCAATGAGACAGAGCACAAAGGCGAAGACCACCGGACGATGCCAGAGAGAGCGGAGAAGGCTCTCATCGGCCCCCTTCAAGCGCTCCTGCCCTGCGGCCCTGTGTCCGTCTTCCCTCTCCGGTCCAGCATTTTCCTGTCTTTTTATCGGCACATAACTTTCTTTGACGAACAGGCACATCCACACTCCCGACAGAGCGAACAATATTCCCTGTCCGAAAAACGCCCACTGCATATAATTGTGAAAAAGCAGCCCGCCGATCGACGGACCGATAGCAAACCCTATATTCTGAGATAGATAGAGAATGGAAAAACACTCCGTGCGGTTCTTCTCATCTGAATAATCCGTGATCATCGCCGCGATGATGGGAGTGGCCATGTTGCTGAATGCATACGACAGGACCATGAAAACCAGCGCCACGGCCGTTTTACAAAAAAAACCTGCCAGTATGATCGTGAGAACCGCCAAGCCGTCCGCCAGCAAAAACATTTTTTTCCGTCCAAAGGCGTCCGCCAGCTTTCCGCCGGACAGAGAACCGATCACCGCCGCCACGGCCACGAAAAACATGACGTTTCCGATCTGAAATTCATTGAATCCCAGCGTGCTGGAGGCCATGAGCGATATAAACGCAAACACGAAGGTACCCATCGCCATGATGGTCCTCACAAATGACAGTAAATAGATCTGCCGGGGCAGTCCCCGAAACTGGCTGATAACACCCATTTCTCACCTCTGACCGCGTATACTGCTTCTCTTTTTGTCGAATGCGGATATATTCGTTTTATCACAGAATGATGTCGAATTCAACTGCTCTGTGGAATCTTCCCTTCCGCGATATAGAAAACATCGATAGCGCCTCGTTCTTTTATTGACGAAATGAATTATACATTTTGTTCAAAAGGATTTACGATAGAAATAGAAGAGAAATTTTCAGAATGAGAACGGAGGATAAGATGACAGAATATACTATAGATGAACGCGGTATCCGGGACGATCTGGTCGTGGTCGTCGGTTCCGACTCCTTTGGAAGCGGCTCAGAGGAACTGGGAAAAAATCTGATGAAGACTTATCTGTATTCCATGACGGAGGCGGATGTAAAACCACACACCATGATCTTTATCAATAACGGCGTTCTGCTCACCGTCGAGGGTTCCCCGGTGCTTGAACACCTGCAGGCCCTTGCCGGATCCGGCGTAACGATCTACACCTGCGGCGCCTGCCTGAACTATCACGGGCTGGAAGCAAAGCTGGCCGTGGGCGAGGTAACCAATATGTACAGCGTAGTAGAGCTCATGAACAGCTCTGGAAATGTGATCAAACTGTAGATGTGTTCAGTTGGACAGTTGGAAGATCCCAACGAGAGGTGAAAACGATGCTGCAGACCAAAACAGAAAACAGAATACCTTTTGAACCGGAGTTCCTGCTCATCACCTTTTCCTCTGCCAGTCACTGTATCGAGACGGAAAAAAAGGCGCGGGAGGATTTTAATGTCCACATTATTCCAACCCCCAGAGAGATCAGCGCCAGCTGCGGCATGGCCCTGCGTTTCACCGGGACCACTCCGCAGGATGTGAGCCGTTTTTTCAGCGAATTGGATGTGCCGTCACAGTTTTTTGCCATGGGATCCCGTGGAGAGGATGGAAAACGTCCCGCTGAAAAGCTGAATGTCCGTTCATAGACTTACCGTCCTGAATGCTGCCGTCATCCTTTAAAAAAGGAAACATAAATTTTGGCGCTTTCCCGGCCGATGTAAAAAAGACGTCGGTCGGTTTTTTTGTGTGCCGGCTCCCGGAAAAATCGGGATAGTGCGCGCCATGCCGCAGAAGCGGTGGAGACGAGGGGCGAAGATGATCCGCTCAGAGACACAGTCCCTCTTGCACAGCGGCGAACGCCGCTATATAATATTGCTGAGTATACTGAATTTGTGAATCCAGTAAATGCGAGTCACACCGATCCCGTTTATTTGATCATTTCATCTCTCCACGGTTTATCCCCGGATCTCCGCAGATCAGAAAGGACTTGACTTATGAGTGTGGGATTTCTTTTTACTTCCGACATCAGCGACTGCGAAACTTTTCTTTACACCCTGAAGGACCTGGCCCGACAATCCGGTTATACATACACCCGCGGCGACGACTGGGCCCGCGTGAATTTCTGCCGCATGGGCGAACTGGAATTTTCCTTCGAGCCTGAGGAAGATAATCCGGAAGGCGATCTGATCCTGACAGCCGAATGCGTTACCAGCCTGGCGGGCGCCGGGTTCCACGCGGCCGCCATAGATTTTACCGATCTGGTGGTGAGGGAGACCGGCATCCAGATCGACATGGACGATGAGACCGAATACTATGAGCATCGAAATTTTCAGCGCTTGAGACAGGAACACTTTTATCCCTGGCTCACCACTCTGGTAGACCTCTGCAGACAGGAAGGCGAAAACTCTGCTCTCAGCAATTTCTGCGTCTGCTGGGACCTGGATCAATATGTCCCTGAAGATATCCCCGGCACAGTGGTGACGCCCTTTGGCCGTTATCACATCGCCCAGCTGGTGGATCAGGTCCAGAACGAAGGGATCGAAGTATTCGCCAGAGAATTTTTCATATGGAACGAGCGGGAACAGAACGGACGCTTTTTCCTGAATACCGCCATGTCCATTCTGTGGGAGGACTGCTGTTTTATGCCTTCCGACCGCAGCGAGCGCGACAGGACCGCCAACCAGACCTTCCTCTCCTATCTGGAGCGTGCCGCTTCCATGGACGTTTCTCTTCCCATGCCGAAGGCGGAGTACGAATTGGTCTGCCGTCTCGACGGCCGCACTCCCATAGATCTGACCGTATTCCCGGATTATCTGTCCGATTATCCCATCGGCTATCGGCGGAGGCCTGTGGTCCACCGGCTGGGCAACACGGATATTACCATTCCCGGACACTTCCTCCGGGACGAGGAAGACAGCGACATCGTGTGGTACGACGACGCCCAGGGAGGCTGGCACAGCCTGCGGGCCAGCGCGTTCCGCATCAGCGAGGGGGAAGCGGAATTTTCAGAACGGCTCTTTCTGGGACTTCCGGAGGATCCCACGGAGTTTAAGGCAGGCGACGGCAGAGGCAAGGCGTCCTTTGCCGGAAAACTCTGCGATGATGAAGACGATTCGATCTATTATCAGTCCATCGCACAGATCGTCTGCGCCAGGCAGGTGACTCTGCTGACCGCCTCCTATGAGCGACCGGAAGACAAAGGGTGGGCCATGGAACTTTTTCTGGGAATACGCTCCTTCCGAAAGGTAGAAATATAAGCAGAAAGATAGATCTCACATAAAGATAGATCTCACATAAACGAGCGAGAATATCACGTAAAAAAGAGGGCGTATCCGCCCCCTTTTTGTTCTGCAAAATACGGACCCTGTGCCAGACCATCCTCTATACCGGATCCAGTTCCCCTGTCACAGAATCCATGACAAACCCGTAGATCTTCACATCCCCCGGGATCAGCGGATGTTTGCGCAGCAGCTCCGCAGTCTGTTCCACAGAAGCGTACACATCGTCGAAGCCCGCCAGCCACGATTCAAAATCCACGCCGCAGTAGCTGATCATCTGCAGCATTTTTTCCGATACGCCCCGCTCTTTCATACGGCTGATCATTTCCGCGCTGTTGGTACCCTGCACTCCGCAGTCCGTATGTCCCACCACGAGAATTTCTTCCACGCCCAGCTCGTATATGGCGATCAGCAGACTGCGCACTACGCTCCCAAAGGGATGAGAGATCACGCCCCCTGCATTTTTTATGATTTTCACATCCCCGTTTTTCAGGCCCAGGGCAGCCGGCAGCAATTCCACGAGCCGCGTGTCCATACAGGAAAGGATCGCCGTCTTCTTATCCGGATACTTACTCGTTATATACTGCTCATATTTTTTTCCCGATACAAAAGCTTTGTTATACTCTAAAATTTCTTCGATCAACTTGCCACCCCTTTTCTTCCCTTCTTTTTTTCTCTGATGGAAACGGCGGCCCGTTCAGCCTATTTCCGCCGGCCCCCATTTCCGTCTCTACACCGGCGGGCTCAGTCGTTTCTGCGGTGCCACTTTTCGATCTGCTCCATCCGTTCCTTCACCTTTGCCTCCGTACCCTGCACCCCAGGGACGTAATATTTCCTGTCCCCCAGAGACTCCGGAAGGCATTTCATGTTTGTCAGTTTATCTTCCGTATCGTGAGCGTACTGATAGCCGGCTCCGTAGTTCAGCTCCTTCATCAATTTCGTGGGCGCATTTCGGATCTGAAGCGGCACCGGCTCGGCGATCATCTTCTGCGCATCCGCTTTCGCCGACTCATAGGCCATATAGAGAGCGTTGGACTTGGGCGCCAGAGCCAGATAAGTCACCGCGTGGGTCAAATGCACGCTGCATTCCGGCATCCCGATAAAATGGCAGGCCTGATAGGCTGCCACGGCGATCTCCAGCGCCCTGCTGTCCGCCATGCCCACGTCCTCGCTGGCAAAGCGCACCACCCGGCGCGCCACGTACAGGGGATCCTCTCCCGCTTCCAGCATCCTGGCCAGCCAATATATGGCCGCCTGCACGTCGCTGTTTCTCATCGATTTGTGCAGAGCGGAAATAAGGTTGTAATGTTCTTCCCCTTTCTTGTCGTACAGCAGCGACTTCCTGCTGGTGCACTGCTCCAGCGTCTCCATGGTCACCCGGATCCTTTTTCCGTCGCTTTCCCCGTTCAGCACGACCATTTCCAGCGTGTTCAACGCCGTGCGGGCGTCTCCGTTGGCAAAACTGGCGATCACAGAGAGCATATCGTCGCTGATCTCCACATTCTGGCCGCCAAAGCCCTTCGGACTGTCCACCGCCCGGCGCAGCAGCCAGGCCAGCTCCTCGGCGGACAGCGCCTGCAGCACAAACACTTTGCACCTTGAGAGAAGCGCGGAATTGATCTCAAAAGAAGGATTCTCCGTGGTCGCTCCGATCAGAATGATGCTCCCCTTCTCCACAAAGGGAAGAAATGCGTCCTGCTGCGCCTTGTTGAAGCGATGGATCTCATCCACGAAGAGGATCGTCTTTTCTCCCATGATGCGGTTTCCCTCCGCCCGGTTCATCACTTCCTTGATCTCTTTGATCCCGCTGGTCACCGCGCTGAAATCGATAAAATTGGACTTTGTCTTTCCAGCGATGATCCGCGCCAGCGTCGTCTTCCCCACGCCGGGCGGTCCCCAGAAGATCATGGAAGATACCTGATCCTTATCTATGAGCTGGCGCAGTACCTTCCCCTCCCCCAACAGATGACGCTGTCCCGCAAACTCATCCAGCGTTTCCGGTCGGAGACGGCTGGCCAGCGGATTATTTCTGTCTCTGTCGTCAAAAAAAGATTGCTGATACATTGCGATCCACCACCTTTATTACAGACGGACTATTCTTCAATGAATTCCGTCACTATATCGATGAACGCTTTTCCATCCAGATGGTCGATCTCATGGCAGAAACATTTTGCCATCTCGCCCTCTCCTGTAAGCGTCAATTCCTTTCCATTTTCATCAAGGGCCTTGACTGTGACCCTCTCCGGCCGCACCGTCCTGCCGAATTGATCAGGAAAGCTCAGGCAGCCCTCCACGCAGTCCTGCGTACCGCTGCTCTCCACGATCCTGGGATTTACCAGCTTCAGATACTGGTCTTCATAGTCTATGACCACCAGCCTTCTGAGGATCCCCACCTGGTTGGCGGCCAGCGCCGCCCCGTTTTCCGTCTCGTGCAGCGTGTCCATCATATCGTCCAGAAGCTGCCGCACCCGATCGTCCACTTTCGTCACTTCCTTGCACTTTTTTCTGAGTATCTCATCGCCGTCATATCTGAGATTTCGTACTGCCATTCTTTTCTCCTCCTATCGCTTTCTGTTTCTCTGCGCTCTGCGCCTTCTGTACCCTGCCTTCTGTTCCTTGCGCCTTCTGTTCGTTCCCTGCCTTCTGCGCTCTGCGCTTTCTGTTTCTTGCCTTCTCTTCCTTGCTTTCTGTTCCCTGTTTTCTGTTCCCTGTCTCTGTGCGTTCTGCCTAACTGCGCTCCGACCCACGCCCCAGTTCCGGGCGCAGGACCTCCCCCGTCAGATCCGGATCCCGCGGGACCGTCTATTCTCCAATTATTTTGATCAGCACGCGTTTATCCCGCCTGCCATCGAATTCATAGTAAAATATCTGCTCCCAGGTTCCAAAATCCAGCCGTCCGTCAGTGACGGCCACCACTGTCTCTCGGCCCATTACTGTCCGCTTCAGATGGGCGTCGGCATTATCCTCATAGCCGTTATGCTTATACCGGCTGTAGGGCTTCTCGGGCGCCAGCTCTTCCAGCCAGCGTTCATAATCCTGATGCAGTCCATTCTCATCGTCATTGATGAAAACGCTGGCGGTTATGTTCATGGCGTTGACCAGTACCAGTCCTTCTTTTACACCGCTCTCCATCAGCGCCTGCCGCACATCTTCCGTGATATTCACCAGTCCGCGTCTGGCCGGCAGATTGAAATGCAGTTCTTTTCTATAGGATCTCACAGCCTGTTTCCTCCTCTTCTTATGTGATCTTGCCCGCTGCAACTTCCCCGCATGCCCCGCGCCGGCCCGGTGGATCGCATCCCGCCGGACCGCGCGCAGCATGCCTGTCAGCTTGATTCTCAGACATTCAATTTATATATCTTCTTCGCATTCTCAAAAAATACTTTCTCATAATATTTTTCCGGTACGATCCGCCGGATGAATCGTTGGTATTCACTGAGATTTACCAGCGGCCAATCGGTGCCGTACATGACTCTGTCGTATTCATGCAGATACTCCAGCCAGGCGCTCAGCTGCTGCGTATAACCGGATTTCTCCAGAAAAAAAGCGTCCACATCCACGCGTCCTTCCAGCAGCCCGGACAGATCCGCCGCCACGTTTTCATTTTTCTCCAACACCGCCGCCGCGTCCATAAGCCATGGATTTCCGAAATGACACATGACGAACTGTACGCGGGGATGCATGACCGCCGCCTCATCCAACGTCAGCGGATGACTGTATTTCAGCAGGGCGTTGGACCCGGCCGTAGCGCCTGTGTGCACGGCCACCGCCTTTCCGTACTGCTCCGCCAGCTCGTAGACCGGCTCATAAGCCGGATCGGTGATAAAAGCCGGGCAGTATCCGGGGTACAGCTTGATCCCCACGCATTGATCCTTTCTAAGATGTTTTTCGATCAGGTCCAGGGATTCCGTCACGCTCTTATCCGCCAGATATCCGCTGTCCAGACCGATGCAGTAGCGCAGAAATTCCGGATACCGGTGATCCTCCAACTCCAGCCCCCGATTTCCCATGACGATGCCGCAGACCACGTCAAGGCTGTCAAACTGCTCCCGAAGATGTTCCCCACTGTTTATATGCCCTGCCGCAGCGGCGATGCCGTCAAAATATTCATCTTCCCTGACAAAGTGAAGATGCGCGTCAATGATCTTCATTTTACCTCCTGTTCCCTCTCCCTCTGCATGTGGCCCTCTTCAGGCTACCCTCTGCATGCGGCCCTCTTCAGGCTGCCCTCTGCAGCCGGCCGCCGGTTTATATGCCGTTCACCGCAGTCCGCCTGCGGTCAATCTTCAACAAAAGTCTTAAACAGTATAAGCGTGTTGTTATTCATGAGTTTTTCGCCGAGAAGTTCTTTAAATTTCACAGAGCTTTTCTTATCCGCGGCGCGCAGCTCCTCCAGCCTGACCGCGATCTCATCCTGGCGGGTCAGCAACTGTTCATATAAATTTTCAAATCGTGCCAGACGATCCGCCGCAGGTCCCCCATAGCTTCCGCCGCAGTCCTGGATCAAATTTTTCTCCAGCTGATATCCCTTTCCGTCATCCCGTTTTTTCGTGTATCGTATCACAGGCCCGCCCTCCATCTTGTATCTTAAACCTTTGCATTCTATTTTACCATAACGGTCGGAGGTCTTATGGTAAAATCCGCGCGTGGCGTCTGCCGCGCACACAATCTGTAAAATAGCCGTCCTGTGGCTATTTTACCATGACTGGCCGAAGGCCATCATGGTAAAATCCGCCCATGGCGTCCGCCGCGCACACAATCCGTAAAATAGATGGCCTGTGGCTATTTTACCATGACTGGCCGCAGGCCATCATGGTAAAATCCGCCCATGGCGTCCGCCGCGCACAGAATCCGTAAAATAGACGTCCTGTGGCTATTTTACCATAACGGCCGGAGGTTTCAAAGTCTGCTGTCTCCATATTATTCTGCTCTCCTTCCCCCTGTGCTTTCCTCGAAAAACAGGTCATGCTGTCCATCGCGCCCCCCGCCCGTCCGTTTTGGCCCCAGGCCCCCTTCCGCCCCGTCGCGCGGCTGCAGCTTTTTAAAAATAGAGAAGGGCCTGTGTTTCATCTCTCGATGAAACACAGGCCCGTTCGCGGCCGCTGCATTGTATAAATGATGTTCCTTTGCGCCACTGTCTCACAACTGTCTCACAGTGGTCGGAAGGCCTTCAGAAGGCCTTCTGAAGGCTTCCCGGTTATCCCCGCGCCGCCTGCAGGATCTTCACCACTTCTCCGGTCTTGAGGACTTTTCCACAGGACGCCACCTTGCCGTCCACCACAAGGGCCGGAGTGCTCATCACGCCATAGGCGGCAATCTGCGCAAAGTCCTTCACATGCTCCACGGTGTCCTCCATGCCCAGCTGAGCGAGGGCCTCGCGGGCGGCGGCTTCCAGCTGATCGCACTTCGCACAGCCGGAACCCAGAATTTTTACGGACGCACCACCGGTCTCAGCCGCTTCCGTCTTCTCCGTGTTTTCAGGCTTACGATCATCCCCGCAGCAACAGGAGGGGACAGCTTCTTTCTTTTTCTTACCAAACAGACCCATTATAAAATTCTCCTTTCCCCATGGACAGTTTCCGCCGCAGCCGCAAACGCCCACGGCCTTATGCCGGATCGTTTCCACCCAGCCATATCTCCTAAATAATAAACGCCTGAATTGCGTTGAAGAAATATCCTACCAAAATAATGCCGACGGCACAAATACCGATGAACAGGCCCAACAGCTTTGGCTTGACAGCCTTTTTCAGCATGACCATGGACGGCAGACTGAGCGTCGTAACGGCCATCATAAAGGACAGGATCGTGCCCAGCTGCGCACCCTTATAGAGCAGCGCTTCTGCAATGGGGATCGTGCCAAAGATGTCGGCATACATGGGGATCCCCACCAGCGTGGCAAGAATGACGCCAAAGGGGTTGTTGCTGCCCAGCGCAGCCTCGATCCAATGCTCCGGGATCCAGTTGTGGATGAGAGCGCCAATGCCGACGCCCACCAGAATATAGGGAAACACTTTCTTAAAGGTGGAAAGCATTTGCTCTCTCGCATAAAGGATCCGGTCTTTTCTCGTCAGGTCAGGGGATTCGATATCCACGCTGCCCGCCGTGAGAATGAAGCTCTCCACATACTTTTCCATGTGCAGCTTTTCGATGATCATCCCGCCCGCCACCGCAATGACAAGCCCTACCGCCACATAGATGACCGCGACCTTTGCCCCGAAAATGCTCATGAGCAGTACAAGGCTTCCCAGATCCACCATCGGAGATGAGATCAAAAATGAGAAGGTTACGCCCAGCGGCAGACCCGCGCTGCTAAAACCGATAAACAGCGGAATGGACGAACAGGAACAGAAGGGCGTTACCGTACCCAGCAGAGCGGATATACAGTTTGCCCAAATGCCGTGAAAGCGCCCGAGGATCTTCTTGCTCCTCTCCGGAGGGAAGTAACTTTGAATGTAACTGATCAGGAAGATCAGAAAACAGAGCAGGATCGTGATCTTCGCCGTGTCATAAAGGAAGAATTGGACGCTGCCGCCTGCGCGGCCGCCCACATCCAGTCCTGCGGCAGAAAGACCCATACCGATCAGCTCATTGAGCCATTTCATACCGAGAACTTGGTCTTGAATAAAATCCCAGATCATTGACCGCACCCTCCGCTCTCCCCGGAGCAGGAAAGGCCGTCAATAAATCCTTTAAATGCGGCCAGCGTTTCGCAATTTAAAGAGTAATGACTCCATTTGCCCTCTTTTCGCACCTCCACCAGCCCGCACTCACATAGAATCTTCATGTGGTGGGAAAGGGTCGGCTGTGTAATTTCAAACCGTTCTAACAGCTTGCAAGCGCATTTCTCGCCGTCAGACAGCATTTGTACGATCTGCAGCCGGTTGGAATCTCCCAACGCCCTGCAGATCAACGCAACGTCGATCGTATTCATATCGCACACCTCACATTGATCATTGTCTATTTGTTATTATAGGCAATACATAGATAGATGTCAATATGAAATTTCGAATAGGTCGATGAATTTACAAGGCCCCGGCGCGATCTGCTCGATCCCAGACGGCTTCGCCCTTTCGACGGAAGCTGGTTCAAAATTAACGGTTCTATTAATAAATCAAGGGAAATACAAAATGCCAGAAAGCCTAATAAAATCAGGTTTTCTGGCATAAGCCCCCCAGTGTATTGGACAGTCTATATAAGCTGGTCGATACTCCAGTGGTTGGTCAAACCGTTATCAGAAGTAAAGAAGATATATTCCTATGGCTACCGACCCGGCAACAAGAATTTTGCTCACAGTAAGCTGTTTTTTGGTAACGAACCTAATTCCGGTGCCGACGACCGCCACTAAACCGACCACCCATGCCAGGATTTGTGAACCCACAAAATTCATAGGCAGTGATACGGCGTCAAGAAAGGCAATTGATATGCTATAAGCAGTCATTAAAATCAACAGCATGTCAACTATTTTGTCTTTCTTTATCAGGAACAAAAGAACCGTCCCAACAATTGCAATAACACTCATGATTAAAAACCACAAAAACATTACTTCCATACTAATTTCCTCCTATTTTTTAAGACATCCATATGTTCCTTATTTGTCTTTGTTAGTCATATCATAATCTATAAATCTGTAGGTTTTATTCGTATAGATCTAAAGAATTCTGTACGTTAGCAAATAGGTAAATGAATTTCCAGAGTAAAAAAATCATGTTCATTCCGAACAGAAAGGAAACCTCCCATCTCCATGAGGGAGGTTTCTACACTTTTCAACCCGAGGAGGTGGCTCTCTACCCGTTTTTCCTGTTTTCCAAGAACCTTATTCACTTGCCGCAGGAGTACTTCATTTTCTGTCAATGTTAATTCGAATTTCACAGGATATTGACAATCGGCATACTTTTTAATATTGGAAATAAGATTTTCAAACACCCGTGTCATCTTATGGTAATCAATTGATACATAAAAGACACAATCAGCCAGAGTTGGTTTAACCTGTACTTCGAAGCCACACTCCACAAGAAAATTTTCAATCTCCCAAAGGGCATTGCCAAAAAATTTCGATCCCTCCACTTGTTCAAGAGGGTTTGTTTTATCTGCATCGGAAATACACCTGTTAAAAAGACTGTCTGACAGGTCTTTAATACAATTCGCCTTTTCAATGGCCCGTTCTGCATATAGGTACAGCTGATGGTCATCAATATACTGTCCATCTCTTATGAATTGGAGATAGCTCATGACGGAGGTGAGCGGAGTACGCAGGTCGTGGGAAAGTACCGCTATAGTCTGAACCCGTTGGTCATTGATTTCTTCAATGCGCTTTAGATTATCCGACATGGCGTCTGCTAAATGATTGATGCTGAAGGCCAGCTCCGTAAGCTCATCCTCCCCTTCCAATGGAATCCTTTTGGATAAATCGCCGGCCTCCATCTGCAGGACCGTGCTGCTGATACGAAGAATATATGAAAACTTTTTTTGCAGCAGCAAAACGAGCACAAATGCAGAAATAAAGATACCAACGAATATGCAGCCCAGATTCATCCAGTATTCCGTTTGAATGGCAATGTGCACACCGGTTTTCAGCGCATAATTATTAGAGATCACTTTGGAGGTCCATATAAAAAACAATAAACAAACCCAGCCGCATAAAATAGAAAAACCAAAGTATTCCCCTAGTAACAGCAATAGCTTTGAAGCTTTTTTATGGCTAATCAATATAATACCCCTTCCCCCATGCCGTTTTAATGTATCTGGGTTCTTTTGGATTCTTCTCAAGCTTTTTTCTCAAGTTCTTAATGTGAACCATAATAGCGTTATCCGATGTTCCCAGATAGGAATCACTCCAGACGCTTCCATATATCTGTTCCATTGAAAAAACTTTTTTTCTGTTTCGCGCTAACATTTCCAGTATATCATATTCTGTGGAGGTCAAAGAGATCGAAGCCCCATCGACGGTAACCGTTTTTTCATCAGTGTTGATGACCATATCTGAAATGAATATGATAGGGCTTGCTTTTGGAGAAGGTCTGCTTCCATATTGTGAGTATCTTCGTATCAATGCTTTTACCCTCATTAGAAATTCAGCGTTAGAAAACGGCTTAGAAAGGTAATCATCTCCACCGGCGGCAAATCCTATAGCCTTGTCTGACTCCTGGCTTCTTGCCGTGAGAAACAAAATAGGGGCCATGTTTTTTTTCCTTATTTCAGCACAGGCAAAAAAACCTGGCTGCTTCGGCATATTTACATCAAGAACAATCAGAGAAACGGTTTCATCTACCAGAGCTACAGCTTCATCACCATCAGAGGCTGTAACAACTTGATATCCATCTCCATTTAATAAAATAGAAAGAATCTCCCGAATTTCTGCATCGTCATCCGCAATTAATATTTTATGGTTTTTATTTATGGCATTCATGTTTTTCCTTTCATATGGTTGTACTTCTGGATCCCCCGACCAGAAACTGCAGGTATCAACATAGCTTTTCCTTCTATGCGCATTAACAAAAAATCCAAATATCTTTTCTATTGTATAATTATACCTGACGAAGTTGGTTATTACAATACCTTATCGTATCATGTGACGACATAAACTTGCATATCTGTAGGCTTCTCGTTAGATTGTTAAATCAGCTGGAATCAAAATGCCAAAATCCTGGTTATCAGGTTTTTTTGGAATAATTAGGGGCCGAAGTATTGAACAGTCTAAGAAAACTGTTCAATACTTCGGCCCTTGTTCCTTTGTGTCAACAGGTCAAAATAGATGCCAGCGCCCTTGACTTGCCATCCACCGCTTGGATGTGGTGTACCATGCTGATTTTTTCCCATTGTATTCTCCTCTCAATTTTATAAGTCATCTTCAAAATCTATTGTTTCCTCTGCAATATTATAAATATCAATACGAGTCTCCACATCAATTTTGGTAACAAGCCAACCACGAAGCGAACAATGTCTAATGAAGTCCTCAATCCTATTTTTCCCAGTTATTTCTTTGAGACTTACAATAATACCAAAATTAATTCCCTTACCATATTTTTCATCCAACCGCTCTTTTGTTTTTAAACTAATGCCCCAAAGTCCCTTATCGTATACTTTTTTGCTGCGGCCATTTTTTGATAAGACTTCTCTAATATGTTTTACATTATCCCATTTTCTAAAATACTTCCTCGCGTCTTTCTCCAATGTAAAGTGCTCCACGTCATCAATTTGATAGTTATTGTTAATAGTTTCAATCTTAGTCCCATTAATTCTGCCTAGGGATATATCTAATTCCGTATTGGTATAATCGACGCCTTGATTCCTTGAGCAGTATGGAAAATATGACAACGTTGCTTTTGCGATAAAGGGATGCTTGCCGACGTGTACTGGAACGGGGATATTATAGTTATAGGTATTGTATTTTTCTGATACCCCCGATAAAATAAATCGAATTTCATCATTTGGGGAGCGGAGAATTTCTTCAATTCTTATTGGTACAATGCCATGCCCAATTAGTGCGGAGCTTTCCGTTTGTTTTTCCCATCCAGTGGAAGCATGAATAATTAGAGCTTTTGCCACTTCTCTATTTAAACCGAGAACATTGATTAAGTAGCACATTTTTCGTGCAATCCATGGCGCCGCAAAAGAAGTACCTGCAACAAAGCCCTCTCCGGTAGGAGTACATACTCTCATAGGAAAATGATGATCCCCACCATAATAACTAATGTCAGGCTTGGTAAAAAAAGAAAGTACTGGACCACATCTTGCATATTCAGTAGGCTTGTTATTTTGGGTTACAGAATTTACAACAAGAGCATTAATAGAATCAGCGGGTGCTCCAATTCTTTTGTAAGGAGGATCCCCTGCGCTTTTGTTTGTACCAGCAATGATAAAGATAATGTCATTTTCGTATTGTATCCTATCTAAAATCGCAGCTTCAGGAGAAATAAAATTCTTGTTGACTTCTATTTTTGAACCAAGAGATAGATTCCAAACTTTAATGTCTTTATTTCGAGTAATGATTTCCTCTATATTTCTTAAAATAGAAAACGAGCTGAATTGTTTTGCATTGGCTACACCAAAGTGACGCACTCTAAAGCGACCGCAGCCATCATCCATGGCCGGGTTCGCACTGGCCCCATCCACAATGATAGATGAAACTGCAGTTCCGTGCCTAAAATCTTCAGGCAGCCTTGGAATCTCAACTGCTAACATATCATAATACTCAACCCATTCAGAAAAATATACATGCTCATCAAATAGCGTATCTATTACACCAATCACGGGTTCATTGGCAGGCGAAGGAATCGTAATTGCATCATCATTTGTAAAGGTAAAATCTGTGCGCTCTATAAGCGATAAATCACTTACCGCCATAGCAATTAGATAGGGTGCCTTTTGCTTTAGCACTTTTAAATCGTCAGGCTGCAAAAGAATTGTTGTATCATCAAGCACTCTGGTGTGTTGCAGCTTAATGCCTAATTTGTTTAAAAGTGCAACAGCGCTGGCCTCGGTCTTGAAAATTGTTATGATTGAGTTTCCATGCAAGTCATCTTCGCCAATGAAAGTGTCAAACTTATCGATGTAATAAGCATCTACAATGATTTGTAAGAATTTTGTTTTAGTTATTTGTGCAGGCTCGTAGGTGTTTCCTTTCTTATTTAACGTCAGGTTCTTTTCTTGTGTCATTACACCATTGAAATCTTGTTCCAACGCAGCGATACAAATTTCCAACTGTATAATTGAATTGTTAATAACATCCTTTTGCACATAATGGGTAATAATATGTTTGGGTTCTTCTTCATCAGAGAACCTTGCACCAACGATGGTCTTATTGGCTTTTGTTTTGCCATCTGACAGCAACCAGCGCATACGATTACTTTTAGCGGCGATTTTAGTATAATAAGCACTAATGAGCGCTCCACTAAAGACCCTTTGATTCTTCCAATATTCTTTGAGCTCAATCAAATTTTCTTTTAGAGAAGATAAATGCGCTGCGGTCACTTTTCCATTTGCGGGAAGTAACGGGGACCCAAAAGAGGGCGTTCGATTTTCTTGTTCAAAAGAACCTTTTAGCTGCAAAAGGTTATTCATTCATTCGTCCTCCCTGTAATTCTCTGGAGATTTGGCTTTTAGAAATTCCAGTTAATATTTCCAATTCTCTAACCGTAAATCCTTGCTCTTGTATATCTTTCAAATTACTATTGTTTGATTTCGTACAAGCTGTTTTGTAGAGTCGTTTCAGATAATCATACTCGTTGTTCACATCGCTAAAAGCGATGGACGTCTTAATCAAATTTTTTAATTCGCCGGGAAATGGAATAGGGTCATAAAGCGATATGATTTTTTTAAACAGCCGCATATTTCGTCCGGCAAATTTAAACTTTATTAGTAACTCATTTAAAATAATTTCTGCAATTTCTATAAGATCGGAGTGTGAATATTGGCTAAAATCGATAACAGAATCAAATCTCCTAATTAAAGCTTTATCAAAAGAATTGAACAGATTGGTTGTCGCAATTAAAACTACCTTATCATTCAACTCATCCAACCCTTTCAACACACCAGAAGTGGCTCTCCCCATTTCCCGCAAATCATTAGAGTTTATACGATCGATTGCAATGGCATCTATCTCGTCAAAAAGAATAATAGCTTTTTGTGGACATCTTAAATTCTTTATTTCTTCAAATAGTAAAGAAATGTTTTTACTTGTTTGTCCCAGCTTGCTATCCACAAGAGCGCTGAAATCAACCGCATACAGTTCTCGTTCCAATATTCTTGCAATTTGTTTTGCGGTTTCGGTCTTACCTGTACCCGGAGGCCCTTCAAATAGGAATTTGTTTACGCCAGCATTATGTCCAACTGCATTAACGATCCCAATAATATTATCTTTGATGACCTCTGGCAAAGGCAAAGTATCTGTGGCAATTTCCACCTTTTTGAAAAACATTGTATTTTCTTCGCTAATTTGAGGAACAAAAGTATTGGCATCTGATAATAACGCCATGATATACTCCGAAAGTTGATAATCTCCCACGCCTTCAAAATATCGAGCTATTTCATATGATTCTGTTCTAAACCCAGCATCGTTATTTTCTGCATAATATTTTATTAGATTTAAAACATTTTTTTTCTTCATATACTCACAACCCCTCTATGCCTACAAGCATACAGCACATTTCTATTTTCTATATTATAATTCACACGGGACACAAAGTCAATATTTGGGACAAAATAGCCCAAATCAAATTCCCCTGAGCAGCCTGTGTATGATGTGTCCTATTAATTCATTGCTCTATATTTTTTCTTTTTTCACCTCCCGGAAAATTTTACAGGAATAATTACATCATGCGAGTTCCGAATGATAGACTGCGGAACCTGCGAAGCAGTGCCCCGTGTTCCAAATCTTCCTTAAACGCAAAAAAGCAGCAGCGATATCGCTACTGTAAACCTTTATCCATGTATTTAAACATAAAAAGCTACATCTTCATTGGTTTATTACCAACAAAAATGTAGCTTATAACTTGGTGAAGGCGGTGAGAGTCGAACTCACGTCCGAAAGCATTTCCACAAAACTTTCTCCGAGCGCAGCCGATTATTTAATGTTTCGCCTCGACAACCGCCAATCGGCAGGCTGAAGTCTTGGCTATCCTGTTGGTCCCTCGTACTACCAGGAGCTCATACGAAGTTTTCCCGTATGTTTGACGCCGGTGACCGAGCCTACGGGTGAACCCGGGCCGACGACGCGCCGCTATGCGGCCGCTGAACTATGCAGCGAATGCGTAATTGTTGTTTTCTTTAGCGTTTATATTTAAACGGTCCCTTTTAACGCAGACTGGACAACTGCGGCTCGCTTATCTTGCTTCTACACCCCCGTCGAAACCTTTACGCCCCCAAATACATGTTAAATTTGGCCCATGCTATGCCGTTGTTCTCTCGAAAACAGTCGTGTGCTTTATACACACCCTCTTCGCCGTTTCCTCAGGCATCGCTCTGACCTATCATCATTATACCGCATTTACCGAAAAATAATCATTACAAATGCATTAAAAAAACCGTAAATTAATTCCTAAAAATCCTTTCCTGATATGTCCTTAAACATGAAGCACCGAATTACATTGTCATCAACACGAATGTGATTCGGCGCTTTATGTTATTTTTTCTATTGAAACAGCTCTATTTTTTCAATTCTGTCAAAGGCCTCCTTTAACGTCTCCATATTTACAACGCAGGCTGCCCTGATGTAGCCCTCTCCACACTTGCCAAAGGCCGTTCCCGGTAAAGTCAGAACATGTGCCTCTCTCAGAATCCGATCTGCCGTCTCTGCGGAAGAGAGTCCGGCTGCCTGAATATTGATAAACAAATAAAAGCTTCCCTTGGGCGGGTAGATTACATGCATTCCCGAAATCCGATCAATCCTCTCCGCCGCATAGAACATGCGCTTTCTATATTCCTCAATCATAGGAGGCTGGATCTGGTGTCTGTTTCTCAGGGCAAAAAGCGCCGCTCTCTGTGAAATGGAAGGGGCAGTGAATACTACATTTTCGTTGATCTGCTGAATTACCTTCACAACATGGGCAGGAGCAATAATGTTGCCGATGCGCCATCCCGTCATGGTAAAGTTTTTAGAAAATGAGTTTATCGTGATCGTCCGTTTACTCATACCCGGAATCGAGGCATACGGTACGAATTTTCTCTCAAAGCTGAACGCAGTATAGATATCGTCTGCAACGACGATTAAATCGCGGTTTTCGGCCAGCTGGGCCAGTTTTTCCATCGTTTCAACGGAAAGGCAGTTTCCCGTCGGGTTGCTCGGCGAATTGATCACGATCGCTTTTGTTCTCTCTGTAATCAGTCCTTCCAGCCGGTGCATATTGATCTGAAAGTCCTCCTTCTCGTATGTATCCAGCTCTATCGGCACACCTCCCGCCAGCTTCACCTGCTGTGGATAAGGTGTAAAATACGGCGACTGCAGAATAACCTCGTCCCCGTCGTCCAGTATTGCCTCCATTACAAGGTACATAGCCAAACACCCCGACGCCGTTACAAAAACCTCTTCATCGTTTACCCTCATGCCATATTCCTCGCTGTAGAAGCGGCGTATTTCCTTTCTCAGCTCCGGATCGCCCTGAAAATCCGTATACTTCGTGTGTCCCGCCAGAGCGTCCTGAAAAGCCGCGTCAATAATCGATCTGTCCGTGGTGATATCAGGATCGCCCAGAGCCAGATTAATGCAGTCATCAAAAGATTTTGCAAGTACATCCGACTGTCCCATGGCTGTACTGCTGTCCTTCCAATACCGCTTAGAAATCATTTTGTCCCTCATTCCTTTCCCCCTCTCTGGCCAGTGTATCGTTTCCATTGCAGGCTCTATGCCTTTACCTGTTCCATGAACGCTTCCATACCGTCACAGATAACGACCGGTATACAAAGGGTCATTACACCGAATCCCTTCGCCAGCTCTTCAGCGGGGACCTGCCCCGGGCGCAGTATGGAACCTACGGGCTTTCCCATTTTTCTGGCCGCCGCCACAACACGGTCTACGGCAGCAACTACGTCCGGGTGATTGCGGTCTCCCGGATATCCCATGCTATTGCTGAGATCTGTGGTTCCCAGTTCAATGGAATCCACACCCTCTACACTCAAAATTTCTTCTATATTTTCCACCGCTTCCGGCGTTTCAATCATAAGCATTACCACGGTTTCCTCGTTAGCCATTTTTACATATTCGGCAGTAGAAGCTCTATATCCGTAATCGGAAGCCCTGGTGGTAGACAATCCCCTTTCGCCTTGAGGCGCGTATTTGATCGCCTTTACTGCATTCCTGGCATCCTCCGCCGATTTCACATTAGGGATCAAAATTCCCAATGCCCCCGCGTCCAGATACCGTAGAATCAGCTCCGGACTGTTTTCCCTGGTTCGAATGAAGGGAACCGCTCCCCCGCATTCGCATGCTCTGATAAATTCCAGAGCCTGAGCCTGCGAAGCCGCCGTGTGCTCGCAGTCCAGCAGTACGGCGTCAAAACCCAGCTTTCCCGCTATTTCAGCCACGGACCAATCTGCTTCAATGTGAGCCACCGTACAGATTTCTTTGCCTTCCTTCAGTTTTTTCTTAAATTTATTAGAATACATTTTTCTTCCTCCCATATTATGCAGTATTTTTTATAATAATTTCAACTTCAGTTCGCTTTCCGTCCACACACCGAATCCATTCTTCTGTCAGACCTTGCACCGGTTACATTCAATTTGCGTACGCAGCCTGTCACCAGTGCCGTATCCGAGCTTACGTTCTTCTCCCCCGACACTGTCAATACCGTTTCCAGCACTTACCCCGGGTGCTGCGTCAACGCTTTTAACTGTCGTTACTCCGGCATACCGCAGTCAGGCATTCATCAGCCTCCCATGAGAGATGGCAGCCATGTAGACAGCCCCGGAATCAGAATGACCAGCAGCAGCGCCACGCACGCGGCGGCCGTAAAGGGAAGCACACCCCGCGAGCTTTCAACAAACGGGACCTTTGTAATCGCCACAGCCTCAAAAATATTGGGGCCAAAGGGCGGTGTCATAAAACCGATGATAAGCGTCGTGCAGAAAACGATCGACAGATATTGAAGATCGATACCAAAAGCCAGCCCCACAGGAACCAGCAGCGGCGCAAAGATCAGAATATTGACGGCCGGTTCCATGAATAACCCTGCTACCAACAGAATTCCCACCATCGCGATCATGAAATGGGTGGCACTGCCCAGATTGGGAACCAGCCATGCTGTCAGCTTCAACGGTATTTGAAGATCTGTAAGCACCCAGGTGAATACTGCCGCCGAATTCAGGATCAACAGCCCGATGGCGTTTGTCTCCGCCGCCTGCAGCAAAATTCGAAACAGCTTTCTCGGCGTCAGCTTTCTATAGTAGAGACAGATGGCAAAGCTGTACGCTACTGCGATCCCGGCAGCCTCTGTCGCCGTAAAGATCCCGGAATAAATTCCTCCCAGTACGATGATCGGCATCATCAAAGTACCCATGGCCTTCCATGTCAGCTTCAGCATTTCCTGCTTTGACTGCTTTTCTGAGATCTTCAGATCATATTTTCTAGAAAGGATGAAATTCGCTGCAATCAAACAGCCTGCCATGACGACACCGGGCAGCAGCGCGCCTGCAAACATATCTGAAATGCTCACCCCCATCGTTGTTCCATAGATGATCATAGCAATGCTTGGCGGAATCAACGGACCCAGTGATCCGCCTGCGGCCAGCATTCCTGAGGCTGTATCCCGCGGATATCCATTCTCTACCAGAGCTGGAAACATAATTGCGCCGATGGCCGCCACCGTAGCGGGACCGGAGCCGGTCAGGGCCGCAAAGATCATACAGGTAACGATCGCTACGACTCCGACTCCGCCCTTGGTCTTTCCAAACAGCGCAGAGGCCCAGTTTACCAGATTTCTCGACATGCCGCTTTCCTCCATCAGAAAACCGCTGAGAATAAAGAGCGGACAAGCGATCATGGTAAAGCTGTCGGCACTGTTTACCATACGCTGAGCAATTAATATCTCCGGCGCGAGCCCCCCTGCTGTAATCGTAACCGTTGCACACAGCATTATGGCAAAGGACAGGTCCAGTCCTATGAACATAAGTCCAAAGAGCGATACAAATAATAAAACGGTCAGGGCCGCGGTACTCATGCCTTCCTCTCCTCCTCCCGAATTTCCTCGTCTCCTTTTCCAAAGATTCTCTGCAGGATTCCGTTCATACAGTGTATCAGTATAATTCCTCCACACAACGGAAAGGACAGATAGATCAGACCCATCGGTATTCCCAGTGCAGGGCTGCGCTGCATCCACGTCCTGCCTATCATCGGCGCTCCGGATACCAGCATGACTACCGAGCAGATCGCGACAAGGATATACATGATGATCTTATAGATCGTGAGGCCCCTGCCTTTTAACAGCGGCTGTATAAAATCCATTTTTGCCCCATTGGAATATTTAATTGTAATCGGCGTCGCCAGAAACAGCAGCCATACATAACAGTACCGCGCCGATTCCTCCGACCAGAACAGAGCGTTTCCCGCAAATCTGCAAATCACGCCTGCTACCACCACGACAGCCAGATAAGCCATCAGCGCGCCGCAGAGTATAAACGAGATTTTATTGACTATATCACTGATCTTTTGAAATGTTTTGAGCATCCATTTCCCTCCTCACCTTTTCCCAATGCTGCAGCTGCATCGAGAAAAATCTCGTGAAAGCGGCTTTACTCTTTCGCCGCTCTCTCCTCTTCTATCAATTTCACGCTGGCATCCCAGAACTCGTGGCCGAACTTTTCCCTGTATTCATCGTAAAGCGGTGCCATCGCCTCTCTCATCGACTCTGTATCAACGTTGGCATTGACCGCAACGCCCGCATCTCTTACTTCTTTTAATTCCCGCTCAAAATCCTTCTGTACCAACGCTCTCTGATCTTCGGCCGCTTTTCTGCCGGCTTCATCAAAGATCGCCTGAAGCTCGGGAGTCAGGCTGTCATACAAGTCGCCCCGAATTTCCAGACACCATGCGGTAAACATATGGTTGGTGACATCAAGATAGTCGATGATTTCGTCATAGCCATAGGACACAACGCCTGAGACCGGCAGACACTGACCGTCTACGATTCCCTGCTGCAGTGCAGAAAACATTTCGTCTCCGCTCACAGGTGTAGGTCTTGTATCCAGATATTTATAAGTGGAAAGGTAAAGCGGATCCTGCGGAACGCGCCATTTCATTCCTTTTAGATCGTCTTTGCACGTAATGGGATGCTTCGTATTAATCATTTGGCGGAATCCGTTAATGCCGATCCCCAGCGTATGTGGTCCGTACTCTTCTTCAAATTTGACCAGCTCGTTTCTGAATATGTCAGAATCTAAATAGGCGATGACATTCTCCGTGTCTGAAAACAGAAAGGGCATTGCCGGCATCAGCAGGTTTTCCTGCAGTGTTCCCATATCATCCGGTGCAATTATCATCATATCTGCCGTGCCAAAACGAAGCCCTTCCAGCACCTCCAGATCACCGCCCGCCAGACTGTCTCCGACAATATTAAATTTCACCTGATCACCCGCTTCTTCGCCGACATACTCGATAAACTTCGTTGCGAAATACTGACACGGATTATTGCTGTCGCTGGTAGAATAGCCGTGACATATGGTTATCTCCAGTGGTTTTTCTCCCGCGCCCTGAGGTCCGCCTCCGCAGCCTGCCAAGGACAGTATAAGGGCCAACATTAACGCGATTGCCGATTTCCTTCTCATTTTTTATCCTCCTATTTTTGCTTATCACAGATGTCATTCGGAAGGTCTGCTTGCCGATCAGCCGTTTTTCTTCATCAGCCTAGCCCGACTTGCGCTGATTTTTTCAATTTCCAGCGGCGGCAGTTTTTTGTCCAGCGCTTCCATCGCCGCTTTTTCTACCTGCAGGATTTTCCGGATCATATCTGTGACCTCCTCGATTCGTTCCTGCTGGATACATACAACTCCGTCGCCGTCGCCGATCAGATAGTCGCCCGGCCGTACAGGGACGCCGTCGCAAACGATGGGTACGTTTACCTCAACCTCTTTCAAGTTGTCGGGCCCCATGATCAATGCCCTGCCTGTACAAAACTGTGGAAGACTATATCTGGATATTTCATCATAGTCACGAGTACGTCCATCAAAAACATATGCCTCCACCCCCTTGTTAAGCGCCGCTCTATAGGCTAACAGTCCGCCTATTCCTTTATCGTCTGCCCCCCCTGAGATCAGTACATCTCCGGGAGGACAGGCGTCTATTGTATCGTATCCGCTCAGATAGGGACTATTGGGGTCCATCACATCCTCATAGAACCACTTGCTTTTATCTCCTTCCTCAATGTACTCAAATTTGCTGGTAAATGCTCTGCCCGCAAATTTTGCCATGGGCTGCACTGCCCGCAGATTTGGCATCAGCCCGCCCTCAATGCCCAGAATCAGCATGGCATCCGCAGCGTCCGAAGTCCCGCAGGCTTTTAGTACCTTAATGATCTCTTCATGTGTCATCGCTATTTTCCTTCCTTCATTTCATCTATCATCTTTCATTTTTTTCTTTATGTAATTTACATATCCTCCACATTCCAGCAATTCTCTTGCAAAGGAACTCAGCGGAACGATTTCCAGTTTCTCTCCCGTCGCGTCAATTACAACAGATCCTTCCTCCATATTAACCGTGATCGAATCTCCCGTTCTGACCTTTTCGTTCAGCCCCCTGCAGACCAGCACGGGCAGCCCATTATTTATTGAATTTCTGAAATTAAACCTCGCAAAGGAATCTGCAAGCACTACCTTGATTCCCGCTCCCATAACCGCGTAGACCGGCGTCTCTATACTCTTTCCGCCGCCGCCATAGTTTCTGCCTGCCACGATGATCGCAGCTCCACTGTCCCGCAAGGCCCAGGGTTTATCCCGAAAGGCTGTGTCCGCGTCCTCCAGCGCCCAGAGGCCAAAATCCTGCAAATCTCTGCTGTCGTCCACCCATCTTCTCTCCGGCAGGATCTGATACGCATCGATATCGTCTCCACCCACCCAGACTTTACCTCTAATTATTGTTTCCATTTCTACACCTCCATCTGCAATACCTTACGGGGATCGGTTATTTTTCCCATCAACGCGGAAGCCGCTACGGTAGCTGCGGACGCAAGATAGATTTCCGCATCTGCGCTGCCCATCCTGCCTTTAAAATTTCTGCTGGAAGAACTGACGCAGACAGCGCCGGGCGGCAGCACTCCTACCATCGTGCCTCCGCAGGCAGCGCAGCTTGGCGACTCCACGGATACTCCGGCTTCGATCAGGGTCTGAATGTAACCCAATTCCAGCGCTTTCTTCTGAATCTTCCAGCTGGCAGGTACCATAAGCATAATCATGTCTTTCGGCAATTCCCTTCCTTTTAGGATCGCTGCGACCTCAGCGATTTCGGAGAGTCTTCCGCTGGTACAGGAACCGACAAAACCCTGGGTTATAGGTAATCCTTCCAGCTCCCTGACTGTCTTCACGTTGGAGGGCTTATGGGGAGCTGCTATCAACGGTTCCAGATCATCAAGGTTAACCGTGTATTCGTCCTCATAAACTGCGTCGCCATCGGGGAGCAGATCGCTGAATTCCTCCACCTTACCACCTGTAAACGCAACGGTAATTTCATCAATGGGCATGACTGCATTTTTCGCCCCCGCCTCACACATCATGTTGCAGATCGTCATTCTGTCGTCTATGGAAAGGCATCTAATGCCTTCTCCATAAAATTCCAAAGCTTTATACGGCGCCACTACCTCGTATCCAAGTATTGACATCAACTTCAGTGCAACGTCCTTACCACTGCAGCCAAAAGGAAGTTCTCCGGTAATTTCGATCCTGATCGACTCCGGTACTCGCATCCATACGGATCCTGTAGCCATGGCCACTGCGGTCTCCGTTTCGCTGACACATGAGCCAAAGGCTCCCACAGCCCCATATGTAATCGCGTGGGAATCAGCTCCTACCGATACGCTGCCCGGCTTTACCCAGCCATCCTCCACCATTACCTGATGGCAGATACCAAGTCTCCCGATTTCATATAAGTTTGGAATATTAAATTTTTTCGCGAAATCTCTCTGGTTTTGAAGGAACGTACTGTCCTCCAAATTGTTTCCCACGCCGCAGTGGTCATTTACCAAAACGACCCGATCGGGATTTTTGATCTTCTTTACGCCCATCTGATCCAGAATTTCCGAAACATTGGCCGCCGCAATATCTATGGACATGATAGTGCCCACCGGCACGTTGACAATTTCACCCTGGTGCAGCTCGTGTCCGCACGCTTTCCGCAGAATTTTTTCAGTTACAGTCAAGCCCACGATTATTACCTCCTTATTATAATCACTATAGGTTAACGAAATAGAAAACTTGAATCGATTCATCTTTTCACGCTCATTATATAATGAAAATTGAATTCGTCAATCTATAATTTACAGTTATTTACATAACAATAATTTCCTCTATAAATAGATGTGATAAAATCTTATAACCATTATAGATTTTTCTCTATAGGCCTGATCAAAAACACTATCACTGTATTTCCTACATAAAAAAGACGCAATAAATGCGTCTTGAAACGATACGTATTCGTTTGTTTTTCTATAATAGATCTACGGAGGCTTTCCGCAGAGCCGCGATAAAGCCTTTTTCCGAAACACCCATAAAGAGATTCCTATGATAAATCACCTTTAGCTTCCAACGGAGCCCACTGGGCGTTACCGAATAGATCGGCGTCATTTGAATTTCTTTCAAAAGCTGAGTTACCATCCGCGGCACGAATGCCGCCCCGAAGCCTGCGGTAGCCAATCTGTAGGCAACAAGATTACAGCTTGCAAACATCGCAATCTGCGGGCTCATGTTACTTTCTGCGTATAAATCATCAACGATTCGCCTGTAATAGCTTTCAGGCGTCAGCATAATCAGAGGTACATCTTCAAGCTTTTTGACATCTACCGTATTCTCCATACCTGCTACCAAATGATCTTCTCTGATGAATCTCTTACTGCCGGCCAAGACAATTTCTTCGCTGGTGATCTCCTCTGCTACAATGTCCTCGCGCAGCTCTTCTTCCAACGTACCACAGTCGGGTATTACGCCGAAGTCAATCTTGCGGTTCATGACGGCTTCCTTTATCTCGTAGGAAAACAAGTCCGTCGCCTCAACCTCTATATTGGGAAACTCCCTGCCATATTCTTTTAACAGATATGGCAGCAGATATGGCAGCCTGTCGATGGAAAGCCCTATTTTCAGCTTTCCTCTGTTTCCCTTAGTGATCTCCTGGATCTCTCTGTCCAGCTGTCTCTTAATATCCAGTATTTCACGAGCTCTGGCTACATACACTTCTCCTGCGTAGGTCAGCTTCAGCGGTACCGAGGTACGGTCAAAGATCGGGGTACCAAGCTCTTCCTCCGCCTTCAGCACATTTACACTGAGCGAAGGCTGAGAAATAAAAAGCTCTTTGGCAGCTCTTGTATAGCTCCTGTGCTCGGCAACTGCCAGAACGTATAGCATCTGTCTTATATTCATATGAACTCTCACCGCCGCTTTCCATACATCTTGCAATAACTTAAGTAAATATTATGTCTGATCTTTATTTCAAAAAACTATAGTTGCAGATCATTAAAACGCCTCGAAAATCGTCTAATATTCCTCCTGAACTGAAGGATATTGATTCCGAGGCGGTTTTATTTTATTCGTCACCACAAATTCAAGCAGCAGGACACTGTCACTGCGCACAGTTTCGTATCTTAACTGCCGTTGCTTTCCTGTATTAGCCGACTGTAAGCGCGTCTGTGTTCTCACGCTCCCGGCCTTCCTGTACAAATTTCTGGTAATCCGCCCAATTGTCCGCCAGCAGCCGGGGAGTGTCCAGCCCGTATGGGCAGTGGTCCCGGCAGTGGCCGCAGTGGATGCAGTCTGGAATCCGCCCCATCTTTTCTTTCCAGTCTTCAGTGATATAATCCTGGGGCCGGGCCCTTCTCAGCAACAGCGACATTCTGGCGCTGTTGGGTATGTCGATCCCGGCCGGACAGGGCAGGCAGTAACCGCAGCCCCGGCAGAATTCTCCGGTCAGTTCGGTCCTGTCTTTCTCGATGACAGCGCAGAGCTCTTCCGTCAGGCTGGGCGGATCGGCCTGGCAGGCCAGAAACTCATTCAGTTCCACTGTGCTCTGAACGCCCCAGATGGGCAGCACGTTCTCATACTGCGCCATGAACGCCCAGGCTGCCGCCCCGTTGGAGATCAAACCGCCGGACAGGGCTTTCATAGCGATGAAGCCCACATTTTTCTCCTGACACCCCTTGATCAGACTCCGTTCTCTGTCTCCAGCCAGATAAGAAAAAGGGAACTGCAGCGTGTCGTACAGGCCGGATCCCACAGCCTCCTCCGCCACATGGATCCTGTGGTTCGTAATGCCGATAAAGCCTATTTTCCCCTGCGCCTTCGCCTCCGCGGCCGCCTCGTAAAGACCGGTTCCGTCCCCCGGCCGTGGGCAGAACGACGGATTGTGAAATTGCAGAATATCAACGCGATCCGTTTTCAGATGACCCAGACTGGTTTCAAGATCCTTTCGCAGATCGTCGCCGGTCTGCGCGGCGGTCTTGGTCGCTATGTAGATCCGGTCCCTCACATCGCTCAGGGCGAAGCCCAGCTTTTCCTCGCTGTCGGAATAAGCCCGGGCCGTATCAAAAAAATTGATCCCGCAGTCATACGCTTTCCGCAGGATGACCCGCGCCTCATCAAAGGAGACCCTCTGGATCGGCAGCGCTCCGAATCCGTTTTTATTGGCCCGGATGCCGGTCCTTCCCAGAACAACTTCCGTCATCTCACTCGCCTCCTGTCATTGGTCCGCCGCCGCTATCTCCATTTGTTTTTCATCTCTTTTTCAATGCGCCGGTCAGCGTCCTTCTTCGCCATATCGTCCCGTTTGTCGTAGAGCTTCTTTCCTCTGGCTACCGCCAGCTCTATTTTCACCAGCCCCCGGCCGTTGAGATAGAGCTGCAGGGGCACAAGAGTCAGTCCCTTCTGGGTCGTATAGCCGATGAGCTTTCGGATCTCCTGCTTGTGGAGCAGGAGCTTTCTGGGCCGCAGCGGATCCACATTGTACCGGTTGCCCTGTTCATAAGGGCTTACGTGCATATTGTAAATGATCACTTCCCCGTTATCGATCTTGGCGTAGCTTTCCTTCAGATTAACTTTGCCCTGACGCATGGATTTGATCTCCGTGCCGGTGAGGACCAGCCCCGCCTCGTACACTTCTTCGATAAAGTAATCGTGTCTCGCCTTTTTGTTGTTGGCCAGTAATCTTCGTTCACCCATAATATCACCACACTTGCTGCTGTTATTTGTTTATCAAAATCTTTGCCGCCCGTTTTTACGCGGTCCGCGGGCTACATCAGACCGATCTGATCGAAGGGATACAGCCGCAGCACTGCCTTTCCAATAATATCCTCCATTGCGATCTGTCCGATGCTTGGGTCCCGGCTGTCGCGGCTTCCGCCCTGGACCCGGTTGTCTCCCAAAACAAACACGTGATCCTCCTGGATCACGACCTCATCCATGCTGCCCGCCGTAACGCCGCCGTTGATGTAGTCTTCCTCCAGCTTATCGCCGTTTCTGAAAACGTAGCCGTCATGAATGGAGATGGTATCTCCCGGCAGCCCGATCACCCGTTTGATAAAGTCCTTTTCCTTGCCGTTTTCCATATACACATGACTGTTGAAAACGATAATGTCGCCGTATTCCGGCATTCCCTTTACATAAGGGATCGTGCTCATGATCATGTAGCTGTTTGACTCGATGGTCGGATACATGGAATTGCCGCTGACCAGCGTCGGCTTCACAAAACTGGTCACTAAAAAAGCGATGACCAGCGCTAGTACGATGGTCTTTGCAAAATCCCATATCATTTTCCCCATGTTTTTCATCTGTCCTCTCCTCTCCGCCGGCAACCCCCATTTCCGGCTGAAATCCTCTCCCCTTTTGTTCTGTGGTCCCGTTTTCCGGTCCGCCCTCTCCCTACTTCACCGTTCCGATGGAGTTGAAGGGGTACAGGCGGAAAAACGCTTTGCCCACGATCTGATCCTCCGAGATACAGCCTACGCTGGGATCTCTGCTGTCGATGCTGTTCTGCCGGTTATCGCCCATGACGAACAGCGAATTCTCCGGCACCGTCACTTCTTCCATATAGCCGCCGGTATAGCCCTCCAGCGTATAGGGCTCGTCAAGAGCCACGCCGTTTCTGAAAACGGAACCGTCGGAAACGCTGATCGTGTCCCCCGGCACGCCGATGATCCGCTTCACAAGAAGCTTCTCTCTCCCCTCAGACGTTTTTAAATTGGTGTGAAACACGATGATATCGCCGCTTTCCGGCTCGCCGAACAGATACGCCTGCCTGCTCAGAAAAATATAGTCATTTTCGTGAAGAGTGGCTTCCATGGAATGCTCCTTTACGATCGTCGGCTTGATGAACTGTATGATCAACAGCCCCACGGCCACGGCGATGGCAATATCTTTGATCCACTCTTTTGTATTCTCGCTCAATTTCATCATCTCCTGTCTATCCCTGTCCTATTCATCATCTCGTCGAAATCCCCTTGAAAAATCCCTGCCCGGATCGTTTCCATAAAATCTGTGAGCGGGGCCGTAACTGTTTTGCCGGCCAGATATTCCAGCGGCGGAAGCGCGCTGCTGAAGGCCAGACAGTATGCGTGCAGAAATTGGGTGCTCAGACCATACTCTCTGCGGATCCTGGCATTCACCGCAGGATCTCCATACTTTTCATCTCCGATGACCGGATAGCCCGCTTTCTGCATGTGTGCGCGGATCTGGTGGGTGCGTCCCGTGACCAGCTCCACCTCCACCAGCGTAAACCCTTTCGCCCAGGCTACAGGCCGGGCGATGGTCTCGATGGCTTTGCCTTCATTACCGGACGGATCCTTATCCCGCCATACCTTCACAATGTTTTTGTCGTGATCCTTCGTCAGATAATCAGAGAGGATCAGCGGCTTCTGCAGCCTGCCGGATACGATGGTCAGATAATATTTCTCCACATATCCTTTCTCCCGCATCATGCGGTTCAGACTCTGCAGCGTTCTGCTGTTCTTTCCGAACAGTACCAGCCCCGTGGTATTTCTGTCCAGTCTGTTTACCGGCGAAGGCACGAAAGTCCTCTCCCTCCGCGGCACGTAATCGCCCTTTTCGATCAGATAATCCACCACCTGATTGGCCAGGGTGTTCTTTTTCTCCCTTTCATCCCCATGGACCAGCAGTCCAAAAGGCTTTTCCACAACGATAATATTTTCATCCTCGTAGGCGATGCGAAACTGCTTCTTCACCCCCGCCGGTCTCCTGCTCCGGCACAGGCTCTCCGCCTCCTCCTCGCTGATGTAAACGGTCAGCTCATCTCCGGCGCACAGCATCGTGTCCTCGCCGGCCCGCTTGCCGTTCAGCTTTACATCCTTTCGGATCATTTTGTAGATCCGGGAAAGCGGCGCATTTTTAAAATATTTTCTGAGAAACCGATCCAGGCGCTGCCTGTCGTCGTTTTCTGTTATTTGCAGTTTGATCATGTCATCCCTTTCTCCGCGGCCCGCGCCCTGCCGCATTCTCTGGCGGCGCGCTGCCGCGCCGCCCTGGCCAGGCGGTTGATCGACTTTTCATCGTTCTGCCGCATTCTCTGGCGGCGCGCTGCCGCGCCGTGTCTCATCCGTTTGCCCGGACGATACGCCTATACATTATACATCATTTCACTTTGCTTGGCAAAGCATCCCTCTGTGTAATTGAAATTTAATAATACTGGCGTCCATTTTATTTGAGATTCCCTGTCGATTGTGATAAATTAGAAGGGAAACAGGGGGGATTTTAGACGATGGAAAAAATCAAGGACTTTTTTTACGATAAGAACGATCTGGTGGTGGCGCTGATCATCATCGCCGTGGCGGGACTTCTCATCGCATGGCGCGTGGATATTATCATGGACTATCCTCAGGCGATGGCCGCCGAGCTGGAACAGCAGCAGCAGGAAGGCCAGGGCGATGCTCTGACCGCGGATGGGGAAGACCAGACCGGCGGTGAAGATCCCGCCGGAACGGACAGCGGCGGAGGCAATGACGCCGGCGCTCCCCAGGGGAACGGAGACGTTCAGGCTCCCGCCGGCAGCGGCACAGGCGGCAGCGGCGGTTCCGGCGCCCCGGCAAGCGGCTCCAACGCTCAGGCAAACGGCGGTTCCGGCAGCGGATCCGGCGCTGCGGTCGATCCGCCGAAGAACAACAGCGCGGTAACCGTCACCATTCCTGCGGGATCCTCCGGGGAAAAGATCGCGCAGATCCTCGTGGATGCAGGCGTGGTCAGCTCCAAGTCGGATTTCACCACTGCGGTTGCCAACGCCAAAGCGGATACAAAGCTGAAGGCAGGAACCTTCAGCATCCCGGCAGGCGCATCGGTTGCCGACATCGTGGCGATCATAACGAAATAGAACGCAGACAAATAAAAAAGTTTCCTTTGGAAACATGATTCGCCCTGCGGGCTCATTTTCACAGGGTAAACTTTTTTGTTATTCCGTCAATATCGCTTTGCGATATTTCCTGCATAATAAAAAGACTGTGGTCCAGCGCCCCATGGACCACAGTTTTTTATTGTTTTCACCGTCTTCGGCGGCTCTCCGTATGCGCGGGCCCCTGCGGCGTCTTTGGCTTTTCCGTTCCCGAGGGTCTCCTGCCCACCAGCAGCTCCAGATGGATGGTGATCTCTCTGATCCCCGCCACCTTTTCCGCCGGCAGCCCGTCCGTGTCCACGTGAAAGGTCATGGGCGTCATGCGCAGAAACAGTCCAGCCTGTTCCTCCGTCACCGGCAGGGTATAACGCACCTCCCGCCTCTGGATCAGCTCCATGTTATCCTGAAAATAGTCCACTGTGGAGTCATTGCGGTACTCCTTGTTCAAGAGCTGCTCCGATACGCACTGCCGCACCTCTCTCAGATAGCCGCTTCCCGGCACCACCTTGATCAGGAGCCCGTCCTGCTTTAATATGCGGCAGAACTCCCTGTAATTTGCCGGAGTAAGCACGTTGAGCACCACATCAAACGAGTTGTTGTACAATGGGATATCAGCCAGATTTCCCACCATCCACCGCACGTCCGACGGCCTTCTGCACGCGATCCGGATGGCCTCCTTCACGATATCCAGCCCGAATATCTCCGCCTGTTCCATGTGATCGTCCAGCCACAGCGAGTAGAATCCTTCTCCGCAGCCGGCATCCAGAATGCGGATGGGATCTTGACCGGCCTTCTGCGTCCCGGCCTTCTGCGTCCCAGCCTTCTGCGGACCGGCGTCCGCCGGCTGATCCGCGCCGGCCTTCTCCCGTCCCTGCCCTTCTGCAGGGCCGAAATGTTCCGCGATGCACCGGCGGATCTCCTCCAGCACCGGATCGTAAAATCCTGCTCCAAACACCTGATTTCTGCACTCAAACAGTTCCCTGTCGTACTTGTTTTTGTGCAGCGCCTGTCCGCTCAGCAAATTGACATAGCCTTTTGCCGACAGATCGAAGCAGTGCTTTTTTTTGCACAGAAAGCTGCCGTTTTCCGTCACGCTGAGCTTGCCCCCGCACACAGGGCAGCGAAATATTTTTTTGCTTTCAATAAATTTTTCTACAGATCGCTTCATTTATGTTCTCCAAGCCCGGCCGTCTCCGGCCCAGACCGTCTTTTTTCCATTCGTCCGCCCCATCGGTCTTCCTGAGGGCATATTCCTGTCTACCAGTGTAACACAGCGCCCCGGCGAATGGCAAACTTTCCTTTTCGTTCCGCACAAGGGGCAAATCTTGACAACGTAAAAAAGTTTCCTTCAGAAACAGGATCCGCTTCGTTGAAACATACGAAAATATCAACTGAAGGTACTATCTTATAAAAACAGCGGGCAGCCGGAGGGAAACCTTTCCTTCCCCACGCGGCTGTCCGCTGTTCTGATCTGCCGTTTCAGTTGTCTTTTGCCGTCTCTGCCGCTGCAGTCCTACGGCGCTTCCTCCCTGTCTTACACCTCCAGCCTGCAGTCGCCGGATTTGATCATGCCCCGCATCACCAACAGTTTATAGAAAATGACGGACAAAACTGCGGGCAGGATGAAGTGAAGGATCAGGACCTTCAGCAGAACTGTCACGCTGAAGCCCATGGCCGTGAATGTCCCGATCTGTCCCACAAGACCGGAAGTGCCCATCCCCGAGCCGGCCGCCACATTTTCCATATAAAACAGCCTGCTGGTGGCGATGGGTCCAGTGATCGCCGCCGCCAGAGTGGGCGGAAGCAGGATCCATGGATTTTTGATGATGTTGGGCACCTGCAGCATGGAGGTGCCGATACCCTGGGCGAACAGCCCGCCCACGCCGTTTTCACTGAAGGTCATGACGGCGAAGCCCACCATCTGCGCGCAGCAGCCCGCCGTGGCCGCGCCTCCGGCCAGTCCGTCCAGCGAGAGCATGATGCACAGCGCCGCGCTGGATATGGGCGCGGTCAGCACCAGTCCCACGATGACGGAAACAATGATCCCCATGGTGAAGGGGCGCATTACCGTGGCGGATTTGATGATCTCTCCCAGTCCGGTCATCAGCGCGTCCACCATGGGCCCGAACAGCATGGCCGCCAGCGCGCCCATGAGGATGGTGACTGCCGGAGTCACGATAATGTCTACCTTCGTTTCCTTTGAGACGGCTTTTCCGAATTCAGCGCCCACCGCCGCCGCGAGAAATGATCCTGCCGGGCCTCCCACCGCGCCCATACCGCCTGTGATGATGCTGGCGAACAGTACCAGGGGCGGCGCTTTCAGTCCGAAGGCCACCGCGGCGCCTATGGCCGGTCCCATCAGTCCCATAGCCGTGCTGCCGCTGTCGAAGAAAAAGGCGGAGAACGGGTTTTCTCCAAACAGGATCGCTGTCTGTTCTCCAATGGTTTTGATAATAAGTCCGATCAGAAGGGAGGCGAACAGCCCCAGAGCCATAGCCGACAGCGCGTCGTTAAAATAACGCCTGGCGGAAAACTCGATGTCCTTCCGTTTCAAAAATGCTTTTACGTTTGCCATCACATTTCCTTTCTTGTCCCGGCCCGCATATGCGTATCGTCCTCAGGCCTTCCGTACACGCCGGCGGTGTATCCCGGCGCGCATTCATACCGTCTGATTGTACCAAACCGCGGGCAATGTGTCAAGACACATGTCAACGCTAAAAAATTGACCGCTGCGTTCCAATGTGATAAAATATAACAATCTATAGTCTATGGATAAGAGGTTTAAATGGAAACAAAAGAGCGAAGAGAGAAAATTTTAGAAATACTGAAACAGGAAGAGAAGCCGCTGAGCGCCACCAGCCTTGCCAAACGATTCGGCGTCAGCAGACAGATCATCGTGGGCGACGTGGCGCTGCTCCGCGCTTCAGGAGCCGATATCTCATCCACCGCCCGGGGTTACGTCTACCGCGACGAATCGGAAAAAGTCCCCTTCGGTTATGTGGGGATGGTCCCCTGCCGGCACGGAACGGATAAACTGCTGGCGGAGCTCTGCTGCGTGGTGGATTACGGCGGCTGTCTCATCGACGTGATCATCGAGCATCCTATCTACGGGCAGATCTCCGGGAATCTGGACATCAGCTCCCGTTATGATGCGGAACAATTTGCAGCCCGCGTAAAAGGAGGGGAGGGCACTCCCCTTTCCGCCCTCACAGACGGCATTCATATCCATCACATCGGCTGCAGGGACAAGGCCGTCTTCCGTCGGATCGAACATGCCCTGCTGGACCTGGGGATCCTTCTGCAATAAAACCACCCAAAAACGGCGCTTCGGTACGATCTTTATACCGAAACGCCGTTTTTTTTCGGACTACCGCTCCTTCAGGGCGGCCAGAGCTTCGGAGGCGGCAAACACGTCTCCCTTGATCCCGCTCAGCGTCTCTGCCCGTATGCCGGCGCAGAGTTCCTCACAGGACTCTTCCAGCCGGGCCAGCGCGTAGACCGTATCCGACAGACGGTTTACGTAGCGGATCAACTCCGGCCGCACCGTTTCCTCATCGCCGAGGGCCACGATCCGCCGCTCCGCCCGCCGGATGATCGTCCGGGCACAGTGCAGCGCCGCGGAGGCTCTGTTTACACCGGGGACCACGAATCCCGTCTGCCTTCCATTGATCTCCGTACAGCCATCCACGATTTTTTTCCAGGTTCCGCACATCCTCCTCTGTGACCTTTGCTTTCAGCATTTCCGCTCCCCCGGCGTCGCTGGCCAGCTCCGCGCCCACGGAAAACAGCCGTATCTGGATCTGATTTACCAGTTTCCGCACCGCCTGGTTTTCAGACAGGGCATAAGCCAGCCCCAGCATGGAGTTTGCCTCGTCTATCGTCCCATAGCACTCTACCCTCATACTGTTCTTCGCCACCCGGCTTCCCCCGTACAGACTGGTCTTTCCCTTGTCTCCCGTCTTTGTGTATAAATTAGCCATTCACTCACTCCTGTTCTTTTTCCACGCCTGCCCCAGCGCCATACTCTGTGCAGGCATGATCTGTACTCCACCGCAAAAGCGTCCGTGTCTAGTTTGCCTCCGCTGCCTTTCACTCATACGGAAGCGGTCATTTTTGTTAAAACTCCTGTAAAAATGCCATGATGGACCGCGGCAGGCAGGCTGTGGTATACTATCCGAAGAACAGATAGTATCCAGGTTCTGTGCGCGGCGGACGCCCTGCGCGGAATAACAGTATGATGGAGGACACGATGAGACAACTGCGCGGCAGCTCGCCGTATACGGATCTGATGAAAAACCTGAAGAGCGACTGTGCATCCTGCTGCGGCCTGTGCTGCTTTGCACTGTATTTTTCAAAGCTGGACGGATTTCCCCAGGACAAAGCGCCGGGAGTGCCCTGCCGGAATCTGCAGTCAGATTTCCGCTGCGCCGTTCACAGCGAGCTGGCGGAACGGGGCCTGAAGGGCTGCATCCATTTTGACTGCCTGGGCGCAGGCCAGCGGATCACCCAAAGCCTTTACAGCGGCAGATCGTGGAGCGAAAACAGGGAGACGGCGGCGGAAATGTGCCGGCTCTTTCCCGAGATGCGTCTTCTCCACCAGATGCTCTGGTATTTGATCGAGGCTTCCACACTCGTGCCTGCAGCCTCCCTTCTGCCACGGACCGGCGCCCTCATATGCGAAGTAGACGCCTACTGTATGATGCCGCCGCAGACGATATTGGCGCGGCTGCAGGAGGGCGCGGCGGATGAATTGAGGGCCAGGGTCAACGGGGTCCTGAAAGAGACCATCGCCCTGACGGCGGCGTTCATATCCCCCGGCTCCGGCGCTTCCGGTTCCTCCCGGGACCGCGATCTGATCGGGAAGCGCTTCCGGGGCAAAAAGCTGGACGGACGCGACTTCAGCGCCGCGCTTCTGATCGCCTCTGATCTGGCAGGCTGCAGCCTGCGGGGCGTCAGCTTTCTGGGCGCGGATCTCCGGGATGCAGACCTGCGCGGCGCCGACCTCAGAGACAGTCTTTTCCTCACGCCGGAACAGCTAGCCTCCGGCAAAGGCGACCGAAGCACCAGACTGCCTCCACATCTGCTGCGGCCGGACCACTGGTAGCTTCTTTTCCTCTTTCCCTGCTTCCTGATGTGTTTCCCCGTCTTTTCCGCTGGAAATGAAAAAAATTATTTTTTGATGCAATAAAATCAGACGCTGCCGCATTATTAAAATAGAAACACAAATGCAGCTGCAGAAACTTAAATAATGATGATTAAAAAATCAGGAGGGAAAGAATTATGAAGAGGAAAATGAGTCGGATCAGAGATATGCTTGCAGGAGGGCTGGCGGCCGTCCTCGTCATGGGGCTGGCAGTCCCGGTCATGGCCGCCCAGGGCAGCCAGACAGCGAAGCTCGTCTACGACAACATCAAGCTGGTGATCAACGGGGAGACTGTGACCCCCAGAGACGGCAAGGGCAATGTGGTCGAACCCTTTACCATCGACGGCACCACCTACCTGCCGGTGAGAGCTGTGGCGCGGGCTCTGGATATGGACGTGGACTGGAACGGAAAGACTAAGACGGTGACCCTCACCGGCAATACCGGTTCCTCCGGCACGGTGACTCCGCCTGATCACGATGCTTCCGGCTATATCGGGGTAGAGAAAGCGAAATCCATCGCTCTGAAGCACGCCGGAGTCAAGGCTTCCGACGCCACATTTTTCAAAGCGAAGCTGGACTGGGACGACAGCCGCGCCGAATATGAGATCGAGTTTTACAGCGGCAGCACCGAGTATGATTACGACATTGACGCCCTCACCGGCGAGATCCGCAGCTGGGACCATGAGGCTGACGGCTACTCCATCCCCGGCGGAACTGACAGCAAAGACTACATCAGCCTGGAAAAAGCAAAATCTCTGGCGCTGAAAAAAGCTCCCAACGGAGCGGTGCTGACCTCAATCGAATTGGATCATGACGACGGGCGGGCGATCTATGAAGGCGAACTGAAAAAGGACCGCACGGAATATGAATTCGAGATCGACGCGGTCACCGGCGACTTCCTCAAGTGGGAAGCGGATTACGACGACTGATCCGGGCAGGAAAGGATCCATCCGTCAGTGGGGATCGGCAAAAACGAAAAAAGAGCGATACCTGGTTATTTGACCGGGTATCGCTCTTTTTCTCCTTGAACAGAAACAATAGATCCATCCGCACTTTTTTCCGGTTATACCGCCGTCTCTCCGGAACGGTCTTCTTCCGTGACCGCAGAGCCCAGATTCAGAGCGCTCTTTTCCAGCTCCAGCACGATATTGTTGATCTCCACCATGCGTTCCGGCGAGATGCGGTCTCCCACCGCCAGCTGCGCGTTGTAGAGGATCTTTTCCAGATCGTCGTGGATATCCGCGATCCGGTCCCGCACGCTGAGGATCTGTTCCTTGCTGGCCACATCCGCCGCCACTTCCTGCATCGTCATGACGGTCGCCTGTGCCAGTTCGAATTCCGAGATCCCCTCGATCACCGTGCAGTCCCAGCCAAGTTCTTTTTTCACCGTATCCGCGAAATCGTGCTTGGAATCCGGCTCGCCATGGACCAGGAAAATATCGTGGGGCTTCTTCTGGAATCCTCTGAGCCACTGGAGCAGCCCGTCTCTGTCCGCATGTCCGGAGAACCCTTCCAGATTGTAGATCTCCGCGTTTACGTGGACTTCCTCACCGAAGAGCATCACGTCCTTGGCGCCCTCTACGATAAGGCGGCCCAGCGTTCCCTCCGCCTGATATCCCACGAAGACAATGCTGGACTTGGGATTCCAGAGATTGTGCTTCAGATGATGCCGGATGCGTCCCGCCTCGCACATGCCGCTGGCGGAAATAATGATCTTCGGCGACGGATCCAGATTCAGCATCCGGGATTCCTCGCTGGTCCTTGTGAATTTCAGGTTCTTGAAGTCCAGAGGATTGTCGCCTTTCATAATGTAGGCCTTTGTCTCCTCGTCAAACACCTGGGCGTTTCGCTTAAACACCTCCGTGGCCGTAGTCGCCATGGGGCTGTCGATATATACGAACAATTTATCCAACTCCGCCTTATATTCGGAATTGTCCTCATAAAACCGGTTGAACTGATAGATCAGCTCCTGTGTTCTGCCTACCGCAAAGGAAGGAATGACTACCGTACCTCCCCTTCTTGTGGTCTTGAGCACGATGTCGATAAGCTGATCGATACTGGTAGAATTCTTCTCGTGGAGACGATTTCCATAGGTGGTCTCCATGATGACATAATCCGCTTTTTTGATCAGCGTAGGATTACGCAGGATCGGCCGGTCCATCATGCCCAGGTCGCCGGAGAAGACGATCTTGGATACATTGTCCTCTTCCTCCACCCACAGTTCGATAATGGCCGAGCCCAGAATATGACCCGCGTCGTTGAAGACGATCCTCATCTCCTCATTCAACTCCACCAACTGGTCGTAGAGCACCGGGGTGACATAATTTAAAGTCTCCACCGCGTCGTTGACTGTGTAGAGCGGTTCCGTCTTTGCTTTTCCCGCCCGCTCCGCCTTGCGGTTTTTCCACTCCGCTTCTTTTTCGTGTATGTATCCGCAGTCCTTCAGCATGACGGACAGCAGATCCGCCGTGGCGTCCGTACAGTAGATCCTTCCTCTGAATCCCCGCTTTACCAGCAGCGGAAGCCGTCCGCAGTGGTCCACGTGCGCATGGCTGAGCACCACGTAGTCGATATCCGCCGGGTTGAAGGGAAACTCTTCGTAATTCAGGGCGTCCATGGCTTTTCCGCCCTGAAACTGCCCGCAGTCCAGCAGGACTTTGTGCTTTTCTGTTGTAATCAAATGGCAGGACCCCGTGACCGAGGTAGCTGCTCCGCAAAATTCTATTTTCATAGATTCCTCCGTTCTTCTGACGCGCCTCTGCCCACAGACCTCCGCCCGGCGCCGACTGCCGCATTCCCTGCGCCGCCCCTTTACGCCGCGCCCGCTCCATCGCCGGCGGTTTCCGGTCTGTTGTATGAATGATCGGCCCCCCTCCGCCTGCAAGGGCACACGAACCGCGCGCGCTCTTGTCAACTAAAGGTATTCACAGTATAACACAGATCAACATAAAACGCGCCCCACAAATAGGGGAAAATGTCGGAAAAATACCGAAGGGTCCCTATCGGTCCCGGCGGCAGTTGTTCTGCAGGCCTTCTTTTACACGCCGTCCCGCTTCCACCTGTGCATGAGAAGGAATACCAACAGCAGAGCGGCGCAGCAGACAAGCACGGATCTTTCTCCTGCCATGCCGGTGATCAGTGTTCCCGCCGCCGCGCCTACGATAAAGAACAGAATGATGCCGTAGTACTGCAAGGCATCCTTTCGCGCCTGCATATCGCCGCTCCGCCGAAAGCGGAAGAGAAGTTCTGTCCCGCTGCGCAGATTGCCCGTGCACATCGTTGTGGCGCAGGTAATCCCGTTGACCTTGCGGAAGGTCTCCACCTGCATCGAGCAGACAAAAGACACGATTATGTTTACCAGAGGATCCCATTTCCCTGCAGGCAGAAAGGCGGCTCCCAGCAGCGCGGCCAGCTGGACGGCCACCACGATCTGACGCCAGTGCAGCGCTTCGCCGCGTCCCCTCCTGCTTCTGATCCCTTCGGCCACAAAGATCCCCGCGACGAAGGCCAGTATGGGCAGCAGATAATAAGAGGCCGTCCGCCACTGCCCCTCCGCCAGGTTGATTCCCAGCAGTACGATATTTCCGGTCTGAGCGTTGGCAAATACCCGGCCTCTGCACAGATAAGTGTAGGCGTCCAGATACCCGCCCACCATGGCCAGGATCACCCCGATGCGGTAGGTCTCCGACATCTGCCGCTCCTGTATCATCTCATCACCTCCAACTGAATAAGATCATGTGAAACATACTGCAAAACGACGCAAATCGTATATTGTCGATTTGCGTCGCGATTTGAGATCCCGTGTAATTTCCCGGCGCACCGGGCCGGACTTATTTGTTCAGCTCGTAATAAACACCCTTTTTCTCCATCAGCTCCCCGTGGGTGCCCTGCTCCACAATGCCCTCCGACGTGAGCACCAGAATGACGGACGCGTTGCGGATTGTCGATAAACGATGAGCGATGGTGAATGTTGTCCTGCCCTTCGCCAGCTTTTCCAGAGACGCCTGCACCAGCCGCTCGCTCTCTGTGTCCAGCGCCGAGGTGGCTTCATCCAGTATCAGGATCGGCGGATTTTTCAGGAAGACCCGGGCAATGCTGATCCGCTGCTTCTGGCCGCCGGACAGCTTCACGCCCCGCTCTCCCACATAAGTATCGTATCCATTCTCCAGACCGACGATGAAGTCGTGGGCTCCCGCCATTCTGGCCGCCTCCACGATCTCCTCTTTCCCGGCTCCCGGGCGGCCATACTCGATATTCTCGTATACCGTGCCGGAAAACAGATAGACATCCTGCTGCACCATTCCGATCTGGGAGCGCAGAGACTGTATTGTCACATCCTTGATATCCCAGCCGTCTATGAGGATACGCCCGGCGGACACATCGTAAAACCGCGGGATCAGATTGCAGATCGTGGTTTTTCCGCTTCCCGATGGGCCTACCAGCGCCACATTTTCCCCGGGCTCCACGTGCAGCGAAATATTGGAGAGTACGCGGCCTTTTCCCTCCTCGTACTCGAAACTTACATTTTCAAAATAAATGTCGCCCTTCACCGGCGGCAGCACCTCCGCGTCCGGCGCGTCGTCCACCTCCACCGGAACGTCCATGATCTCGATAAACCGCTCGATCCCGGTCATTCCCCGCTGAAACTGCTCCGTAAACTCCACGATCCTCCGGATAGCCGTCAAAAGCATGGTCACATACAGAAGGTAGGCCACCAGATCCGCCGGCGTGATCTTGCCGCGTATCATGAACAACGCGCCCACCACTACCACGGTGATGTACATGATCCCGTCAAATAGACGGGTAGTGCTCTGAAAGCCTGCCATATAGCGGTACATTTCTTTCTTAATGTTCAGGAAGCCGCTGTTTCCCTCCTCGAACTTCTTTTCCTCCACTTCCTCGTTGGCAAAGGATTTTACTACGCGGACACCCAGAAGACTGTCCTCCACCTGAGCGTTCAGCTCGCCGATCTGGTTTCTGGATTTTTTAAAGGCCCGGCGCATTCTGGTGTTGAACATCATGGAACAGACGATCATCACTGGCAAAATGGCGAAGATGATCAGCGTCAGGAGCAGATCGGTCTGAGCCAGTATGGCGAAGGAGACCGCTATTTTCAGCGCCGCGATGAAATATTCCTCCGGACAGTGGTGAGCGAACTCCGTCACGTCGAACAGATCGCTGGTGATCCGGGCCATGATCTGACCGATCTTGGTATTATCGTAAAACGAATAGGAAAGATCCTGCAGATGGGCGAATAGATCCTTTCTCATGTCCGTCTCGATACGCGCTCCCATCATGTGTCCGATATTGGCCATGTAATAATTGGCCAGCACATCCACCACGCGCAGCGCCATATAGACCGCCCCCAGGCTCAGAATGATCTGAACCGTCAGCCCCTCCAGATCGTTCATACCCATGTTGGTAATATACCGCACGATCAGCGGCAGCACCAGCTCGCAGAGCGTGGTGAGAGACGCGCAGAAAAGATCGAGAAGCAATACTCCTTTATATTTTTTAAAATAGGGCGCAAATCTTCGGATCAACTGTAAATTAGAATGCGACTTCTCCATGCTCCCCCCGATTCTCCTTTCCGCGCCCCGCAGGCGCTTTTTCACTACAGCTCAAAGGCCCTTCCGAAGGCGGTCACCGCCTTCTCCTTGTTCTCCATATCCACTGCCAGCGAAATGGAGATCTCCGAAGTCGTGATATGGTAGCAGGGGATCGCCGCCTTGCGCAGCACGGCGAACACCTTTCCCGCCACGCCGGACCGGATCGCCATCCCCACTCCCACAAGGGAGATCATAGCCAGATTTTCTTTCAGCCTGACTTCCGTTCCCGCGAAACGAGAGTCCGTCTCCAGCTGCTTTTTCAGCCTGGGGCCGTCCTGCCCCGGGCAGCTGAAGGAGATCGCGCACCTGCCGTCGGCCTGGATCTGTTTTGAGATCATATCCACATTCACGGAAAGCTGCCCCAGTACTTCAAAGAGTTCCGCCGCCGCGGCGCCGTCGTCCTCCATGTTTCCAACCGTAGCGATGGTATAATTGTCGGCGGTGGATATTCCCGTTACCGCCATATCCTTCATATAATTTGAATCATTCATAACATAAGTCCCCCTGCTGTGATCTTCACTGAGCGCTTCCGTAACAAACAGCCGAACATCGTATTTCCTCGCCAGCTCCACGCTTCTCGCCTCCAGCGGCCCCGTTCCCAGCGCCGCCAGTTCCATCATATCCTCGTAGGTGACGATAGGCAGCCTTCTGGCGGCGGGATAGAGCTCCGGATCTACGGAGTACACGCAGCTGACGTCCGAATAGATCTCACAGTCGCAGCCCAGCTCAGCGGCGATGATCACCGCCAGCGTCTCCGCGCCGCACCGGACCGGATCGTTTTCATTTCCAGCGGCGGCAGGTCCCTCCACCACCGCGGCAGCCCCGGCGGCGCAGACCTCCTCCAGTTCAAGCACCGGAAACCGTTCCGGATCAAACCCCGCGAATACACTGGTCTGCACCCCTGCTTCCCGCAGTCCGGCCGCCAGCGTCTCCGCCGCGTTCTTTCCATCCGCCGCATAACAGGAAGCGCTGAGCACCACCACCATGCCGTCCCCGGGTTTTCGGGCCGCAGCCAGATGTTCTGCCACAGCCTTCATTTTTTCCGCGCTGTTTATGCTGTTCTTTCCATACTTTCTGACTACATTCATGTTGTTATCCCCTCCCGAGTCCGTTTCCCTGCCGTCAGCCGGCACGGTCTGCTTTTGTGGTTAGTTTACTTGAGCGGAAAGAAAAATTCAAGGGGTTCCGCCATATTTCTTACATTTGATCCTGCCCCGCCGGTCCCCTGGAGCAGGGGATATTTCCTATGTTATAAAAAGCCGGATAAGCGCCGGTCCCGGACGGACCGCCTTATCCGGCATACAGCGTTCTGCTGTGATACACCTTCCGATGAACAGCTGAAATCGAAGCCTGTTTTTTACAAAGTCAGGGATGTTTCCTTCTAAACCACACCCTGCCAGCGCATGGCATTGGACACCTTCACGAACCCGGCCACGTTGGCCCCCATCAGCAGATTTCCCGGACTGCCATACTGAGCGGACATCTCGTAGGACTGGGCGAAGATGTTCTTCATGATCGTCTTCAGGATCCGGTCTACCTTTTCATAGCTCCAGGACGAGTGACCGGCGTTCTGAGACATTTCCAGGCCGCTGACCGCCACGCCTCCGGCGTTTGCCGCCTTTGCGGGAACGTAGGTGATCCCCTCCTGCTGCAGATAGCGCACGGCGTTCAGTGTGCACGACATGTTGGAGCCTTCAAACAGAGCTGTGACGCCGTTGCGCACCAGCATTTCCGCCGCTTCCAGGGTGATCTCATTCTGCGTCGCACAGGGCATGGCCACATGACAGGGAATGCTCCAGATCCCCTCGCTGCCCTCCGTATAGACCGACGACGGTTTTCGCACGGCGTATTCGCTGATCCTTGCCCGCTCTGTTTCCTTGATCTGCCGCAGAAGCTCCAGGTCGATGCCTTCCTCGTCGAAGATGTAGCCGTCGGAATCGGAGGCGGCCACCACCCGCGCGCCGAATTCCTGGGCTTTCTTGATCGCATAGACCGCCACGTTGCCGGAACCGGAGATCACCAGCGTTTTCCCCGCCAGAGACTGTCCGCAGAGCTGCTGCAGCGTTTCCTCCGCCATATAGCAGAGTCCGTAGCCGGTGGCTTCCGTCCGCAGCAGCGACCCGCCTGCGAAGATACCCTTTCCCGTCATCGCACC
>Ga0129308_1000641_pt1 | contig 48289 bp, 60 predicted proteins | sample L827metagenome_FD_94440 | JGI IMG/M metagenome (GOLD analysis project Ga0129308, IMG submission 94440) | Ring-tailed lemur group fecal microbial communities from Wisconsin, USA - L827 metagenome | ecosystem: Host-associated > Mammals > Digestive system > Large intestine > Fecal | place: USA... | reverse complement strand
GTAATACCATAGCCGGGTTCCAACGGACGAAATTCAAACTTTCCGAAGAAATTGTCCGCTTCCAACATTAATACTTTATCGGGTTTTTGAAATGCTAATATCGCCATGGAAATCAATTATTATTTAGAATACAATTCTACGATCAACTGCTCTTTAATGTTTTCAGGAATGTCAGTTCTTTCCGGCAGATGCAGTAATTTTCCGCTTAAAGAAGACTGATCCCACTCAATCCAAGGATATTTGCTGTGATTGAATCCTGACAATGCATCAGCAATCACTTCCATAGACTTAGATCTCTCTCTAACACCAACGATCTGACCGGCTTTCAAAGAGTAAGAAGGAATATTTACAACCTTACCATCAACTGTAATGTGACGGTGAGAAACCAACTGACGAGCTGCAGCTCTTGTAGGAGCCATACCCAAACGGAAAACTACATTGTCCAGACGGCCTTCCAGTAACTGAAGCAGAACTTCACCGGTAATACCTTTTGAACGCTGTGCTTTTTCAAACAGGTTTCTAAATTGTTTTTCTAATACACCATAAGTGTATTTTGCTTTTTGCTTCTCGCGAAGCTGAATTCCGTATTCAGAAGTTTTTCTTTTTCTGGCGTTACCATGTTGTCCGGGAGGATAATTCTTTTTAGAAAGAACTTTATCCGGTCCGAATATAGCCTCACCAAACTTACGGGCAATTCTTGTTTTTGGTCCAGTATATCTTGCCATTTTTTTATTGTTTTAATTTTTCTGTCTGAATCTGGAACCGTGCAGCCGCGATTACAGAGAGGATAAGGTCTTTATGCAATCTATTCACAATTCCGGATTCAATGTTCAAGAAACTATAGTTAATTATACTCTTCTCTTTTTCGGAGGACGACAACCATTGTGAGGCAGCGGAGTAACGTCAACAATTTCTGTTACTTCAATACCGGCACCGTGGATAGTTCTGATAGCAGACTCACGTCCGTTACCCGGTCCTTTTACGAATACTTTTACTTTTCTCAAACCAAGATCATAAGCTACCTTAGCACAATCTTGTGCTGCCATCTGAGCGGCATACGGAGTGTTCTTTTTAGAACTTCTGAATCCCATCTTACCTGCAGAAGACCAACTAATAACTTGACCTTCGCTATTGGCAAGAGACACAATAATGTTATTGAAAGAAGAATGAATATGAGCTTGACCGTAAGCGTCTACTTTTACGTTTCTCTTCTTTGCTGCGACTGTTTTTTTTGCCATATCAACTCTTAATTATTTAGTAGCTTTTTTCTTATTTGCAACAGTTTTCTTCTTACCCTTACGAGTACGAGCATTGTTCTTTGTGCTCTGACCTCTCAATGGTAAACCAATACGGTGACGAACACCTCTGTAGCATCCGATATCCATCAGACGCTTGATGTTAAGCTGAACTTCAGAACGAAGATCACCTTCTACCTTGTACTCAGCGCCAATGACTTCACGTACTTTTGCAGCCTGATCATCTGTCCAGTCTTTCACTTTGATATCACGATCAACGCCTGCTTTCTCTAAAATAGATTTTGAAGCACTCCGACCGATACCATAGATATAAGTCAAAGCGATTTCTCCTCTTTTATTTTGTGGCAAGTCTACACCAACTATTCTTATAGCCATATTACTTACTTAATTATTTTGCAAAAATAATAAATTATCCCTGACGTTGTTTATACTTAGGGTTTTTCTTGTTAATTACATATAAGCGACCCTTTCTTCTTACAATCTTACATTCAGGGGTACGCTTCTTTAAAGATGCTCTTACTTTCATATCTAGTTATTTTTATTTATATCTAAAAGCAATTCTACCTTTTGATAAATCATACGGAGACATTTCCACTCTCACCTTATCACCAGGAAGAATTTTAATATAATGCATACGCATTTTCCCTGATATGTGAGCTGTAATTTCATGTCCGTTCTCCAATTCTACACGAAACATTGCATTCGACAATGCTTCTACAATAACTCCATCTTGTTCAATAGCTGCTTGTTTAGCCATATAAATCAAATTAAATTGCGTTACTTCCTAGGACTTCTTCTAAAAATTCAAATGAAGACAAAATCTGAGGACCGTCAGGTCTGATCGCTATACAATGTTCAAAATGAGCAGAGCACTTTCTGTCCTTTGTACGCACTGTCCAACCGTCCTTTTCAAAAACGATATTCTTACTACCCATATTGATCATAGGTTCAATGCAGATACACATTCCACTACGCAATAAAGGTCCGCAGCCATATCGTCCATAATTGGGTACTTCTGGTTCTTCATGCATCTTGCGTCCGATACCATGTCCCACCAGTTCCCTTACAACAGAGTAACCTTTCGACTCACAGTATACCTGCACAGCATGACTTACATCGCCAACACGCTTTCCTTCTACAGCTTGTTGAATTCCCTGATAAAGAGATTCTTTTGTTGTTTTCAACAATTTCTTTATTTCCGGAGCAACTTCACCTACACAAAATGTATAAGCAGAATCACCAACAAAACCATTCAATATCGTTCCACAATCGACTGATATTACATCACCTTCCTTTAAAACAGCTTTTGAGGAAGGAATACCATGTACTACCTGTTCGTTGACAGAAGCACATATTGAGTTAGGAAAACCACCATACCCTAAAAAGGCTGGAACAGCTCCATTATCCCTAATGAATTCTTCAGCAATCTTATCGAGTTGAAGAGTTGTGACTCCGGGAGCAATATGTTTTGCTAACTCTCCCAATGTCCGGCCGACCAATTGATTGGCCGAACGCATCAACTCGATTTCTTCATCTGTTTTTAAATAGATCATTCTACTAATAAGCGGCAACTGAGCCTGTACGACCCTTAATTCTTCCTGACTTCAACAAACCGTCATAATGACGCATCAACAAATGACTTTCTACTTGCTGCAATGTATCCAACACTACACCAACCAAAATCAACAAAGATGTTCCTCCAAAGAACTGTGAGAACTCCATACTAACACCGGCGATTCTAGCAAAAGCAGGCATAATAGCTACCAATGCCAGGAAGAATGCACCCGGAAGAGTAATGCGGTCCATGATTGTATCCAGATAGTCCTTGGTATTTTTTCCCGGTTTAACACCTGGAATAAATCCATTGTTTCTCTTCAAATCATCAGCCATCTGCGTCGGATTGATCGTGATAGCTGTATAGAAATAAGTAAAGAGGATAATCAATACTGCAAAAACAAAATTATACCAGAAACCGGTATTATCCATAAATGCAGCCCAAAAACCACTCTGATCACCTGTGCTGGAGAATCCTACAATAGAAATAGGAATAAACATAATTGCCTGGGCAAAGATGATAGGCATAACATTTGCAGCATTCACCTTTAAGGGGATATACTGACGAGCACCACCATACTGTTTGTTTCCTATGATTCTCTTAGCATACTGTACGGGTACTTTACGAGTTCCCTGAACCAATAAAATAGCACCGGCAATAACAAGTAAAAGAAACAGCATCTCAAACAAGAACATAACCAGACCACCAGTTTTTTCACTTGTTCTTGAAATAAATTCCTGGAACAATGAATGCGGCAGACGGGCTATGATACCAATCAAAATGATAAATGAAATACCATTTCCAACACCTTTATCTGTAATTCTTTCACCTAGCCATAAGATAAACATACTTCCTGCAGCCAGAATAATAGTAGAAGAAACTGTAAACAGGATACCCGGAGGTAATGCTGCTCCAGCAGCTTTAAGCTGAACGCTTAAGTTCACCAGATAAGTAGGTCCCTGGAATAACAGGATAGCTACTGTCAAATAGCGAGTCCACTGATTGATCTTTCTACGACCACTCTCTCCTTCTCTCTGCAATTTCTGGAAAGAAGGAACTGCAATGGCTAACAACTGCATAACAATTGAAGCGGAAATATAAGGCATAATACCCAATGCAAAAATAGAAGCATTAGAAAATGCACCACCTGAAAACATATCCAACAGTGCAAGCAATCCGCCTCTTGTCTGCGCCTGTAAAGCGGTTAACGCTTGAGGATCAATACCAGGAAGCACTACATACGTTCCGAAGCGATATATAGCCACCAATAAAAGAGTGGTGAGGATCCGATTTCTCAGATCCTCAATCTTCCAGATATTTTTTATTGTTTCAACTGCTCTCATGACTTAGAGTTTAACAACAGTTCCACCTGCGGCTTGGATAGCTGCTTCTGCACTCTTAGAGAAAGCATGAGCTTCCACTTCTAATTTAGCAGTAATGCTACCATTACCAAGAATTTTAACCAGTTGAGATGCAGAAATAAAACCAGCTTCGATCAATTCATCAACACCAATCTTAGTCAAATTCTGAGATTCAGCCATTAACTGTAATGTTGCGATATTGATAGCTTTATATTCTACACGATTAATATTCTTGAAACCAAATTTAGGCAAACGTCTCTGAATTGGCATCTGACCACCTTCAAATCCGATCTTTCTTGAATAACCAGATCTAGACTTTGCTCCTTTATGACCTCTTGTTGAAGTTCCCCCTAATCCTGAACCCGGACCACGGCCGATTCTTTTTCTGGTCTTAGTAGATCCTTCAGCAGGTTTTAAATTTGATAAGTTCATATCTTATAATTTATTTTTTCAACCAATTATTACTTTTCTACTGAAACCAAATGTTTCACTTTCTCAACCATGCCCAAGATAGCCGGAGTAGCTTCATGTTCTACTACACGGTTCAATTTTGTCAGACCCAGTGCATCAAGTGTTCTTTTCTGGTCTTTCGGGCATTTAATTCTACTCTTAACTTGTTTAATTTTAATAGTTGCCATAATTTTTCCTCCCTAATTAACCTCTAAACACTTTTTCAACAGCAATACCTCTGTTCTGAGCAACAGTAAACGGACTTCTTAATTCAGCCAAAGCAGCAATAGTTGCTTTTACTAAGTTGTGAGGGTTTGAAGATCCTTTTGATTTTGCCAAAACATCAGTAATACCAACACTTTCCAATACAGCACGCATAGCACCACCGGCTTTTACTCCGGTACCGTGAGATGCCGGTCTGATCAATACCTGTGCGCCACCGAATTTAGCAAGCTGTTCGTGAGGAATAGTACCTTTGTGAACAGGAACCTTGATCAAATTCTTTTTAGCAGCTTCTACACCTTTAGCGATAGCTGTCGTTACTTCACCAGCTTTACCTAAGCCCCAACCGATGATACCATCTTCGTTTCCTACTACTACAATAGCAGCAAAACTAAAAGTACGTCCACCTTTTGTTACTTTAGTTACGCGGTTAATTGCAACCAATCTGTCCTTCAACTCTAAGTCGTTGGTCGATTTAACTCTATTATTAACTCCTGCCATCTTCATTAAAATTTAAGGCCGCCGTTACGTGCAGCATCAGCTAATTCTTTAATTCTCCCATGATACAGGTAACCGTTACGGTCGAAAACAACAGCCTTTACGCCAGCTTCCTGAGCACTTTTAGCGATCAATCCACCAACCTGGGCAGCGATTTCTTTTTTAGGAGCCTTAACATCTAATTTCAAAGATGAAGCAGCAGCCAAAGTTTTACCTGTAGTATCATCTATAACCTGTGCATAGATCTGCTTGTTGCTTCTATACACAGTAAGGCGCGGACATTCAGGAGTTCCTGAAACTTTGCCACGTATACCTCGTTTTATTTTTAATCTTCTTTCTTCCTTCGTTGTCATGATAATTTCAGTTTACGTAGATTACTTACCTGCTGATTTACCAGACTTTCTGCGAATTTCTTCACCCACGAATTTAATACCCTTACCTTTATACGGTTCCGGCATTCTGAATGAACGAATCTTTGCACAAATCTGACCTATTAATTGTTTATCAGCTGATTCAAGGATAATAAGAGGATTCTTATTTCTCTCAGTCTTCGTTTCAACTTTCACTTCTTTCGGTAACTGCAAATAAATATTGTGAGTATAACCTAAAGAAAGATCCAGTAACTGTCCTGTGTTAGACACACGATAACCAACACCCACCAGTTCCAGTTCTTTTTTGTATCCTTCAGATACACCGATCACCATATTGTTGATCAAAGAACGATATAAACCATGTAATGCGCGATGATTCTTGTCGTCTGTCGGTCTTGTTAAATGAATAACTCCATCTTCCAGAGTTACATTAATATCAGGATTAACAGCCTGAGTCATTTCGCCCTTAGGACCTTTTACAGTCACTACGCTATCCTTAATCGTAACCGTTACACCGGCTGGCACATGAATTGGTAATTTTCCTATTCTTGACATTCTTCTTTCCTCCTAATTAATAAACATAACATAATACTTCACCACCGATTTTAAGATCGCGGGCTTCTTTGTCAGTCATCACACCCTTAGAAGTAGAAAGAACGGCAATACCTAAACCATTCAATACTCTCGGCATTTCTTTGTAACCAGTGTACTTACGCAAACCTGGAGTAGAAACTCTCTGAAGTTTCTTGATTGCATTCACTTTGTTTACCAGGTCATACTTCAAGGCAATCTTAATTGTACCCTGAGGACCTTCTTCTACAAACTTAAAATTAAGAATGTAACCCTTTTCGAAGAGAATCTTAGTGATCTCTTTCTTTAAATTTGACGCCGGCACTTCAACAACTCTGTGCTTCGCTTTAATTGCATTACGCAATCTTGTCAAATAATCTGCAATAGGATCTGTCATATATAAATGAATTAAATTGATCCGGCCACCCGGACAATATTTAAATAAAAAAACTTACCAACTTGCTTTCTTTACACCCGGGATTAAACCATTGGATGCCATTTCACGGAATTGAATACGTGAAATGCCGAACTGGCGTACATAGCCTTTCGGACGTCCTGTAATCTTGCAACGGTTGTGCAAACGTACAGGAGAAGCATTTTTAGGTAAAGCCTGCAGAGCTTCATAGTCACCGGCAGCCTTCAGTTCAGCTCTTTTAGCTGCATATTTAGCCACAAGCTTTGCTCTTTTAACCTCGCGGGCTTTCATTGATTCCTTAGCCATAACTTAGTCTTTTTTTGCATTTTTAAAAGGCAACCCAAATTCTCTCAACAGAGCATACCCTTCTTCATCTGTTTTCGCAGAGGTCACAAAGGTAATATTCATTCCTAATATTTTAGTAATATTATCGATATTTATTTCAGGAAAAATAATTTGTTCCTGAATACCCATGGTATAATTACCTCTACCATCTAACTTACTTTCAATACCTTTAAAGTCACGAATACGCGGAAGAGCGATACGAACTAATCTTTCCAAAAATTCGTACATCTGCTCACGACGCAATGTTACCATCACCCCAATCGGCATTTTTTTACGCAACTTAAAGTTTGAGATATCCTTTTTAGAAACTGTCGCAACAGCTTTCTGACCTGTAATTGTAGACAATTCGCTGATTGCGATATCAATGATCTTCTTATCAGCAGCAGCCATACCTAATCCCTGATTGATAACAATCTTTTTCAATACAGGAACCTGCATTACTGATTTATATCCGAACTCTTTTGTCAAAGCAGGAACAATTCTGTCCTGATATTCTTTTTTAAGACTGGCAGTATTGCTCATTACTTAATTTCCTCCCCTGATTTTTTAGAATAACGAACTAAAGCACCTTCAGCATTTTCTTTACGTCCGATACGAGTCGGTTTTCCAGTTTTTGGGTCAACCACGTTCAGGTTTGAAAGATGGATAGGAGCTTCTTTCTTTTCAATTCCTCCTTGCGGATTCTTTGCGTTAGGCTTAGTATGCTTTGATACCATGTTAACACCTTCAACAATAGCACGGTTCTCGTCTACGAGCACCTGTAAAACACGACCTGTTTTACCTTTGTCTTCGCCGGTATTAACAAAAACTATATCGCCTTTTTTGATATGTAATTTACTCATTACCTTAAATTTTACGAATTAAAGTACTTCAGGTGCAAGTGAAACAATTTTCATATTTGTTGCACGAAGTTCTCTGGCAACCGGACCAAAGATACGGCTTCCACGAATATCGCCACCGGCATTCAACAATACGCAAGCGTTATCATCGAAACGGATGTATGAACCATCCGGGCGACGGATTTCTTTTTTAGTGCGAACAATGATAGCTTTAGAAACAGCACCCTTCTTCACATCACTTGACGGGATTACACTCTTAATTGCAACTACAATTACATCCCCAACAGAAGCGTAACGTTTTCTTGTACCGCCCAATACGCGGATACACAAACATTCTTTTGCGCCACTGTTATCTGCTACTACTAGTCTAGATTCTTGTTGTATCATGTTACTTAGCTCTTTCGATTATTTGAACAAGTCTCCATCTCTTTGTTTTGCTCAAAGGACGAGTTTCCATAATTTTTACGGTATCACCGATATTGCACTCGTTCTTTTCGTCGTGAGCATGATATTTCTTCGTTTTGTTAACGAACTTACCATAAATGGGGTGTTTTTCCTTCCATTTAATAGCAACAGTGATGCTTTTATCCATCTTGTTGCTAGTAACCACGCCCGTTCTTTCTTTTCTTAAATTTCTAGTTTCCATCAGGCTCAATTATTTGTTGTTAAGTTCTCTCTGGCGCAATTCTGTTTTCATGCGCGCAATCATCCTGCGTTGTTGTTTAATCTGAGCAGGGTTGTCTGTTGGAGAGATAGTGTGGTTAATAACCTTCTGATCGTAGGCAGCAACCTCAGCATCTACTCTTTCAAGCAATTCTTTTGTGCTTAATTCTCTAATTTCTGCAATCTTCATAACAATTACGCATTTTGATTAGCCATATCATAATCACGTCTCACAACAAATTTCGTTGTTACAGGAAGCTTCTGAGCCGCTAAGCGCAATGCTTCTTTTGCAACATCAAAGGGAACACCTTCGATTTCGAAAATAAGACGACCTGGAGTAACAGGCGCAACAAATCCTTCCGGGTTACCTTTACCTTTACCCATACGTACTTCGGCCGGTTTCTTTGTAATAGGTTTATCCGGAAAAATCCGAACCCAAACCTGACCCTGACGTTGCATATAACGAGTTACCGCGATACGGGCAGCTTCAATCTGGCGACCGGTAATCCATTTATTCTCTAACGCTTTTATACCAAACGAACCGAATGCCAGCTGGTTGCCACGTTGAGCTTCACCCTTCATGCGGCCTTTCTGCTGTCTTCTGAACTTGGTTTTCTTTGGTTGTAACATCTCTTCTTAATTCTAACGTTTAACGATTAGCTTTTTTTCTCTTGAAGTTCTTATCTCCTCTGTTGCCACCGGCATTCTCATTTCTGCGGCCTGAATCTTTAGATGCAGTAAATGAAGGAGCAAGATCTCTCTTACCATAAACTTCACCACGGCAGATCCATACCTTGATACCCAGCAAGCCAACTTTCGTCAACGCTTCAGCCAAAGCGTAATCGATATCTGCTCTCAGAGTGTGTAACGGAGTTCTTCCTTCTTTGTACATTTCAGAACGGGCCATTTCAGCGCCATTCAAACGACCAGATACTTGCACTTTAATACCTTCGGCCCCCATTCTCATGGTAGAGGCGATAGCCATCTTGATAGCGCGACGGTAAGCAATTTTTCCTTCAAGCTGACGTGCAATATTGTTTGCAACAATAACTGCGTCTAATTCGGGTCTTTTTACCTCAAAGATGTTGATCTGAACTTCTTTGTCGGTAATCTTTTTCAACTCTTCTTTCAATTTATCAACTTCCTGACCACCTTTACCGATGATAATGCCCGGACGTGATGTACAAACTGTTATTGTGATCAACTTAAGCGTACGTTCAATAACGATACGAGATACACTAGCTTTAGCAAGACGAGCATTCAAATATTTACGGATCTTGCTATCTTCCAGCAAAGTATCTCCGTAATTTTTGCCGCCATACCAATTGGAATCCCAACCACGGATGATTCCTAAACGATTACTAACCGGATTAACTTTTTGTCCCATCTACAATTAATTTTGACTATCGTTTTTACTAAGTGTATCAACAAACAAGGTTACATGGTTCGAACGTTTACGAATTCTGTATCCTCTACCCTGGGGAGCCGGACGCATTCTCTTCAATGTAGTAGCGCAATCTACGCTGATTGAAGAAACAAACAACTCACCAGTTTCTGCTTTACGTTCATTTTTCTGCTCCCAATTGGCAATTGCTGAACGAAGCAATTTTTCTACTCTTGCTGCAGCTTCCTTATTAGAAAACTTCAAAACACCAAGCGCACGGAATACTTCCATACCGCGGATCATGTCTACAACGAGACGCATCTTACGCGGAGAAGTAGGTACGTTACGCAACTTTGCGAAGTACATGGTCTTTTGGGCTTCTTTTCTTGCTTCAGCTGATATTCTTTTTCTAGCACCCATTTTTATTGATTCTTTTTATTTTCAGATTCCTGAATTCCTGTTACTACCGATAATTATTTTTTCTTGTTACCGGCGTGTCCACGGAACGTACGAGTAGGAGAAAACTCTCCCAGCTTGTGACCTACCATATTCTCGGTTACAAAAACAGGAATAAATTTATTTCCATTGTGAACTGCAATAGTATGGCCTACGAAATCAGGCGAAATCATTGAAGCTCTTGCCCATGTCTTAACTACGGCTTTCTTTCCTGACTCATTCATAGTCAAGACTTTCTTTTCCAGCTTTACGTTAATATACGGGCCTTTTTTTAGTGAACGACTCATAGTTTACTTAATTAATCAGATTATTTCTTTCTTCTTTCAATAATATACTTTGAAGAATGCTTCTTCGGAGCTCTTGTCTTCAAGCCCTTAGCATACAAGCCTGTACGAGATCTAGGATGACCTCCGGAAGCACGACCTTCACCACCACCCATTGGGTGATCAACCGGGTTCATTACAACACCACGGTTGTGAGGACGACGACCTAACCATCTAGAGCGACCGGCTTTACCTGATTTTTCAAGACCATGGTCTGAGTTACCTACACTACCAATTGTAGCCTTACATGCAGCAAGAATCTTTCTGGTTTCGCCAGAAGGCATCTTAATAATCGCATAAGCACCTTCTTTAGAAGTCAACTGAGCAAATGCACCTGCAGAACGTACCATTTTAGCACCCTGTCCAGGACGAAGCTCAATATTGTGAATAATAGTACCAACGGGAATATTTGCCATCGGCAAAGTATTACCTACCTCAGGAGCGGCATCGCTACCTGAAACCACTGTCTGGCCAACTTCCAAGCCGTTCGGAGCAATAATATAGCTCTTTGCTCCGTCAGCATAATACAATAAAGCAATACGAGAAGTACGGTTTGGATCGTACTCGATAGACTTTACTGTTGCAGGAATGCCATCTTTATTTCTCTTGAAGTCGATAATTCTGTACTTTTGTTTGTGACCGCCACCAAGATAACGCATAGTCATCTTACCTGTGTTGTTACGACCACCAGTACTGCTCTTACCTACCACAAGAGACTTCTCTGGTGTACTTGCAGTGATTTTATCAAATGCACCAATAACTTTGTGTCTCTGCCCCGGTGTTGTGGGCTTTAATTTACGTATTCCCATTTCTTTTTTTAGATATTACTAAAGAAATCAATTGTTTCTCCTTCTTTCAACGTTACGATTGCCTTCTTAAAAGCTGACTGTTTACCATTGATAATACCTGATTTTGTATAACGGCTTTTCTGCTTGCCAGAGTAGTTGATGGTGTTAACATCAACTACGGTTACATTATACATATCCTGTACAGCTTTTTTGATCTCCAACTTGTTGGCATCAGGAGAAACACGAAAACCATAGCGATTAGCCATTTTTTCTGTAATCGCTGTTTGCTTCTCTGTTACTATAGGTTTAATGATAATTCCCATTTCTTTACTCCTTATGCATTAAAAAGTTTTTCTATAACAGCAACAGAGCTTTCAGTCAAAACCAAATTAGCTGCATCAAGCACTTTGTATGTGTTTAATTCAGAGGCTGTTATAACATTTGTCTTTTCTAAATTACGAGCCGACAAATATACAAAATTATTTTTCTCCGGTAAAACCATAAGTAACTTTTTATCAGCCACTTTCAGGTTTTTAGCAATTGTTACAAATTCTTTAGTTTTCGGAGCTTCCAGAGTGAAATCTTCTACAACTACAATTGCATTGTTTTTAGCTTTATAAGCCAAAGCAGACTTACGAGCCAGACCCTTTACCTTCTTGTTCAATTTGAACTCATAATCTCTCGGTTTCGGACCGAAAACGCGAGCACCACCAACCAATACAGGAGAGTTGATATCACCACGACGGGCACCACCACCACCTTTCTGACGGATCAGTTTGCGTGTACTACCAGAGATCTCACTTCTTTCTTTCGATTTGTGAGTGCCCTGACGCTGGTTAGCCAAATACTGTTTTACATCCAGGTAAATGGCATGATCATTGGGTTCAATGCCGAAGATAGCATCGTTCAAAGTTACCTTTCTTCCGGTATCTTCACCTTTAATATTAAATACGCTCAGTTCCATTACTTTTCAATTAATACGATTGAACCTTTTGCTCCTGGAACAGATCCTTTAACCAATAAAAGATTATGTTCCGGCATTACCTTGATCACTTCCAGGTTCTGAACTGTTACACGTTCATTACCCATCTGTCCGGCCATACGCATGCCCTTGAATACCTTTGCAGGGTAAGAACAAGCACCGATACCACCGGGAGCACGCAAACGGTTATGCTGACCGTGGGTAGTCTGACCTACACCACCGAAACCATGACGTTTTACTACACCCTGGAAACCTTTACCTTTTGATGTACCTACTACATCAACGAAACCTGCATCTTCCAGATAATCCACAGTGATCACGTCACCCAGATTGTATGCAGTTTCAAAATTCTTGAACTCGGCCAAGTATCTCTTGGGAGTTACACCAGCTTTTTTGAAGTGACCCATTTCCGGCTGTGTTGTGTGTTTCTCTTTTTTGTCTTCGAAACCCAACTGTACAGCTTCATAGCCATCTTTCTCCAAAGTCTTGATCTGTGTAACAACACAAGGACCCACTTCGATAACAGTGCATGGAAGATTCTTTCCCTCGGCACTGAAAACGGATGTCATTCCGATTTTTTTTCCTAATAATCCTGGCATTTCACTTAATTTTTAAATAACTCACACTTTAATTTCTACTTCAACACCGCTGGGTAATTCCAGCTTCATCAATGCGTCAACTGTTTTTGCAGTTGAGCTATAGATATCTATCAATCTTTTATAAGATGACAGTTCGAACTGCTCACGAGATTTCTTATTAACGAAAGTAGAGCGGTTCACAGTAAAGATACGTTTGTGCGTAGGCAGGGGAATCGGTCCGCTAACAACAGCACCTGTAGCCTTTACCGTCTTCACGATCTTCTCGGCAGACTTGTCTACCAGAGAATAATCGTAAGACTTTAATTTAATTCTGATCTTTTGGCTCATATTGTTATATATGTTTCTAAATTATTTGATCAAATCAGCACGACCCTGTACTTCTGTCAGTACCTGCTTAGCAATAGAAGAAGATACCTGAGCATAGTGAGAGAACTGCATTGAAGATGTTGCACGACCTGAAGTGATAGTACGAAGAGCAGTTACATAACCGAATGTTTCTGCCAAAGGTACTTTAGCTTTCACAACACGTGCACCGGTACGGCTTGTTTCCATACCTTCTACCTGACCGCGACGTTTGTTCAAGTCACCGATAACATCACCCATACTTTCTTCCGGAGTAACAACTTCCATCTGCATGATCGGTTCCATCAAAGCAGGACCTGCTTTTTCAGAAGCGCTCTTGAATGCCTGAATACCTGCGATCTCGAAAGACAACTGGTCAGAGTCAACCGGGTGGAATGAACCATCGATCAAAGTCACTTTCAGTTTATCCAACGGATAACCGGCAAGGATACCGTTCTTCATAGCTTTTTCAAAACCTTTCTGTACTGACGGGATAAATTCCTTAGGAATGTTACCACCTTTTACTTCGTCGATGAACTGCAGAGTTCCTTCGAAGCTTTCGTCAGCCGGCTCAACGCGAACGATGATATCAGCAAATTTACCACGACCACCAGACTGCTTCTTATAAACTTCACGAAGTTCAACAGATTTAGTGATAGCTTCTTTGTAAGTAACCTGAGGTTTACCCTGATTACATTCAACCTTAAATTCGCGACGCAGACGGTCAACGATAATATCCAGGTGAAGCTCACCCATACCGCTAATAACAGTCTGACCAGTTTCTTCGTTAGTCTGTACACGGAATGTCGGATCTTCTTCAGCCAATTTAGCCAATCCCATACCCAGTTTATCCATGTCTTTCTGAGTCTTAGGCTCTACAGCGATACCGATAACCGGATCCGGGAAGTCCATAGATTCCAGAGTGATCGGATTGTTTTCATCACACAATGTATCACCTGTACGAATATCCTTGAAACCAACACCTGCACCGATATCACCGCAACCGATAGTCTCCATCGGATTCTGTTTGTTTGAGTGCATCTGGAACAGACGAGAAATACGTTCTTTCTTACCAGAACGAGTATTCAACACGTATGAACCAGCGTTGATAGAACCAGCATATACACGGAAGAAACACAAACGACCTACATACGGGTCAGTTGCAATTTTAAATGCCAAAGCTGTCAACGGTTCTTCGAACAACGGTTTGCGAACAATCACCTTATCTGGATCGCTCGGATCTGTACCCTCAATAGCCGGAGTATCTTCAGGAGAAGGCAAATAAGCACAAACGGCATCCAGCAAAGTCTGTACACCTTTGTTCTTGAAAGAAGAGCCACAAGTCATCGGGTTGATCTGCATAGACAAAGTACCTTTACGGATAGCAACATTGATTTCATCTTCTGTGATAGTAGAAGGATCGTCAAAGTATTTTTCCATTAAAGCATCGTCGCATTCAGCCAACGCTTCCAACATCTTGTCACGCCATTCTTCAGCTTCAGCCTGCAGATCAGCAGGGATTTCCTCTACTGAATATTCAGCACCCATTGATTCGTCATGCCAGAAAATAGCTTTCATTTTGATCAGGTCTACTACCCCTTTGAAAGTTTCTTCGGCACCGATAGGAATCTGGATAGGACACGGATGAGCACCCAGTACATCCTTCATCTGACGGATAACTTCATAATAGTTTGCACCCGAACGGTCCATCTTGTTTACGTAACCGATACGAGGTACATTATATTTATCAGCCTGACGCCATACAGTTTCAGACTGAGGTTCAACACCACCTACTGCACAAAAAGTAGCAACAGCACCATCCAGTACACGAAGTGAACGCTCAACCTCTACCGTAAAGTCAACGTGCCCCGGAGTGTCGATCAGGTTGATCTTATACTTGTTACCCAAGTAGTTCCAGAATGTAGTTGTAGCGGCAGAAGTAATTGTAATACCACGTTCCTGCTCCTGAGCCATCCAGTCCATGGTAGCAGTACCATCATGTGTTTCACCGATCTTATGCGTCAAACCAGTGTAGAAAAGAATACGCTCAGAAGTCGTAGTCTTACCTGCATCGATGTGCGCCATGATACCGATGTTTCTTGTAAACGTTAATTGTTTATCGTTTGCCATTGTATATCCTTTATGCTAAATTAAAATCTGAAGTGAGCGAATGCACGGTTAGCTTCAGCCATACGATGCATATCTTCTTTTCTTTTGAATGCGCCACCCTGGTTGTTGAAAGCATCTACAATCTCTGCAGACAGCTTGTCAGACATCGTCTTACCACCTCTCTTACGTGAGAAGATAATAAGGTTCTTCATAGAAATTGATTCTTTACGATCGGGGCGAATTTCAGTAGGTACCTGGAAAGTAGCACCACCTACACGGCGTGACTTCACTTCGACTTGAGGAGTAATATTGTCGAGTGCAGCTTTCCAAATTTCGAGAGCAGACTTTTCTTCGTTAGGCAATTTAGCCTTAACGTTTTCCAGAGCGGAATAGAAAATTTCGAAGGCAGTATTTTTCTTGCCATCATACATTAAATGGTTAACGAATCTCGTAACCTTTACATCACCGAAAACAGGATCCGGGAGGATCTGTCTTTTCTTTGGTTTTGCTTTTCTCATTTTGTTTCAAAAATTTCGTTTTTGTCTTTGGTTGCCTTTTTAATTTTGTCTTCAACGGTTCCGCTGAACCATTTACTCAACCTTATAGCCTATCCAAATAACTCAAACCAGCTTTAATACTTAATTTAAATTCTCAGTTTGAAAGGGTGATTTTTACTTCTTTCCTTTTGCTGGAGCAGCACCTGCTTTAGGACGTTTTGCACCGTATTTAGAACGACGCTGAGTACGACCGTTAACGCCAGCTGTATCCAAGGTTCCACGTACAATGTGATAACGTACACCAGGAAGGTCCTTTACACGACCACCACGTACTAATACGATTGAGTGTTCCTGCAGGTTGTGTCCTTCTCCCGGAATGTAAGAGTTTACTTCTTTACCATTTGTCAAACGAACTCTCGCTACTTTACGCATTGCAGAGTTAGGCTTTTTCGGTGTTGTAGTGTAAACACGAACACAAACGCCACGTCTCTGAGGACAAGCATCCAATGCAGGTGATTTACCTTTTACCACCAAAGTTTCCCTTCCTTTTCTAACTAATTGCTGAATTGTAGGCATTTCTTTTTCTTTTTAAACTTTGAATGTGTTATAATTATATTATCTCTTTTTTCTATTTCAGGCTGCAAAGATACGCATTATTTCCGTATAACCAACGAGTTACGGGTGTTTTTCTACATAACTTGCGCTAAAAACGGTGCAAAGTTACATAATAGTTCCCGTTTGTTTCTGTTATAGAACAGGTGAATTCAAACTATTTATTATTATTTAACAACAAAACCCCGCTGGCTTAAAACCAACGGGGCTTGTCTTATGTCTGCCTTCCCTCTTCACAGAGATACCAATAAAAGAACTTTATTTTTTATTTTAGTATTAAAAACTACTTGTTAACCTCTCACAGGGTACTCAGTCCGGCAATACATAAATACGCATACAGCTTAACTACGTAATTCTAATTAAAACAATCCACCTTTCAGGTTTCAGCCAACTTATCACACTGATTGTCAGCCCATAAAACTGAAAGATGGATTAATACCGTTTTACTCTCTGTCAAAGAGCATTTCCTCTCTTTTTGAGGAGAAATGTTTATTTGTCTTTTTTCACCCCCAAAAACGCCTTTTACCCCTGTGCTACCACCAGATACAAATTACCGTTTTCAGTATGTTTCCGTTCAATTCCCAGGGAAGAAAGAAGCTTTCCGAAATTACCTGCCGATACCGAACGCATCGCTGCCGGATTGTGCTTTTTCAATCGCAGGAAAATCTCCGCGGCAGATAACATCAATGCCTTCTCGCCATATCCGGCAGGACGGAAACAAGATTTGAACACCTCCTCTTCCACCGGATGCTTATAAAACGCCTCATTGGCCGTCATGATCTCCGCTTCCTCTTCGGAAGTGAACCAATAGCGTTCGCCTGCAGCCAACTCTGCTTTCAGTTGCGCATAAAGCTGGCGATAATCAATGGCAGAACAATCAATTTTATGTTCTATCTCCACACAAAGGAAACGTCGGCTACCGGTCGGGTCGGTCAGTAGCTCTTTCTGGTTGGATGTAGCAATAAAAGAAGCGACGCGAGGCAAGGAACGGTAACTTTTCTGATGTGCCTTACGAATACACGGATCGACCACTTGCATCAGATTCTTCAACAAAGCCATCTTACGGGAAGTGAATTTATCGAACTCATCCATATTGATCAAACCGAACTCAGTCAGTTTGCGTTCGGCTGCAGATTGAGCCGTCAAATCGAAACAATCCGTATAATATCGTTTCAACTCACCGGGCAATAATAATTTACAAAAAGTAGACTTTTGCCGACCTTGTACGCGGCTGACCAACACCGGCGAAACGCTGTTCGCATGCAAGCGATCTGTTCCCAGCCATTGTGCCGTCATCCCCAGCAACCAACGACGAAACCCTCTCACCCACAACCCGTCCGATGAAACCCGGCGTGCCAAAGGTATGACCCGGTCTGTCCCGTCCCATTCCGGCAATTCTTCCATAAACAAACGGAACGGATGATATTCAGAAATACTATCCGATAACACATAGCGCGACACATCCCTGTCCCAGCAATCGATTCCGTTTTTTCGCGCTTCGATACAGAAACTGTTTAATTCGCGCTGTCCTACAGGGTGGAAACCACCCGAAGGAACGTTCCGCTTCCTGTATTCCGTCTCTTCCGTCAGCATGTTGAAACGAAACTCATACTGTTCTTCCAAAAACTGCTCCATACAGACCATCATGCCGGTCCCTTTTCGCATAGAACCGTCTTTCTTAAGGGGTGTAGTAAGCTGCTTTGAAGATATTTTCTCCGACATAGTTTTCACCACATCATTTTTCCCGGCAAGCATCCGTCCAATGAACAGACGATACCATTTTTCAATCATTTTTTTCAGCATATACATATAGATTAATTGAGTTGTTTTCCACGAATATACTACCGTATATCAAGGTTTTACAAATTTACAGGCAACTATTTTCCAACAATCTCTTCTACCGGAAAAATCGGTAACAAGTATTGCAGAAGTCATATAGAACTGTTACTTTTGTAAGGAAACAGTAAGCGTTCTACAATTGTGGGACGAAAGGTTTACAATTGTCGAATAATCGATCTACAATTGTGAAAAGATCGCTTTATAATTGTCAAACGATAAATAAGTAAGCATTCAGACAGGAATTATTCATTAATACAGTAAGAATATGTCAGCAGAATACGACTTCTACAAAAATCCCATCCCGAAAGGAAGCAATCGAAAACCACGCTTACACGCCCGTATCGTGCCGAGAGGCACAGTCGACTCAGATATGCTTGCAGAAGAAATACACGATGCCAGCAGCCTGACCACCGGTGATGTGGAAGCAACAATAACCATGTTAAGTAAAATGATTATTCGTAACCTGAAAGAAGGGAACAGGATACATATCAAGGGATTGGGGTATCTTGAAATGACTTTGCAATGTCCTGCGATAAAGGATCCGAAGGAGATACGCGCCGAATCCATCCAGTTCAAATCGGTGGCGTTTCGTCCGGAAATAGGGTTGAAAAAGGAATTGAGCACCACCCGGTTCGTCAGGGCGGTTTATAAAAAGCATTCGAAGAACCGCTCGGCAGCAGAGATAGACGAATTATTGACCCGCTATTACTCTACCCACGAATCGATCGCCCGTCAGGAATTCCAGCAACTCTGCGGATTCACAAAAGGGACGGCCAATCGCCGCCTGGCCGAATTGGTAAAAGAGGGGAAATTGAAGAAAGAAGGGCTATACAAATTCCCGGTTTATGCTCCGGTGCCGGGAAATTACAAAAAATAAGGAAAATCAGCCACCCTTCAGCCAAACCGTTTGTTTTACAAGGCTGAAAGGTGGCTGAAACCTGAAAGGATAAACTCCGTATCTACTTACAGTGCTTTATTAAAGCCTTCATATTTTACAGTCCACGAACCATCCTGAGGAAACCCCGGTGCCTTCATGGCCGGGCAACCGTCCCATCCGCCTGCCATCATAGCGATAGCCGTGAGCAATCCACCGTTTCCGGGGAAATATGGGAAAGGTGCCCTACCTCCTCCGACAAGACCATGTGCGTCAAAATCGAAAGCCGGGTAATTCAGCAGGTAATCAATCGCTTTATCCGGATGAGATAAACGAGCCGCACACATGGCAAGCATCGGGAAATCCCATCCCCACGTATCATGCAATTTCCAGGTATTATGAACCTTGGATAATGTCTTGTCCATAATCGGTATATCGACTCCGTCTCCCGGCAGCATGCCATAAGTTCCGATCAATGCCGGATGCTCAAAAGAATATTTGGTCCACATATCCTGAATACCTTCATGGGTCACATATACACCGTCTTCAACCGGCAGCGGAGATAGTTTTTCTTCGACCCGCTTCCAGTTTTCCTCTACCGGAAGTGAAAGACGTTTACGCCATTCGTTGGCTACCCGCAAACCGAATTTCCAATAACTCAGTTCAAAGGCCGGATTCATCGTTTCTTCAGGCTTTGTATTTTCAGAAACGATAAATACAGGAGGGCCTAAGACATACTGATCCCGATCTTTCACATAGAAAGCATAATCGGCCATAAAATCAGCCGTACCGAAAATAACCTGTTTCCATTTCTCCAGGGTTTCCCGGGTAGGATGCAATCTATAATCCAACTCTGCAAAATAAATCGGATGGGGTTGTTGCCAAATCAGTGTCGCATGGATCAGGTTAGGCCATTCACGATCGAAATCTGCCGTACATTTCGGCCAGCGGGCACCTTGGTAACCCTGTCTTCTAGCCCTCTCTACGGAAGTCGGCAAATAATCGCGGTAAACGGAAAGCGATTTATCCAGCAAGTCCCAACGGTTCCATAACGCATAATGGACGCCATGCCACCAAATCATTTCAAAATGAAAACGACCGTACCAACCGTTATTGAGCAGTCCGCTTTCCTGAGGAGGAAGCGAACCTGCCTCATTTATCTTCATTACGAACTGGGACAATACGATCCTTCTCTCCAATTCTTTCCAGCGAGGATCTTTACTGGCGGACAGGTCGATTGCCGCTCCCGACTCCCAGAAAGATTTCCACCCCGCGATGCTTTCTCCGAATATCCGGTCGGCCGCCGGAGCTCCTTTTTCCTCTTCACGGGAATAAAGACAGGAAAAGTCCAGGCGGTCGGTATTTTCGGGACAGAGTTCAAAATGATGGGGAGTATCCCCGACTGCCTGTTGCAGGCGGGCCGGAGATGTCCATCTTAGTGTAGTATAATAATGTGTGTCGTCGATCTGCCTGGCAATCAGTACACGGTCCTTCGCTTGTTCTTTAAGAACGGTCTGATGCCTCCCCGCTTGATCGTTGGTTCCCAAATAGTCCTGAAACTCGGATTTTACGGGATACGGAAATTCAAGGAATACGGTCAATTGCCCTTTACGGATCAGAGGACTTTCCACAGAAACACCTACCGCATCCGATGTCGGATGACAAGCTGTTTTGACTGAAACGGGAATGCCATCCAACTTAAACTGACTGTGAATAATGCCCGTCCACAAGTCCACCTCCTGGCGGGTATCCGCCAGATCGGCTTCGGTCACCGCCGTTCCATCCGGCTTTGTCAGTTTCAACCCGATACGTCCCAGGTTAAAACGGTGCGGATTTCCTGCCAGCCACGCCGAAAGTTCCGGTTGTTCGGGATTAGGCAGTTCATAAGGAACATCCCTTCCATGCGTATCCATCGTAAGCCTTTTAAAATCCTCCACCTTACACCCCTCCGGCAAAGGAAAACTATGCCAACTCCATTGTGACATCGTATTGAAAGGAACAAAAGTCTGTAACCCGGTAATATCCACAGAAAAGGCAAACTCTCCGTTACCTACCTGAGCCGGACTCCGGGGATCGGTCTTCGTTGTCACGATACGATGCCTGTCAACAACAGCCTTGCGGTCGATCTTCGCCTGACCGCTTATGCCTGCACTTGCAAACAAAACACAAATAAGAACACTAATCAGTTTTTTCATTGAGAATTAATTTATTATTAATAACCTGGATTTTGCACCAGCGAACCTTCGCTCTTATCTATCTCCGTACGGGGAATAGGTACCAGCTTATGCTGTTCCAGGAACGACCGCTTCAATAATAATGTAACTTCATATGTTTTGGAGCCATCCTCCTTCTTTTGAATATTCATTGCCAGCAGATCCCTGTTCTCTGTCTTATCGGCAATTCCCCATCTTCTTACATCAAAAAAGCGATGTCCTTCAAATGCCAGCTCTACACGGCGTTCGTTCCGGATCTTATCTCGAAGCTTTTCGCCGGAAGCTGTAACCGGCGGCATATTCACACTCTGGCGGGCACGCACTTTATTAACATATTTACGGGCCTGTTCTTCATTCAGATATGGTAATTCACCATTCGTCATCTCATAAGCATTTACTAGATTCTGCATCGGATTCTCTCCGGTAAAACCATCAGAATCATTCCGGCGTTCCACAACATAAAGTCTGTAGAACTAGCCTGTGTAAAATAACGTGCAAAAATTATTTCATCATTATCATCCATGAAGACAGGCTGATAATCATTACGCAAACTATATCCGACATAAAAAAACTCACATAGCTTTTATATAAAAACGAGCAAAAGGAGCATAACTCACAGCAATAACTCCTATTGCAATATTTTGAAGACCATAATTATAAAAATCAAGTTTAATACTACCAGCACCATAATAATCTGCATCTTTATTAACAGATACAGTATAATTAGGTCCTGATTCAGAACAAATAGCAGCAGATTTAATTCCACCATCACATAAAATTTCAATAACAAAACCTGAATAATTAGGCAAATAATATTCTGTATAAAAATCAGCAGCAGCTCTACACGAAACGCAATGGTAACCACTCTTATGAGAAACTTCCTGATCATGCCCCCATCCTACTACAGGCATCAATCCCACATAAAATAAATACCCAGAAGGATAAGAAGGAGGGGTTACACTAGCATTCTTTAAACCAATAATTTCTTTTTTTCTATCTTCTAAAATTTTTAAATTACAATCATCTACAGCATTAATCCAACTATCATAAACTTTTTGATCAATCCCTATTGATAATGCTTCTTCATTCGATAAGATCAAATTCCATTTACCATTTACATAAGATAGACTTTTAGTATAAAGTTCGCTAAGTTCATATTTTGTATACGAATTTGGGAAATGATTACTTTTATCGCTTATATCATCTGAACATGCAGAAGAGATAAACACAAATAAACCTATAATCTTTACTAATAACATTTGTTGAAATAATTGTTTCATATCTAATACAATTAAGTTAATAATGCTAATCACATAATTATATCCAGGCTATATAATTTAAATTATCTATCAAATATTTCATATAGGAAATATTGATACGCCATTGTATATATAATAGACACTACAACCACTATAAAACCCTTAAAAATATAGACAGATTTTTTTCTTTATTCTTTTTAACGCGATACCCATCTGGGCTTCAACGGTTTTTACCGAAATATCTTTCTCTTCCGCAATCTCTTTATAAGTCTTTTTTTCATCGCGGCTCATCAGGAAGATCTCCCGGCATTTAGGGGGTAAAGTCTCGATCGTATCCTGTAATAATAAAAAAAACTCCGCCCGGTCGATACAATCCTGCGCCTGCCTTTCTTCCAGTTCCATTGTAGCCCATCGCTCCAATACGATCGTTCGTGTATGTTCATTTCGCAGGTAGTTTAACATTCTGTTCCGGGCACTGCTATACAGATAGGTTTTGAGATAAGTAATATTCAAATTGTCGGATTCTTTCCAAAGATATATAAAAACATCCTGTACGACTTCCTCAATAGCTTGCTCATCGTGAGTATAGTAATTGAGAAAATAGCACAGTTTTTCATGGTACAATTTATATATACTACGGAACTCCTGTTCACTCATCCCCTTAAATATTAGACGAGCAAATATACTATATTATTTAGTTATCTGAACCGTTTCTCCAATTCTTCGTCGGTCAGCAGGGATATGATCGTCTTTCCATCCGGTGTCAGATTGGAGTCAGGACAGGAGAACAAGGTAGCGATCAGATGATCCATTTCATCTGCCGACAAGCTTTTACCCGGACGTATGGCGGCTGCTTTAGCCAGAGATAATGCGATTGATTCGCATATCTCTTCATGCACCTCACAACCGGTCTCGATCGCCCGGTTCACAATATCCTTTATCAGCACCACCTGATCCACATTCTCCAATCCGGACGGCAATCCGTTGACTGCATAGCTGTTGTTTCCCAGGTTTGACAATTCAAAACCGATAAAACGCATATCTTCCAGCAAAGCGGGTAATACGGCTGCTTCAGCTGCTGTAAATTCGATTATTTCCGGGAAAAGGACTTGCTGAGATGCCCCTTTCTGCTGCCGCATATTATTCAGATACTGGTCGAACAAAATACGGACATGTGCCCGGTACTGATCGATCAAGGCCAATCCAGACTTTAACGAAGTGATGATGTAACGGCCTTTGTACTGGTAGCAGGGAGTAATCGTGTCGGCAAACAAAGCCTCGCCTCCTGCAGACGGCTGAACCGGTTCCGGCATAGCATTTGCCTCTGTATCGATCACCTCTCCCATCATCTCCAGATCTTTACGCACGGCATCCCGGTCACTCTCAAAACCCTGGTAGAGTTGGGACCAGTCGAACTCCGACTTTCGGGAAGACGAAGAGGGCGAAGCCGATGACGATGAAGGAGAATAAGAAGACGGAGCAGCCGTCGACTTGAACGGGTTATATCCCGAATCGAGCTGCACGGTAGGAGCTTTAAAGCTATCAGCCTCCTTGATAGGATTATAGACAGGAATATCTATCGCATCTTCCACGTCAAAATCAATGGTAGGAATAGCACTCGACTTGGCAAGTGCCTCACGGGTGGCCGCCATCAGGATCTGCCAGATAGGCTGCTCATTTTCAAATTTAATCTCGGTTTTGGTCGGATGGATATTTACATCGATCGTAGAAGGATCAAGCGTGAAATAGATAAAATAGTTGGGTTGTTCGCCGGGAGGGATCAACTGTTCATAAGCCTGCATAACAGCCTTATGGAAATAGGGATGCTTCATGAAACGACCGTTCACGAAAAAGTATTGCAGCGCCCCCCGCTTCTTGGCGGAATCGGGACGGCCTACGAAACCGGAAATAGTTACCAGCGAGCTTTGTGCATCCACAGAAAGCAACTTCTGGTTCAGGTTTTTACCATATACATTGATGATACGCTGGCGCAGACCTGACTCCGGCAAATTAAATATTTCCGTATCATTATGGTTCAGTACCAAACCGACCTGCGGATTGACCAACGCAATCCGTTCAAATTCGTTGATAATATTGCGAAACTCCGTCTCATTCGATTTCAGGAATTTACGGCGGGCTGGTACATTAAAAAACAGATTCTTGACCGAAAAGATACTACCCTCGGTACAGGCATCCGGCCCTATATCCTCCAGAGTAGATCCGGCAATAGAAAGTTTCGTACCCAGTTCGGTACCTTTCAGACGTGTACGCAGTTCCACATGGGCTACCGCAGCAATAGAAGCCAATGCTTCTCCGCGAAACCCCATGGTATGAAGAGAAAAGAGGTCTTCGGCCGAAGAAATCTTGGAAGTCGCATGTCGTTCGAACGCCATACGGGCATCCGTTTCAGACATACCTTTCCCGTCATCGACCACCTGGATCAATGTACGCCCGGCATCTTTTATGTTTACCTGGATATGACCGGCACCTGCGTCGATCGCATTCTCAACCAGCTCCTTTACGACGGAAGCAGGACGCTGAATAACTTCACCGGCCGCTATCTGGTTGGCTATACTATCGGGGAGTAAATGAATTATATCGCTCATGACCAAAACAAATACCAGAACAATGCTCCCAACACAGCCAGTGCCACGAGCAGTTTCACGTTTTTATAGGTACGGCTACGTTCGTTATCGCCTCTGTCATGACTTTTCTTCAGATGCGATGTACCTTCAATAAATGTTCCTTTGATTTGGGGTTTATACTCTTCCAAAGACTCATCCATTCCCATCTCGCGCTTAATTTTACGCACGCGTTCTTCCATCGCCTCTTTATGGGGATCCCAATAGATCGGCTTATGATTGAACTGCCGGGGCTTACGTGTATTATAAAATGAGAAAAGTGCCATGACTTAATAAATTTAATAATTAATGCTATTACTCATGTTTAAACTTATTGCTTCGAACCGGGGCGTCTTCAACCTTCTTTCTCATCACCTGATAAATATCATCTTTGTTTTTCGGACGCAGGTAATCAAACCAATAAAAATCCTTTAGCGTTTTCTGTTCCGGCTTCAAGTCGGGTATCGGGGTAAGACTTCCCTGCGGACTAGGCCATATCTTCAACCGCTCAAGCGCATTCTCTTTCACCCAGATTGTCAGGAATCCGCTTTTGGTCTCATTCAAACCGATCATCGCTCCATTATCCAACGGGTAGAAGATAGATTCCGCATTCCCTTCGACATCGATCTGCCGGACAGCCTGACCTTCAAAATAAGCTTTCAGGTCATTTCCTTTCAATTGATTATAATAAGACGAATCGATATGTTGCACCGCAAACGCATACTGGATCACATGTGCATAATCGATCGTACTGTCATTCATATAAATAACGATCGTATCGCCGGATATCTGATATTGCTCATTCCATAGGATCGGATCCTTATACATATATAATATAGAATCACGCGAATTAAATTGCATGGAATCACAAACACCTTGCATATCGGTACGATAAAAACGTACGCCATAAAAAGCTTTTATCTCACGGGCGGTCGAATCGATCGTCATCATCTCGAGCGTATCGGCATGCAGATACAATGTATCTCCCTGTGAATATTCCAGGAAACGCGCACTGTCGGTAGCAAAAGCATACTCCGTCCGTTCATTATAAAAACCGTACTGGCCCTCCAGCATCACTTTCTGGGCTGTATCACGCAGACACATATTCCCGAATGCTTCACCAAAACCGGCATCCTTATCATACGAAATAGAATCACCGATCAGGACCCTGTTGCCCGAATAGACTTCAGACTGGTCCAACAACAAAGCGGTATTCGTCTCCGTATTATACCATCCACGGGAAGAATGAATCGTTCCGCTGTCGGAAACAATAATGGAAGGTCCCAATATAGTTGCGATCTTCGACTCCGTATCGTAATGAAGCGTATCCGAATAAAGCGTGAAGTTCGGATTTTCGAGACGTACGCTATCATTAAAAATAGCCAGCTTCGTTCCCGGAGAATATTGTCCGTAGAAAGAAGACAACTGGTTCAGGGAGTCAACGATCAGACCTCCGTCGAAATAATAACCGATATCAGGAATACGTTCATAGTTCAAGCTATCGGTAAAAAGCGTTACCTGCCCGTTCTCCATACGAACATTTTCCCGCAGATAAGCGATCTGCGTATTCCCGTCATAAAACAGGTAATTTCCATACACGAACAAGGTATCCCCCTGCTCCATCCGCACATTGCTGAAAGCTTCCAACGAGTTGGTCGTCTCAAAAAAGTAAGCACTGTCGCAGTACATGTATGAACTGTCATGCCGGAAAACGACATCTCCCCGCAAAAACTGGGCATCCGCCTTGACTTCCTTATCAAAAGACAAGGTGTTGGCATGGATCAGATACACCAATGTTTTTTGAGGTGTAACCGTATCGGCGGTTAGTGTCTCTCCCTGACGGGAGATCGTATCCTGTTTCATTACAGGCTGTATCTTTTTCTGCGGTTCAACAGTCGCGGTATCCACCTTAACGGGGATCGTATCCTGTTTAACGACCTTAGCTTTAGCAGATACCGAATCCTGCCTGACGGGTATAGAATCCTGCGTTTGTGCAAATACACAAACCGTCAGCAGACAGAATAGTCCTGTAAGAAAAAACTTGTTTACAATTTTCATTCTTTCACCCAACCCGGATACTTGAAATCGCAATTACGCCATCCTTCAGCAATACGTACATAGGTTGTCTTTTGCTTTTTCTTGATCCACTCATCCAATAATTCTTCTCTTTTCTGTTGTTCCACCAAATTCTTCATTGCCTGGAAGTCATCAGAAAGATTTGCCTTATGTTGTTCTGTACGGGATTTCAGTTTCACGATAGCAACTACTTCCTTCTGTTTGTCGGTAATCATGGTAAATGGCTTGGAGATGTCGCCCACCTGCATATCATATACAATCTTACCTACTTCCTGGGGAAGTTCCTGCATTTCAAACTTCGGAGTACCGTAATTATTTCCTTCATGGTTCTGATTAACCATCAATCCCTTGTTGTTACGGGTGTCTTTATCATAGGAAACGAATGTAGCGGCTTCCTCGAACGAGAATTTGTCGGCTTTCAGATCCGCATACAGGGAATCCATACGCACTGTGGCCTCTGTCAGTTCCTTTTCAGAGACTTTCGGCCTTAACAGAATATGGCGGCAATTGATACGGTTACCACGTTTTTCGATCAACTGGATGATATGGTATCCATATTCAGTCTGAACAACCTGCGACACACGTTTCGGGTCAGACAGGTTGAATGCCACATTAGCAAACTCGGGCACCAGGTCTGTCTTACTCATAAATCCCATTTCACCACCACGAGGTGCAGAAGCAGGGTCTTCCGAATATAAACGGGCCAATGTGGAAAATTCCATCTTACCGCTATTGATCTGTTCAGTAAAATCGCGCAGACGGGCTTTGATGGCATCGGTTACATCGAACGGAATCTTCGGTTCAAACGTAATGATCTGCACTTCCACCGTTGTCGGGATAGTCGGCAGACTGTCTTTTGACAACTGGTTATAGAACTTACGGATCTCGGAAGGAGTCAGTTTGATCTCACCGATCAGGTTACGCTGCATTTCCGATACGATCTGCTGTTCGCGGAACTGTTCCTTTTGCTCGTCTCTGATCTGCGAAACCTTCTTTCCGTAATATTCCTCTAGCTTTTCCCTCGATCCGATCTGGTTGATCGCCCAGTTTATCCACTGGTCGGCCTGTTGTATCACCTGGCTTTCACTGGCCTCGATACTATCGATCTTCGCCTGATTCAGGTACAATTTCTGTATTGCCATCTGCTCAGGAATCGCACAATAGGGATCGCCATCCAGACGTTGTCCTTCGTTCTGCATAAACAAACGTCTCGCTTCTACGTCCGAACGTAAAATAGCATCATCTCCTACCACCCACACTATCTCATCAATCACATTATCCTTATCCTGTGCCATTGCCACACAAGATAAGCAGGCAAGAAAGAATACAGTTAAAATCTTTTTCATCATATTACCTTTATAAGTTACAAATTACGGTTCCGTATAAAACTTTACATCACCTCCTCTGATTCCATCTTTATATAACTCTTCTTCAAACGTCTTCAAAAAATCTACTTTCCGCTGATTGATCAGCATCTCTGTGATCTGCGAACTTGCATAATCATACGGAGCCACACTCCCTTCCGAAAGATACTCCTTGATATTCAGCAGGTAGCAATAACTACTATCGGCCACTTCCACGAACTTGTTCGCCTTCAGATAAGCATTCGGATTGGAAACATGAACGGGGATATTATCCATCACCTCGTCAAAATCCACCCATTTGTCGTAAAAGTAGTCATAAATAGCGGCATTCTGCACACTATACTTCTCAATTTTTTCCAAAGAAGCCTCAGAAGTCGATTTATACCACCCCTTTACATCCGATAAACCGGGAGCATCCACCGGTATTTTCAGGAAAAGTCCTTTGATCAGGGCTTTGTCGAGTGTAAACTTTTTCTGATTCTCTTCATAATAGTTCAGCTTATCGCTTTCGCGGATATCAGCCGACAACTTTTCTTTGATCAGGCGCTCCTGATACCGGTAACGGACCAGCGAATGGCGGTATTCTTCTACCAGCTTGTCGACCTCTTCCTTTTCGTTTCCCAGGTTCCGCTGGGCAACTTCGTAAACCAGTGCATCCTTGACCCACTTTTTTACAAAGCTTTCGGCTAACAACAAACTATCCGCAGAGGACGCCCCCCGCGGAATCAGACTAACCACTTCCGAACGTTTCAACGTCCGGTCCTTCACTCTTACCAGCACATCCGCATCATCGGTAGGCTGGGTCCGTTTACAAGAACACAGCAAAGATACGAATGCTATAAAAATGAAGCAATACTTCATAACCTTCTCTTTCTTATTTCTTTAGTTTTTTCAACAATTTCCAATTAATCGTAACAGGATATTCCTTGTTCAACTCCTTCAACCAGGCTTTTTCCAACTCAGGTTGCTCGGCGGCAGGTTTACTCCAGACTTGCCGATTACTGATATTGAACAACAGGATGCCATCACGATATTCCTGCATGAGATGTGTAAATTCAGGATGCTTCGTGATAAGATTTTTGCGTTCTGACGTAGTTACAATATCGCGTACGAACAAATCGAATACTTCCTGCATAAAATCACCGGCATACGTTTTTGTCGAGAACGGGCAACGCTGGATATAATAGGCAAATTCGCTCTGCGGAAAATCCGTATCCACCAGATGGATCAGCGTCTTATTCATATCCTTAGCCTTTTCATAGAATTCCTTATCGGTCGGAAAATGATCATTGCACAAAGCAACCAGTTCGTCATAAGCTTCCGGATAGAAAACATACCCGTATTCTTTTTTCAACCGTTCGTCGAACGCCTTATAATATTCAAAATTACGTTCTCCCTGTGCCATCAGACGTGACCAGTTTTTTTTCTTTTCTTCAAAAGAGGGTATTCCGCTTTTGCCGATCAGTTTGATAATATGGTAGCCGAAACGTGTTTTAACAGGTTTAGACAGCTCACCCGGAGTATTCAGGGCAAAGGCGGCTTTCTCAAACGGTTCGACCATCTCTCCGACACCGAACCAGGGTAATTCTCCCCCCTTCCGTGCAGAAGCACCATCCGAAGAATTTTCCTCTGCCAGCTCTCCGAAATCAGCACCATTCTGTACTTTCCGATAAACCTCTTCAGCCAAAGCAAGGGTTTCGCTATCGCTACGGGTGACCGAGTCTTTCTGGAACGGGATCAGAATATGGGCAACGCGGCGCATTCCGGGATTGGGTTTGCGGCTATGTAATTTGATGATATGAAATCCCAATGTAGTACGAACGGGCATGGATAGTTCACCCGGCTTCATAGCGTATGCCTGATTTTCAAATGCTTTTATCGTCTGCATAGGCAACAGGCAACGTGCATACTCGTACCCGGTCTGCTTTGTTGAATCCTGCTTGGTAAGTTCCTGGCCGACAGCGGCTATATCTTCTCCGTTCTTTATACGCTCATAAGCCTTCATCGCCCTCTCGTAGACGGCAACCGTATCTTTCGAAACCGTTTTCTCGGGCAAACGAAAGAGAATGTGGCTTAATTCCAGCACCTCTCCCAGACGATCGTATTCTGCACGGACAGCAGCATCTTCCCCTTCCTTATCCGATAAGTAACTCGATGTCAACTGAGCGCGGTATCCTTCCAGCTCGTCGGTAAACTCTTTCGTTTTGTCGAGGCCCTCTGCTTCTGCAGCAGCCACTTTCAATTTGAAGTTCTTATATAACTCCACATAATTTTCCAACGATTTACGATCAGATAAATTAACTTCACCATTCTTCCGCGCCATAAAAACAAATTCGTCCAAGAGAACCTGTTTTCCTGCCACAGTCATTACTACAGAGTCGACCTTATTAGCGGCTCCTCCGGTTAAACAAGCGAATAACAAAGATAATACAAGTAACTTTTTCATCAAAAATCCGTTTATCATACTACGTACACATTACAAAAATAACACTAATCTAACGGATAGCATCCCCAAAAAGTATGCTACCCTATTAAATTAGTGTTTTTTATATAACGGCATTTATGCGCATTTATTATTCACCACGGCTATAATTAGGCGCTTCCTGCGTAATTGCTACGTCATGCGGATGGCTTTCCTGTACACCGGCATTGGTGATACGGGTAAACTTGGCCTGATGCAGTGCTTCAATATTATGAGCTCCGCAATATCCCATACCAGCACGTAAACCACCGACCATCTGGTAGATGACCTCGAACAAAGAACCTTTATAAGGCACACGGGCTGCAATACCTTCCGGAACCAGCTTCTTTACATCATCTTCCACATCCTGGAAATAACGGTCTTTCGATCCTTTCTGCATAGCTTCCAGCGATCCCATACCGCGGTATGATTTAAATTTACGTCCGTTGAATATGATTGTCTCACCCGGCGATTCTTCCACTCCGGCCAGCAACGATCCCATCATAACGGATGATCCGCCGGCTGCGATTGCCTTCACGATATCACCCGAATAACGAAGTCCGCCATCAGCAATCAGAGGAATCCCTGTCCCTTTCAATGCTTTCGCTACATCATAGATAGCCGATAACTGCGGTACGCCGACTCCGGCGATAACACGGGTCGTACAAATAGAACCCGGTCCGATACCCACTTTAACGGCATCTGCACCGGCATCCGCCAAATATCTTGCAGCATCACCTGTCGCGATATTACCGACCACGCAATCAATACCCGGGTATTGGGCTTTGATCTGTTTCAGTACATCGACCACTCCTTTCGAATGTCCGTGTGCCGTATCGATCACCAGGGCATCGGCACCGGCTTCAACCAAAGCGGCAACACGTTCAAAAGTATTGAACGTCACACCGACTCCGGCTGCCACACGCAAACGTCCTTTAGAATCTTTACAGGCAGACGGTTTATCTTTTGCTTTTGTAATATCTTTATAAGTAACCAGGCCGATCAACTTATTATGACTGTCCACCACCGGCAACTTTTCGATCTTGTGTTCCTGAAGTATCTGGGCAGCAGCTTCCAGATCCGTCGACTGGTCTGTCACCACCAGGTTTTCCTTCGTCATCACCTCATCGATCGAACGGTTCATGTCTCTTTCAAAACGAAGGTCACGGTTGGTCACGATGCCTACCAGGTAACCACCTTCATCCACAACAGGTATGCCGCCGATCTTATATTCCGCCATCATGGCCAACGCATCGGCCACACGCTTTCCTTTCGTGATCGTTACGGGATCATAGATCATCCCGTTCTCCGCACGTTTAACGCTTTGAACCTGCTTTGCCTGTTCAGCGATCGTCATGTTCTTGTGAATTACACCGATACCACCTTCACGGGCAATGGCAATAGCCATTTTTGCCTCGGTAACCGTATCCATGGCCGCCGATACCATCGGGATATTCAATGTAATGTTTCGTGAAAACTTTGTCGTGAGGTCGACATTTCGGGGAAGAACTTCTGAGTAAGCAGGGATCAACAATACATCATCGAATGTTAATCCGTCCATAACTAACCTGTCTGCAATAAATGACATAAAACGTATGCTTTAAAAATTATTGCGCGCAAATATACGATTTTTCCGGGAACTATGCAACGATTAAAAAAATCCTTTCGAAAGAAAATTAAAAAGGCCCCTTCCCTTTTGTTTGCGGGAAGGAACCTTTTTAATTCCGATCGGAAATAATCCGTGTATTAATTAGCCATCTCGGAAAGGAACTTAATGCGTACCAGACGAATTTCTTCTTCCGTATAATCGCCGCCTAATTCTTCGATCGCATCTTCCAGGTCATCCGTTTCGGAATCCTTGAAATATTCATAGATATCTTCTATATGATCTTCATCCATCACATCATTTACAAAGTAATCGATATTGATACGTGTTCCCGAATAAACGATCGCTTCGATCTCATCCAGCAATTCGTTAAATTCAAGGCCATTCGTCAATGCGATCTCATCCAGGGCAACCTTCCGGTCGATCCGTTGGATAATGGAAACTTTCAGCTTCGACTTATTGGCTACAGTACGGACACGCAAATCTTCCGGACGTTCGATCTCATTTTCTTCGACATGCTTCTTGATCAGTGTAATGAATTCCTGTCCGTAACGTTTTGCCTTACCGGCACCAACACCGGGGATATTCTGCAACTCATCCAAAGTGACCGGATAAGTCGTTGCCATCGCTTCCAATGACGGATCCTGGAAAATCACAAAAGGAGGCACTTCCAGCCGTTTGGATAATTTCTTACGTAAATCCTTCATCATAGAATAAAGGACCGGGTCTACGGCACAGGTAGCCCCCCCGCGTACAGGAACTTCAGATTCTTCTTCCTCTTCAAACTCGTTATCCTTCGTTATTTTGAAAGATACCGGTTTCTTCATGAAATCTTTTCCCTTCGGCGATATTTTCAGCAAACCATAATTCTCGATATCTTTCGTCAGATAACCGGCGATCAGTGCCTGACGGATCACTGCATTCCAGGTCTTGTCGTCTTCGTCCGTTCCGGAACCGAAGATTTCCATTTCATTGTGTTTGTAAGATTGAATTTCGGAGGTCTCATTCCCGACCAACATACTGACAATATAGTCTGCCTTAAATTTTTCTTTCAAAGTACTTATCACTTCAAGTACCGCACTCAATAACTCTTTCGCTTCCACTTGCTTTTTGGGGTTCAAACAATTATCACAATTTCCACAATTATCTTCCAGGTATTCTTCACCAAAATAATGCAATAGAACTTTACGACGACATACGGATGTTTCAGCATAAGCGGCTGTTTCAAGCAACAGTTGCTTGCCGATCTCTTGTTCCGCTACAGGTTTACCCTGCATGAACTTCTCCAGCTTTTGTAAATCCTTGTAAGCATAAAAGGCGATACACTGCCCTTCGCCGCCATCACGGCCGGCACGGCCTGTTTCCTGGTAATAACCTTCGAGACTCTTCGGTATATCGTAATGAATGACATAACGCACGTCCGGCTTATCGATCCCCATGCCGAATGCGATAGTAGCCACAATAACGTCTGCTTTTTCCAACAGGAACGCATCCTGATTGGCCGACCGTTGCTGCGAATCCATTCCGGCATGATAAGCAAGCGCTTTGATCCCGTTTGCCTTCAGAATATCGGCAAACTCCTCCACCTTCTTGCGGCTCAGACAATAAACAATACCCGATTTACCTTCGTTGGCTTTAATATATTTAATGATCTCGCGGTCTATATTTTCATCCTTCGGACGAACTTCGTAATATAAATTAGAACGGTTAAAGGAGGATTTGAAAACTGAAGCATCTATCATTCCCAGGTTTTTCTGGATATCATGTTGTACCTTCGGAGTCGCGGTAGCAGTCAACGCAATCAACGGACGTTTTCCTATCTCATTGATGATCGGACGTATCCGCCGGTATTCCGGACGGAAATCATGCCCCCATTCAGAGATACAATGGGCCTCATCCACTGCGTAAAATGAGATCTTCACATTGCGCAGGAATTCAACATTCTCTTCCTTTGTCAGTGATTCGGGAGCAACATAAAGCAGCTTCGTGCGGCCAGCCATAATATCTTCCTTCACCTGGTCGATCGCCGACTTATTCAGTGATGAATTAATAAAATGGGCCACTCCGTCTTCTTCGCTGAAATTACGCATGGCATCCACCTGATTCTTCATCAGAGCGATCAGGGGGGAAATTACGATCGCCGTACCTTCCATCATAATAGAAGGCAACTGGTAACAGAGAGACTTACCTCCACCAGTGGGCATCAACACAAAGGTATCATTCCCGGCCAGCACATTTTCAATGATTGCTTTCTGATTCCCTTTAAAGGTATCAAAACCAAAATGAGTCTTTAAATGCTCAGTTATACTATCCTTCTTCGCCATACTTATTATATTTTACAAACCGCAGGCATTACGCTATCTGCAAACGGTTTACATCTGATTTTTCAAACTTCTCCTTCGCATACTCCAAAGTAACATGGAGTTTCTTTTTCTTTTCAGACGGCATGCTGAACATAGCATCCATCATGATGGCCTCGACTATCGAACGAAGGCCACGGGCTCCCAGCTTAAATTCCAGAGCTTTGTCTACAATATATTCGTAAACGTCTTCATCAAACGTCAGTTTAATGGAATCCATCTCGAACAGCTTGACATACTGCTTGATGATCGAATTCTTCGGCTCTGTAAGAATGCTGCGTAGCGTGCTCCGGTCAAGCGGGTTCAAATAAGTCAGAATAGGCAGACGACCGATAATCTCCGGGATCAACCCGAACGATTTCAGGTCTGTCGGCGTAATATATTTCAGGAAGTTGTTCCTGTCTACCTGGGCAGTTTCCTTGCTGGCAGAATATCCTACAACACGGGTGTTCAGACGCTGGGCTATTTTCTTCTCGATACCGTCGAACGCCCCGCCACAGATAAACAGGATATTTTTCGTATCTACCGCAATCATTTTCTGTTCAGGATGTTTTCTTCCGCCCTGGGGAGGCACGTTTACGATCGAACCTTCCAACAGTTTCAATAATCCCTGCTGTACACCTTCTCCGCTTACATCACGGGTTATAGACGGATTATCACTTTTACGTGCGATCTTATCTATCTCATCAATAAATACAATCCCCCGCTGTGCAGCATCCACGTCATAATCGGCAGCCTGCAACAGACGAGTCAGAATACTTTCAATATCTTCTCCCACATAACCGGCTTCGGTCAGCACCGTCGCATCCACAATGGCAAACGGCACATGCAGCAATTTCGCGATCGTACGCGCCAGTAATGTTTTTCCCGTACCGGTTGCGCCAACCATAATAATATTAGATTTCTCGATCTCCACATCATCCGAAGTTACTTTCTGAAGTAACCGCTTATAATGGTTATATACAGAAACAGAAAGATAACGCTTGGCATCATCCTGTCCGATCACATATTGGTCCAGAAAGTTTTTTATATCCTCCGGCTTCGGTAGTTCCGCCCGGTCAAGCCCCAAAGAGCTTTTCCTGGCAGGCTGTTGTTCTTTTACAATCTCATACGCTTGCTGTGCGCACTCGTCACAGATAGCACCGGATATCCCATTTATCAGCATGTTAACGTCCCGGCTGCTCCTTCCACAAAACGTACAAACGTCGCCTGTTTTGGCCATAGATTTTTTGTTTATTAAATTGTCAAAAAAGACAAGGCACAAAAAGGGCCTTGTCTCTATGTTTGTTATTTATTACGTACCAGGATCTCATCAACCATACCGTAAGCTTTCGCTTCTTCGGCAGTCATCCAATAGTCGCGATCACTATCGCGTTCCACTTCTTCATAAGGTTTTCCTGAGTGAGTTGAGATAATAGTGTACAGTTCTTTCTTAACCTTCAGGATCTCACGAGCTGTGATCTCGATATCCGAAGCCTGTCCTTGTACACCGCCCAGAGGTTGGTGGATCATCACGCGTGAATGAGGCAACGCCATACGTTTACCTTTCGTTCCGGCTACCAACAATACGGCTGCAAAAGAAGCGGCCATACCTGTACAGATAGTAGAAACATCACAACCGATAAACTGCATAGTATCATAAATACCATAACCGGCATATACGGAACCACCGGGAGAGTTAATATAAATGGATATATCCTTACCGGGGTCGCTTGAATCCAGATATAGTAATTGTGCCTGAATCACATTGGCCGAATAATCGTCGACCTGCGTTCCCAGGAAGATAATACGGTCCATCATCAAGCGGGAAAACACGTCCATCTGCGCAACATTCAGCTGACGTTCTTCAATAATCGTCGGAGAAATATAACTGCTGGTGATATTCATATAACTATCCAGCGCATTACTGTTCATCCTCAAATGTTTTGTTGCATACTTTCTAAAATCGTCCATAGTCTACTGTTTATTATATAACCGAAAGTCATAAAAAAAGGGATTTCCCTCTGACTTATCGGAATAACAAAGTTATAAATAAATTTCTGAAAGAAACAACTTATTTGCTATCCGCTAAGATATTTTTTAGAGAGAAACCCCTTTTTCTTACTGAAACCATAATAAATACTACAGTTTCCGAAGAATAATATTATTCAAAGAGTTTGTTGAACTCTTCTGCTGAAACTTCTTTTACATCCAGTTCGACCTGTTCTTTCAACCAGGCAGCCAGTTTTTCTTCTACTGCACGGTCGATAATGTTCTGCAAAGTCTGCTTGTTCTTCAGCATGTCTTTTGCATAGTTAGCCAATACCTCTTCAGGAACAGAAAGCATACCGTACTGTGCAAACTGAGCTTTAGCCACACGTTTTGCAAAGCTTTCGATATCCGCATCTTCAACCTTCAGGTTATTGCCCTTCACCAGATTTTCCTTGATCAGCTGATATTTCAAGTCTTCGATGATCTGAGGATATTCTTCGTCCAGTTTTTCCGGTGTATTCTTTTCGTTTGCAGCCAGCAACCAACGTTTCAGCAATCCGTCAGCAAACTGCAGTTCACCGGCTTTCTGTACCAATACTTCGCGTGCATCCAACAGGAATTTGAAGTCGCTCTGAGGAACAAACTGTTCTGCCAATGCTTCTTTGATCTTGTTCTTGAATTCTTCTTCGCTGGTAACAACACCTTCGCCGAATACTTTGTCGAACAATTCCTGGTTCAGTTCTGCTTTTTTGTGACGTGTAATTTCACTGATCTCGAAACTGAAGTCACCTGTGATACCGGCAACAGCTTCTTTATCGACTTTCAGGAAAGAAGCGATCTCAGCTTCAGCTCCTTCATAAGCCTTGTTCGGGTTGAAAACAATCACAGAGTTAGTCTTTGCACCGATAAACTTCGCTTTTTCAGCCTCATCCTTCATATAAGAAGGCATCAGTACAGCATCTTCGACAACGATACCGCCTTCTTTCGGAGATCCGTTTTCGAGTTCGGCAACAGTCCCCTTTACCATATCTTTTTCTTCAACTTCTTCAACCTGATCGTAAGCGCCGAAGTTAGCAGTATAAGCATCTACCTGCTGGTTCATCATCTCTTCATCGATGGCAACCTGATAGTAAGGAAGCTTATCGTTCTTGCTCAGTTCGATTTTGATCTCCGGAGCCAAAGCTACGTCAAAACAAAATTCGAAATCTTCCTGCGTATCGAAATTAATAGGCTGTTGTTCTGTTTCGTTAGGCATCGGTTCGCCTAAAATGTTCAATTTGTTATCGCGGATATAATTGAATAGATTTTCAGAAACCAACTTGTTAACTTCTTCAGCCAGCACGTGCTTTCCATACATTTTTTTTACCATACCCATCGGTACCATTCCTTTACGGAAACCCGGTACATTTGCTTTCTGACGGAAGTTGCGCAGGCTCTTTTCAACCTGTTCAGCATAGTCAGCCTTCACTATTTCTAATTTCACAATACCGCTAACGGCATCAATGTTCTTAAGCGAAACGTTCATTCTGAATGATTTATTTAATTAATAGTCGTATCGAATTTTAGGCTGCAAAATTAGAGTTATTCTTTTAATCTCGCAAATTGTTTACTTAATTTGTTCTAAGTAAGCCCAATTTAGGCACATATTATTTTTTTCAACCCAAAATATTGTTTATCTAAAATAAATGTATTCCTTTGTAATGTGAAAGGGGAATTACCTTGAACGTAAATAACATTGTTTTTATTTCTTCATTTACTTGTTACTTGTCGATTTATCTATCATTGTTACGAAATTCCGGTTTACTACTTTCATCAGTAACAATTTTATTTTTTAATTATTTCTATTTTTATGAACATTTACATTGGTAACCTGAACTATCGTGTTCGGGAAGAAGATCTGAAACAAGTAATGGAAGAATACGGAGTGGTAGATTCTGTAAAGATCATCATAGACCGTGAAACAGGTAAATCGAAAGGTTTTGCATTCGTAGAAATGCCTGATGATGCAGCAGCGAAAAAAGCTATTGCAGAATTGAACGAAGCTGAATTCGAAGGTCGTCAGATGGTGGTAAAAGAAGCCAGACCGAAAATGTAATTCACTCTACCTCGAAAAAATAAAAAACTTCTACCTATATTTGGGCAGAAGTTTTTTTTATGTCCGTATATTTATATTCAAAATGAGATTAAAAGGTATATACGCCGGTAAACCGGCACTGTTCCAGTTATTGCTCCTGCTACTCTGTCTTTTGTTCGGAGCCATCCTGTCATCCCTGATCGGCACGGGAATATTTTTCACGTTTCATGGTATCTCCGGCAATCTATCTCAATACCCCGGCATGATGCGGATGATGCAATTTGTTTCAGCAGTGGGGACATTCCTGTTCCCGGCATTAGCTGTAGCCTGGTTGTGCAGCCACGATCCGGCAGATTACCTTTGTATAAAACGAAATACGGACAACCGTATCCTGCCGCTCGTACTGGTGAGTATGGTCCTGATGTCGCCGACAACCACCCTGACTGCATTGCTGAACAAGCAAATGGTATTACCCTCATTCATGGCGCCTATTGAAAACTGGATGCAAACGCAGGAAGCACTTGCCGAACAGTTGACCAATACACTTTTAGCAGGCGACGGACTCCTGATAGTGTTATCCAATCTGCTTGTTATGGCCGTGATGGCTGGTATCACCGAAGAGTTTTTATTCAGGGGAGCATTACAACGGATTATCGGACAATGGACCACCAACCATCACATTGTTATCTGGTCGGCCGCCATAATATTCAGCGCATTCCACCTACAGTTCTACGGATTCCTTCCCCGTATGTTGCTGGGTGCTTATTTCGGCTACTTGTTATACTGGAGCAGAAACATCTGGGTCCCTGTATTTGCCCATTTCGTCAACAACGCATTTGCCGTGATCGGTATGTCGGATAGCCGGCTGAAAGAAAATGAATTTATCTCCGGAGACATATCCAATGCCAATCTGTTACCTTATTCGGCACTGGCCGTCATTACATTATTATTATTCATTGTATGCGTACAGCATATCAGAAGACTTTCAAAACAAAAACAATCCAACAATTATCAATAACTGATTACAGGTCTTTCTTCCGTAATACGAAGTCTTTACCCAGATATTTTTCGCGGACGATCTCGTTCTCTGCCAACTGTTCTGCCGTTCCCTGGAAAAGCACTTTTCCTTCGAACAACAAATAAGCACGGTCACAGATACTCAACGTCTCGTACACATTATGGTCGGTAATCAGGATACCGATATTTTTATGTTTCAGTCTGGCAACAATGGTCTGGATATCCTGTACGGCAATCGGATCGACACCGGCAAACGGTTCATCCAACATGATGAATTTAGGGTCGATGGCCAGACAGCGGGCAATCTCAGCACGACGCCTTTCACCACCCGACAACTGGTCTCCCAGGTTCTTCCGCACTTTGTTCAGACCGAACTCAGCGATCAGGCTTTCCAGCTTCTCTTTCTGATATTCCGGAGTCGTCTCCGTCATTTCCAATACGGAGCGGATATTATCTTCCACTGTCATCTTACGGAAAATCGAAGCCTCCTGGGCCAGATAACCGATACCGTTACGGGCACGTTTATAAACCGGGAACTTGGTGATCTCCATATCATTCAGGAAGATCTTCCCTTCATTAGGTGTGACCAGTCCTACAGTCATATAGAATGTTGTCGTCTTCCCCGCCCCGTTCGGACCGAGCAATCCAACAATCTCCCCTTGTTTCACATTGATAGAAACATGGTTCACCACCGTACGTGTTCTATATTTTTTCACCAGGTCCTCCGTCCGGAGCACCATCTGTTGTTCATCTGCCATATCCTAATTATTTACGGGTACAAAGAAACGCAATTAATTAGTTTTCCACAAGACTATTATCATTTCTTAAAGGATGTATAGCCTCAGCATGTATATAGTCAATAAGAGAACATAGAGCAGAGGATTAAAGACACTCCAATTCCCCATTCCGCCAACAGAAAACAAATTGTATAATGCAGTTAACGAACCGGAAGATATAGACATGACCTGACGTTTGATAATATCTTCATACTTAGCCCAAGGTCCTCCCGAATAGCCGGAGCCACTTTCCGGAACATTAATAGCCTCCAAAGAGAAACACCCGCCAAACACATTCTCCTCAAAACCGGCCGGAGCTTCCGACGACAAAAAAGTAACGTCTGTCAGCTTGGTGCAGTTATAAAAAACCTCTTTTCCGATCGTTCGCACAGATGACGGTATAATAACAGAAGCCAGAGATGTTTCATAAAAGGCTGCACGCCCTATATTTGTAACAGAAGCAGGTATGGTAACCGATTTAAGAGCAGAATGAGAAAACGAACCTGCTCCGATTGTCTTCACTGAAAAAGGAATTTCCAATGATTCCAAAGCTGTTCCGTAGAATCCGGCAGCTCCAATCTGTTCCAACTCCGATTTTCCGGCAAATGTAACAGAGGATAATCTTCTGCAATCCGTAAAAGCCGCTCCTTCTATATTTGTCACCGAAGAAGGGACCACTATCGATTTCAGAAACGTCTTCGCAAAAGCGCCTGCACCAATCGTAGTAACAGAAGACGGGATCGAAAAAGAAGTCAGAGAAGTCTCGGAAAAAGCCCGTCCCCCGATCGTTTCCAGTTTCGAACCATCAATAGTGACAGACGACAATCTTTTACAGAGCCTGAAAGCCCCCTCTCCGATAGCCACGACAGAAGACGGGATGGTAACAGATGTTATAGCCGTTCTGGAAAAAGCACCATCACCGATCTTTTCAAGCTTCATGTTCTCGGAAAATGCTATGGACGACAATTTTCTGCATCCCCAAAAGGCAGCCTTCCCAATTGTTGCTACAGAAGAAGGAATAGCAACCGACCTGAGAGCTGTCTCATAAAAAGCCCACTCTCCGATCGTCTTCAAACACGCCTCTTCTGCAAATTGCACAGACGACAGATTCGAACAATTTCTAAAAGCAGCCTTCCCGATCCATTCCACAGTAGTCGGAACAGTGATCGAAGCCAGATATGTCTGATAGAAAGCATATCTTCCGATCAATTTCAAATTGGAATTCTCTGCAAATGTTACGGATGACAAATCCCTGCAAGCTAAAAAGGCTCCTGCTCCGATCGAAGTCACGGACGATGGAATATGCACGGATTTTACATGCGGCATATATTTAAATATCTGATTCGGAACAATGGGAACTCCTTCCTCTATCGTAATCTGAGTGACAGAGTTCCTATCAGCTACATTAGCCTTTTTCCAATCATCAAAACCACCATACATCAAAATAGTCAATGTACCATCCTTCAGTTCATAACCAAGATCTTCCGCCGATAACTTTTCGCCGGAAACCAATAATAGTCCCAATACCAACAAAGTTGGAAAGAAGAAAGAAAAAGTTGTCTTAGGTGTTTTCATAATAATTCATTTATAAGATTGACAAAACGACCATCACAGGAAAATGATCTGAGGGGGTGCGAGCCTTATATTTACTCAAAGATACCTCTTTGGGAAAATTACCATTCTGTTCCTTCTGAGAACTTTCAGCCACTTCCGAACGGTAGGTATCGGTTAATACCCCATACTTTTTCACATCGAACTCTTTTGTCAGGAAAATATGATCGATACGGCTTTCGGTCTTTCGATCCGTATGAAAACCATTAAATGTTCCATTTGGCGCATAGCGGAAATCCGCAATTTCATACGAGTCACGCATGACACCGGAACCGTCCAACAATTTATAAGACTCACTGTTTTGATCGACATTAAAATCACCGGTCAGGATAGCAGGTAACTTTTTAGGAAACTCTTTTATTTTCTTCAAAATCAATTTCGCACTCTCGGCACGGGCTTGTACCCCCACATGGTCCATATGGAGATTGAAAAACAAAAAGGTAAAGCCAGTCTGTTTATCCCGGAACTCTCCCCAGGTACAAATCCGGGGAAGAACTGCATCCCACCCTTTATTCGGACGGTCCGTTATCTCAGATAACCAGAAATTCCCATGTTCCAGCACTTCAAACTTATCCATACGGTAAAAAATAGCAGAATGTTCCCCTGCCTGTTTGCCATCCTCACGTCCGATACCGATATAATCATAGCCAGGCATGGCTTGTTTCAAATCCTGTAACTGAGGATACAAACCTTCCTGGGTTCCGAATATTTCAAAACCGTGAAACTGTACCAGTTGAGCAATATAAGGATAACGTTGTCCCCAACCGTCTCCCTTTGTTGAATCCCCATTGTTGGCATATCTCAGATTATAGGATCCAACTATCATTGTTTGCGCCTGTAAAGTCAGTAAGGCGCAAAAAATAAAAACAAAAGAATAAATGATCTTTTTCATGGCTTGTATATTAATAGAAACTACTCGCATACTAATAACTCATTCCAAATTGCCAAAGCGGAATAACATTCGCATAACCAAATTCTATACCGTCTTTTACAACAAAACCTTTTTCAACACCTTGAAGCTGCTTTTGCCCTTTATTCTTTCCCCCAACTTCAAAAGTCATTTCATCAATCTGAAAATCCGAAACATCAGAAGTTATTACATCATAATTTACCCTCATCTGATTAAAAAAGAACGTCTCCCTGACATTTCCTATATTAGGAATATCCTGAACCAGATTATAGATTAAATTCGTATTATCCAGAAAAATTTTATCAACCTTACCTAGCCCACGTATTCCACCGGTATTATCACGCAATTGGGCAATTAAACCAGCTTCTTCTATATAAAAACAATAGTCAGCAATATTGTTGCGACTGGCTCCAAGCATGATTGCAATACTACTGAAATTCGGCTTAAACGGAACACTTTTTGATATAATAGCAAGTAATTGCTTCAATTTACGCCCTGTTGAAACATTCATATCTGCATATTGAGGAATATCTGACTCTAACGTTTGATTGATAATTTGACGTAGCCTGATATCATAACCATCTTCCATAGAAAACGGATAATACCCTTTTTTCAGATAGTCCTCAAAAAAAGGTAACGGATGTTCTAAACCAGAAATCTCAACCTGATGGGCAATGATTTCATTCAGCGTATAAATATTGGCCGGAATATGATGAAATAATTGTAAATACTCTCTAAACGATAAGCCTTGCATCCGATACATGACTGCCCGCCGACTCAAATCCGATACTCCTTTATTTATATCCAGAATGGAAGAACCTGTAAATCGGACCTTCAACTCCGGGTGATAATCATAAATCAGCTTTAGTTCTTTCGACCAGTCTTTATATTTGTGGATTTCATCAATAAATAAGTACTTGATACCCTTTTTCACCAATTCATCTGCTAAATCCAATAGTTTACTATCTGCAAAATAAAAATCCTCAGCTGTAACATAAATAGCTTCAGCCGGATTCAGGTCCTTTTTTATATGCTGAAGGATCAATGTTGTTTTCCCCACCCCCCTGGGACCGGTTAAACCAATCATCCGGCTATTCCAATCGATTTTAAAATAGATGTAACGTAAAAAATCGGAATGCAACTCACGCAACAACTTATAATAATACCTCAATAACCTGTCCATATCCATACAATTTATTGGACAAATATAACAAAAAATGCACTCTCTTAGTGCAAAACAAGCAGAAAATTGCACTATAAGAGTGCAAAGCCACCCACCAGACAGTTCAGTTCTTCACTACGATCCCCCTGGAGATATGCATTCCCATAGAAAATTGTTTTCATCATATATGTTATTTATTACTTGAATTTGATTATTCTTACCACCGGATTATCATCTTCCATAAGGTTCTTTGCCACCTTCATTCCATTACCTACTAAACGTTTGCCTTTATAAGCCTCCTTCATCGAGGATACATCTATAAATTCAGCACACATATTTTTGGCAATAGCAGGATCTCCTCCGGGCTCCCATCTTCCTTGACTCCACGCCCTTGTGTCATATTCTGTGTCCAATATGGATACTTTATTTATTCCCCCTGTTACAAAATCATACATAAACACCGGAATCTTTCCTCCCGATGAATTAAAATCCAAAACAAATGTACCTAACAACATAAATTTATCGGTAGTCAAAACAGGAATCCATATATGCCGTGGATCAGTGGCATGAATAGACGGTGTACGAGTTAAACGAGGTATTAACCCCTTTGTTGGAGACAAATGATATAATGTATCAGAGGATATATCCATGATTACTATATCTGAACCATAATGCACATTATGTGTATAATAAAACTGATAGGTTCTCCACATATTGTTATCTAATTGTTGAGGAATCTTATTTGTATATCTTTTCGAGAAATGAATATCCAATACAGAAATCAAGCTTCCATCTTTCTTTGATACTAAGCGATAAGGATCTTTCTCTATCCTATTTTCACGACCGGGTTCTAGAACCACCACATCATCATATATAAACAATGATTCATCATCAAAATTCAGAATCTTCATATCATTCTCAAAACCTTTTATTTTCAAAATCCGTTTATACTCACCTTTTAATGAATAAACAAAAATAAATTGAGAGCAGACATAAATTTCCTCTTTCTCTTCATCCAATATAGTACCATTTTTTATCCAGTTATACTCCATTCCCCCTTGACCTATATGATTGAAATGGGAATAGAGCTTTCCTGTTTTACGATCGAAAACAAATATATCCCCCAACCGAACCTCATGTACGAGGATGTATTTATCAGTAACAGCAGATAGTACCGATGAACCACCCAACAGTATTTCATCTGTTGTTTCCAAAGGCACATACTCTATTTCCGCCATATCCTGAAGACGTAACTTTTTTTGAGGATAGTTTTTTGAAAAATCGAACACCGGTAAATCCCCTGTCTTTGATTGCGGACTTACAACTTGATTGCTCACTAAGAAGAGTATGAACAATAAGATTAAGTTTTTCTTCTTCATGGTATTTTATTTCATAAAGTTAATATCATACTAGCAACTAATACACGTTGAAAGATATACATTATTTTGAACATTTCGTAAATTAAAGAACAAAAAATTCTTAATTACTCCACTTTCTCCATAGCCAGTAAACAAAAGGTAACAAAAGCAGAACCAACATCCATTTACCAGTATGCTTCGATTCATGTTTTGTAATCGTTTTCTCTACCGATACAGTTGTATTTATGTCCTGCTTTTCTGTTGCATTCTTCTTTGTAGAAAGGACTTCTGCAGAATCCGTCATGCTCCATTCTTCCGTAACATACGCAACACGTTCCACATGTTGCTTGCCTGAACTATCCGGTGAAGAAAAAGAAATTTCCTTTAATCGGGAACTGCCCCGTAACCAGGCCCGTCGATTATAATGTAAACAGGATGTATCCAACCGAGTATACGTCATTGAATCCTTATACGCAGAAGACTGCTCCTTACTTCCGGAATTACGTGTCACACAGCCGGATAATCCTGTTATTACCAAAAACAAATAAAGAACGGTTCTCATTTGATAATCACTTGACGGCGGTTCTTTCCCTTAAGCTTCAAAGACAAATGGATGAAATTACGACGACGATAATAAATCACCTGATCGAAATTCAACCCACTTCTCTGTAAGGCATTAAACAGATAACAATTATCCAATGTATAAATATCGACAGCCTCTCCGGTCAAATGTTGTGAATTTTTGACACCATTCACCAAACGGTTCAGTTCCTCGCAACGATACCCGCTGCTAATGTGCATACCCTCAGAACAATCAGCATATCGACGAAGTGGTTCTAATAAATTTTTAACCAGATTCCGGATGCCCTTTCGTGCCTCCCGCGTCGGCGTATTGTCCAATCCCTGTTCTACAGCAACTGCACTGTAGATAAACTCCCCCATGTAAAAATGATCACTGATCCAATCCGGATGTTTGCATCTCCATGCTTGTTGCTTTACTGTCAAAGGCTTTTCAAATGTAAATTCTTTATTTTTCATTTTCACTCTTTTTTATTTTATATGAATAGTCTACCCCAAATAATGCTCCGGCAAACGTACTGATCTCTCCGAAAGCTACTAACACACTGTTATGTATCTCTCCAGCCGGAGCCACCCAAAAACCAGAAAAGACCAGGATAAGACCGGCTGCACAAAGCAGCACGGCCATTACCAGTTGAATATTCATTCTTTTCATCCTCGACCGGTTTACTCGATTTCCGGACGATCCCCACCACCTCCGGGATTCTCCGCTTTTTCAACTTCCGGAGTAATCAAAGAATAGCCCATCGTTTTCTTAGTCTCACGCAAATCAAACCCGGGAGTGAAAACAATCTTCGGAGCACGAATCATACTTGCAGAGAACTTCTTTTTATCCTCTACACCCTCGCTCCCGACCGTAATACGGAAATTGCCGAATTCCCCCAACTGAACAATACGACCATCCTGCAATTCCAGATCCAGAATATAATTCAGATTATCCAGTACCGCTTTCACATCTGCGCTCGATACCGTACTTCTCGCAGCAACCAACTTGCATAAGCGTCTGATATCCGTAAATCCTGTACTTTTAGATACCGCATAATACAACTTCTTGGAATCTTTGACTCCCGGTTCCGACGGGCGCAGAACTAACTTGTAACCTTGTGCCATAATTAAAAATGTTTTTAGTGAATAATTAAGTACGACACAAAGGTATGTTGGCAGAAAAAGGCTAAAAAGCAATAAGAATAGGGCTAAAAAAAGACGTAACAAACTAATGCACAAAAGACTAACATCATAACAAATCTTAAAAAGGTATTGAAAACACAGCTCTTACTGCTTTTCAAAAGCAGCGATATTTCACAATCATTAAGATCGACAAGGGTAAATTGGAATAATATGTCAAACAATCATAAATCCTTTATAAGATCATAACAAATCTCCCCAAGACTAAGCCATAGGTATAATGAGTTATGTATATTTTCCACTACTTGAATTTTAAAATCCTTACTACCGGATTATCATCTTCGCTAAGCGTCTTTATAAACTTATCTACATTCCCGTTTAGTCGCTTTTTCTCAT
>Ga0129308_1000640_pt1 | contig 48297 bp, 42 predicted proteins | sample L827metagenome_FD_94440 | JGI IMG/M metagenome (GOLD analysis project Ga0129308, IMG submission 94440) | Ring-tailed lemur group fecal microbial communities from Wisconsin, USA - L827 metagenome | ecosystem: Host-associated > Mammals > Digestive system > Large intestine > Fecal | place: USA... | reverse complement strand
TTCCCCTCTCGAGAGGGGATAAGGGGTGTGTTATCTTACTCTGAAACAAGCGAATTTCACACACCCCCTGCCCCCTCTCAAGAGGGGAAAGGTTACTCCCGTCACTATAAATGGATAGCTCACATTTTTCTAAAAGTGAACTATCCCATTATCAAAGAAACTTGGCTATTACAAACCTTATATATACTACCTAGTCTGTGACGTCAAAATATTTGACAATTGCGTGTCAATATATTTTACAGTTTACATGTGTCTCTTTTTTTGTGATTATTGATAATCAATAAGTGATTAAATGTGGCATGCCATTTGCTCTTCTATTTACATGATGAAAATGCAAATAACAACCAAATATGGATTACGAGTTATAGGACTGTTGCTCTTAGGCTCGGTAGTCACAGCACATGCCCGGGATTCCTGGACCGTCGACTCCTGTATGCGTTATGCTATAAAGAAGAACCTGACGTTGAAAAACAGTCGGCTGGATATCCGTATTGCCCGTGAGGATTTTACTGCTGCAATCGGCGACTTCCTCCCTTCTGTCAGTACCAATGGGGCTTTCGGGAAACGGATGGGACGTTCGGTAGACCCGAAGACGAATATGTACACCACCTCTTCTTTTCTGGAAAGCACGGTGGGAGTGGATATCTCCTTACCTGTTTTTGATGGTTTCAAGCGTATCAACCGGGCACAGTTTACCCGGTTGAACAGGCAATTGAGCGGCGTAACGGAGAAAGCGGAAGAGAATCGGGTGGCTTTTGAGGTGATGGATGCCTATTATGTGTATATCTTTGACAGGAAGATGAGCCTATTAGCTGCCGAGCAACGGAAACTGAGTGAACGGTATCATGAACAGATGCTTGAATATGTGGACCTCGGTCTTCGTTCCTCGTCGGATCTGCAGGAGGTGAAAGCCCGGTTGCAGAGCGATATTTATCAGGAGACAGTGAAAAACAAGACGGAACGCTTGTCGTTTCTGGTATTGAAAGAATTGTTACAGATGCGTGATTCGGATACGTTATCCATTGCTGATGTAGATGCAGAGGGAGATGAACCGCTGCTCCTCAGTAATTATTCGGCTCCGGACGTCTATGCCGAGTCGGAGACCACACTTCCCGAATTCCGGATGATGGACCTGCGGGAAAAGGCTTCACGGAAATCGCTGGCGATCGCATCCGGTGCTTTCTCCCCTTCGATCCGGGCAGATTTCAGCCTTTATTCGGGCTATTACGATACGGAACGTAATGCAGACGGGCATATCGTTTCTTTTGGACAACAGATGAAAAATAACTGGAATAAGTATATCGGTTTGCGGGTATCGTTCCCGATCTTTAGCGGTTTATCGCGCTTCACGGCAGTCCGGAAAGAACGTTTCCGCCTGCAACAGGTCAGAAATAATAACGACCGGCAACGTATATCATTATATAAAGAAATAGAAGATGCCTGCCTTACCCTCCAGGCTTCGGCGGAAGAGTATCATCAGGCCGCTTTGCAACTGAAGGCTTTGGCTATCACCCTCAAAGAGAATGAGGAAAAGTGGGAGGAAGGTATGATCTCCGTTTTCGAACTGATGGAGAAACGTAACCTGTATATTTCAGCCAGGGCGGAACTGGTACGCACCAGGTTACAGTACGATCTGAAACATCGGATGGTCGAGTTTTACCGTACCGGGTCGTTTTTATAAATAGTAATTGAATAAAAATATAGATACAGATATGAATAACAACACCATGGACACTCCGATCGAACGAAAGTCCCGTTTGAAGAAAAAACATATTTACGCTGTAGCAGGCGGTGTCTTCCTGTTTGTCTGCGTGCTTTACTTTATCTTTCGTGATACTTCTTCCTCCATGAAGGTCGAGAAAGAGCGCCTGACGATCTCTACCATCATCCAGGGTGAATTTAACGACTATATCCGTGTGATCGGTCAGGTCTTGCCGGACCGTATCATTTACCTGGATGCCATCGAAGGCGGTCGTGTGGAAGAACGCCTCATCGAAGAGGGAACGCAAGTCAAAGCCGGAGATGTCATCCTACGCCTGAGTAACCCGTTATTGAATATCGGTATCCTCCAGAGCGAAGCCGACCTTGCCTATCAGGAAAACGAACTCCGTAACACCCGTATCAGCATGGAGCAGGAACATCTGAGCCTGAAACAAGAGCGTATCAATCTGAAAAAGGATCTGGTACAGAAAGAACGCCGTTACAAACAATACGAACGCTTGTACGACAAACAACTCCTTGCTCGCGAAGAGTATCTTCTGGCAAAAGAAGATTACGAAAGTGCCCGCGACCAACTCGTCGTACTGGACCAGCGTATCAGTCAGGACGACCTTTTCCGCAGCAGCCAGCTGGAGAGCCTGGATGAAAATATCCGGAATATGAAACGAAGCCTGGCACTGGTTCGCGAACGTCTGGAGAATCTGAAAGTGAAAGCTCCCGTAAGCGGCCAGTTAGGTAACCTGGAAGCCCAGATCGGCCAGTCGATCGCCCAGGGAGAACGCATCGGTCAGGTAATTACCCCCGAACTGAAGGTAGAAGCCAGGATCGACGAGCATTACGTAGAACGTGTCATGCCCGGCTTACCCGCCAGCTTCGAACGTGAAGGAAAGACCTATGAGATGGAAATGACGAAAGTCTATCCCGAAGTACGCGACGGTCAGTTTCGTACAGACCTCCATTTTACCGGTGGTCGTCCCGAAAATATACGTGCCGGACAAACCTACCACCTGAATCTGCAACTGGGTGATCCGGTACAAGCCATTCTGATCCCCCGCGGTAGTTTCTACCAGGCAAGCGGCGGACAGTTTGTATATGTAGTAGATGAAGACGAGACCACCGCCCGTCGCCGTCCGGTGAAGATCGGTCGTCAGAATCCACAATATTATGAAGTGACCGAAGGCTTGAAACCCGGAGAGAAAGTGATCATTTCAGGCTATGAACTGTTTGGTGAGAACGAACGTCTTATAATCAGATAATAAAAAAGAAAAGTATGGATTACCTGTCCCAAGTCATTAAAAGCCAGCGGGCCCGTAAGTCACTTTCGGTGATCAATATCCTCGGTCTGTCCGTATGTATCTCGGCAGCACTGCTGATCCTGCTCTATGTCCGGTTCGAACTGAGCTACGATTCTTTCCATGACGGCGACCGTATTTACCGTGTCGAAAGCCGTCTGTATGAAGGAAAAGCACTGACCGACAACTGGGCCACTACCTCTCTCGGACACGGGCCGGTCATGAGCCGCGAGATTCCGGGTATCGAGAAGTTCGTTCGTCTTACCGCACAGGACAGGGAACAGGTCGTTACCTATCAGGATAAGCAATTTGCCGAAGAACGCTATTGCTTTACCGAACCTGCTTTCTTCGAATTGTTCAACTTCCCGATAAAAAGAGGGGAGAAGACAGGCCAGTTGGTCCGTCCCAACACCGTCGTATTAACGGAAAGTGCTGCTCACCGTTATTTCGGCGAAGCGGAGCCGTTGGGAAAAATCCTGACATTCCGGACGGCAACGGCCGAGCAGCATTTTGAAGTCACGGGCATTATCGACCGGATGTCGGCAAACTCACATTTACATTATGACTTCCTCCTTTCCTATTCCACGATACCGAAAGAGCGGCAGGATATCTGGTATGTCCACGGTGTGTACACCTACGTTCGCCTGGAACCGGGAAAGAATCCGCAGGAGATAGCCGATGCCTTTGCCGCCATCTCCGATAAATACAAGACAGCCGCTTTGAAGCATAAAGACTGGCGGGTGGAGTTGATTCCGTTGAAAGAGATTCATCTTACCCCGCAGAAATCGTATGAGAAAGAGACGAAAGGCAGTCGTACTGCCGTCTATATACTGTCGGTGATGGCAGTCGCCCTGTTGCTTATCGGCTGGGTGAATGCTCTGAATCTGATGGTCGCCCGTTTTCTGGAGCGGGGAAAAGAGTTCGGTGTTCGTAAAGCCTTCGGGGCATCCCGCAAGCAGATGCTTTTCCAGGGATTGCTCGAAGCCGGGATCGTCAATTCCCTGGCTGTCTTGATTGCATTAGGTTGGCTGGAAGTGCTCCTGCCCGTCGTCAATACCCTGGCTGCTTACGATTTTGGAGCGAATGCCCTTTTGCAGCCGGAGTTTTGGGTTACCGTGTCGGGTATTATCGTTTTGGGGACTCTCTTTACCGGTTTATACCCTTCTTATCTCCTGACACGCATCCGTCCGTCGGATATTATGCGCGGGAAACTCTTGCACAGCCGGAAAGGAAATAGGATGCGGAAAGCCCTGATCGTCGTGCAGTTCGTCGCCTCCTTTATTCTGATAACCGGGACTTTCGTAGTCATTGCCCAGGTCCGTTATATGCAGAATGAAACGGCTTCAGCTGCGATGAGGCAGATCGTCGTTCTGAAATATCCCTCTTTCACGGATGAATTGTCGGCAAAGATGGAGAGCTTTAAAAAGCACTTGAAACAAAAGACATATATCCGGCAGGTCACTGTCTCCGGGGCAGTTCCGGGCGTGGAGGTTGCCAATTATTTTACCAACCGTCCTTATGGAAGCGACCAGTCGGAAGTGAAACTGATCCAGATGTTTGCTGTCGATTACGATTATCTCTCCACTTATTCCACCGATATGGTTTGTGGCAGGGGGTTCTCGGAAGAATACGGGGATGAACTGAATAAAGTGGTATTGAACGAGGAAGCTGTCCGTCTGTTGGGTTTTCCTTCCAATGAAGCCGCTCTCGGTCGGCAATTGACGATGGAGGTGGTGGAAGAACCTCTCCAGGTGATCGGTGTAGCCCGTAATTACCATCAGCAGTCGCTTGCCGTGCCTTACAAACCGATCATCTTCTTCATTAAAGAACGCGTGCCGTTTATCGGGACACCTTATATCTCCATCCGTATGGACGGCACTGCCGATGCGGCCCGTCTGGCGGAGATCGAACAGGCCTACCGGGATTTCTTCCCGACTTCGCTGTTCTCTTATTTCTATCTCGACGATTTCAACAGGAACCAGTATCAGGAAGACCGGAATTTCGGATGGATGTTTGCCGGTTCGGCCTTGCTGGCCGTTTTTGTCGCCTGCCTGGGGCTGTGGACCGTTACGCTTTTCTCCACCCTGTCGAGGGTGAAAGAAATAGGGATACGTAAGGTATTGGGAGCGGGGAGAGTAAATCTTTTTGTAGTTTTGACACGTGAGTTATTACTCCTGACAGTGGTTGCTTCCGTGATCGGTATCCCTGCCTCTGCTTTCCTGATGAACAACTGGCTCGAAGGCTATGCGTTCCATATCGTACTGCCCTGGTGGAGTTATGCAGTAGCGTTTGTCCTGTTGATGTGTATCGCCTTCGGGACCGTCGCACGGCAGGTATGGCGCATCATCCGCTTGAAACCGATGTATATTCTTAGGAGTGAATAATTTATAAACAAAGAAATATGATTAAAACAGAAAAACTGTCTATGCTCTTCACAACGGAAGATGTACAGACCAAAGCATTGAATGAGGTAAGCCTGGAGATAAAGAAAGGTGAGTTTGTCGCTATCATGGGGCCTTCGGGATGTGGAAAGTCCACCCTGCTGAATATCCTGGGGACATTGGATTCATCGACTTCCGGTAAATATTACTTTGAGGGAAAAGAGATAGATAAGATGAGCGAGAGCCAGCTGACTTCTTTCCGGAAAGGGAACATCGGCTTTGTCTTCCAGAACTTCAACCTGATAGACGAGCTGACGGTTTTCGAGAACGTGGAACTGCCGCTGGTCTATCTGAACGGAAAGAAAGCGGACCGGAAAAAGAAGGTAATGGAGGTATTGGACCGTATGAACATTGCTCATCGCGCCGGACATTTCCCGCAGCAGTTGTCCGGTGGCCAGCAGCAGCGTGTCGCTATTGCCCGTGCCGTGGTGACGGACTGTAACCTGATCCTGGCGGATGAACCGACGGGTAACCTGGATTCTACCAATGGTGTTGAAGTAATGGAGTTGCTTAGCGAACTGAACCGGCAGGGGACGACGATCGTGATCGTTACCCACTCACAGCGGGATGCGAAATATGCCCACCGGGTGATCCACTTGCTGGACGGCCGGATCGTATCGGAAGACCGGATACGGTAATATCTGTCGACCGGATACGCTCACATAGGGAGACCGGATAAAATAAGGTTCTATTACTCTGAACACTCAAACAACATAAATATGATCATTTCAAATTATTGGAACAGTGCCTTGCGCAGCCTGACAAAGAAAAAAGGCTTCAGCGCAATCAATATACTCGGCCTGGCGATCGGAATGGCGGCCGCCCTGCTGATCTTGACTTATGTGGCTTTTGAATACAGCTACGATAATATGCACAGCCGCGCCGACCGCATTTTCCGTGTGGAAGCACGCTTTTTCGAGAACGGCGAGATGACCGACAACTGGGCTTCCAGTTCGGCGGGTTATGCTACCGCCATGAAACGCAATCTGGCCGGAGTAGAAGACTATACCCGTGTGGGTAGCCAGTATTACCCCGAACAGATCGTTAAATACAATGAACTTCTCTACCGTGAAACGAATATCGGCTACGCCGAGAAGAATTACTTTAACTTCTTCGATTTCGAGTTATTGAAAGGGGATAAGAACACCTGCCTGGATGGACCGAAAAAAGTAGTTATCACAGAACGCATCGCCCGTAAGTATTTCAAAGGTGCCGACCCGATTGGAAAGATATTGATCTTCCGCAGTAATATCGGCGAAGAAGCATGCGAAGTGACGGGTATCATGAAGGATATGCCTGTCAACTCACATGTGCGTTACAGCATGCTGATCTCATATGAATCGCTTCCGAAATGGATGGATGAATACTGGTACCGGCATGAGGTGTATTCGTATGTCCTCCTGAAATCTGCCGATATGAAGAAGCTGGTCGAAGATGCTTTCCCTGCGATGGCAGAGAAATATAAAACGGAGGAAGCCTTGAAGAATAAAACCTGGGCAATCCAGCTGACCAACTTGAAGGATATCCACCTGAATCCCCAGAAAGCCTATGAGCCGGAGACGAAAGGGAACCGTTCGTCCATGCTGGTCCTGATCTGTACGGCGTTGGCGATCTTGTGTATCGCCTGGATCAATTATATCAATATGACGGTAGCCCGTTCGATGGAGCGTGCCAAAGAGATCGGGATACGCCGGGCTTCGGGGGCAAGTCGCCGACAGATTGTTACTCAGTTCCTGTTTGAATCGTTGGTGACGAACGGGATTGCCTTTATCCTGGCACTCGGGTTGATGGAGGCGCTGATGCCTGCATTCAATAACCTGACATCGCGTGATCTGGGTTTCTCCGTGTGGGTAACGACCTCTTTGGGTTGGATGCTGCTGCTGATATTTGCACTGGGTGTTTTCCTGTCCGGTTTCTATCCGGCAACGATCCTATCGGGTATTAAGCCGATCAAAATGTTGAAAGGTAAATTTACGCATACGAAAAATGCGACGTTGACCCGTAAGGTGCTGGTTGTATTGCAATATACGGCGTCTCTGGCGTTGTTGTGCGGCACGCTGATCGTTTATGCACAGCTGCAGTATATGCGCCAGGCTTCCCTGGGTGTGCGTGTCGACCAGACATTGGTGCTGAAATTTCCGGCTCATTGTGAGGATATGGCTACCAAGCTGACTGCCATGAAACGGGAGTTGAAGGCATTACCGTCTGTGAAGAACGTGACAGTTTCCGGAGCCGTTCCCGGGGCGGAGGTGACCGACTTCCTGTCGATTGTCCGCCTGAGCGACGTGACGAAACAGACCCGTTTGCTGGAAATGCTGAATTGTGATGTGTATTATCTGGATGCGTATGACCTGGAATTTGTTGCCGGGCGTGGCTTTGCCGAAGATTTCGGAGGCGATGTCTATAATATCGTCCTGAACGAAACGGCTGTCCGCACATTGGGTTTTGCTTCGCCGGAGGCTGCTCTGGGCGAACGTCTCTCTGTGGAGACTGTCGACCAGCCGATGCAGATCATCGGGGTGGTAAAAGACTATCATCAGCAGTCGCTGAATAAGGGGTATACGCCTCTTCTGTTCGCTTTGCACGATAAGTTGAGCTGGATGAAACAGCGTTATATATCTGTCGTTATGGAGAATGCGAATCCCCGTGAGCCGGTGAAACAGTCGGAAGAGATATGGAACCGTTATTTCCCTGATTCCAGCTTCGACTATTTCTTCCTGGATCAGTTCTTCGACCAGCAATACCGTCAGGATGAGGTGTTCGGCCTGATTGTTGCCCTCTTTGCCATACTGGCGATTTTCATTTCCTGTATGGGGCTTTGGGTATTGGTGATGTTCTCGTGCTCGACGAGGGTGCGTGAGATGGGAATACGCAAGGTGTTGGGTGCATCGAAAATACAGTTGTTCTATGAGTTGGGCCGCGAGTTCTTTATCCTGATCGGTGTAGCGGTCGTTATCGCACTTCCTTTGTCGTGGTGGGTTATGGACGGCTGGCTGGATCATTATTCATTCCGTACCGACTGGAAAGCCTGGTTCTTCCTTGTTCCGGTGACTTTATTGTGTGTGATATCCTTGTTGACCATAGGCTGGCAGACTGCTAAAACAATCCTCAGCAAACCTGCCCGGTCGTTGCGGTATGAATAAAAAATAATGTGCCAATATGCCAATGGAAATAGTATTCCATACATTGGTATATTGGCGCATTGTCCACATTGACACATTATTCAAGTATCATCACAATCATCTCATCTTCCCCTAGTGTCCCGGCCAGTTGCCGGACGCGTTCCTGTTGTTCTGCAGGCAATTTGGAAAAGTTATCCATCTTCTGCAAGGCTTCCAGCTTTCTTTTGGTGTAAGAAGTGAACAATTTGTTATCCTGCCAGGTGAGTTCTCCTAAGATGGCAGGTATGCCGTCCGGCAGTTCCGTCGGCAAAAGGAATTCTTCCGGGTAACTATGATTATCCTGGATAAGCGATAACTGTTTTGTATCCTTGTTGTATAAAGCATAGGAATAGAATACGCTCTTCTCTTTACGGGTATTCGGGCAATCGTAATTCCTGGAATAAGTGATAAGAATAAAATGATCCGTGTCCACCCACGACTGGATAGCATACTTCTGCGATTTATCTCCGTACAGTCCGTTGTCTATAGTCAGTTTGTTTTCTCCGAATTGCAGGATATATTCCGGCAGCAAACGGTTAGGAGAGGAAAGACTGAATATCGTATCGTTGAATGCCTGTCTGAAATAGAATTTATCCTTGTTCTTATAAGTCCAGTTGCTTTCAGGAAATGCATACGGTCCGCTTAACTTGACGGTCGGGAGATTATAGTTCCCGAATATGCACAGGGTATCGTATGAGTTCTTATTGAACGTCGTGAGCATGTCCGGTGACCTGAAATTTCTCGATACGTTTACCAGGGTCGAATCGTCCGGGCTGGCTAGCAAAGTCGAATGTTTGTCGTCTATGAAGCGGATCTCTTCGACCAGGCGGCCGTCTTCAAGGGATTTCCATCCCATGATGTTGTAGTTGTTGACAGTGTCCCTGCCTGTATAGCTGTATTGGTTTCCGGGTTCCAGGCTGATATTGCCAATCGGGCTTTTCATGTTATTGGCATGAAATTCCAGTTTCTGAGTGGCAGGATCATATTTCAATCCCTCGATATGCGCGATCAGCAGTGTATCTGTAATCTGCCCGTTCGAATCAAAGCAAAAAGAACCGAAGAGATCGTTTGTCAGGATCCGGTTCTCCAGCAGTTGTATCTTTGTATTCACACCGCTGGCACTGCTCATTCCCCGGTCGTAAGAGACAATGATGCTGGCATCGTAAAGAAAAGTACCCTGTTCGGGAGATAAGGGGCTTTTCAATGTGACACAGGTTACTTTGCTGAAATGATCCTTCAGTGCGAAAGGTTGCGTGGGTAACTTGGCTGTGAAGTCCAGGATCACAGGTGGATTGGCAGGCGATATCCCTCGCTCTTCCGTATATTGTACACCGGGATTCAGATGATTGGTCTCGATGATCACCGGTGCTTTAGGGGCAGCTTCAACCGCTTCGTCCGCCTGACGGGTGGCTTGTTTCCCTCCGCAGGCACACAGGATGGTTCCGATACATAGAATAGCTGTCGTTGTTCTGATTTTCTTGTGTTTCATAATTCGTATATTTATAGTTTCAGGAAAATCAAAAGTAGGGAAAACAAAAACGTATAACAAAAAAAGGAGTTGACATATTTATCTCTTCTTGTTTCGTTATACGTTTGCTATTCAGATATATAAAGCTATTATAAGCTAATTGTACGTTGACATTTTGTTTTTATTCTATCGGGGCGAACGGCAGTTCCGTATCTTTCCTGTATCCGGAACCGCTGAATGTGGCGATTAGTTCGCCTGCTTCGTTTGTAATATTAACTTCACAATTTGCCAGTCTTTTGTGACTGAATACTTCGCGTGCCTCGGCATAAAGGAATCCTTTGCTTTCGGCTTTGAAGAAATTGATATTGGAAGTAATGGACAGAGTGAGCCGCGCATGGCTGTTGGTTGCCGCTGCGAAAGCCAGGTCGGCCAGTGTAAAGATAGCACCTCCCTGACAAACACCGCCACCATTCAGATGCATAGGCTTTATTTCCATACGGGCTTTGGCATAGCCGTTGCCCGTTTCCAGTAATTCTACTCCGGCAAATAATGCAAATTTGTCGCCCTGAAGAAAATCGTTGATAGTCATGATGATAATATGCTAATTTGAAAATATGCCAATGTGCCAATGAAGATACTCCGATTGGCGTATTGGCACATTGACCGGTTGATTATTTGCTAAGTTTCCACTCAGCCCCGTCCTTGGTATCCTTGATGTCGAATCCCATGGCGGTCAGTTCGTTACGGATCTTGTCGGAAGTCGCCCAGTCCTTGTTTGCTTTCGCTTGCTGGCGGATAGTCAGCAACAAGTCAACAGCCTTGCCGAATGTCTCGTAGTTGTTACCTCCGGCAGAAGCTTCGTCTCTCATACCCAGGATATCGAATATGAATGTATGGAATACGTCCTGAAGTTCTTTCAGGTCCTTGGCTGAGATAGTTGCGTTGCCGTCCTTTACAGAGTTGATGGCACGGGCTGCATCGAACAGGTGAGAGATGACGATCGGTGAATTCAGGTCGTCATTCAGTGCGTCGTAACATTTCCTGCGAAGGTCTTTCACATCGACAGTCGAAGCGTCCGAAGCAGTCAGTTTCTGCAGATGGTTATAAGCATCCATCAGACGGCTTAATCCTTTTTCAGCTGCTTGCAGTGCTTCGTTGCTGAAATCTACCGTACTGCGGTAATGGGCCTGAAGGATAAAGAAACGGATCGTCATCGCCGAGTAGGCCTGGCTTAACATTTTATGGTCGCCGGTAAAGAATTCGTCCAGCGTGATGAAGTTGCCCAATGACTTGCCCATCTTCTGCCCGTTGATGGTGATCATATTATTGTGCATCCAGTAGTGGACCATATCCTCACCCTGTGAGGCAACTGCCTGTGCAATCTCGCATTCGTGGTGCGGAAAAATCAGGTCCATGCCGCCCCCGTGGATATCGAAATGCTGTCCCAGGTATTTCTTACCCATGGCCGTACATTCGCAGTGCCATCCGGGGAAACCGTCGCTCCACGGAGAAGGCCAGCGCATGATATGCTCCGGCTGTGCGCATTTCCAGAGTGCGAAGTCGATCGGGTTATGTTTCTCGTCCTGTCCGTCCAGTGCACGGGTCGTATTCAGCATATCCTCGATATTGCGACCGGAAAGGACCCCGTAATTATGATCTTTGTTGTATTTCTCCACATCGAAATAAACGGAGCCTTTGCTTTCGTAGGCATATCCGTTGTCGAGGATCTTTTTTACCAGTTCGATCTGTTCGATGATATGTCCCGAAGCATGCGGTTCGATACTGGGAGGAAGCACGTTGAGAGCGTCCATCGCCTTATGGTAACGGTTCAGATAGAACTGCACCACTTCCATCGGCTCCAATTGTTCCAGACGGGCTTTCTTGGCGATTTTGTCTTCGCCTTCGTCCGCATCATGTTCCAGGTGGCCGACATCGGTTATATTGCGTACGTAACGCACCTTGTATCCTATATGTGTAAGATAGCGGAACAACAGGTCGAATGTGATAGCCGGGCGGGCATGTCCCAGGTGCGCATCTCCGTAAACCGTCGGACCACAGACATACATGCCTACGTGGGGTTCATGCAACGGAATAAATTGTTCCTTCTTTCTTGTGAGCGTGTTGTAAATACTTAATGGATGTTCCATATCTGTTTTATACTTTAAAGGTTGCTTTGCTTTCTCCCGTATTTTCATAACCGGTAGGAAGACAGACCGCAAAGATAGTGTCTTTGTCTATTTTGAGCAATCTTCGCAGCAACCTTTTAATACGTAGTTGATACTTTCCAACGTAAAATTACGCGGCAGTTCCACCATCGGGACCGGAATATTGCGCAGACAAAACGTCCGGTGGCATTTTAAACAATAAAAATGCGCATGAAGTTCTTCCACGGAACAATTGCATTCATTTCCGCAAACCGAATACTTCAATGAGCCTGAACCGTCGTCGATACAATGAACCAGATGATGCTCCAGAAAAAGGTTGATCGTCCTGGATACGGTCGATTTATCCACTGTCTCCAGGTAATTTTCCAGGTCGAGCGAACTGAAGGCACGCTCGAATTGCATCATGGCTTTCAGGATAAGCAAACGGATAGCGGTCGGCTTTATCTTTCTTCTGTTCAGTATGTCTAAATAAACTTCCATATCAGTCGGGGTTGTTTGTCCTTAAAATTCTTACTGCGTTGAGGATCGCCAATAAGGCGACTCCCACATCTGCAAATACAGCTTCCCACATGGTTGCGACACCACCGGCTCCCAGGATCAGGACGACCAGCTTGACTCCGAATGCCAACGCAATGTTCTGCCATACGATATTGCGTGTGAACTTTCCGATGCGGATCGCCGTAGCCACTTTACTGGGCTGGTCGGTCTGGATCACCACGTCTGCCGTTTCAATCGCAGCATCGCAGCCCAATCCGCCCATCGCGATACCGATATCGCTCAGGCCAAGTACCGGAGCATCGTTGATTCCGTCACCGACAAAGGCTATCCGGTTCTCCGGATTCCGTTTAAGCTCTTCCAGATGGGCAACTTTGCCTTCTGGCAGGAGATCGCCGTATGCATGCGGGATTCCTAAACGGGTAGCTAATTTAGAAACAATTATTTGTTTATCTCCGGATAATATCTCTAAGTTATTAATATTTAATTCTTTTAATTGTTTGATAGCTGTTGCTGCATCCTCTTTAGGCGTATCGGCCAGGAGGATATAACCGGCATATTGCCTGTCGATGGCACAGACAACAACTGTTTCGGGAATCTCATTCAACCGGGAGAAAATAAAATTTCTCTCGGATGAAACTTTATTTTCATCCGAATGGAACGAAATTCCTTCCGAATCCAACAGACGGGTGTTACCGACCAATACTTCCTTTCCATCGATCACTGCTTTTAATCCGTAACCTGCCAGTTCGGTCGTTTCGATGGTCGTATCTATTTCCGTTTGTTGCTGGTGGGCATAGGAAAGGATCGCCTTGGCGATCGGATGGTTGCTGCGGCTTTCAACGGAAGCAATAATGCGGAGCAGTTCTTTTTCCGACAGATGATCGGCCACAGATAAGGATTGTACTTCGAATATCCCTTTGGTCAGTGTGCCGGTCTTATCGAATACGACTGTATTGATTTTGGTAATGGCATCCAGATAATTACCTCCTTTGAATAAGATACCTTGCCGGGAAGCGGCTCCGATCCCTCCGAAATAACCCAACGGGATACTGATAACCAGTGCACAAGGGCAGGAGATAACCAGAAACACCAGTGCCCGGTACAGCCAGTCGTTGAAAATAAACAGGAAGTCCGGTTGTATCAATGAATATAAATAAGGCAGTAAAACGATCAGGAAAGCCAGTCCGGTTACGATCGGCGTATAGATACGTGCGAATTTGCGGATGAACAGTTCTGCCGGAGCTTTCCGTTCCGAAGCGTTCTGTACCAGTTCGAGGATACGCGCCAGGGCACTCTGGTTATAGGGTTTCGTTACCTCCAGGCGGATCACTTTGTCGGTTACGATCATTCCGGCCAGCACCTCTTCACCCTGACTGATCGTACGCGGTACGCTCTCTCCGGTAAGGGCTGCCGTGTTGAAGTCGGCGGTCTCGTTTAGTAACTTCCCGTCGAGAGGAACCCGTTCGCCGACTTTCACTTCAATGATCTCTCCCGGAGTCACATCGGCGGGGACAGTCCGGAAGTATTCGTTATTACGCACGACGGTTGCTGTTTCAGGACGGACGTCCAGCAGGGCACTTATGTTCTTGCGGGCTTTCGCCAGGGCATTTCCCTGGAATAGTTCTCCGATAGAGTAGAACAACATGACGGCTACTCCTTCCGGATATTCCCCGATATAAAAAGCACCGAGTGTTGCAATACACATCAGTGTAAACTCGCTGAAGATATCTTTTTCGCGGATACTCTCTACCGCTTCTTTCATGACCGGCAGTCCGACCGGCAGATAAGCCAGCACATACCATATAAGTCGTATCGTTTGATTGAAAAACTCTGCTTCCATCACCTGTAGGGCGATCCCTCCCAATAACATAAGAAAAGAGATTGTCGGGAGAAGATAAGGTGAAACTTTACTTTTTTGTTCGTTATGACAATGGTTGCAATTACAATGTCCCATATCTTTTTACTCTTTATTTGTTTTTCTGATACAAAGGTAAAGGAAACAAGGTGCAACAAAGTTGCAAAGAATCCGTATATTTGTCCGGTTAATGTTTAGAAAACACGTAATATGAAAAACACTCAAACTTTTATTGCTATCTTATTCTGTCTGGTGATGTTTTGTTCCTGTTCCCAGACGAAGAATCCCTATGATTTGTCGAATTTCGGTCTTGTTCCTGACCAAAAAGACAATGCTTCTCCTTTAATGGCAAAGGCGTTGGAACAGATTGCTGCTTCCCATACCGGGAGCGATACTATTACGATTGTTCTACCTAAAGGACGTTATGATTTTTATCCTGAAGGGGCCGCCCAAAAGGAGTATTTCATCTCCAACCATGATCAGGACAATCCGAAATTGGTGGGACTTCCTTTTGAGAACATGAAGAATATCGTTTTCGACGGGCAAGGTTCGGAGTTGATTTTCCACGGGCGTATGTTACCGGTTTCACTGATCAATTCGGAGAACTGTACGTTGAAAAACTTCAGTATTGATTTTGAAAATCCGCATATCAGTCAGGTAAAAGTATTGGAAAACGATACGGTTGCCGGTGCGATAACGTATGAAGTGGCTCCTTGGGTGGAGTATGAAATACGTGACAGTGTCTTTTATGCCAAAGGTGAAGGCTGGGAACATTCACCTGCCTGGGGAATCGCTTTCGAAGGAGATACGAAACGTCTTGTTTATGCGACCAGCGATATCAGTGTCGGTTCGAAAGGCGCATCCGAGATCTCTCCCCGCGTGATCAAATCTGCCAAATGGAATAATAAGAAACTGATTCCCGGAACTGTTGTGGCTATGCGTGGCTGGGGGCGTCCTACACCGGGTATTTTTGTCTCTTATGATACGAATACGACTCTTGAAAATATCCAGGTTCACTATGCGGAAGGAATGGGATTGCTGGCTCAGATGAGCGAGAATATCACGCTGGATAAATTTTCGGTATGCCTTCGCGGTGATAACGATCCCCGTTATTTTACAACACAGGCAGATGCTACCCATTTCTCCGGCTGTAAAGGAAAGATCATTTCCGTTGGTGGTTTGTATGAAGGTATGATGGATGATGCTATCAACGTGCACGGCACCTATCTGAAAGTACAGAAACGCGTAGACGACAAGACGTTGCTCGGTGAGTATATGCATGGACAGAGTTATGGTTTTGAATGGGGATTCCCGGGGGATGCCGTACAGTTCATCGATTCGAAGACAATGGAGATTATAGGTGATCAGAATAAGGTTGTTTCTATCAAAGCGGTGGATAAACCGGGTGCGCATGGGGCCAAACAGTTTGAGATCGTTTTTGAAAAAGCCATTGCCCCGGCGATTAGCGAAGTCGGTACTTTCGGCATCGAAAACCTGGAGTGGACGCCGGAAGTTTATTTTGCCGACAATACGATCCGTAATAACCGTGCCCGTGGTTCTTTGTTCAGTACTCCGAAGAAAACCGTTGTGGAAAAGAATATTTTCGACCATACTTCCGGTACCGCCATCCTGTTATGCGGCGATTGTAACGGTTGGTTTGAGACCGGTGCCTGCCATGATGTCCTGATCCGTGATAACAAGTTCATTAACTCATTGACGAATATGTTCCAGTTCACGAATGCCGTTATTTCTATTTATCCTGAAATCCCAGACCTGAAAGATCAGAAGAAATATTTCCACAGCGGCATCGTGATCGAGAATAACGAGTTCGAAACATTCGACGCTCCGATCCTGTATGCAAAGTCGGTAGACGGACTGGTTTTCCGCAACAATGTAATCAAGCAAAACAACCAATATCCGGCTTTCCACTGGAATAAGCATCGTTTCTTCTTCCAGCGTGTGATCAATTACGACATCAAGGATAATCTGTTTGATGGTGGTTTTGATGAGAAGAAAGATTTGAAAGTGGAAAATTAATTTGTCTTATTTCGTTTCTAATAAGAATGTTACCGGTCTAAAAGATCATATCTTTTAGACCGGTAGTTTTTTAGTTAATTTCAGTATTTGCTTCGCACGCTATTGTAAACTGGAACGTGCTACCTTTTGTATTACTGTTTTATTTTTTTCAAACTGTAATTCAGTTCTGTTTCCGCTTTCTTGAAATCGTCGCCGATCAGTGTGATTGTCGAATCGTTTTCACAAAGGAAATTCATCACTTCATCCCCGTTGTCGGAAACCAGTTGCCATACGGTTACATTCTTTTCTCCCGGTATATCCTGTAGGGTGATGCATTTTCCGTTTGTGACGAATGTTGCATCTTTACCGTCTTCTGCTTCCAGATATGTCTGTGAGAGAGAGAAAGTTCCTTCTCCGCTTTTCTCGCGGCTGCGGATGGTCAGGTCGTAACGGATGCCCGGACAGTCGGCGCAAGGCAAAACGCCTTCATAAGTTTGTGTCTGAATGTCACCTAATGAATTGTCGGCATCTTTTTTGTTCTGACGATAGATTTCTTTGCCCCGCTGGCTAATCGTCCATACGCCGTCGACCCGGCGTACATTTTTTGTATCGTCATCTTCTATATTCCAGGCATAATCGCCAGCCGGAAGTGAGCGTCGGTCGAGTATTTCGTTGGGAGCATCGTTCGAAAAGAATAATTCTGCTTTTAGTGAATCGGGACTGAATACCAGATAAGCGGATGATTTGCCGTCGACAGCCTCGAGGCGTATGCCGGACTCGAATAGACGGATGCAGTTCTGTTGTACTTCCGACCATGTATAACCTGCAGAGGCGATGCAGCTGTGTTCGTCTTTGTCATTTCCAACTATTTCGGTGGAGTCTTGTTCTGTACCGGATACTTGTTTTGCTTTTTGTTGTCCACAGGAAGAAAGAAGTCCTGCACAGATAATCAGAGCTGATAGGATAAGCCCGTTGTCAGTTTTTTTCATCGGAATGAATGATTTTAATTTGTTTATAAACGGATATCGTTCTATATAGAAACAAAGATAAGTTATTTTTTGTTTCTTTGTGACCTGAATAAAAGATAAAGCCTGCAGGAATGAGAACCTCCTTTTATATATCCATGTTTTTAATGATATTCTGTTTATTGCCTGTCAAGGCACAGGATGGAGCCGTACAGTCTGATAGCCTGAAACAGAAAATGTCTGTTATCGAATATAAATTCAATGCGAAGCATCTGATACTTCCGGCTTCCCTGATTACAGTCGGGGCGGTGGGAACGGCTATCGACGGGATGAATGATTTTCATCTTTTCTCCCGGAAAAGCGATGTGAAAAAGATACGGGTGGACGACTATCTGGAATGGGGAATGCTCGGATGGGTATTTGTTTGCGACCTGATGGGGAAAGAGAAACATAACTGGGTGGATCAGCTGATGCTTGTGACTTTGGCGGAAGGGATGAATGCAGTTATGACGCGTACCTTAAAATATACGGTAAAGGAGACACGTCCGGATGGCGGTCCGTATTCTTTTCCTTCGGGACATACGGCCAATGCATTCCTGGGGGCACACATGGCCTATAAAGAGTTTAAGGACAGTAGTCCGGTACTGGCTTATTCGGGATATGCGATAGCTTTGTTTGTAGCCGGTTCCCGTTTGTACAATAACCGGCATTGGGTAGCAGATGTAATAGCGGGTGCCGGGTTCGGTATCCTTTCCGTCGAGTTATCTTATTTAGCTTATTTCCCTCTCCGCAATGCCATTGCCCGCAAGCTGAACAGTAAAGCTGCCCGGAATATGGTGATCGCCCCGACATTTAATGAACAGGGCGGGGGAGTCTATTTCTCCTATGCGTTTTGAGAAGGGGTTAGCCTGCTGTTGATTGCCAGCAGTTCTTCGATATGTGTCCGGTCATTGCCTAGACGCGGTATTTTATGCTGGCCACCCAGTTTGCCCTTCTGTTTAAGCCATTCGTAGAAAGCTCCTTCGTGGGCAACAACGATTTCCAAAGGTTGGAGTGATATTTCTTTATAACGCTTGGCTTCATAATCCGAATTCAGCTCCTGTAATGCTTTATCCAGCAAGGATGCGAACCTATCTATGGAAGGAGGCATCTTTTCAAATTCGATAAACCATTGATGGCGTCCTTTTGCCTTGTCGAGCATGAAAAGCGGGGCAGCTGTATATTCTTTTACGACGGCTCCCGTCTGGCGGCTTATTTTGCTGATCGCCTTATCCGCATTATCGACCATCAGTTCTTCTCCGAAGGCATTGATATAATGTTTGGTCCTTCCCGAAATAACGAATTTATGCGGGAACAGTGAAGTAAAACGTACTGTGTCGCCGATTTGGTAACGCCATAATCCTCCGGAGGTCGTTATGACCATCGCATAATTCTTTCCTGTTTCCACAGCTTCCAACGGCAAGACGGTCGGATTGGGAGTTCCTACTTCCGACATTGGTATGAACTCATAGAATACACCGTAATCCTGCATCAGCAACAGACTGTGGTCTGCCGGATCATCCTGTATCCCGAAGAATCCTTCCGATGCATTGTATGTTTCCATATAATGCATCTTATCCGAAGGAATCAACGCTTTATATTGTTCCCGGTAAGGTTCGAAACTGATCCCCCCGTGGAAAAATACTTCCATATTCGGCCAGACGTCGGTCACGTATTCCCGTCCGGTCTTTTTCAGTACCGATTTAATCAGAACCAGCATCCAGGATGGAACGCCGGAAAGACTGTTGACATCCTCATTCCACGTGCTGTCGACGATTGCTTTTATTTTACTTTCCCATTCGTCCATCAGGATGATCCGCTTTGCCGGAACACGCATCAGGTTGACCAGCGGACTCAGGTTTTGCAATAATACGGCTGAAAGGTCTCCGCAATGGGATTTTTGATTGATTGGGGAAGGACTGTGGCTGCCGCCGAGGATTAATCCTTTTTTAGAGAAAAAGTGGCTTTCCGGATTATTACGGAGATAAAGGGCTACCGTATCGAAGCCTCCCTGGTAGTGACAACTATGAAGAACTTCCGGGGTGACGGGAAGAAATTTGCTTTTATCGTTCGTGGTACCGCTGCTTTTAGCGTACCACTTGACGACCGAAGGCCAGAGTATGTTCCTCTCTCCATTGATCATCCGGGTCACATAAGGTTTGATATCGTCATATAGCTGTAGCGGAACCCGCTGGCAGAAATCTTCGTATCGTTTGATATTTTTGTAATCATATTTCAACCCCCATTCCGTGTTGCGTGCAGTCGATAACAGCGACCGCAACTGCTTGCGCTGTAAGCGGTCTGTCTCCTGCCCGTATTTTTCAATTTCCTTTTGTCGGGGGCGGAAGAGTAGTGATATTGTATTTGTTAAAATATCCATGCTCTTTTTATTTGTATTGGTTGCAAATGTAGGCATTCTCTTTTTATTTATATCTTTGTTGCATACATAATTAACAAAACAATGAAAATAGGTATCCTTTCTTCGGGGGGTGATTGTCCCGGTATAAACGCAACGATTCGTGGTGTCGGTAAAACAGCCATAATGCATTATGGCATGGAAGTGATCGGAATTCATAGTGGTTTTGTTGGACTGCTGAACAAAGATATTCAATCGTTCGATGAACGCAGCCTGTCCGGTATCCTGAATCTGGGCGGAACGATTCTGGGAACTTCCCGCGAAAAACCGTTTCGTAAGTTACTCGCTTCCGGGGAAAGCGAAAAGCCGCAGGTCATTATACAGAATTATGAAGAATTAGGATTAGATTGCCTGGTCTGTATCGGTGGAAACGGTACGCAGAAGACTGCCGGTATGCTTTCGGCTCTCGGCCTGAATATTATCGGTGTGCCTAAGACGATCGATAATGACGTCTGGGGAACGGATATAACTTTTGGTTTCGATACGGCTGTCAATATTGCAACGGATGCAATCGACCGCCTGCATTCGACTGCCAGTTCCCATAAACGGGTGATGGTGGTGGAAGTAATGGGGCATCATGCCGGATGGATCGCCCTGTATGCCGGAATGGCGGGTGGTGCAGATGTGATCTTACTGCCGGAGCTGGGATATGATATGGATAAGGTGAACCAGACAATCCTCGACCGTGCCCATCGCGGCAAACCCTATTCGATCGTTGTCGTTGCCGAGGGAGTGGCAACACCCGAAAAGAAACGTCCTTCCGACTACATTACCCGTACAATAGAGGCAGCTACCGGTATAGAATCCCGCGATACCGTACTGGGATATATCCAGCGTGGCGGTAATCCTTCGCCTTTCGACCGTAATTTGGCCACCCGGCTAGGCGGACATGCTACGGAACTGATCGCCAACCGCCAGTTCGGACGTATGGTTTGTATGAAAGGGGATAAGGTGGAATCGATAGCCTTGTCGGAAGTAGCAGGCAAGTTGAAACTGGTCACTCCGGAAAATGACCTGATTATTCAGGGAGAAAGAATGGGGATTTCGTTCGGTAAGTAATTACCGGACTTCTTCATTGATCGTAGCGTCGATACATTCGGGTATATGGCTATTCTTCGTTTGTTCTGCGGGTATCGGCTCATGCTCCGTCGTCGCATCCTCCTCGGGAAGATCCTCAAACTCATGATCGGCAGTACTTTCGCCGGTCTGCTTTTTCTTCAGTTCAGAGATGAATTGTTGGAAAGCTTTGTCGGTACGCAGTTTCTTGACCGCCATTTTGGCGGCATTCTGCTGCGATTCTTTTTTGGAGTAACCGATGCCGACACCGATTTGCATATCGGCCAGGGTGACACCTGTCTGGAAGACTGGATTCCCGTCGTTGTCGGTGAATGATTCTATCAGGTCGAATGTGATCTCCAGCTTGTTCTTCTGGCTCCATTCGATCAGGCTGGACTTGAAATTGACCTCTTTGCGGGCAATATTATCCAGGTCGATGTATTTTCTGATCATCACATTCTCAACGAAATTGTAACAGGTACGGTAGCCTTGATCCAGATAGATTGCCCCGATCAATGCTTCCAGTGCATTTCCGTACATGTGATTGTTGTGCGAACTCAGCTTGGCGGAGTAAACGACCATCTTGTCGAGACCCAGTTCGACGGCCACGCGGTTGAGTGTTTCGCGTTGAACGATTTTGGAACGGGTATTGGTCAGGAAACCTTCCCGTTTGTTTTGAAAATGTTTATACACAATGTCTGCCACAACGGCATCCAATATGGCATCACCCAAAAACTCCAGTCGTTCGTTATTCAGCCATTTCCCGTCGCTGGCTTCCACCGAGGAAGATTTATGTAGAAAGGCCTGTTCATAAACGTGGATGTTATCGGGGTAAAATCCCAGTATCTTATATAAAGAAGAATAAGGCTCCTTATTCTTGTGTTTAAGAAGCCTTATCTTTTTGTATAGTTGTGTAAACACGTTACTTCACAAATTTTTTTACAATAGCACAAGCATTATGGCCGCCAAATCCGAATGTATTGGATAATGCCGCCCGTATTTCTCGTTTTTGAGCTTTATTGAATGTGAAATTCAGTTTATAATCTATCTCAGGATCATCGTCGCCATCTGCATGATTGATTGTCGGAGGAATGATTCCATCTTTAATAGCCATGATGCAGAACATAGCCTCGATAGCTCCGGCTGCACCTAATAAATGACCCGTCATAGATTTAGTCGAACTGATATTCAGCTTGTAAGCGTGATCTCCAAAAACTTCTTTGATCGCTTTTACTTCTGAAACATCTCCTACCGGAGTAGATGTTCCGTGAACATTGATATAATCGATATCTTCCGGAGCCATTTCTGCATCTTCCAATGCATTACGCATCACTAACTTTGCTCCTAATCCCTCAGGATGAGAGGCTGTCAGATGGTATGCATCGGCAGATAATCCTGTTCCGGCGATCTCGGCATATATTTTAGCTCCACGAGCCAAAGCGTGTTCCATCTCTTCCAAAATCAAACAGGCTCCACCTTCTCCCATAACGAAACCGTCGCGGCTTGCGCTGAACGGACGAGAGGCTGTTTCGGGTGAATCGTTACGGGTCGACAGCGCATTCATCGAGTTGAACCCGCCGACACCTGAATCTGCAATAGCAGCTTCCGCACCACCTGTTACAATCACATTGGCTTTACCCAAACGGATATAGTTGCATGCATCAGCGATCGCATTGGTAGAAGAGGCACAAGCTGACACTGTAGCAAAGTTAGGACCATGAAATCCATAAAGCATGGAGATATGTCCGGCTGCGATGTCCGCAATCATCTTTGGGATGAAGAACGGGTTGAATTTCGGTCCGATCGTATCTTTTGTCTTCGCATATCCTAATACTTCTTCTTCAAATGTCTTGATTCCGCCGATACCGGAAGCAAAAATAACGCCGATACGGTCCTTGTCTTCTTTGTCCAGGTCCATAGCTGCATCTTCGATTGCTTGTTTTGCGGCACCTATTGCATATAAACTATAACGGTCACATTTGCGGGCTTCTTTGCGATCCATTACTGATAACGGATCGAAGCCTTTAACTTCGCATGCAAATTGTGTCTTGAATTTGGATGCATCAAACTGCGTAATAGGACCGGCTCCACTCTTCCCATTGATAATACCCTCCCATGTTTCTGCGAGGGTATTACCAAGAGGAGTAATGGCACCAAGACCTGTTACTACAACTCTTTTTAATTCCATACCTTTAATTAAAAGGATTGATTACTTCGCGTTAGCTTCGATATAAGCAACTGCGTCGCCTACTGTTGTAATCTTTTCTGCCTGATCATCAGGAATTGAAATACCGAATTCCTTTTCGAATTCCATAATCAACTCTACAGTGTCAAGAGAGTCTGCTCCTAAATCATTAGTAAAGCTTGCTTCGTTTGTAACTTCTGTTTCTTCAACACTTAACTTATCAACGATGATAGCTTTTACTCTAGATGCAACTTCAGACATAACTTTTTCAATTTAGATTAATAAATACGAATATACTTTTTAAATTTGCAGTGCAAAGAAAAGAATTTTTTATGTTACAAAACAAATTTAATGCACTAAAAATACGGAAAACTGCACATTTTTTCTTTTCGTGTGCACTAAAACATAGGAAAATATGAAAAACGTAGCAATTTTTGCATCCGGTTCGGGTACGAATGCCGAAAATATAGCCCGGTATTTCTCTAAAAGTGAAACTGTTAAAGTAGCAGTTGTTTTGTCCAATAATAAGAATGTGGGCGTGCATGCCCGTGTCAATAAACTGGGAATTCCTTCCTTTGTGTTTTCCCGTGATGAATTTGTGGAGGGAACGCCTGTCCTGGCGAAACTGGCGGAATATCAGGTCGATCTGATCGTCCTGGCCGGTTTTATGAATAAGATATCGGATGCGTTACTGGGTGTTTATCCGGGTAAGATCATTAATATTCATCCGGCTTTGTTGCCGAAACATGGCGGAAAGGGCATGTATGGCATGCATGTGCATGAGGCCGTAGTGGCTGCCGGAGAGAAGGAATCGGGTATTACGATACATTATATCAATGAAAATTACGACGAAGGTGATGTCATTTTTCAGGCTAAATGTGAAGTGTTGCCTACCGATACGCCGGACGAGGTCGCTACCAAGGTGCATGCGCTGGAATATGCCCATTATCCGCATGTGATCGAAGATTTGTTGAAATAACTGAAAAGTGATATAAAAAATTAAGCCCTGCCGGATTATCGTGTCGGCAGGGCTTTCTAATTATTAGTGGTTTATCAGAATGACATATTCAGTTGCATCACGTAGGTCCGTGGTGCCGAAACAAGCATCGGGCGTGTGCAATATTCTTTATTGAACAGATTATTGATCATGAACTGGAACGACACGTCCTTCGTTATTTTCACACCTGCACGCAGGTCGACCACACAGTAATCCGTATTCTTTTCTTTCCAGTACGTATTGAGCGTTTCCCCACCGATATTTCCGTACAGGAGTTGTCGGATATATTCCATGGCATCCGGCTGTTCTTTTTCCCGTTCGTCCACCATCAGGTAGTCGACGGCCAGCATTTTACTTTTCCAGGTAACGTTCATTCCCAAGTTCAGGCGTTTCCATTGCAGGTCGACAACGCCTTTCACCGTATGTTTCTGACGGTATTTCAGATATTTGGAATCATTGGATTTTTCTTTTGCACGGAGAGGATCATTGTACTGTGCTTCGATTTCGTTCTTCTCCTTGTAATCGGCATCTTCCGGTTCGATGAAAACATATCCCAGGTTATAGGATAGTTTGGTGTCGGCATTGAAGTTATAGAAACCGTTCGTACTGATTTCTGCCCCGTAGATACGTGCTTTGGATACGTTGTAGAACTGTGCTCCGATACCCGGCATCTGTCCCTGTGCGATGATATTCAATATTTCTTTTGTACTATTAGCATATGCATATGAATTGGGATCGAAGAAGCCGAAACGGAATTCGATCATATCCGTATATTGTGTGTAGAAACCGGCCACATCGAAAAATCCCATCAGGTTACCGAATTTATATCCCTGCTTGATACCCAGTTCGGCGTTCACCCCTTTTTCTGCCCTTACTTCATTGTTCGGGAATACGCCGACACCACCGATGTCCTTACGGGCATATTTTTCTGTCAGGGAAGGATAACGGTAACCTTGTCCGAAGCTGGCACGGATAAAGCTGTAGTCGGCCAACTGATAGTTCAGTCCCGCACGGAAGATCGGCTTTACCGGTACCTTAGTTCCGAATATCTTTGTATCTGCTTCGCGCAGGAAATCATCGACACGGTAATATTCCGCACGCATACCGGCTGATACGCTCAGGCGATCGAAAAAGCGCTGGTCGTACTGAAAGAACATGGCGGCATTATCGCTGTCATGGTTGCCGGTTGTCACCGAGGTACTACGCATATGTTCGTAAGTGGCGCCGGCTGTGATCTGTGTGCCGTTATCCCATTTCTTATTGAACTGGTAATCCAGATAATACGTATAGTTCTTGTCGATACTGACCGGATCGGATTTCGGGTTGATCGCATTCGACAACCAGGGGACCAGATCGGACGTACTGCTGGGAATACCGCGTTTCATAACCCATGAAAGCAAGTCGCAGTAATCGGCTGTAGTAGCTGTAGGGAATATCTGTCCCAGGATATTTGTCGTTCCGTTTACCAGCCCGTTCAGGTCGCCCTGCAAAGCCGGTTGGATGATCGGATAGAACATGCTGTAATCGCCGTTCTGTACATTTTGCACGATCCCTGTGATGGCACCGACATCCGTCCCCATATTCCCGAGAATATCTGTAATGGATGCATCGTTGTTTGATCCGTCGGCAATATTGTCCCCGCGATAATAGAAACGGGCCTTTACCTTATGTGATGTATTGTTGTTCGGATTGGTAAAATTAAAGAACGGGTCGATATAAAATGTATTGGCTTCGCGTCCCATATTGGCGATAGGCGACGGCTCATAAACATCTTTCGGAGAACGCCACAGGAAGAAATCGGCATATTTATCGCTCATATAGTTGACGTTGAATCCATAGTTGAGCAAATTGCCGTCGTTCATCGGCTGGTGGTAAGTCAGGTTGCCTCCGGCACGGAAACGTTTGTTGTATCCCTGTTTTTTATATCCTTCATCCGTGAACATGTTCAATCCGGCAGAAAGGTCGAAATTGCCGACGCGGCGGGCATGTGAGAAATCGACTCCTTCATATATCGGATTACGGATACCTGAAAATACGTTCTTACGCAGGAATGGTTCCACTTCGTATTTGCCTTCTTTCCAGAATGATTTGTCGCTCCACCGGTATTCTTCGTTCTCCGGATCTCCGTAGATACCTAAATAAGTGCGTAAAGTCGTGACAGGCGTAAGACCCGGGCGTTTTGTACGGATATTGATCACTCCGTTCAGGGCGGATGATCCGTAAAGTACCGACGAAGCTCCCTTCATCACTTCCACCTGTTCGATATTTTCCAGCGGAACAATGTTCCAGTTGATGATACCGGTTCCGGAAGTCAGTGCACTCATTCCGTCGATCAGTACCATACTGCGTGAACCGACACCGTATGTCCAGCCGTTTCCTCCGCGGATAGAAGGTTGTTTGTCATTGATATCCACACCGGGCATCGTGTTCAGTGTCGCACTCAGGTCGGTAGGAGCCTGTTTGGTAATATCCTCGGCTTTCAGCAGATCCATGGAGACCGTTACGTTACTCAGCTTCTGCTCGAAACGTCCGGCACTGACCACGACGTCACCCAGCAAGTTGGCTTTAATACGCATGAATATATTCTGCGTCTTTGTTTCATTGCGGTTGATCACGACCGGAACCTGCTCATTTTCGTAACCGATATAACTGAACAGCAGGTCGACACCGCCTTCCGGCAAGTTGATTTGGTATGAACCGTCTGCTTCCGAGATCGTTCCGTTTGTTTCTCCGCTGATTCTTTTGAAAGTAATGTTGACACCCGCCAGCGGCTCGTTGGTCTCTTTGTCATACACGAATCCTTTCATGATCTGCCCGAAAGAGGGGATGCTCAAAAGGGCCAGTAAAAATAATATAGTATATTTTTTCATGTCTGTACTCTTTGTTTATTATTGTATATCCTTTTGTTTGCTCAACATCATGCCCATTTCCAGTGTTTTCGTCTGTTGCAGGCTGTTCGCCAGTATATCGAGTAAAGGTCCTATCATCGATCCCAGTGAACCGCCGAGCATATCTTCCGGCAGCAGATCTTTTACCAGTGGTAATAAAGGGAGGAAGGCTTCTATCTCTTCTTTATCGATGAACAGGAATATGTCGCCTTTGTAAGCAATCAGGTTGCCCATATTATTGGATGGAGTTTCTGAGTTTTTACGGATATTCATCCGGATACCTGTCGTACTCCATTTGTTAAGTTGCTGGTAGACGGCAGCGATAACGGCAGCATCCAGGCCTCCGTCGGCTTTGGTCTTGTTTTGCTCGATCTGGTAGAGGATCATATCGATATTGGGGACGATATAAAGCTCCGAATCGTCTTTTACATAATAAGATGCCAGATTGATCGGAGAGGAGATCCATTCGCTGTCCTGTCTGTTTGGGGGAAGTTGGATGAGGTCGCCGATCGCTTTGCCTTCCGGCATGGTGGCATAACGGGCCGTGATATTACCGTCCGGATTGAAAGTGACTTCATTGATAAACCAACAGATCAGATTCCCGGCGATAGGTTCCAGCATGGGAGCAAACTGTGCTAAGAGGGCATTATCGGTCACCAGATGAAATGCACAGCGCATCAAGGTATATTCTCCCAGCACCGGATCTGTTTCGGTGGAAGTTCTGCCCAGCACCGGATACCAGTTGCCGTTTGAAGTCAGTTGGTTGGTGGCGACTTTCACATCGGTCAGAGCCAAAGTCATTTTACTTTTTTCGACAGAACCGGTATAGGAAAAAGAGGTCCCGTTTGTTCCTGTCCCGTTTCCGGAAAAAGAATAACCGTTGCTTCCGGCCGAAATAGCCACGTTTTCAAGCAGAGTCGTGGTTTCTCCGGGGAGAATACCATGTAAAGTGATGTTAGCCGTGTTGTCATTGGTCATTTTAAAGGAGACGTCCTTACCGATGAACTCACGTCCACTGTAAGTCAGGGTCAATGTGTTGCCGCCTTCAGGTGCGCTCAACTTGTTGGAATAGATTCCGCTCATTCCGGAACCATCGGAATCATCATTGTCATCGCAGGCAAACAACAAGGTGGCCACACAGATGGCATAAAGAAAATTGCGCAATAAATACTTGTTCATTTACTTTTCTTTTTATTGTTTATTTGATGTTACAAAGTACTGATATAACTTTGTACCAAACAATAGCTATATTTCAGAATCAATATTCCATTATTAAGAATTGACTTTTATAGGGTATAATAACTGTCTGTATATTAATATGTGCCAAAGAAAGATTATTAATAATAGAATATCGAATGTGAAAAATAGACATTGACGGATATGTTTATATATGCGTTCTTTGTTCTCATTATGTTAATGAGTCTATTATTAGGATTTTTAGCCTTTCTGGTCCGGATGCTTTTTAAGCGGAAGGCCGCAGGTAAAAAGGTGAGTGAGGCCTGTGAAGTAAAAGAACAGTGCCCGGAAAAAACTGCATGTAAAAATATAGAGTAAATGAGAATATTGCTTGTAACAAGAGGATCACAAGGTGACGTGTTGCCCTATCTGGCGGTGGCACGCGAGTTGGTCGGACGAGGTCATGAGGTAACAATGAATGTTCCCCAGGTTTTTGAGGAAATGGTCAGAAAATATCCTGTAAAAGTCGTTTTGCAGGATTTCGACAATATCGGCGGAATGATGGCCGATGCTGCCGAGAATAAACAGAGCTTTAAGAGAATCGTGGAATGGACGCGCGATGCGATCGACAAACAGTTTGTGCAGGTGATCCCGCTTCTTGAACAGAACGATGTCCTGGTAGCAGCCAATACGGAGTTTGCCGCGACCGGCATTGCAGAATATTGTAAAAAGCCTTTTGTTCGTACGGCTTTTGCTCCTTTCCTGCCCGGCACGAAGATGCCGCCTCCTGCTTTTCCGTACCCGAAGCCTAATCCGGTCATTACGCCGAAACTGCTTTGGCTGATGATGAACAAGGTATCCAACTATATGGTGAAAGATACGATCAATAAGAACCGGGCGAAGTATGGTCTGGCTCCGATCGCTAATTTCGGCCTGGATGCAGCGAAGAATAGTGATAATTTTCTGTTGTACAGCCGTTATCTGGGACATACCGATCCCGTGTGGGACGAACGTTTTCGCTGGAATATCGGTGGATATTGCTTCAATGATACGTTTGAATATGATGAAGAGGCGTATCAGGAACTGATGGCGTTTATCCAAAGAGACCGGACACCGGTCATCTTCTTTACGCTGGGCAGTTGTACTTCGAACGACCGGGAGCGTTTCTGTGGCATGCTGGCACGTATCAGTGACCGGAAAAAATACCGGCTGGTTGTCGGTTCAGGCTGGGCGAAGACAGGGGAAACTTTACAAGGAAGCGAACAATTATTCCTGATGAAGAAACCGATTCCCCATCATCTGATTTTTCCGCATTGCGATGCCGTTATCCATCACGGGGGAAGCGGTACGACACATAGCGTAGCGCGTGCGGGTGTTCCCCAGCTGATTACTCCTTTATTGCTCGACCAGCCTTATTGGGCGTATCGGGTCCAGGTACTGGGATTAGGTCCGGAACGGGTGAAGATCGCTAAAGTTTCCGAGAATGAACTGGAACGTAAAATAGCGGACCTGGTCGGTAATCCGGATTATAAAAAGAATGCCGCCACGGTAAGCGGGCAGATCAAAAGCGAGAACGGTATCGGAAACTTGTGTGACTATATCGAGCGGTTATTACCGTAATTTATTTCTGTTGAAATGTGGTCCTGCTTTAATAATGAAAAAGAAGGTAGACAATACCGTCAGGCAGGCCCCGAACAGATAGGCATAATTAAAACCGCCGAACTCCTGTGCAATGCTTCCGCCTATCATCAATCCGATGCCGATACCTACGTCCCAGCTGGTTAGATAGGTGGAGGTCGCTGTCCCGCGCTGACTGTTGGGGGCCAGATTCACGAACAGGGTGTTGAATGCCGGGAACATCGTACCGAAGGCTACTCCTTGTGATAATGCTATACCTATATATAAATAGGAAGTAAATACCGGATTCCATTTCATCAATGTCCCCAGGGAAGCCAGGGCGAAGAAACTGGCACAAGCCAGATACATCCCCAATGTAATGACCAGCGTGATACGTCCTTTATCTACCTGCCGTCCGGAGAACAGCCGCGATATGGCCAGGCCTATCGCCATAAAGGTAAAGTAAAGCCCTGAATTGACGGAAATCCCTATTTCATCCGCATACATGGCGACATAAGTAGTCGTCATCCCGTAGGGAATAGATAACATTAACAAAGAGATGCCTGCCCAGCCCCCTTTTACCAGAAAGAAGCGGTCGAGCGAGATCGGTTCTTTCTTCACCGGTTGCTTGTAAGGAGTCTTCACCAGATAAGCCATGATAAACCCCAGGAAACAGGAAGCCAGTGAACAGCTGAAGATCACTTCATAGCTGAAACTGGCATGCATGAACAACCCGATCATCGGTCCGAAACTCATGGCCAGGTTATTCGCCATCCCATAATAACCGATCCCTTCGCCGCGTCGGGAAGAAGGAAGGATATCGATTACGATCGTATTACCCGAAACTGTTACCATCCCGAAAGCGAACCCATGCAGGATGCGCAGCACGATGAATATACTCAGCAGGCTTGCAACCATATATCCGGCAAAAATGACCATGAATACGGCATAAGCTACCAGATACAACGGGCGGCGCGCAAATGTATCCAACAGATATCCTGAGAAGGGACGGATACAAAGACAGGCTATCGTGTAGCAGGACAGGATGAACCCGATCATCGACTTGTCCGTCATAAACCGTTCCTGCAAGTAGAATGGCAGGATCGGCAATATCAGGTAGAAGGCAAAAAACAGCAGGAAATTTGCCATCAATATATAACAAAAGCCGGGTGATAATAATTTGTCTTTCGCCATTGCTGTGAGTTGTTGGATTTATTATTGTTTTTTATAAATAAGATACTGATCTCCAGTATCTTTTATCATTATATTTTGTATATTGGATGCGGTACTATTCAGCGGCCGATAATTGTCAGCCGTTCGGTTGATGATTATGAACCAATCGGCCGATAACTATGAGCCGATCGGTTGACGGTTATCAACCGTTGATTACTCGCCGTACTAATTTAATTTAGTCGGCATGCTTTTTCAAAACAGGTCGCATCCTTTTCCTATTTTCTTTACGGAGGCTTATTTGAAACCTAACTTATCGAATAGCGACCGTTCTTCCGCGGTTGCATTTTTTATCGTGTAGGCGGTAAACTCCCGCGGGTGATTGTAATTAGACCGGAACCATTCGAATTTATCAGGTGTTTCCCGTAATGCCTTGTCTACGGCAAGCGGATCGAAACTTCTGAAGATCGCATGTTCGATACGATGCTCCGTAACATTGTCCAGATCGATCACCGGATCGGCAGGAACGGGAGGGACGACCTCCTTCAGCTTCTCTATCTTCAGTCCGAAGAAGCGTTCGATATTTTCCAGGCAGGTGCGGGTCCCGTTGGCTTTACCGTCGGCAGAGAATCCGGCAATATGGGGAGTGGCTATGGTTGCCAGGCTTATTAATTCACGGTCGATTACCGGTTCGTTTTCCCAGCAATCGATCACTGCCTCGCTTATTTTTCCTGATTTCAGGGCATTCACTAGCGCCGGAGTATCATGTACCGCTCCTCTCGAAGCGTTTACGAACCAAGGCTTTTTTCGTGTTTGGTTGAAAAAGGCTTCGTTTGCCAGATGGCGGGTAGCAAAACGCCCTTCTTTTGTCAGTGGCGTATGGAAAGAGATAATATCCGCTTCTTCTGCAATCGTATCCAACGAAACGAATCCTGCCTCTCCTTCCTTTTCTGCCCGTGGCGGGTCATTACGTAAAACGTGCATGCCATATGATGCGCAGAGTTTTTCCAGTTCTTTGCCTACATGGCCTACGCCGACTATTCCGATCGTTTTCCCTTGTAATGGTTCGTTTCTGCGAAGACCGATGGTGATCAGCGAAGATAAAACATATTGGGCGACCGAAACGGCATTGCATCCCGGAGCGTTTTTCCAGGTAATACCTGCTTCATCACAATACTTTATGTCGATATGGTCGAAACCGATGGTTGCTGTCGTGATCAGCCTGACGCGGCTTCCTTCCAACAGTTCACGGGTGCATTTGTCGATGCTTCGTACGATCAGGGCGTCGGCATCATGGATGGTTGAAGGAGTGAACTCGTTTGAGTTGAGGTATTTTACATCTGCGATCGGTTCGGCAACCCCTTTCAGGTACGGGACCGTGTTATCAGCTACTATTTTCATTTTCTTGCCTTTTACTACTGGCAAAGATAGAGATTATTTGCGGAAGTGGAGATAAAAACGTAATTTGCACGCTTTAAATATCATGAAAGACTAATGTGTATAAAAAACTGGAAAATGAAGCATCTGTTGTTGTGTGTATTATGCTTGCTGGCCATTGTTTGCATTCCTGTATACGGCCAGGGGAAGTATACGAATCCGCTGCCTGTAAAGTTCGGTGACCCTTATGTATTGTTGGCTTCCGACGGGCGTTATTATATGTATGGCACGGGTGCAGGGGCCGTGGATGGTTTCTGTGCTTATTCTTCGGATAATCTGATAGACTGGAAACCGGAAGGACAGGTTTACCGGGGTAATATGGCCGGTTCGTGGGCTACAGCCAACTTCTGGGCGCCGGAAGTGTATGAACGGAAAGGTAAGTTTTATATGTTTTTCAGTGCCGATTGGAAGGAGAACCCGACTAATGAGTTGGAGAATTTCAGGATCGGTATTGCTGTTTCGGATAAACCGACCGGTCCGTTCAGGGAGATGAGCGATCACCCTCTTTTTGACCCCGGCTATCCTGTTATCGACGGTAATCTGCTGCAAGATTCCGACGGACGTCTTTACTTATATTATTCCCGTTGCTGTTACAAGCATCCGGTAGAGAGTGAAGTGGCTTCATGGGCACGTGAGAAAGGTATGTTCAACGAAATAGAGGAAAGCTGGATTTATGGTGTCGAGCTGAAACCTGATTTAAGCGGCATCATCGGCGAACCCGTGTTGATCTTGCGCCCGCCTGTTACCAATGAAGACCCGCAGGCCGAATGGGAGAGCCGTTCTGTAACGACTGGCGAAGTGAACCGCCGATGGACGGAGGGTTCATATATATTTAGGAAAGGCGATATTTATTATATGATGTATTCTGCGAATTATTTCGGAGGAAAGAATTATGCTGTCGGCTATGCGACTTCTAAAAATCCCCTCGGTCCTTTTGTTAAATCGGCAAACAACCCGGTACTGGAGAAGAATGTTGAAAAAGGCGGGATCGTGACGGGTACGGGCCATAACAGTGTGACTTATTCGAAAGACGGAAAGCAGATGTATTGTGTGTATCACGGACGTACGCAGAATACAGGTGAGGAGCGTGTCGTTTTTATCGATAAGATGGGAGTGGACGAAAAGGGCAACTTGTATGTGGAAGGTCCGAATACCACTCTTCAGGAAATTCATTGATAGATTATCAGAAAAGATTTTCTACCTTTGTCAACAGTATTTACAGAAAGCAAAACGATTATTTATGAATTTCAGCGAACAGTGTTACCGGATATTTGAACAGGCTACGCAAGCGTATCATGTTTCTGATGATGTGGATGCAACCATGCATAATCCTTATGAGGTAAAAAGTATCGAGTTTTATCTTTATTTGAAAAACTGGATTGATGCGGTGCAATGGCATCTGGAAGATATCATCCGTAATCCGGCGATCGACCCGGTCGAGGCAATAGCGATCAAGCGCCGTATAGATAAATCTAATCAGGACCGTACCGATCTGGTGGAACTGATCGATAGTTTCTTTCTGGATAAATACAAGGATGTAAAGGTCTTGCCGGATGCAACGATCAATACGGAGAGTCCGGCATGGGCGGTAGACCGTTTGTCTATCCTGACACTCAAGATCTACCATATGAATGAAGAGGTGAACCGCCCTGATGCGACTCCCGAACACAAGGCCAAATGTGAAGAAAAACTGAAGGTGCTGCTGGAACAGAAGACAGACCTTTCAACGGCATTGGATCAGTTGCTGACCGATATCAAAGAAGGCCGCAAGTACATGAAGGTGTACAAACAGATGAAAATGTATAATGATCCGGCTTTGAATCCTGTATTATACGGTAAAAAATAAAATGGCAATGAAAGTATATCATGGTAGCAATATGGTAATAGAATATCCGAAGGTACAAACTACCGGTTTCTTTAAAGATTTCGGTTTCGGATTTTACTGTACGGTGTTGGAAAAGCAAGCCCAACGGTGGGCAGCTAATAAAACTCCGGCTCATATTGTTAATGTATACGAATATAAGGAAATTGCCGGGTTACAAATTCTCCGTTTTAAAGAGTTGACGGATGAATGGCTCGATTTCATAGCCTTTTGTCGTAAAGGAGTCCCACATACCTATGACTTGGTGGAGGGGCCGATGGCAGATGATTCGGTTTGGAATTATGTAGAAGATTTTCTTTCCGGATCGATCAGTCGTGAAGCATTCTGGGCATTGGCTAAATTCAAATATCCGACTCATCAGATTGTATTTTGTTCTGATAAGGCGATAGAGTCGTTAACCTATGAAAAGAGTTACGAGTTATGAAGAATGTATTCTTTCCGGATGAAGAAATAACGCAGGATGATGTGTTTTATGTTTGTAGCCTGATCGAACGTATAGCACGGCATTTGAAGCAGCCGAATCGGTACGTCGTAAATTGTATGGGAAAACGGGGTATTGCTGAAAAACTATCCTTGGCAAATGTTATGCATAGTGAAAATCAGCAGGCTGTCGTTGAACGGTTGATTCAGGAATATCGAATGCAGGCTGGCAGTTTTGATGTGACGAATGTTAATCCTGATTTAGTCAGCCATATCCCGGGTGAACAGGACATGGGAAAAGTGTACATGCGTCTGATCCTGTCCACTCTTTATTCGTGGGAAGATTATGCTGATGCGATCTTACGCATCTATAACGATAAGATATGTCGTACGATAGACAATTATAACGGGAGTGCTTATTATGAGCCTTCCTATTATTTAACCCGCTGTTATTATAGCGGAACATTCAATTAATAGATGGCAAAAATACTTGTTATACGACTTTCAGCTATAGGCGATGTCGCTATGACGGTTCCGGTGATTTACTCTGCCGCCAAAGCGAATCCGCAGGATACGTTTACTGTTCTTACGCAAGCATTCCTGATACCGGTCTTCATGAACCGCCCGGCGAATGTGGACGTGATCGGTATCAATACGAAGGCTGCGGAAAAGACATTGCGCGGACTGCTCCGGTTTGCTTCTGCCTTGGTTAAGTTTGAGTATGATATGGTACTGGATCTGCATAATGTGATCCGTACGATCATAATCCGCAGCCTGTTCCGGATGAAAGGGAAAAAGGTTTATGTTGTAGACAAGGCCAGGAAGGAGCGTAAACGTCTTACTGACCGCAACCATAAGGATTTAAAGCCTTTGCGTCCGGTGATCGAGCGTTATGCCGATGTATTCAGGGCTGCCGGACTGAATTATACAGAATCATTTACTTCCCTTTATGAATCGCATCCCGCCGACCTTTCGGCTATGGAAGCGGTGGCAGGTACGAAAAAAGGCAAATGGATCGGGATTGCCCCCTTCGCCAAACACCGTGGAAAGATTTATCCGGTGGACGATATGGAACAAGTGGTCGCCCGTCTCTCTGAAAATGAAGATTATACGATCTTTCTGCTGGGAGGACGCGGTTACGAGGAGGCTGTCCTTGAACAATGGGCGTTCCAGTATCCGCGTGTGAAAAGTCTTGTCGGACGTTATTCGCTGGATAACGAACTGGCCCTGATCAGTCAGCTGGATGTATTGCTTTGCATGGATTCCGCGAATATGCATTTCGCTTCCCTTGTCGGAACGAAGGTAATATCCGTTTGGGGAGCGACTCACCCGTATGCGGGTTTCTATGGTTATCACCAGGACCCTAAAAATGCGGTCCAGTTGGATCTTCCCTGCCGTCCCTGTTCCGTATTCGGACAGAAGCCCTGTTTTCGGGGGGATTGGGCATGCATGACACAGATAACACCGGAAATGGTGGTCAAGAAAGTAAAAGTACTATTGGATTAGTCAGACAATCAGCAAGTAAATTATGAATGTAGGTTTTGATGCAAAGCGGATTACGCATAACAGGACAGGACTTGGAAATTATAGCCGTTTCATTGTTCGTGTGTTATCTGCTTACTATCCTGAAAACAACTATCATTTGTACTCACCCTCTAAGAGTAAAGGTCGGTTATGTTCGGAGTTGGAAGGTGTTGAGAATATTCATTTTCACTACCCTGATCGTTTTATTTTCCGTATTTTTAAAGCTGTTTGGCGGTCAGGTGCTCTGGTCTCTTCTCTGAAAAGAGACAGAATCGAATTGTTTCATGGTTTGAGTAATGAATTGCCATATGGGTTATGTAAAAATAATATCCGTTCTATCGTGACGATACACGATTTGATTTTTCTCCGTTATCCCCAGTTCTATAAACCGATCGACCGCTGGATCTATACGAAAAAGTTCAGGGCTGCCTGTCGGCAGGCTGATAAGGTTATAGCAATCAGCGAAATGACCAAACGCGACATTGTCCGCTTTTTTAATATTAAAGAAGATAAGATTTCCGTTGTTTATCAGGGGTGTGATGCCTCGTTCACCCATACTGTTGCTCAGGAGAAAAAGGATAATGTCCGGGCTACGTATCATTTACCTTCCCGTTTTATCCTGAATGTAGGGAGCATCGAAAGCCGGAAGAATTTACTCCTGATCGTGAAAGCAATGAAATATCTGAAAGAAGAAGATATTGAGCTGGTTGCTATCGGTAGACGTACCTCTTATGCAGATGAAGTAGAGCAATATGCAAAAGAAAACGGACTGGCCGATCGGATTCATCTGATCAGTAATGTCTCTTTTGAGGATTTACCGGCTGTTTACCAAATGGCTGATTTGTTTATTTACCCTTCATTTTTCGAAGGATTCGGGATTCCGATCATAGAGGCGATGCATTCGGGAGTTCCGGTAATTGCTGCAACAGGTTCCTGTCTGGAGGAAGCCGGCGGTCCGGATTCTATTTATATTGATCCGGATGATGAACGGGGACTGGCTGAGCAGATTTCTTCGATCTTGTCTTCACCGACACTTTGTGAGCATATGAAGAACGCGGGTGTAGAGTATGTGAAACGCTTCTCGGATGAAGCGATAGCTCGTGATATTATGCAGGTCTATAGGGAATTTATTTAGAGTTTTAACTTGGGTTTAAGTACCAGTTTCATAATAAAATCATCCATCTCAAAACGGGCTGCGTGGCGTGGCAGAAGAAGAGGATCGCTAGTTGGAAGTAACCGGTCGTTCTCGGTTGTAAAGGCCAGCCTGTAGCCTGCATCTTTTACGGCTGTGAGTGCATAGTCCGTAACATCCCCTTCATGAACGATCCCATTCGGATAAGCCATATACAGACAGGGTTTCCCTGTTTTTTCTTCAATCAATCGTTTACTTTCCGTCACTTGCCAGCGGGTTTGTTCACGTGTCTGGTAACCGTTACAGATGAAATGATCCATGCAATGGGCTCCGATAATGCAATTGTAGTTGGCTTGCAATTCTGTGACTTCTTCCCAATTAAGCGGTTCATCGGCCGAATGTGCTTCACAAAGTTCTTTATAGTTGCTCAAAGGCATGTTTGCGATCAGTTCATCGCAAATCTCATTAATCAGATCGATGTTCGACCGTTTCAACGTATGGATGAGTAGATCGCAGACTTTTTTCCTTTGTTCTTTTTTTTCCAAGGGCGATTTGAATCTGATACATCTGATATCTATTTTATCTATTCCTTCATGCATGATCACGGAACGAACGATAGCAGTAGGGAAGCGTTTTCCGCTGTCTACATGTCCTGCCGAAATGAAAACAGTAAAAGGTATGTTGTACGATTGCAGGATCGGAGCAGCAACTGTCAGATTATTTTTATAACCGTCGTCAAAGGTAATTACGATTTCTTTATTCGAGAATTTGTTTTGCTGAAGACGTCGGTAATATTCATCCATATTTATTACCTCATAATGACAACTCAGAAAACGGATTTCTTGTTCAAAATTCTCCGGATCAATGTGTAGGGAGGGCGACTCGTAGACTTTATCCACTCCGTGATAAAAGATCACACGGGGCGTCCGGTTGATTACCCGGAGACATCTGTCGATTCCCGCTGATACGATACTATGTTTTAGTTTTCCTTTCCTCATTTCTTTATCGCAAAACTATGTAAAGTTTTTCTATCCTCCAATTAATTGAAATGATATTCCCTAAAAACAATGGAATATATTATCTTTGTTCCCTCTAGACTGCTTTCCTATAACTGGCAGTTTTTATAGGTATGGAAAAGAAATCAATTGTTTTGGTAACAGGTGGAGCCGGCTTTATCGGTTCGAACTTATGTGAGTTTTTACTGGACGAAGGTTATCAGGTTGTTTGCCTGGATAATTTCTCTACAGGGAAACCGGAAAATATTCAGCAACATTTTACAAATCCCTCTTTTCGATTGGTAGTAGGCGATATACGGAACCCGGAGGATTGCCGGAAAGCTGTGGAAGGTGTCGACTATGTGTTGCATGAAGCGGCTTTGGGATCGGTTCCTCGGTCCATTAAAGATCCGGTTACTACAAATGCTGTAAATATCAGTGGTTTCTTGAATATGCTGGTAGCAGCCCGTGATGCAGGGGTTAAACGTTTTGTTTACGCTGCAAGTTCTTCTACGTATGGTGATTCTGCATCATTGCCAAAGGTGGAAGAGGTTATAGGAAAACCGCTGTCACCCTATGCCGTGACTAAATATGTAAATGAATTATATGCGGATGTATTTTCCAAAACCTATGGAATCGAATGCATCGGACTGCGATATTTCAATGTGTTCGGACGGAGACAGGACCCGAATGGAGCTTATGCTGCCGTTATTCCTCTTTTTGTGAAACAACTGATGGATCATCAGTCGCCTGTGATCAATGGAGACGGTGAATATTCCAGGGATTTTACCTATATTGAAAATGTAATCCTGATGAATAAGCTGGCATTGACCACTCAGAACAAAGAGGCTGTAAATACGGTATATAATACGGCTTTCGGTGAGCGGACCACCTTGAATCAGTTGGTTGGTTATCTGCAGGAATATTTGAGTGAGTTTGATCCGGAAATAGCGAAAGTAGAAATTAAACATGGTCCGAATCGTTTGGGAGATATTCCACATTCGCTGGCTTCTATCGATAAAGCTAAAAGATTGTTGGGATATCAGCCTTCTTTCAGTATGAGAGACGGCTTGAAGGAAGCTGTTCGTTGGTATTGGCAAAATCTGAAGTAATCAGCAGGAAGAAAGAAATTATGGAAAATATAAAAATAGCAGTTATCGGATTGGGTTATGTCGGTTTGCCGCTGGCACGTTTGTTTGCCACCAAATATCCGGTGATCGGTTTTGATGCGAAAGAGAGCAGAGTCGTTGAGCTAATGTCCGGTCATGATTCGACATTGGAAGTGGATGACGCTATATTGCAATCAGTGCTTGTGAATGATTTGCATAGTATGACCGGGAACGGGTTGTATTGTTCCAGTAAGCTGGAAGATATTGCGTCCTGTAATTTTTATATCGTATGTGTGCCGACCCCGGTCGACCGTCATCATAGTCCCGACCTGACACCCTTGTATAGAGCCAGCGAGACTGTAGGCAAGGTGATCGGTAAAGGTGATATAGTCGTGTTTGAATCGACTGTTTATCCAGGTGTGACGGAAGACGAATGCGTACCGGTTATAGAGAAAATATCCGGTCTGAAGTTCAACGAAGATTTCTTTGCCGGTTATTCTCCCGAACGTATCAATCCGGGTGACAAAGAACATACTGTCGAGAAAATAAAGAAGGTAACTTCCGGTTCTACTCCGGATATAGCAGTCGTGATCGATGATGTTTATCGTTCCGTTATTACGGCAGGAACTTTTTGTGCCTCCAGTATAAAGGTGGCAGAGGCAGCTAAGGTGATAGAAAATTCACAACGTGATATCAATATTGCTTTTGTGAATGAACTATCGAAAATATTCAATCTGATCGGTATCGATACCAGTGAAGTCCTGGCTGCTGCTGCGACAAAATGGAATTTTCTACCTTTTAAACCAGGTCTTGTCGGTGGTCATTGCATTGGTGTCGATCCTTATTATTTGGCGCAGAAAGCCCAGGATTACGGATATCATCCGGAAATCATATTGGCTGGCCGTCGTATGAATGACAGTATGGGAGAATATATTGCCAATCAGGTTGTCAAGGCTATGATCCGGAAGGATATACCGGTACGTAATGCCGAAGTGCTGGTATTGGGGATTACCTTTAAAGAAAATTGTCCTGATGTACGCAATACCAAAGTGTTTGATGTTGTGAAAGCGCTTCAGGATTACGATATCCGGGTTACTGTATACGATCCCTGGGCAAAACCGGAAGATGTACGACGGGAGTATGGTTTGGAAGTAATGAATACTTTACCCGGTAAAAAATTCGGTGCGGTTGTCCTGGCTGTGGCACATAAAGAGTTTATGAATCTGGATATTCATTCTTTGATACAGGAGAATGGTGTGGTTTATGATGTAAAAGGTTGCATCGACCCGAAATTGGTGGACGATCGTTTATAAGGGGAAATATATGGAGTATCAGATTAATCCGAAGTATGCCTATTTGGAAAAAGAGATATTGTCTGTCCCTATACGCTTTGACAAGGAAGGAGAATTGATCTATAAGGGACGAAATATACTTAAAGTATTAAATATAGGTGGGATACGTATGTGTATTAAATCCTTTAAATATCCCCATATCATCAATAAAGTGGCTTACGCCTATTTTCGGAAGTCGAAGGCTGAACGTTCCTATCTGTATGCCAATCGTTTTGTAGAACTGGGTATTGGGACGCCTGAACCGGTTGCTTATATTCTTTTCCGGGACAAGGTGGGATTGACATATAGTTATTACATCTCTCTGCAATTGGATGATGTATCTACTCTGCGCGGACTATTTTTGCTACCGAAAGAAGAGCAGATAGAGGCTTTCCGGGCTTTTACTCGCTTTACTTATGATTTTCAACAGAAAGGGGTCTATTTTATTGATCATTCTTTAGGTAATACATTAGTTAAAAAAGATGATGATGGAGTATACCATTTCTGGTTGGTTGACCTTAATCGTACACAGTTCGAAGTTGTTTCTTCCTGGAAGGGATTGAAAAACCTCTCAATGCTGGAACTTCCAGAGTTCTTATTGCAAGTTATCGGGGAAGAATATGCGACATTAACCTGTGAGGATAAGAATAAGATGGTAAAAAAATTAATCTTTTTTACAAGGGCTCATGACGAGCGCGTAAAGCGTAAAGATTTTATTCGGGATACACGCAGGATGATCAAACGACGTTTGTTTTCGTAATTTATACTTACCGCACGCATTATCGTTGAAGATTATATTTTCATCTTTAGAAGTTAATTAATTCCTCTGTCGTTTGCTCGAAAATATTATCAGAGTCGATATTGTTAAGAATAATTCAATAGTTGGTAGATGATTTTGTGATTTCTGTTAGGAAGGTAAATGTCTTTAAGCTTGTTTGTTAAGGGGATCGTGAAAATAAATTTCGTCCACTAGAAAAAATAAATGCGAATATACTTTTTTATTAAGTAAAAATAGGCTAAATTTAGGAAGTTGTGATGGTCGCTATTATTAACTTAAAAAAATGGTCTATGAAATCAATTTATTATTTATTTTTTATTGTCACTTTATTCTCATCTTGTGAGCAGTTAGAAGATTTGAATAATCAGAATGCCGATTCTCAAATGGAGAATGGTATATATGAATTTTGTTATCAGGGAATTAATTATTCTACTGAATATCAAAAAAATGGAGATGAGATTGTGTATAAGAATGAGCAGGTTGCTTCTCTTATAAATGATCTTGCCCAAAATGAACGTATTGCAACTTTTATTCATTCAGATGGGACTGTTGAGTATTTTGAAAGCCTGGAAGAATTGAAGTTGACTTTATTCCCTGCTGGCCTTACTCCTAAAACGAAAGCGTTTGAGTTTAAAGCAACATCATCTGCTGTTTTAACAGTATTTGAGGATTCAAAGTGTAAAGGGAAATCTATAAAATATACAATTGATGCTAATACTTATTCTGTAGAAGTTAGGACGTTAGATAGTTTTGGAGATAAAATATCTTCTATTGACTTGACATGTAATTGGTATGTGGTTGAACCATCTCCTTATCCAAGTCCATATACGCATGGGAATAAATGTGTTGCTACCTTCTTTCAGGATTTAGATTTTAAAGGATATAGTGTTGCTTTTTCAGTTGATCCTAATTATCCAAATAGTCAAGTTCATTATTTTAAAAGTATTCCTCTGTATCCCGGTTCTAGTAAGAATTGGAATGATAGAGTTTCTTCTTTAAAATTTGCTTTTTATGATAATTGAAGAGTAGATATGTAAATACAATTTGAGCCCTAATATTTTTATTAGAGCTCAAATTATACGTTGTATGATTTACCTTATAATGTAATATAGGTGTTAAATAGGTAATATTACTTTTTCTTTGATAATTTGCGTTTGATTTTGTTACTTAATTTACGGATAGCGACTTGTAAGAACACTAAAGGCATTCTTATTAATGCATTAAAAGTGTTTTGATACCATTTGATGGTGGTGTTTATTCCAAAATCTTTTAAAGACAATGAAGTTAGTATTGGATAGTATTTAATGCGTGTGGTGATTCGGAAATCGTTACTAACATTATTGTTATGAACTACTTCCATCCAATAATAGTTCTTGTCTTTTATGTCTATTGCCTTTAGTAGTTTGCGGGCACTCCCATGAAAATATGATTCTATCGTCTTAAAATCAGTTGTATTGTTTTCTACTAATGTCAAAAAATGATTGTGTGGGTAAATCATTTTAAATGCCATATGTAAGTTAGAGAAATACTGTATTCCTTTGTGGAAGCTATATAATCCTTCTTGGGGGGATTCATTTAATAGTGAATGTATCTTTTTTACCATGAGACAATGGATAGAATCATCATTGTCGAGATTGGTAGTGATGATGTATTCATCTTCAACTGTCATAAAAGAGGATATGACCCCCTGAAGGTATTTTGCTGCATCATTTAATGTCCCATCACCAATGAAATGAGGTTGGAATAAAGGGAACTCTTTTTGATAACATGCAATTTTCTGTTTATATTTTTCCGATGTATTTATATCGAATAGACAAATCCACGTAAAGTTTTTGTCTTCTTGTGCTTTGACAGAAGGGAAACAGAATGTTTCAAATAGATTGAAGCGCTTACTCAACCATTCCTCAGTTTGTGTTGGTAATTTTTTTTTATCCTCATGCCATTGTTCGACTAATCGGATGTTGAAGAATGTGATTATAAAATGTTTATACTTGATCATATTTGTTGTTGCTGGATTTAATTAGTTAATGAAATATTTAAGAATAAGTCGTATGTTCTGTTCGCGGCTCACGTACTATGTATTTTACCTAATAACATGTCACTTTTTATTCTCTGCAAAGATGCGGAAAGCTTCACCTAAGGCCTGCTTTATAAAATATCCTTCGCCAAGCATCTTTCCCATTTTAATTGCATTTTCTTTCATGGTTTGATAATCTTCTTTTGCTAGTTCACTTAATACCTTATCAAGGTCTGCTAAAGATTCTACACATATTCCAATCCCATGTTCAAGGACAAATGGAGCCATTGCGGCCTGACTCCACACTATAACTGGGAGCCCGCTTTTCAAATAAAAAGAGGTTTTATGAGGATTGTTTACTTTCAGATATCCCCCCCAATCACCAGAACATTCATCGATCGCATCTCCGTCCCATACTAATCCGAAGTCAGCTTCAATTTGTGCAACGAAATCTTCTGTGTCGAGATAACCATGATAAACGATATGTTTCCAGTCTTTGGCATATTCTTGTTCGAAGCCTTTCCCGTAGATTGCTAAAGTCCAATTGTGTATATAAGGGTCTAACTGATATAGAAAACCACTTCGGTATTTTCCTAAGCCTGCAGCAAATACAACTGACCATGGTTGATGAGGGGTACGATATGTTTTAGGAGTCGTTTGCGATAAATAGTCAAAAATCCCTAAGCAATAAAGTTGAGAACGGCAATTATGAAGGAGAAGGTGTTCTTTCATTTTTTCGTTATGCACAATGATAAAGTCCGTTTGGGACAACCGACGGTTTTCTTGTGCTGGAGTCAATTTATGTCGTCTAAAGGCTCCCAAATCATGAATAAGAGTCACTACTTTGGCTCCTTTCCAGTGTGCAAAATAGCAGGCGATTTTGTAAAATTTTTTCATTGGATATTGTAGAAAAAGAACATCGTCTTGTTTCAACATCGTCAATATACGAAACACTCCGTATATCTTGGTGGTGAAACGGGATAACATATTATTCTTCTTTTTTATGGGAGCCAAATTGTAAAAACCCATTTCTCTTACGATGTTATCAATGTCACTTTTGGCTTTGCTTATCGTTCGTATTTCTATAAAGTAATTCATATGTAGAGACTTTAACTAGTGATTATTTTGTAAATATAGTTGATTTTTATTTTGTAAAAGATATTCAGCTGAGTATTTCATTTAAAATGATCAGTATTGATAAATAAAAGTTATTAAAGTGACAATACAATCACTTTGTAGTATTAGGACGTGGCTTTAAAAGATGCTGTTCGATGTTTCGTGCTAATACATGCCAATCAAAGTTTTCCACATTTTTTCGTGCTGCTTTGCCCAAACGTTCCCTTAAGTCTTCATTTTCGATTAAAACTTTTAGTTTACGACGTATCAAAAAAGAGTATCTCAACGTGCGCAAACCTGTAATACCATCAATCAGCAGATCGTATGTACCGGCTTTCGTTGCAATCACAGGAAGTGCACAGGCCATTGCTTCTGCTACTGTATTAGACCAACCTGCATGCTTTTCGGCTGCAATAAAGACATCTGCCTGGTTGAAAAGTTCTGAATTTTTATCAAAAGGATGATTCTGTACAAACTCAAAGGGTACATCTGCGGAAAAATTGTCTATCAGTTTTTGCGCTTTCTCACTAATGGCTGTATCGAACAAGAGTAATTTGATATTATATCCTTTTTTATACAGTTTTTCGCATGCTTTGACCACATATTTTGTACCTTTCACTCTTTCTGCTAAACGGCCATAAGCCATTACACAGAAAGGACGCCCTTTGACCGAATAGTCTGTCTTTTCCTGATAGTTCTCTACATTTACTCCTCCTAATGCTTTGAATGGCTCAATGCCATATTTCTTTTTATCGTATAAATAAATATTTGTGGAACATGCAAAAAATTCAATATCCGGATATTTAAAGGCTTTCCGGATTTTTTCCGTCATCCGGACGTGGTATAAGATTTTTCTTTTAGCATGGGCTGTAGTCAGTTGTTCGAGGAATTTTACTTCCGTTGTAAACAAGGCATCGATGTCATCTTTTTTGAGGTCGGCAAAAGTTTTTGTCTCTCCTTTGAAATCATACCAGGACGGTGCTTTCCCCTCTTCCGTATAAACGGTAAAAGTATGACCTAATTCGATAAAAATATTACCTAACTCCAAAAAACGTTTCACACCGCCATAAAGTTTGGTATGAGGTAAAATTACTCCTAAATGCATCATATTTCAATTTATTTTTCCCACAAACTTTTTGAGTGTAGATTATTCTTAAACGAACAGATTATTTTTTTTAATCGACTACGGACTATGTCTTTATTTAGAGCCCGGTTATCTATTTCATTTATAGTGTCTTTATCAAAAAGCTCTCCGCGTTTCAATATATCCCGCATAAAAGAAGCGGAAGTGATTCCCCATTTCTGCAGAAACTGTGTGCTACCGTCGTTTTTTCTTATGCGTTTGGTTGAACGTGCTTCAAAATGATATACACGACTATTGGAGATTCCTTTAAATAGTCGTACACCTGCCATCCATAATTTGGCGGAAAAATCAGGATCACTATACATGCCGGGAGAAAATTCGATACTATATCCTCCCACTAAATCCCAAATATCCCGATGTACTATATTGGGGGGCCAGGTTGCACCGAACCAGTCCGAATGGGGTAAAAGTTGATATTTTTCCAGCAATTCCTGTTCTTTAAATGTCTCCACGCTTTCCCCGAAATTGGCAGGAGCTATCACGCTTTTACAAAAGAAAGGACGCGGTTGGATCAAAGTCGCCGAAAGAAAGAATTTGTTATCCGGAAGTTGTTGTATTTCTTCCCATAGAAACTTGTCCCAATCAGGACACGCGTACATATCGTCATTCATATAAAGAATGTAGTCGGTTTTGACTTTGGCTCGTAATGAGTTTAGTGCCCAACAAACTCCGACATTTTCTTTATTATGTATATATTCATAATTTTGTGTCTCTAACCAATCAGCAGTGCCGTCGGACCCTTCGTTGACATAAATCAGTATTTGATGCCTGTAAGTTGAGTTCTTTTCAATACTTTTCAAGCATAGTTTCAGATAGGCAAGATTGTTCCAGGTTGGAATAAGGATTGAAAAGAGTTGATCGTTTGGAGCCATAGATTCATGTACATAAGTTATTTCCTTCATTTCTGTTCACAAAGATAGGACATTTATCTTGAATCATATTTGAAAATATATTGTACTTTTGTTCATTTAATAAAAAGATATGATAATTTGAGGAAAATATATAAATGAGAACAAACGTATTTTTCTGGTCCCTTTTTTTTAGTTTATGTGTATGCATACCTGGTCATGCCGATGATTGGCGGGATAAAACGCCCTTGTTGAAATATGCTCCCCGATATTTTGGACCGAATGCGTTCCCATTTCCTGAGTTGATGGGGGGGAAACTTCCTTCACGGTGGGAGGTGGAATTGAGAGGTGAATATCATAAAATGACGGGTGATAAAACGAAAGATGTTTTTGCCCGTTTGTATATTCCAATAGCCAAAGGACGTGCAGGTGTATCGCTTTACGGAGTGATACAGGAATGGTATGAAACATCGCCGGAGGTTCGGGATGAGCGTAATGCGGTGGATGTGAAATCTCCGATTCCCTGTCATGGCGATTTTATACTAACCTGCCATTATCAGGTACTGAGCAGCGAGAAATGGGTGGATATTGTAGCAAATGCAACATTGAGAACAGCTAGTGGTGGCCGTTTGTGCGATGCCCGCTATACAGATGCGGCGGCTTACTGGTTCGATTGTAATATTGGACGTACATTATGGCAGAATCCGGAAGCATCGGCTTCAATTCGTCTTCAGGGAATGGTCGGTTTTTATTGTTGGATGACAAATGATCTGGTGCATCGCCAGAATGATGCTCTGACCTATGCAATCGGTGCACAGGCAGCTTTTCGAGGCTTTACCTTGAATTGTGATTATACCGGTATAAAAGGATATAAAGGTAACGGGGATAAGCCTATGGTTATTCGTACAAAGTTGAACTATGAGATCAAGAAAAATATAATTTCTTTCGGCTACAGGCATGGTATAAAAGATTATTTGTATGATAGTTTTTCGTTAGCCTATATTCGTTGTTTCTGACTCTTTTAGTTTTGTTACGGACGTAACTGTTACGGGTGTAACAAAATAAAACTCATTAAAAACGGGATTGAAATCTTTTGTTTATCGTTGGAAGATATGTAGGGTAAAGAATAATCCCTATATTTGTAGCTATGAGTACATCATTTGATTATCTGATTGTCGGAGCCGGTCTCTTCGGAGCGACCTTTGCCCGTGAAATGCATGAGAACGGAAAAAAGTGTCTTGTAATTGATAAGCGCGCCCACCCGGGAGGAAATATTTATTGTAGAGATGAAGACGGCATTCATGTACATGAATATGGGGCTCATATCTTTCATACGGATAAGGAAGCTGTCTGGCAATATGTTAACCGTTTTGTCCGTTTTAATCATTATGTTAATTCGCCGCTGGCAAATTATAAAGGAAGGTTGTACAACCTTCCTTT
>Ga0129308_1000639_pt1 | contig 48330 bp, 45 predicted proteins | sample L827metagenome_FD_94440 | JGI IMG/M metagenome (GOLD analysis project Ga0129308, IMG submission 94440) | Ring-tailed lemur group fecal microbial communities from Wisconsin, USA - L827 metagenome | ecosystem: Host-associated > Mammals > Digestive system > Large intestine > Fecal | place: USA... | reverse complement strand
GGGTAGAGGGAGAGGGAAAATATTATTCGGACAAAACCTCAGAACAGTATGACGGACACCCTGTCAAGAAGATTTTTCAGACGTATGACAAGTCGTTTACTGTACAGACTTTTGGAGCAAATAATTTTGCAGGATATTGCAAGGATTGTAAAAAAATTTTTGTGGAATTTGAAGTTACAGATATATAAATTGGAGGAGGATAAATATGGCTACAGCAATCATAACGGGAGCGTCGCAGGGAATCGGCGCATGTATAGCGAAAAGACTTGCAAATGACGGCTTCGACGTTGTTATAAATCATTATCCAAGCGACGGCGACAGGGAAAAAGCTCTTGCCGTTGCGGAGGAATGCCGTGCTTTCGGCGTAAAGGCTGAATGCTATGCGGCGGACGTTTCAAAATTCGATCAGTGCGAAGCGATGGTAAAGCAGGTCAAGGCGGACTTCGGCAGCATTGACGCTCTCGTAAACAACGCAGGAATAACGAAAGACGGTCTGCTTGCGCGTATGAAAGAAGCGGACTACGACGCAGTTATCGCTGTAAATCAAAAGAGCGTTTATAATATGCTGAAGCACGTCTGCTCGGTCATGATGAAGCAGAGACACGGCAGAATAGTAAACGTTTCGTCCGTTGCAGGACTTTACGGAAATCCGGGTCAGGTGAACTATTCCGCGTCAAAGGCGGCAATTATAGGCATGACAAAGACAGTCGCAAAGGAGTTCGGCTCACGAAATATCACCTGCAACGCCGTAGCACCGGGATTCATTCATACGCCGATGACGGACGTTCTTTCAGACGAGTTAAAGGCTAAAATGCTCGGGGCGGTAGCTCTCGGCAGATACGGCGAACCCGAGGAGATCGCTTCGGTAGTATCGTTCCTCGTTTCCGAAGATTCGTCTTACGTTACGGGACAGGTCATCGAAATTTCGGGCGGATTGTCAATGTAGGCGAATTTCGGGCTTTGATAGATAGCATTGAAAAACAGGAAGGGAAAATGTATAGAATATGAGTAGACGAGTTGTAATTACGGGCATGGGAGCTGTTACTCCCCTCGGTACGGGAGTCGAGAAATTCTGGGACGGCATTAAGGCTAATAAGCTCGGCTTTTCCTATATTGACGCTTTCGATACGGAAGCAACGGGCGTAAAGATCGCAGGCATTGTCCGAGACTTTGACGAAACCGAATACTACGGCGTAAAGGGCTGTTTTGATAAAAAGGACGCAAAGCGTATGGAGAGATTCACGAAATACGCCGTTGTCGCCGCTCATGAGGCTATGGAGGACGCAGGAACGGACTTTTCCGATATTGACGCATACAGAGCAGGCGTGCTTGTCGGCTCGGGTATCGGCGGAATCGACCTTACGCTTTCGGAGTATTCAAAATACCTTGAAAAGGGTCCGGGACGTGTTTCGGCGTTTTACGTGCCTATGATGATAAGCAATATGGCTGCGGGTACTATCGCCATGAAAACAGGCTTCCGCGGCGTTAATTTTGATATTTCTTCCGCATGCGCTACAGGAACTCACGCTATAGGCGAGGCGTTCCGCAAAATAAAGGACGGCTACCTTGACGTATGTCTTGCAGGCGGTACGGAAAGCACGAACGTTGAATTTACGTTCGCAGGCTTTGCAAATATGAAGGCTCTTACAAAGAGCGACGACCTTGAAAGAGCGTCTATCCCGTTCGATAAGGAGCGTCACGGATTCGTTCTCGGCGAGGGCAGCGGCGTTCTCGTTCTTGAAGAATACGAACACGCAAAAGCGAGAGGAGCTAAGATATACGCCGAGATAGCAGGCTACGGCGCAACGGACGACGGTTATCACATGACTTCCCCGATGCCTACGGGCGAAGCGGCAGGAATGGGCATGACTTTGGCAATGCAGGAGGCAGGTCTGAAGCCCTCTGATATAGATTACATCAACGCTCACGGCACGTCCACGGGTCTCAACGACAAGTACGAAACGGCGGCTATAAAGCTTGCTTTCGGCGATGAGGCTTACAACGTTAAAATAAGCTCCACCAAGTCCATGACAGGTCATCTTCTGGGAGCGGCAGGAGCTGTAGAGGCTATCGTATGTGCAAAGACCATTCAGGAGGGACTTATCCATGCAACGGTCGGTTACAAAGTACCCGACGAGGAGTGCGACCTCGATTACTGCGTAAACGGCAACATCGAGCAGGAGGTCTGCGCCGCTCTGTCAAATTCTCTCGGATTCGGCGGACACAACGGCACTCTTTGCTTTAAGAAAGTCAATGATTAAGGAGATGTAAAATGGATAATATACTTTTTGATTCTATCAACGTCAAGATAATTGAAAAAATAGAAAAGCTTGCGGAGATAGTTTCCGACAACGAGCTGTCGGAGCTTACCATAAACATAGAAAATTGCAGCATCACGTTAAAAGGCAAAAAGCCCAAGTCTGCACCATCTGTAATGCCTGTTCCTATGGGTATGCCTGCGGTCGTTTCCGCGCCTGTTCAGCAGACCGTTTCCGAGACCGAAAAGGCGGAATCCGTTCCCGTGGGAAATATCGTGAAATCGCCTATCGTAGGTACTTTCTATCAAGCTCCCTCGCCCGATAAGCCGCCTTTTGTAAAGGTCGGCGACACGGTGAAAAAGGGCGACGTCATCATGATAATAGAGTCCATGAAGCTTATGAACGAGGTGCAGTCCGAGTTTGACGGCGTGGTTGACCGTATTCTTGTTACGGACGGTCAGGCAGTCGAGTTCGACCAGCCTATCATGATAATAAAGTAATGCACATTCCGTCTTATTTAAAGGGTTTTGTCGCTGAATACAAGGAAAAGAGCGATGTTGTCTCCGTGAATATTGCTGATTCTCAGGACGGCAGATTGTTTGAAATATGGTATTACGGAGAGTTTCTTAAAATCAAGGAGCTGACATATCCGCTTATTGTCGGTACGGAGTTTTCCGTTTCAAGGTTTGTAGCAAGGTCGGTGAAAACAGGGGAAGAAATTCTCCTGTTTGACCGTGCTTTTCACGGTTATAACGCAATGTTCTGCAATTGTTTTCCTAAAGAGGAAATCGAAGATCGTCCCTTGAAAAAGCTTGATATACCGCCATCAGAAATCAAAATAGAATTTTTTTATGGAATTGATTTTGATGATGAAAAGGACGATTATGATTTTGATGAAAACGGAAACTGCATTCTTCTAAACGGTACGGCTGTACCGTGGGAGGAGGTAAAATCCAACGGAATGGACAGTATTGCACTGTATTATAAATCAGAAAAAGGCAAATGGATAAACTTTGCCGAAGAAGAATTGGCATAAAAGGATTGGAGAAAACATGTCGGAAATTATAATGAATAAAGAACAGATAATGGAAATAATACCCCATAGAGACCCGTTTCTTCTCATTGACGAGATAATTGAAATGGAAGTGGGCGTAAGGGTCAAGGCAAGAAAATACATCAAGGAGGACGACTTCTGGTTCAAGGGACATTTTCCGAATTATCCCGTGACGCCCGGAGTTCTCATGGTAGAAATGCTTGCGCAGGCAGGCGCGGTATGTATGCTGTCAAAGCCCGAATTTAAGGGCAAGATAGGTCTTTTCGGAGGTATCGACAAGGCTAAGTTCCGCAGACAGGTAGTTCCCGGGGACGTTCTTGATCTTGAAGTCGAGATCATACGTCAGCGCGGTCCTGTAGGAACGGGAAAGGCTCTTGCGTCGGTGGACGGCGAAAAGGCAGTCTCCTGTGAAATAACATTTGTTGTTGCGGACAGCGAGAAGTAACTGTAAATTTACAGCATATCTAAAGGGAGTTCAATTAAATGTTTAAAAAAATATTGATTGCCAACAGAGGAGAAATTGCGGTGCGCATTATCCGTGCATGCCGTGAATTAGGCGTTCGCTGTGCGGCGGTATATTCCACCGCAGACAGGACTTCCCTCCATGCTCAGATAGCCGATGAAGCGGTATGTATAGGACCTCCCGCAACAAAAGACAGCTACCTCAATATGAACGCCGTTATACAGGCGGCGGTGAACGTGGGGGCGGAGGCGATACACCCCGGTTTCGGATTTTTGTCCGAGAACGCGGAATTTGCCCGTCTTTGTGAAAAAAACGGAATAGTATTCATCGGACCTTCGTATAAATCTATTGAGATGCTGGGCGACAAAGCGGCTGCAAAGGAAACTATGGCGGCTGCCGGAGTTCCCGTCATACCCGGTTCAAAGGGAGCTGTCGGGAGCATCGCAGAGGCAAAGGAAATTGCGGAGAAATGCGGTTATCCCGTTCTTGTAAAGGCGTCTGCCGGCGGCGGCGGACGAGGTATACGCCGTGTTGATTCCCCTGAGGAGCTGGAGTCTCAGATCATCGCCGCTCAGCAGGAGGCGTTAAGCTTCTTCGGCGACGATACGGTGTATATCGAGAAATTTCTCGTAAATCCGCACCATGTTGAGATACAGATAATGGCTGACAAAATGGGCAGCGTTATATATCTCGGCGAACGTGACTGCTCGATGCAGCGACGTAATCAGAAGATACTTGAAGAATGCCCCAGTCCTATCGTAAGTCCCGAGCTTCGTAAAAAAATGGGCATGGCGGCTGTTACGGCAGCCAAGGAGTGCGGCTATTACAACGCAGGCACTATCGAGTTCCTTGTGGACGCAAACCGCGACTTCTATTTTATGGAGATGAATACGAGAATACAGGTAGAACATCCCATAACCGAGGAAGTGACGGGATTTGACCTTGTAAAGGCGCAGATAGAGGTCGCCGCAGATATGCCGCTGCGTATTACGCAGGAGGACGTAAGGCTTACGGGTCACGCTATCGAGTGCCGTATAAATGCGGAAAATCCGAAGCTTAATTTCCGCCCCTCGCCCGGCACGATAAACGCCCTGTACGTTCCGGGAGGTCCGGGAATACGCATTGACGGCGCAGTTTATCAGGGCTACACCATTACGCCGTACTATGATTCCATGATAAGCAAGCTTATCGTTCACGGTTCGGACAGGGACGAGGCTATCCGCAAGATGAGGTGGGCGCTGTCCGAATTTATTGTAGACGGCGTTGATACGAATATCGACTTCCAGCTTGAGATCATCAAGCAGCCGGAATTTATCGGCGGCGATTACGATAACGGCTTCCTTACACGCTATATGGAAGCCAAGAAGTAAGGCGGTGATATAGATGTTTAGTGACTTTTTTAACGTTGTGAAAACACGTTTCAACGGGACTTCCGATGAAGATTCCGTGCCGATGTTCAAATGTCCGAGGTGTCAGAGTACCTATGCGATGAGCCGCTATGAGGAGCTGCACAGGGTATGCCCTGCGTGCGGCTATCACGGCAGACTTTCCGCGCCCGAACGTATCGCGCTTACCTTTGATAAGGGCAGCTTCGAGGAGTTTGACGGCAATATGATAAGCTGCGACCCTATAAGCTTTCCCGACTATCAGCAGAAGCAGGAGGAGCTTCGCAGTTCCACGGGGCTGAACGACGCAATTATCACGGGAACAGCGTTGCTAAAGGGGATAAAAACCGTTGTGGGCGTTATGGATTCCAGATATATGATGGCGTCTATGGGCAGCGTAGTGGGTGAGAAGATAACACGAGCCTTTGAATACGCTGCGGAAAACGATCTGCCTGTTATCATGTTCACGGCTTCGGGCGGCGCAAGAATGCAGGAGGGAATAGTTTCGCTCATGCAAATGGCAAAGACCTCGGGCGCAGTAAAGCTTCACAGCGACAAGGGCGGACTTTATGTAACTGTTCTCACAGACCCGACTACAGGCGGCGTTACGGCAAGCTTCGCCTCTTTGGGGGACATTATTATCGCCGAGCCGAAAATACTTATCGGCTTTGCAGGCAGACGAGTTATCGAAAGCACCATGAAGCAGCGTCTCCCCGAGGATTTTCAGCTTGCTGAATTTATGCAGGATAAGGGCTTCGTGGATATGATAGTCGAAAGAAAGAAAATGCGTTCTGTACTTGCCAATATTCTGGCATTGCACGGCTGCGGAGAAAAGGAGGTCTGAGCTTTGGAGAACAATAAAACGGCATGGGAGCGGCTTGCGCTCGTCCATACAAAGGGCAGACCTACCATAAGGGACTATATACCGCTTATTTTTACGGACTTTTACGAAATGCACGGTGACCGTCTTTTCGGAGACGATCATGCGGTCATAGGCGGTATCGCGCGGCTTGACGGCAGACCCGTGACTATTATAGCTCAGGTAAAGGGCAGAGACCTCAACGAAAACAAGGACTGCAACTTTGCTATGCCGCTTCCCGAGGGCTACAGAAAGGCTCTGCGGCTTGCGAAACAGGCTGAGAAGTTCCACCGTCCCGTGATATGCTTTATAGATACCCCCGGAGCTTATGCCGGTATGGCGGCTGAGGAAAGGGGACAGGGCGAAGCTATCGCAAAGAATATAGCCGAGTTTATGACGCTGCGCACACCCATTATATCCATAGTGCTTGGAGAGGGCGGCAGCGGCGGAGCTTTGGCGTTAGGCGTATGCGACGAGCTTGCCATGCTGGAGAACGCTCAGTACTCCGTAGTATCGCCGAGAGGCTTTGCAAGCATATTATGGAAGGACGCGTCACGAGAGGAGGAAGCCTGCAATATAATGCAGGTCACAGCGGACGATATGGTGCGTCTCGGAGTGGCTGAAACCGTCATTGAAGAACCCCTCGGAGGGGCGCATAACGATTTAGACAAAATTTCCGAAAATATTAAAGAATATTTGTCACTCAAAATTGCAGAAAAATGCGAAAAAGATATTGACGAATTGCTAAAAGCAAGGTATACTAAGTTTAGAAAGATCGGCGAGTTCATAGAATGAACCGTTCTTAGAAATAATAATTAAGAATAAATGAAAATGGAGGAAAAAATTATGGTATTTGACAAGGTTAAGGAGCTTATCGTAGAGCAGCTCGGAGTTGAGGAAGAAAAGGTAACGGCAGAAGCAAGCATTCAGGACGATCTCGGCGCAGATTCTCTTGACATTGTAGACCTCATTCAGACTATCGAGGACGAGTACGACCTTTCTATTCCCGATGAAGCTGTAGAGGGCATCAAGACTGTAGGCGACATCGTAAGCTACATTGAGAACAACACAGAGACAGAATGATCTAAGAACCTGTTCGGTATCTCCTCACACACGCCGAGATACTGAACAGGCTCTAAAATAAATCAGAATATGAATTGCAGAGAGGTGAATGAATAATGAACAATAAAAAAATAATCATAGCAGATATTTTAATATATTTGTTAAATGATGTGTTGGGTTGGTTTATAATTATTCTGTTCGACCTGACCGATTATGATGGTAAGTTTCAAGATTTATCATTTCATCGACTTATGATCGTAATTGGATTTGTTCATATAATCATCAGCTTCTTATGTAGTATGTTCTTTTATAAAAAAGGCAGAACAAAATACCATATTCAGATAGGAAAGAAACTGTTTACTTATAATATAGTAATGACACTATTTCCCTATTTGTATTTAGTATTGGTAAATATATTGGTGTAAATTCTGATTTATACAAGTAATTATAACAACGATCCCCGAAGCAGTTATCATTAATTGCTTCGGGGGTCATATTTTTTACAAAAAAAGACGGCTGAAAGTTTATTTCAGCCGCCGTATTTTTATACTAATCTCTGATCGGTTTGATGAAAAGATTCGCTGACAGGCACTTGCTGATCAAGGAAAACGACCGCAGGCAGGCTGTCGCCTTACAAGGGCGTTTGACGAAGAACAGCGAGTGGATGGCGGCGAAGATTTTCATTAGTTCGGTCAGAGATTAGTATTATGCGTTCATTCCAAGCTCGAAAGCCTTGAAGTTATTGGTGATAAGCTGCGCCTTTGCAGGGGGAACGATCTTCTCGATAGCCTTTTTAAAGACGTCAACGTTAAACAGCTCGGTCTCCTTAAAAACTTTGCCGAGGAGAACGATGTTAGAGCCGCCTTTAAGCTCGTTGTCGTCCGCAAGCTGGGACGAGGGAACGGCATATATCTCTATATCCGTGCGTGTACACTCGTTCTCGATAAGGGTGCTGTCGTAGAAAACCTTTCCGCCGGGCTTTACATCGTTTACAAACTTGTCAAACGAGGGCTGATTCATTGCAATAAGAATATCGGGAGTAAGAACCAACGGCGAGCCGATCGGCTCATCAGAGATACATACGGAGCAATTAGCCGTACCTCCGCGCATTTCCGGACCGTATGAGGGAAGCCATGAAAGCTCCTTGTTGTCCATAAGACCGCAGTAGGCAAGTATTTTTCCTGCGAAAAGAACTCCCTGTCCGCCGAAGCCTGCCAAAAGTATTTCAGTAGCTGCCATTACTTCTCGCCCTCCTCTGATGTAGTGTCCTTGTATACGCCAAGGGGATAGTATGGAATCATTTCGTCCTGAAGTCTCTTGAGAGCCTCAGTAGGCGTAAGTCCCCAGTTAGTGGGGCAGGTGGAAAGAACTTCGATGATAGAGAAGCCTTTCTTAGCCTTCTGAGTTTCAAAAGCCTTTCTGATAGCCTTCTTTGCGTCACGTATATGAGGAACGCTGTCAACCGCAACACGATGAGCGTAGGCAGTTCCTGTGAGCGTGGAGAGCATTTCGCATACTCTTACGGGATAGCCTGCAAGCTGAGGATCGCGTCCGAACGGAGTAGTCTGCGTAACCTGTCCGGGGAGAGTTGTGGGAGCCATTTGTCCGCCCGTCATGCCGTAGATAGTATTGTTTATAAAGATAACAACGATATTTTCGCCTCTTGTAGCCACATGAACGGTCTCGGCCGTACCGATTGCGGCAAGGTCGCCGTCGCCCTGATATGTAAATACAAACTTATCGGGATTTGTACGCTTTACGCCTGTAGCGACCGCCGGAGCGCGTCCGTGGGGAGCTTCGATCATATCGCAGCCGAAGTAGTCGTAAGCCATTACAGAGCAGCCAACGGGACATACGCCTACAGTATCGCCCTCTATACCCATTTCGTCCATTACCTCAGCAACGAGTCTGTGAACGATACCGTGAGTACAGCCGGGGCAGTAATGGAACGTCACATCAAGAAGTGACTTTGGTCTTTCAAAAACAACAGACATTACTCAGCACCTCCGACTTTCTTTATCTCTGCCAGAACCTCGGCAGGAGTGGGGATAACGCCGCCTGTACGTCCGTAGAACTCTACGGGCTTGGAGCAATTTATCGCAAGCTTGATGTCATCTATCATCTGACCCATTGACATTTCAACGCTGAGGAGCTTCTTTGCGCTCTTTGCAGCCTCGTTTATCTCCTTAACGGGGAACGGCCAAAGCGTCTTGGGGCGGAAAAGTCCTGCTTTAATGCCCTGCGCTCTTGCTTCGTTTACAGCGGACTTTACAACTCTTGCAGTTGCGCCGAAAGCGCAGAGAAGAATATCGCAGTCCTCGGTAAGATAAAGCTCGGCGTCCGTTTCTTTAGACTTGATAACGTCATATCTTGCGAAACGGTCGGCAACTGATTTTTCAAGCTCGTCGGGCTTCAGGTAGAGCGAGTTGATAATATGATGCGCTCTCTTGCCCTTGTGACCGTCGGCAGCCCAACTGCTCTTATCAACGGAATTTGCCTTTATCTCGGGGAACGAAACAGGCTCCATCATCTGACCGAGAAGTCCGTCCGCAAGTATCATGGCAGGCATACGGTATTCGTCGGCTTTATCGAAAGCTCTGACAACCATATCGACCATTTCCTGAACGGAAGCGGGCGCAAATACGAGAAGGTGGAAATCGCCGTGACCGAGAGCCTTCGTAGCCTGCCAGTAATCCGCCTGCGAAGGCTGAATACCGCCGAGACCCGGACCGCCTCTCTGAACGTTGATAATTACCGCAGGAACGTCCGAACCTGCAATATAGGAAATTCCCTCGCTTTTAAGAGAAAGTCCGGGAGAGGACGACGACGTCATAGCGCGAACGCCCGTTGAAGCAGCACCGAGAACCATATTGATAGCGGCGATCTCGGATTCCGCCTGTAAAAATACGCCCCCTGCCTTATTCATACGCTTAGCCATGTAAGCGGCAAGCTCTGTCTGGGGAGTTATAGGGTAACCGAAGAAACACTTGCAGCCTGCTCTTATAGCGGCTTCGGCAAGAGCTTCATTGCCCTTCATAAGATTTCTTTCCAAAGCTTTTACAGCTCCTTTCATTTATGGCAACCTCTAAAAACCTCTTTTGACAAAAATCAGCTATGCACGGCATATGCTACGTCAAGCACCCTCGGAGGGCGACAGCCCGCCGTCGGGCACTTTCCTTGCCTCTGCCGCACCTATCTGATTTTTGCTTAATCAAACAGGTTTTTAGAAGTTGCCTTATTTTTCAACCTTGATAGCACAATCGGGACACATCATAGCGCACATAGCGCAGCCGATACAAGCGGCGTCGTCTGTGCATATTGCATAGAAATAACCCTTTTTATTACGCTTTTCCTTTTGAAGCTCCACAATTTTCTTGGGGCAGGCGGTAGCGCAAAGTCCGCAGCCCTTGCAGCGCTCGGTTATAACAGTCATTTTTGCCAAAGAACTCACCACCTTTAAGTAATAATTGTTATCTACAAATCCCAGATAGGTTTTACGTATATTTTTACAGGACGGACGTTACCGATTCCGTCAACAGCGCACAATTCCTCGGGATATGTTGTGAATTTAAGGGGCAGACCTGTTATTTCGGCGACCCTGTCCGCAAAGTCGATCGACTGTGCGACGATCTCGGCGGTAGTCTCGCAGCCTAAGTTGGTGTTGTTGACGATCGCCGTATGCTTCATACGGGACGCTTCTTCAATTTCAACCATAAGCTTTGCGGCAGCTTCGGCAGTTTCCGTAAGGTTACGCCGCTGGTTGATAACGTAAAGCATTTCAAGCTCGTCACGGAAACCGTTAAGAGCCTGCGCGTACCTGCCCAAAGCGAAAGCTCCTGCATCGTCTCCGCCGACGTCTATAATAAGGCAGCCGTCACCCGAGGCGAGCTGTTCGATATCGAACTGCACCGAGGGTACGTCAAGATTGCTGTTTGCGAAGTCGGGGGCGATAAGCTCAATGCCGTTTTCCGCAAAAAGCTGTTTGAAATCTGCTGTTCGGAAATACGGATTGACCAGATCGAGATCGACAACGGCAACAGACTTCCATTCCTTAGCCGCTTCAACGGCGAGATTCACGGAGAGATTTGTTTTTCCGCAGCCGTAGTGACCGGTAATAACTGTAATTCTTTTCATATTATCCCTCATTTAACGGCGGACTTCAAAAAAATAAAATATTTCCGAATACCGCTCTGTTTTTAATTATATCACTTTCCGATACAAAATGCAAGAAGTACGGATTAGCAATTACTAACATGTGAGCATATTATAAACTTATGCAAACTAATATCGGGATTCCAAAGGGACAGTGTCCCTTTGGCGGAGTCCAGAGGCAGCGCCTCTGGTGGGGTGCGGGGCGAAGCCCTGCATAGCGTTAAGCGCTCCGCAAAGGGTGAATTTCCAAACAGTCCATAGGACTGTTTGGAAAGAGGGAACGCCCTGCAAGAGAGGGCGTTCCCTAAATAAATAGAAATTTTATTTAAGTTAATGATATTATAGTTGAGAAGCAGACTAAAAGTTTCCGCCATTCCAGCCCCAGTCGGCGGTTGCGGCATATTTTACATATATCCGCGACGGGTCGATAGAGAGCCTGTTTTGGAGAATATTGCATATCTCGGCGGTCAGCTTGTTGAACGCCGCAGAGTTTGCGCTGCCGTAAACGCTGACCTCGACCATAGCGGCAGGGGAGTCGTCGCCCTTGAAATAGAGTATATGCTCGGGTTCGATACCGACCATGAGCCACGCTTCGGACTTTCCGGGGATAGCGGAGACAGCTTTTCCAAAATCGGATTTGAGATTGATTTCAGCGTCCTTTGAAACAGGGACGTTTGTTTTAACGTTTATAAAAGGCATAAATATTCCTCCTTATAGAATATATACTTCGCCGTCTATTTCGTAAACGGCAATGATAAACGGGTTCATGTGTTTGGTAAGAAGAAAGCTTCCCTCGTCTGTCTCATAGCACGTATCGCCGCCGATCTCCACCAGCTTTTTAGAGGTGATCTTATCTGCGGCGGAGCTGTCTACTGCGGCAAGATTTTCGGAAGCGTTCTGAAAATACGCCGCTGCCGTTTCATCGGTTTCGTCAAGGCAGTCCGAAACGCAGATATAATTTATTGTGAAATTCTTGCCGAGGGAAGTTTCAACAGAATTGTAAAGGCTGTCGAAATACTCGTCCGTATCCGAATAGCCGTTATGTTCGCAGACGTACTCCAGAAATTCGGGATAATAAAGGCTTTTAAGAAGCTCGGCGTCCTTGGTGTTCAGAGCGGCGATAAAGTCGTGAAGCTTGTATATTTCCGTGAGATCCTGATCGTCGCCGTTCGCGAAATACCGTGAGTCGTAGGAGATCTTATAGGTTATTTTTTCGTCGAAGGCGTTGCTGAGTTCGCTCATATGCGAGCCGTAGGGCATATCCTCCTGAGCGACGTTTCCGTTGCCGTCCATATCGAAATCGCCCACCATGTTTTTACCCGAGCCCTCGGAGCTTTTTTCGCCGCAGCCGACCGTTAAAGCGGCGGTCATAACGACAGCCAAAGCCGCGCATACTATTTTCTTCATAATAACGCTCCTATCCGAAAGTATAGTATTTTCCGTCTTTTTTGGCGAAAACAATTTCCGTTTCGCTTATAATGCGGTGTTCTTCGCCGTCCTCGCCCTTTGCAAAGATAAAGAACGTAAGCCGCTCAAAGCCGTCCGAATTTTCGGCAACGAAGTTGTAGTAGTCCATATCGAAAATATCGTCAAGATAAGAGAAGAAATCCTTGACCCTGCTTTCTTCGGTCTCGCCCTCGGTGAGGGACGGACGTTCGCCGCGGATACGGGTTATTTCAAATTTACCGCTGTAGCCCTTGTTTTTTTCCGATTCCGAATCGGCGTATATCTCGGAAAGCATACGGCTTTCGAGGTTGCCGCGCTGAGCCTCAAAGGAGTTCTGCAACGTATATTCGCCGTTGTTTTCGGAAGAATCGCTGTAGTTTTCACGGAGATATTTGTCGTATCTTTCGGCGTAGTCGGGGAAAAGCGAATTTTTATACGCATCGAGATCGCCGTTCTGAAAGGAAAGAAAGTAATTTTCGAGAGCAAGCATCAGCTCGGCAGGTATATCTGCATCGTCATAGTAGAGCTTTATCCCGTTTCGGTCGATACGGTACGTGCCGAGGTCATATTCTTCGCTGTCCTTATCGGGAGTTATAAGCTCGCCGACGCCGTTTTCTCCGACAGAAACAGAAGAAGCGGAGTCCTTTTCGCATGAAGCAAGACAGACAAGACATGCTATAGCGGTAAGGACCGCAATAATTTTTTTGAGTTTCATATACATCTCCGTTCGGTTTTGTTATAAATTATAAATGAGCATATTTGGCACAAATCACAAAAAGCTGATAGCCTTTAGCCGTTAGCCATTAGCTTATGGTGTCCGCCTTAGCTAATGGCTAATAGCTAACAGCTAATGGCTTTATTGTGCAAATTGCTGTACAATGCTCATTTATAGTTATAAATATTATATCTCCAAATCTCGCATATAACGTGGTATAAAGGTGAAAATTCTGTGATTTTCTCAGCCTTTGGCTCTTACCTTTGCTCTCTGGGAGTTGCTTAATATCCTTTTGCGGATACGCAGGCTCTTGGGAGTTACTTCGAGAAGCTCGTCGTCCGCCAAAAATTCAAGACAATCTTCAAGGCTGAGGATTCTGTGCGGAACAAGACGGAGCGCGTCGTCGCTTCCGCTTGCACGGGTATTTGTGAGGTGCTTTCTCTTGCAGACGTTTACAACAAGGTCGTCGCTCTTGGGGGAAGCACCGACTATCATTCCCTCGTAAACGGGCGTACCGGCAGGTATGAACAGTTGACCGCGCTCCTGTGCGTTGAACAGACCGTAGGTCACAGCCTCGCCCGTTTCAAAGGAAACGAGAGAACCAGTGCTGCGGCGGTCGATGTCGCCCTTGTACGGCTGATAATCTTCAAATACGTGGCTCATAATGCCCTCGCCCTTTGTATCGGTAAGAAATTCGCTCTTGTAGCCGAAAAGACCTCTTGCAGGCACAAGAAATTCGATACGCATACGGCTGCCCTGCGGGTGCATGGAAACAAGCTCGCCCTTGCGGCTGCCCATTTTCTCCATAACAGAGCCTACGCAGTCCTCGGGAACGTCTATGACAAGTCGCTCGATAGGCTCTAATTTTCTGCCGTTTTCGCCCTCTTTGAAAAGAACTCTCGGGGTGGAAACGGCAAGCTCGTAGCCCTCACGGCGCATATTTTCAATGAGAATGGAGAGGTGCATCTCGCCTCTGCCTGCAACTCTGAACGAGTCGGTGGACTCGGTTTCCTCAACACGGAGAGAAACGTCCTTGAGCAGCTCCTTGAAAAGACGTTCACGAAGCTGTCTTGAAGTGACGAATTTGCCCTCTTTTCCTGCAAAGGGGCTGTCGTTCACAGAGAAAGTCATTTCAACGGTAGGCTCTGAGATCTTTACGAAAGGCAGCGGCTCGGGAGCGTCCGTTGAACAGATGGTATCGCCGATAGTTATGCCGTCTATTCCCGAGATCCACACAATATCGCCAACCTTTGCCGATTCTGCTGGAACTCTCTGCAAGCCTTGTATCTGAAGCAGGGAAACGATCTTCGAGTTGTAATTTTTCTTTGAGCCTGTATAGTCGCAGACCGTCACCTGCTGATTGACCTTGATGTTTCCGCGGACTATACGTCCAATGCCGATACGTCCGACATATTCGTTATAGTCGATAGAGGAAATAAGCATTTGCAGGGGTTCTTCCTCATTGCCCTCGGGAGGGTCGATATAGTTGATTATGGTATCGAAAAGCGGTTTCAGGTCGCTGCCTGCCTCGTACTGACTGAGGGACGCAGTACCGCTTCGTCCCGAGCAGAAAAGGATAGGCGATTCGAGCTGATCGTCGTTTGCGTCAAGGTCGAGGAGAAGTTCGAGTACCTCGTCGCCGATCTCGTCAAGACGAGCGTCGGGACGGTCTATCTTGTTTACGACAACGATTATTTTATGACCCATTTCAAGGGCTTTTGAAAGAACGAAACGTGTCTGCGGCATAGGACCTTCCGCGGCGTCAACGAGAAGCAGAACGCCGTCCACCATTTCCAGAACACGCTCCACCTCGCCGCCGAAATCGGCATGTCCGGGAGTATCAATGATATTGATTTTTATGTCGTTATACATTACGGACGTGTTTTTTGCAAGGATAGTGATACCTCGTTCACGCTCGATGTCGTTGGAATCCATAACTCTCTCGGCGACCGCCTGATTTTCACGGAATACTCCGCCCTGTTTGAGCATTTCGTCAACAAGGGTCGTCTTGCCGTGGTCAACGTGAGCGATAATAGCGATGTTTCTCAGATCTTCTCTTATCATATTTATCTTTCCTCCAGAAATACAAAAATCTATATAAGTTTTTCCAGCTCATAGCGCAGAGCGTCGAAGTTGGTAAAGCTTTTCGGGATATAAATGGTTTTTTTACGGGAATAGGAATTGAACAGGCGAAAGCCTTTCAGTTGCGCCTTTACGCGCAGAAATTCCCTGTCCTCGCTTATGTCGAAAACGTTTTCGATAACATAGCCGCCGTAGTTGATAACGTCTTTATTGCATATAAACGCTTCGAGGTGAGCCGTTTCACGTATTTTCTGCATATTGGCAGTTACTTTCATACGCTGGAACACGCCGTTTCGGTTATTTATGCTGTAGGACTTTCCGAGCAGCGTATCGTTGCCGAAAGCTTCGGTGAGGTCAACACGGTACAGAATATTTTCGTCAAATACATAAGCTGCAAAGTAATTGTTGTTGCGGCTCATTTTAAGGTAGCCCGACAGTATCAGCAGCGCAATGATCAAGGCTGCTATCATCGGAACGATACCGCCGTGCTCGGTTTCCATTTCAGCGAAGCCCCAAGCGATCGTTCCGAAAAATAAAACGATTATGGAAATGATCACTCTCGTCCAGATAACGCTTGTGACTTTTTGCTGATATGTAACGTGCAGGTTGTCTGCGTCGTCGATTCTGCTAATAGTCATAATGAACCTCTTTTCATTGGCGGAATTTTTTTCCCAGTTTATTTTTCAAGAACTGCCGCAGTTCATCGGGAGTTCCCTCGGTTATTTCGGATTTGTTGATAACATATACCGATGTTGGGGTTATGTACATCAGAAACCATTCTTTCTTTTCAACGACCTTGAAAAGCTTGTCGTAGCCGACTTCCTGACGCGCATTGTGAGTATCACCTGATTCCTCGGTTATAAAGCTGTTTTCTCCAAAGCTGTAGTAAATGACGGTATTCGGGAAACGGTGCTGATGCTGCTTGAAAACAGTATTTTCGTAAAAGAATGTGCGGTAAACAAGATATGCGCTGAAAAACGCAAAAAACACTATTTGGAACAACATATCTACATCTGCTCCGAATATTTTTGCGAGCAGCAGCAAGCCTGTCAATACTAAATTTACAGCATATACAGCATACAAAAAGATCATTGCTATAAGATTCCGACCGCTCCACAGCATCTGCCTTATATGCCTTACCGTATATTTTACAGTAGCCTTTATCATACATTCGCTCCTTTGCATTGTTTAAACCGACTGCCGAGCTTGTCTTTCAGAAGCAGTCTCAATTCATCGACCGTGCCGACTGTAAGATCGCTGTTTTTGACAATGCAGACCTCGGAGGCGTTAAAGCAAATGAAAAACCAGTCTCCCCATTCCACGGCGGAATGAATAGAAGCATAACGCTTGTAACGTTCGGCGGAAAAGTTCTCGGACTGAGAGATCATACCGAAAGAATCGTCGGAGAAAATAAATCGGCGGCGGAATTTATCGGGAGTAAGGCTTTTTTTTGAAAAAAGGACATTCCACATTTCAACGACACAGGCTATAATTCGGACTGCCAAATAAAAAGCGGCAATATAGTTAATGAGTGCAAAAACAGATTTTTGAGGGAATGTGGCAAGTATCCAGATAAGAAATGCTATTTCAGCAATAATTTTTACGATAAGCAATTGTTTGTAATTTTTGAAAGCTTTTGACATTCTGTAATAGCTGCGGTTGGCTTCGAGATATTCCCTTGTATAGGTATTTTCGGCTGTTATCATCTGCACTTCCTCCTGAATTTTTTTCCGAGCTTTTCCGCAAGGAGAGCTGAAAGTTCCTCGGAAGTACCCTGAGTTATCTCGTGTTTGCCTATAACGCAGACTTTGGTTTTATCAATTCGCACAAGGAAAAACAGTTTCGTTTCCTTTGCCGAGAGAAGCGCATCGTAGCCGCAGCGTCTGAATCCCCATTCTTCATCGGAGGCGTATTCGTGAAAAAATTCATTTTCATCAAAAGAAAAATTATTTTCAAATTGGTTGGGAACGTTGGAGCTTATCTCTTTTTTTCTTTTGAACTTTTTCCTTATGGTTGAAAAAGCGATAAACAAACAGAATAAGCATAAAAAAGCATAAATAAAGGTATATTTTGTTATCCATTCCGATTTGCCGAAAAAGGGCAGCAGATAGCAAAAAATACCGACGCTCATTACGAGGAGAGCCGAATATAAAATGATGTCCGTGACGAACTTCCAGTCAAATCGGGAATATTCCTTGTGGCAAGCCCACATATGGTCGCCGGTGTATTTTACGTTAGCTTTTATCATAATTTTTCCCCACTATTTTTTGGTAAATCTTTCGCCGAGCTTGTCTTTTAAGAGCTGCCGCAGTTCTTCGGGAGTTCCCTCGGTTATTTCGGAATATTTTATCGGGTCCAATTCCGTTTTTTCGCCGTTTAAAACATTTAAAACGAAAAAGCCGTTTTTTTCCCATACTGCTTCAATATCGTCATAGCTGCACTCCGTGTAGCCTTTTGCGGAATCGGAAGAACTATAATTGAATCTTATTGTGCAGTCGGAAAATTCAATGAAGATCGTTGTATCGGGCTGAAGCTTATTGAACTTCTTCATTATGCCTTTGGGACTCCATATAACATGGTAATATAACACATACAAGATAATAAAAAACCATAAAACTGCCGACAGCAGAGTGAAAAAATTAAAATAGTGTCCGTCAGCGGTATAAAGTACCGCCAAACAGATGCTCAGAATGGCAATTATTGTCCATATGATCTTTTGCTTTAGGGAGAGCGGGTCGATCTTTATTGCTTTGAAGTGTTCAGGAGTGTATTTTACTTCTGCTTTTATCATATCGTCCTCCTGTTGCAGAATTTAATCAGTGATTCCTTATATATTTATGCACAATACGGGGGCATTTCCGTACAAATGCTCTTTTTTTTCGGGCATAAAAAAATCCGCTTAAAGCGGAGTAACATAGTTATAAAAATTGGTGGGAGAGGATGGATTCGGACCATCGAAGCTGAAAAGCAACAGATTTACAGTCTGCCCCCTTTGGCCACTCGGGAACTCTCCCATACAATTTTTTATTTATCGGCATTGACCGATAAAATGGAGCTGGTGGACGGACTCGAACCCCCGACCTGCTGATTACAAATCAGCTGCTCTACCAACTGAGCTACACCAGCTTAACTGACTTAATAATTATACCACAAACTTTTAAATTTGTCAAGCCTTTTTTTGAAATTTTTCAAAAAATTTTTTATGGTCGAGGCGACAGGACTCGAACCTGCGGCATCTTGGTCCCAAACCAAGCACTCTACCAAACTGAGCTACGCCTCGGACAATTTTTACTGTCCTTGACAGCTTTTATATTATATCAGAACTTTGCGGAAATGTCAATAGCTTTTTCGGAAATCGTATAACTGCACAAATTCGACAGCTTGATACTGTACAGCTTGTACAAAAATGCGGGACGGCTCTAAGACCGTCCCGTAATGGATCTGAATTATTCAGCTATATCTTCCTTTGCATCGTCAGCAGCTTCTTCGGCGGCTTCTTCAACGTCGTCGGACTTGTCCGCTTCTTCGGCAGCAGCGTTAGCTTCGTCGAGAACCTCGTCAATATCGAAATCAATATCTTCGTCTGTATCGTAAGGATCGGGATAATCGTACATATCGTTATCGTAATCGTCGTTTGATTCCTTGCCCTTCAATACCTTTGCCGCTACTACGCCTACAGCTACAGCTGCGCCCGCAACAAGGAGACCTGTTAAAAGTTTGCTCATTATAATCCTCATTTCTCCGCAAGTAATCTTAGCTTACCGACACGCTTGCGGCCGCCCTCGATAATCATATTATTTATTATAACACATTCTTTTAATAATTTCAAGTGTTTACATATTTTTTGTTAAAAACATCAAAATTGAAAGGGCTGAAATTGGTGCAGTTTCACAACGAAGGATCCTTTTTCCAAGCCATACACGTTCTGCGCCTGCAAAAACGGCTTTTTCGACTTCCGAAATATCGAATCCGCCCTCGCTGCCTATGATAATTCCTGCGGACTTTATTCCGTCAAAATCAACAGTTCCGAAAGGCTTTCCGCCCTCTCCTTCGTATAATATCACGGTCTTGTCAATTTCTTTTATCATTTCGAGACATTGTGAGAAGCTCGCTATGGGCGTTATTTCGGGGATTTTTCCTCGTCCCGACTGCTTTGCGGCTTCTTCCGCTATTTTTGCAAGACGGGGAAGTTTTTTTGCAAAATCTTTTTCGGAGGGACGTGATATGCAGCGTTTTGTAAGTATGGGGACAACTCTTGCCGCCCCTAATTCCGTGGATTTCTGAATGATGTATTCCAGCTTGTCGAGCTTCGGCACGGCTTGGAACAGCGTGACCTCAACGGACGGTTCGGCTTCGCAGGGGTGTTTATTTACAAGGTCAAGATATACGGAATCCTCGGTAATTCGGCGTATTTGGCAATCATAGTCGATTCCGCCGCAGCATATCGTCAGAGCTTCGCCCGGACGCATTCTCAGGGAACGTCCGACATGATGTGCGTTTTCTCCTGTTAAAAAAATATCGTTTTCTGTTATATCATTTACAAAAAATCTTGGCATTTTTACCGCTCCGTTTCACTCGTTCATGAGATATATTATACCATATCAGCTTCAAAAACGCAACAGGTGCGGAAATAAATTTCGATAAATATTTTTTTTACGCGACACAGGCTGCGGCGGCTCGCCGCTTATACCATATCAGCTTCAAAAACGCAACAGGCGCGGAAATAAATTTCGATAAATATTTTTTTTACGCGACACAGGCTGCGGCGGCTCGCCGCCATTATTTTATAGTGCGTGTCAACTGTTCTCCGAAATTTAAAAAACAGCGTTTTGCACAATCAGAAAGCGTAATTTTGACAGTTCCGCCAAAATTTTTCCATATCGTCTGAATGTACATAAATTATTCACATTTGTTGTATCGTTTTGTGATATAATGTACCTATATAGTGAGCGTGATATTCGGCTTGTTCCGAATATCCGATATGTGCGCTTTTGCCAACAAAATATTTCCTGATATTGAAAGGATGATCATTATGAAGTTTACCAAAAAGCTTACAGCCGCGGCTGCTTCGGCTGTATTGGCGGTTTCCTCGATACCTGCGGCTAATCTCAGCGTTTCAGCCGCCGACCATAACTACATGGAAGCTCTTGCCATGTCGCTGTATTTCTTTGATTCCAACGCCTGCGGCAAGGGCGTTACGGGCGGTCCTCTTACGTGGAGAGGCGACTGCCATACTTATGACGCAGAGGCTTCGGTCGGCTCTCTTGACGGCTCACTTAAAGCCATAGTAGATCCTGACGGCGACGGCAAGGTAGACGTTTCGGGCGGCTGGCACGATGCAGGCGACCATATAAAATTTAACATCACTATCGGCTTTGCGATGTCAAGTCTCGGTATGTCCGACTACTTCAACCCCGATATTTACGAAAAGGCAGGCTGCCGCGATCATCTCGAATACGAGCTTCGTTGGGGAGCTGACTACCTCATGAAAACCACGTTCCTTGACGATAACGGCGAAGTGGCAGCTATTGCTCATACGGTCGCTGAGGGCGGCACAGACCACAGCTTCTGGACTTCCCCCGAGGTGCAGACCTACGACAGACCCATTTACTGGCTGACGGCTTCAAGCAATAATTCGGCAGTAAGCTGTGAAATGGCATGCGGTCTGCTCGGCGCGGCTTATGTTTTAAAGGAGTCCGACCCCGCATATTCAGCCGAGTGTATCAAGTACGCCAAGGCTCTTTTGAAATTCGGCACAACTCATATCGGCAACGACACGGGCGGTATCGGCGGATTCTACAGTACCGATGCGCAGTATCAGGACGAAGAAGCACTTGCAAAGGCGTGGCTGTGGATACTCGGCGAGGGCGACAAGCCGACGCGAGTTCCCAAAGACAAGAATTACGGCGATAATCAGTACGACGGCTGGATATATACATGGGATAAGGTATGGCAGGGCTATTCCGCTCTCATGTACAAGGCAACGGGCGATACCGTGTTCAAGGACGAGCTTATCCTTGAAATGAACGGTCAGCAGGGCGGACTGAAAGTCGGCTCTTACAATACGTCGGGTTGGGGTACTTCACGTCATAACTGCGCTTTGCAGATGGACGCCTATCTTGCGGCGGACGGCGACCCTGATTCCGAATATGCAAAGGGCGCAAAATGGCAGCTCGACTATATTTTAGGCGACAATAATTTAGGCTATAGTTTCCTGCTGGGCTTCGGCGATAAGTGGCCGTCGCATATTCACCACCGCGCGGCAAATCCGGGCGGCGAGGGCATAACTTCCGCGCAGAATCCCTCGGCTAAGTATACGAACTACGGTATGCTTGTAGGCGGAATTGACGGCAGCGGCTATGAAGACCATGCTGACAGATACCAGTATACCGAGGGTGCATTGGATTACAACGGAAGCTTTGCTATTGCATGTTCGTTTGCGGCTGCTATGTACGGCGGCGACGCATCGACTTTTGACGCTGTAAAGAAATCGGCGGACGAAATAAACGACAGCTTCAAATTTGCCGAGGGCGACCCTCAGCCTCTCGAGACTACGACCACAACTGCGACTACGGCAACAACAACTACAACTACGACCACAACTCCCGAAACGCAGCCGCCTACCGATGATACCATAGTTTGGGGCGATGCAAACTGCGACGGAAAAGTATCTATCGCCGATTCTACGGCAATTCTTCAGCATCTCGGCAATCAGGACAAATACGGACTTTCCGAGCAGGGTCTTAAAAATGCCGACGTTGACGGAAAATCGGGCATTACTACGGAGGACGCGCTGACGATACAAATGGTTGACGCCAAGCTTCTGACTGTTGACCAGCTTCCATTAAAGTAATAATTTATAACAATATGTGATGAATAGACCTCCTCGGGGACTGGGGAGTGCTGTATGACGCAGGATTTTTTGCGCTCGGCAAAGTCAGATTTCCGCAGGAATACTGTATGTATTGCAAGGAAAGATGACAAAGCCGCGCACAAAAAAGACAAGTCAGACAGTGCTTTTCAGTTTCCGAGGAGGTCTAATTAATAACGCTGCATGGTGAAAATCATGCAGCGTTATTTTATTTAACTTAATAGAGAAAAAAATTTTGTGATTTACAACAAATATAAAACTTTACGAGAGAAAATATAGAATAAATTCATCTAAAATACATAAAATTAAACGTATTGTTGAAGTGCATAGTTTTTTTACCGTTATTATGTATAAAATCAACAAAGCTTTTATGTTCAATACGGAGAAAATAATGGGAAAACAGCCTTTTTAACTAAAATGTAATCTCTGCGTAACCAAATTGTAACCAAAAATGCAGAGAAATTATGTATAATAAATGTACAACGTATTATAGGCACAAATCTTTTTAGAAAGAAGTGTGAGATCAATGATCAATTTCAAGAAAGTTAAATCGGTCGTTCTCAGCGGAATGATGGCTGTCGCTTCTGTGGCAGGCTCGTTTACCGTAGCTGCTCCCTCTCTCAATGCGGCTGCTGCTTCCGGCTCTGACGACTATGCAAAGCTTCTCCAGTATTCTCTCTATCTTTACGACGCAAATATGTGCGGCGACGAGGTAGAGCAGAAATCAGGCATGACATGGAGAAGCAACTGCCATACTACCGACGAGGTAAAGGGCGGTTTCCACGATGCAGGCGACCACGCTATGTTCGGTCTGCCGCAGGGTTATACGGCGTCCTCTCTCGGCTGGGGCTACTACGAGTACAAGGACGTTTACAACGCAACAGGTCAGGCAGAGCATTTTAAGGTGATATCAGATCATTTTAACGACTTTTTCAAGGCGTCCACAAAGCTCAGCGGCGACACTGTTACAAACTTCCTCTATCAGAAGGGCGACGGCGACGAGGATCACGGCTACTGGGGTCCTCCCGAAAAACAGGGAGGTTCAAGAAAAATGTTCTGGACTTCCGCCGGAGCAAGCGATATTGCCGCAGATTACGCCGCTTCTCTTGCGCTGAGTTACCTTAACTTCGGCGATGAGGAGGATCTGAAATACGCAAAGGCTCTTTATAAGTTCTCTACGCAGTACAATCAGGTCGCTACAGACGGTCCGAATACTTTCTACAAATCGAGCGGCTGTCAGGACGAACAGGCTAACGCCGCAGGTTGGCTTTACATTGCAACAGGCGATGAAAAGTACAAGAACGATTGTGCAAGCAAGCAGACCGAGTATCTCGGCTGGGTAGACGGCTGGGACAACAGAGGTCTTGGAGCTGCCTGCGTTTACGCTCTCATTACGAACAACTGGAACAAGGTAAATTCATATATCGGCGGACTTGCAAACGGCAGCAACTACCTCTTTATGGATAAGTGGGGCAGCGCGCGTCTTAATACGACTATGCAGTTCTGCGCTCTCGTTGCTTCAAAGCATTCGTCTGCGGACTTTACAGGCTGGGCTAAGGGTCAGATGGATTACATCACGGGAAACAACCCCACAGGCACTAACTTTGTCGTTGGATTTTCAGGCAATTCAGCTAAGAATCCTCACCACAGAGCTGCTTCCGGCTACAATTCATATCAAGAATTTGACGGTTCTGCTCACCCCATGTCCATAAGCCCCAACGGTCACAGCCTTATCGGCGCGCTTGTCGGCGGTCCGACAGACGCGGGCGGTACTTATTCCGACGATATGAACGACTATGTGTGCAACGAGGTAGCTTGCGACTATAACGCAGGCTTCGTAAGCGCATGTGCAGGTCTTTACGAGGTTTACAAGACGGGTAAGACGGTTTCCTCTATCGAGGGCGTTGACAAGATCTACAACGGCTCGGTAGACACTCCAAATCCTCCTGTTACCACTCCTCCTACGACAACTCCATCTCCCACGCCTTCTTCAAAGGGTTCTTATACTGTTGACTTCGATCAGGAGGTAGATTACCCCAACATTCCCGAGGACGAGAGAATGCTCGGCTTCAAGTGGAACGATTTCAACATCAACTACGGCGAGACTATCAAGGAAGTTCAGGTAAACATCTCCGCCAACGGAAATATCGGCAAGTGGGAGGGCGCGTTCGGTTCGTCCACAAAGTCCGCTCCCGATTACTGGACTCAGACAGATAACATGTCCGAAACTTTCAGCGGCAACAAGGGTACTATCACATGGAAGTTAGACGATGCAACGGCTAAGATCATTAACACCACAGGCGACCTGAAATTCGGCGTTTGGTGGGTAGACTGCCAGAAGTTCAACATTGACTCCATTACGGTCATCACAGACGCATACAGCGGAACTACTCCAACTCCCGTTCAGACGACAGCTCCTCAGCCGATAAAGCCCACTGTAACTACTACTACAAAGGCAAACACTCCCTCACCGAGCGGAAATGGCGAATACGAGAACAAGGTAAACCAGTCTGTAGATTACAATAAGCTCCCCGAGAACGATAAGATGATCGGTTGGGAATGGGCTGATTTCGGAATCGGCGCAAACGAAACTATCAAAAAGGTCGAGATCAATATCTCCGCAAACGGAAATATCGGCAAGTGGCAGGGCGCATTCGGCTCGTCCACAAAGGTTGCGCCCGATTACTGGACTCAGACAGACGAGATGGAGCAGACATTCAGCGGAAACAAGGGTACTATTACATGGAATATCGACTCCGCTACTGCAAAGATCATTCAGACTCAGTACGGCGGCGAGCTTAAATTCGGTATCTGGTGGATCGACTGCAAGCAGTTTACAATTGATTCTATCAAGGTTTATACGGACGGTTCAAGCACCGTTACACCTACAAATCCTCCCACTACAAAACCCCCTGTAACTAATCCCCCTGCTACAAATCCTCCCATAGGAAACGTATCGCTTTACGGCGACGCAAACTGCGACGGCAAGGTATCTATCGCGGATTCGACAGCTATCCTCCAGCACCTCGGAAATCAGGATAAGTACGGTCTTTCCTCTCAGGGTCTTGCTAATGCGGACGTCTGCAACAACGGCGACGGCGTTAAGTCGAGCGACGCTCTTGCAATTCAGATGGTCGATGCGTCGATACTGAAGGCAAGCGACCTTCCTGTTAAGGATCTTCCAAACTAAAAGCTGATAACTAATGGACGATTTAATAATATGATTTTATAAAATTTATCCCGTCAGAACCGTATTTACCGCAGATCTGACGGGATATTTTTTGCCATTAACTTAAGATGAATTTGTATCTGCTAAGGGAACGCCCTCTCTTGCAGGGCGTTTCCTCTTTCAAAACAGTCCGCAGGACTGTTTTGAAATTCACCCTTTGCGGAGCGCTTAAACGCTATGCAGGGCTTCGCCCCGCACCCCACCAGAGGCGTTGCCTCTGGACTCCGCCAAAGGGACACCGTCCCTTTGGAATCCCGGTTTTAGTTCGCTTAAGTTAATAACATTGGAACAGCGTCCCACACTTAATTAACCAAAAATTGCGTTTTTCGTTTTTGGTTTAGCCAAAAATTGCTCATTTAATATTCATATTTGACAACTTTGTCCTTTTGTGTTAAAATAAAATAGGTGATTTTTTATTGCCGAGAGATGTACTTAAGCATGAAAAAGGATTCATGCGTTATCTATGGAGGGATGATCACAATGAAGAATTCAAAATTCACACGATGTGCTGCGGCTGTTCTTGCTGCTGCAATGACTGTTTCCGCATCGCCGGCTGTTTATGCGGCTGACGGAGACTCGTCCGCCGCAACAGGAAAGGTCGTATACAGCTTCGACTTCGAGGACGGCGATGTTTCCGCTTTCTGCAACAGAGGTGAAAACGATACTACAGAGCTTTCGGCTTCTGATGAAGCGTCTGTAAGCGGAAAAAAATCGCTTCTGGCAAGCGGACGCTCTAAGGACTGGAACGGCCCTGCTTTCCGTCTTGACGACAAGCTCGAGCCGTACACCGAGTACTACATCAGCGCAAAGATAAAGGGCAGATATTATACGGGAGCTACTTTCAGCTTCCAGTATACAAATTCCGACGGCGAAACAAAGTATTCAAATCTTGTTCAGAATCTCAACGGCAGCGATTGGATGTCCGTTGAAAATGTAAAGGTAAGCTTTACCGATGAAATGACAGATGTTTACGTATACTTTGAGGGCGGTCAGGACGACATTTTCATAGATGATTTTACTGTGACCGAAGTTCCCGCTGTTGAGATAGAACAGGATATACCCGGTCTTAAGGACGTTTTTGCCAATGATTTCAAGATAGGAACGGCGATGACTCCCGGCGATTTAAGTTCAAAGCCTACTACCTCGCTGGTCGAAAAGCATTTCAGCGGAAGTATTACGGTAGGTAATGAAATGAAGCCCGATTCCGTTCTTAATCAGGCTGCTTGTCAGGCTTATTTTGAGGAAACGGGGGACGATACCGTTCCGCAGATCTCTTTCTCAGCCGCAAAGCCGGTTCTTAACTATTGCCGTGACAACAATATCCCCGTAAGAGTTCATACTCTTGTATGGCACAGTCAGACGCCCGACTGGTTCTTCAAGGAGGGCTATACCAACGACGGCGAATGGGTCTCCAAGGAGAAAATGCTCAAGCGTATGGAGAACTACATCAAGGCTTACTTTGAAACGCTTACAGAGCTTTATCCTACTGTTGATTTTTACGCCTGCGACGTTGTGAACGAGGCATGGCTGGAGGACGGAAATCCCCGTCAGCCCGGCGAACAGGGCAGCGGCGGTTCTTCAAAGTCTGCATGGGTACAGGTTTTCGGCGATAATTCGTTCATTGAGCCTGCCTTTACGTTTGCAAGAAAGTATGCTCCCAAGGGCTGCAAGCTTTACTACAACGACTACAACGAGTACATGGACGGCAAGATGAACGCTATTATCGAAATGGCAAAGGACTTCAAGGAAAAGGGCATTATCGACGGTATCGGAATGCAGTCTCACCTTGACGCACGTCAGAGCCTTGACGCAGCTTTCCCCTCTGTCAACATGTATAACAAGGCGCTTGATAAATACTGCGAGCTTGGACTTGATATTCAGGTAACCGAGCTTGACGCTACAACTCCCGAAAATCCTACCGAAGCTGATTTCAAGGTGCAGGCAGATTATTATAAGGGCATATGGGACGCTATCTACGCTCATAAGGACAATATTTCTGCTGTTGTACTCTGGGGTATCACCGATGACGGCAGCTGGAGAGCGAAGCAGTATCCGCTTCTCTTTGATGCGCAATACAAGGCTAAACCTGCGTTTTACTCAATTATCGAGGGACATGACGTTCCCGATATAAAGCCCACTGAGCCTGTTCCGACAGACGTTGAGCCTACGGACCCCATAGTCTCTGAGGTAACTCTCCTTGGCGACGCGAACTGTGACGGCATTGTAACTATCGCCGATTCAACTGCGATCCTTCAGGCTCTCGGAAATCCCGACAAGTACGGACTTTCGGCTCAGGGAGCAGCCAACGCCGACTGCTGCGACCCCGGAAGCGGCGTTCTGCCAAGCGATGCGCTTGCGATTCAGAAAATAGACGCAAAAGAAATAACCGAATTACCTGAGATCACTGAAAAATAAAACTCAATAAATAAAAAAATCGTTGCAGTACCAATAATACTGCAACGATTTTTTGAGATATAGAACTTAAAGTCCGAACATAACGTTATTAACGATAGCTTCAAGCATTTCCTGTCTGCCGCTTGTGAGCGAGTCGGTCACTTCGCCCTTTTCAAGAGCGTATTTTTCAAGCTCGGCAAATCCGACCTTACCGTCGATGATGTCCTTGCCGATACCCGTATTCCACGAAGAATAGCGATCCTCAACGAATTTGTCGATTCTGCCGTCCTCGATGAGCTTAACTGCAATGCGAAGTCCGAGCGCGAACGTGTCCATACCTGCGATGTAGCTGTGGAAAATGTCCTCGGGAGTAAACGAACCTCTCCTTGCCTTTGAATCGAAGTTCAGACCGCCGTTTGTAAATCCGCCTGCTTTCAGAACCTCGTACATGCACATAGCCGCTTCGTAAACGTTGGTGGGGAACTGGTCAGTATCCCAACCGAGGAGCGTATCGCCCTGATTTGCGTCTATCGAGCCGAATGCTCCGTTTTCACGGGCAACTCTCAGTTCGTGCTGGAAAGTGTGCTGCGCCAACGTTGCGTGATTTGCCTCGATGTTCATTTTGAAATCTTTTTCAAGACCGTATTTTCTCAGGAATCCCAACACTGTTGCGGTATCAAAGTCGTACTGATGCTTTGTAGGCTCTTTTGGCTTAGGCTCTATGTAGAAATCGCCCGTGTAGCCGATAGAACGCGCATACTCGACAGCCATTTTCATAAGACGAGCCATGTTGTCAAGCTCCAGTCCCATGTTGGTGTTGAGAAGCGTTTCGTAGCCCTCACGTCCGCCCCAGAAAACGTAGCCCTGACCGCCTAATTTCACAGTAGAGTCGATAGCCTTTTTTATCTGAGCTGCCGTATACGCAAAAACGTCGGCAGATGGGGACGTTCCCGCGCCGTGCATATAACGGGGGTGGTCGAAGCATTTTGCAGTTCCCCAAAGGCATTTTATACCCGTCTGAGCCTGTTTTTCCTTGATGTAGTCGGTCACCTCGTCAAGCTTTGCGTTGGACTCGGCAAGCGTTCCGTACTCGGGGGAGAGATCGCGGTCGTGGAAGCAGAAATAGCCGATAGACAGCTTTTCCATGATCTCGAAAGCGGCGTCAACCTTTGCTTTTGCGCGAGCGGTAGGGTCAGTTTCGCCCCATGACTTGTCGGCAGTTCCGCAGCCGAACATGTCTGTTCCGTCGCCGCCCATTGTGTGCCACCATGAAAGTGCGAACTTGAGATGTTCTTTCATCGTCTTTCCTGCAATCACCTCATCGGGATCGTAATACTTGAACGAGAGAGGGTTGCTCGAATTTTTTCCCTCGTAGGGAATTTTGCCGATGTTGCTGAAATATTCTTTCATAATAACCTCCGAAAAAATTATTTTATACTTGACTCTATTGCAAAATGTACAAAAGATTTCGAGAAGAAATTTTGTCTGTCAAGGCGGACGACGAAAGCGTGCTGTCGCACGGTGAGGAGGACAACGCAGACAGACGGAATTTATTCCGAAAGATATTGTGTATTTTGCAATAGAGTCAAGTATATATTTTATTGCCGTCCGCCGCTTATGCCGCAGACGGTTGTTCAACCATATCTGATAACAACTAAATTATAGCATTCTTGTCAGGAAATGACTAATCAAATCTTGCTTTTTATGAAACGTAATTTGCGGAAATTTTAATAAACTGTTAAGTAAAGAACTATAAATGAGCATTGTACAGAAACTTGTACGGTAAAGCCTTTAGCTTTTAGCCTTTAGCCATTAGCTTATGGTGTCCGCTATTTTTAAATAATGTGAGCGAAGCGAACACCTTAGCTAACGGCTATCAGTTTTTGTGATTTGCGCCAAATGTACTCATTAATAGAGAAAAAATCAATTGTTATCCGAGTTTTTGAAAAGCTTTCTGAACTCCGAGGGCGTGCAGTTTTTGTGAGCTTTAAAGATCCTGTTGAACGTCGTTATACTGGAAAATCCCGAACGCATAGCGATGTCTGTAATGGAAATATCGGGGTCGCAGAGAAGCTGTTCAGCCATTTTTATGCGCTTGCAGCTTATGTATTGAATGCAGGACATGTTGTTATACTTTTTAAAAAGGCGTGAAAAATGGAATTTGCTGTACCCTGCGATCGCCGCCAGCGTGTCAAGGGAAAGCTCCTCGGTAAAGTTGTGATTTATGTAGTTCATAACGTATTTCAGTTTCATGCTGTCGTCGGAGCTGAGTTCGCCGTCCTCGGGAGCGTCGCCGGTCTGTCGGAGCTGAGCCTCACGCACGGCGGTAAGAATGCTGAGCAGATTCATATAAATGCGTGCGTCGGCAACGGGCGACTTTGAATAGTAATCGGAATAAATGTCGAGGATGCCTTTTCGTGCTATCAGGTAAAGCTCCCTGTCGGGTTCGGGAGTGATGTAAACTGCGGAGCTGAACACAGGCAGCAGGGAGTCGAGGATAACGTTTCCGCCGAGCTGAGTGTTGTCGCATTGAAAAATAATGCGCCGTCCCTCTCTTGCCGGCATCGAGTGAAGCTCGCCCGGCGGAATTATGAGGATCTCCTTTTCTTTCAGCACGTACTCCGTTTCGCCGGAAATAACGGAAAAATCATTTGTAAGGGGGATAATTATTTCGACCGCATTGTGCCAATGAGTGGGATATGCTTCTGTTTCGTCGTTGTCATAAAGCATAACGACACGTTTGTTCTCGTATTCGACGGTCTCGTACACGCCTGTTAAATTTTTTATCATTTTATTCACCTTCTTGAAAGATATATTTTGCAAGGGGAAAGCTGTTTCTTACATCTAAATTATACACCAAAGTGATATATTTTGTAAATAGTGTTTGAACAATTTGTGAAAATTCAGCAATTCATGACCGAAGCACCGCAATTTTTGGTTAGTGAAGTTGTTCAAAAAGATATATAATTGATTCATAACATAGATAACAGTACAAAATAGACTTTCTCGGAAGCTGTTTTTCAGATATCGAGGAGGTCTAATGAAGAAGGTATACGAATGGCAGTAAAGTTTTCTGAAATAAATTACGGCGGATTTGGCAACTGCGTCTGCCTTGAAAACGGCACGGTAAAGCTCATAGCTACCGCCGACGTCGGACCGAGGATAGTTTATTTCGGGTTTATCGACGGCGAAAATATTCTTTTTGAGGATATTGACCGAAATTTCTACGAGATAAACCGAGGCTACGGAGTGTGGTACGCTTACGGCGGACACAGGATATGGACAGCTCCCGAGACTATGCCTGAAACTTATCTTCCCGATAACTCGGGAGTTACGGTCGGTTTTAGCGATAATGTGCTGACCTTGACTTCCCCCATGACAATTTTTGGGAAGAAAATAAGCATGGAAATAACCATGGACGAGGGCAGCGGCGCTGTAATAGTCAACAAAATTGAAAACTGCTCGGGAAAGCCTGCGGTGTTTGCGCCGTGGTCTATTACGGGACTTGCGGCAGGGGGTACGGAGTATGTTCCGCTTTGCAGCGAAGATAACGGATTTCTCCCGAACAGAGCGATGGCGTTATGGAGCTATTCGGACGTTCATGACAAGCGATTTGAGCTTACGGACAAATATGCCGCTCTGCACCATGACCCAAAGACCGAAAAGCCGTTCAAAGTCGGCTTTAACGTAACAGACGGATATGTGGAGTACAAAAGAAACAAACAGACTTTGAGGGTGACATTCGACGGTTATAAAAAAGCTGAATATCCCGATTTCTGCTGCAATTTCGAGACATATGCCAACGGCTTGTTTCTTGAATGCGAAATATTGGGGGAAATGAGAGCCTACGAATCGGGCGAGACTGCGGAGATCCGTGAAAAATGGGAGCTGCTTCACAATACCGAACAGGCTCTGAGCGAATGATATTGTTCAGCGACAGGAGGACATAGTGGAAAAGTACAAAAACGAAGAATTGACCCCGCAGGAAAGGGCGGAGGCGATCGTCGAGAGGCTTACTGTTGAGGAGGCGGCGTCCCAGTTGAAATACGACGCGCCGTCCGTTGAAGCTCTCGGTATTCCCTCGTATAACTGGTGGAGCGAAGGGCTTCACGGTGTAGCCCGAGCAGGGGTGGCGACCATGTTTCCCCAATCTATCGGATTGGCGGCGATGTTTGACGAGGAGCTTCTGAAAAAGGCGGCGGACATTATTTCCGACGAAGCAAGGGCGAAATACAACGAATATTCCGCTCACGGCGACAGGGATATTTTCAAGGGACTAACGCTTTGGTCGCCGAATATCAACATTTTCAGAGACCCTCGCTGGGGCAGGGGGCAGGAGACTTTCGGCGAAGACCCCTACCTTACGGCGCGTCTCGGAGTCGCCTTTACAAAGGGACTTCAAGGAGACGGCAAGGTTCTGAAAACAGCCGCATGCGCAAAGCATTTTGCGGTACACAGCGGTCCTGAAGCGGTGCGCCATGAGTTTGACGCGGAAGTTTCGGAAAAGGACATGGCGGAGACTTATCTTCCCGCTTTTGAGGCTCTTGTGAAAGAGGCGAAAGTCGAAAGCGTAATGGGCGCGTATAACAGAGTTCTCGGCGAACCTGCCTGCGCCAGCGGAATGCTTATGAAAAAGCTTGAAGAATGGGGATTTGACGGTCATTTTGTTTCCGACTGCTGGGCGTTGAAAGACTTTCATCTGAATCATAAGGTAACGAAGTCCGCTCCCGAGTCGGCGGCAATGGCTCTTAAAGCAGGCTGCGACCTGAACTGCGGAAGTACGTACATTCATCTTCTGATAGCTCTTGAACAGGGACTTATTACCGAGGAGGATATACGAAAAGCCTGCGTAAAGCTCATGAGAACGAGAGTTCGGCTTGGTATGTTCGACAAGAAAACGGAATTTGACAAGCTCGACAGCAGCATAGTCGCTTGTGACGAGCATAAAAACGTTTCCCTTGAATGCGCAAGACGTTCAATGGTACTGCTGAAAAACAACGGCATTCTTCCCCTCGATAAGTCGAAGCTGAAAACGATCGGCGTTATCGGACCGAATGCGGACAGCAGGGCGGCTCTCGAGGGCAACTACAACGGCACGGCAGACAGGTATATCACGTTTCTCGAGGGCATTCAGGACGAATTTGAGGGCAGGGTGATGTATTCTCAGGGCAGCCATTTGTACAAGGACAGAGTTATGGGACTTGCGATGGCGGACGACCGTATCGCCGAGGCTGAAATAGTTGCCGAGCATTCGGACGTTGTTATCCTCTGCGTCGGACTTGACGCAGGTATCGAGGGCGAGGAGGGCGACACGAGCAACGAGTTTTCCTCGGGAGACAAAAACGACCTGAGACTTCCCGAATCTCAGCGTAAGCTTGTAAAGGCGGTCATGAGCAAAGGAAAGCCCGTAATTATCGTAACGGCTGCCGGCAGCGCAATAAATACCGAAGCCGACTGCGACGCTCTTATACACGCATGGTATCCGGGACAAAGCGGCGGAAAAGCGTTGGCGGAAATACTTTTCGGCAAGGTATCGCCCTCGGGAAAGCTGCCCGTGACGTTTTACGAAAACGCCGACAAGCTGCCCGATTTCGAGGATTACAGCATGAAGAACCGCACCTACCGCTATGTTGAAAACGGCGAGAACGTTCTGTATCCCTTTGGCTACGGTCTTACTTATTCAAAGGTAAAGTGTTCGGGTCTGAAATTTAACGAGGGAACGGCGGAGGTCACTGTTACAAACGAGGGTAACTTTGACGTTGAGGACGTTGTGCAGCTCTATATCAAGGGGTACAGCGAAAATGCCGTACCTAATCACAGCCTTTGCGGTTTCAAGAGAGTTTCTCTGAAACGTGGCGAAAGCAAAACTGTTTCGCTGAAAATTGCCGATACTGCGTTTGAATCGGTAAACGAGAAAGGCGAAAGGGTACGCGAGGGAAAACGATTCACGCTTTACTGCGGAACTTCCCAGCCTGACGCATTAAGCGAAAAATTAACGGAAAGCAAATGTGTTTCCGTAGAAATAGTATTGTAAACAATTTAATTATACACAATTTAAATTTATGGAGGTTTTATTATGAAAAAGGTTTTATCCACTATCGCTGCAATGGCGATGCTCGTGTCAATGGCAGCATGCGGAAACGACAGCGGTTCAAGCTCAGGCGGCAGCAGCGGCGGCGATTCAGGCAAAAAGGGCGGCAAGGAAACTATAAACGTATGGGCGTTTACAGACGAAGTTCCCGGAATGATAAAGAAGTACATCGAGCTTCACCCCGAATTTGGCGAGAAGTACACTATCAAGGAAACTATTATCCCGACAACGGACGGCAACTATCAGCCTGCTCTCGATCAGGCTTTGTCGGCAGGCGGAAACGACGCTCCCGATATTTATTGCGCAGAAGCGGCTTTCGTCCTGAAATATACGCAGGGCGCGGCTTCACAGTACGCCGCCGCATACAAGGATCTTGGAATCGACGTTGACAACAAGATAAAGGCTGCTGACATTGCTCAGTATTCCGTAGACATCGGTACAAATCCCTCGGGCGACGTTGTTGGACTTGGCTATCAGGCGACAGGCGGCGCGTTTATCTATCGCCGTTCTATTGCAAAGGACGTTTTCGGAACGGACGATCCGGCTACTATCCAGAGCGAGATAGGTCCCGGCTGGGATAAATTCTACGATGCAGCCGAGGAGCTGAAAGGCAGCGGCTACGGTATAGTTTCGGGTGACGGTGATATTTGGCACGCTGTTGAAAACAGCTCCGATCAGGGCTGGATAGTTGACAACAAGCTTCACATCGACCCCAAGAGAGAGGAATTCCTCGACCTGTCCATGTCCCTTATGGATAACGGTTACCACAATGATACCGAGGACTGGGGCGATGCATGGTTTGCCGATATGAAAGGCGAGGGCGCAAAGGGCATATTCGGATTCTTCGGTCCTGCATGGCTCATCAACTATACAATGGCTGACAACTGCGGCGGAAAGGCAGTCGGAGAGGGAACATACGGCGATTGGGCAGTATGCGAACCGCCTGTAGGCTTCTTCTGGGGCGGTACATGGCTTCTTGCAAATAAGGATACCGACCAGAAAGAGGGCGTAGGAGAGCTTATCGACTGGATAACTCTTGACTGCTCGGAGAACGGATTACAGTATATGTGGGCGAACGGCACATACAATCCCGAAAAGCCGACTAAGGACTGCGTAGCTTCGGGAACTGTAATGAAAATGTCCGACGGTACTGTAGATTTCCTCGGCGGACAGAATATGTTCGACGTATTCGTACCTGCTAACGAGTACGCAAACGGAAAGAACCTTACGCAGTACGACGAATCCATAAACATTCTCTGGAGAGATCAGGTTCGTATGTACACTTCGGGACAGAAGTCACGCGAGGACGCTCTCAAGGACTTCAAGCGTCAGGTATCCGATAACCTTGCTATCGAAGCAGAATAATTCTTGCAGGCATTAATTAAGGGCATTTTTTCTTCCGCTTCTTGTCAAAAGGTTCAGTCCGTTTGGCAGGGAGCGGAGGAGATGTCGCTAAGCGGCAGAGGGTACGGGACGGTCGGTCGGAGTACCTGAGCTTAGTTAGTAAAGGGGTGTGCGATAAATTGAAAAAACCATTAAAGGGCATCAGCTATGCGAAATGGGGATATATTTTCAGTATACCGTTTATGCTTATATTCCTTATTTTTTCGCTGTACCCGACTATATACACCGCAGTATTGGGCTTTACGGACTGTGTGGGACTGAACAACAGCGAGTGGCATTTTCTTGACGATCCGCTTGCAAATTTTGATTCTGTAATTCATAACAAGTCCTTTACAACGTCCCTGCGGAATACTGTGGTTATCTGGATGATGAACTTCATTCCGCAGATAACGATAGCGCTTTTGCTTACGGCGTGGTTTACCTCTCACCATAATGAAATAAAGGGAAAAGGCTTTTTTAAGGTAGTTTTCTACATGCCGAATATCATAACGGCTGCGTCCGTAGCGATACTTTTCAACGCTCTTTTCAGCTATCCCGTAGGTCCTGTAAACGATCTTCTTGTATCGTGGGGAATACGTGACGAGTCGTATAACTTCTTTGTAGACGGCTTTGCTTCAAAGTGTATCGTAGCGTTTATCCAGTTCCTTACATGGTACGGAAACACTATGATAGTGCTTATTTCGGGCGTACTCGGCATCAGTCCCGACATTTACGAGGCGGCGGAGATCGACGGCGCAAACGGCATTCAGACGTTCTTTAAAATAACTATCCCGAATCTTAAAACGGTTCTTCTGTACACGCTTATAACAAGCCTTGTAGGCGGACTTAATATGTACGATATTCCCAAGCTTTTCCTGAACGGAGGACCCGATAACGCAACGCTGACGACCAGCGTATTCATCTACAATCAGGCGTTCAGCGGAAGTTATCTGTTTAACAGAGCTGCGGCGGCGAGCATGATAATGTTTGTTATCATAGCTTTGTGTTCGGCTGTATTGTTCTATGTAATGCGTGATAAGGACGAAGCCAAGTTGCAAAAAGAAGCTCGTCAGGCAAAGCGTGACGCAAAAAGAAAAGGGGGTATGTGGTAATGGCAGCGGTAGCAAATAAAAAAGCCTCCTCTGTGGTATTCAAAGTTACGGCGTATACTTTCTGCATACTTCTGACGGTAATAAGCCTGCTTCCCTTTGTTATCATGATAATCAACGCCACAAGAAGTACGACTCAGATACAGCAGCACGCTATATCCTTTGTTCCGTCAACATTCTTAAAGAGCAATTTTGAGGTTCTGACGGGCAAATCTTTTGACCCGTTCAAGGGATTTCTCAATTCTCTTATTATTTCGACATTTTCCACAATTTGCACGGTGTATTTTTCCACCATGACAGCATATGCGCTGACAGCCTATAGCTGGAAGCTGAAAAAGCCGTTTTTTACCCTTATTATGTGCATTCTTATGATACCTGCGCAGGTAACGAGTATCGGTTTTTATCAGTTTATGTACAAGATCGGCATGACAAATAACTTTCTTGCGCTTATTCTTCCGGCGATCGCATCTCCGACAACGGTATTTTTCATGAGGCAGTATATGATCCCCTCCCTGCCCATGGAAATACTCCAGTCGGCGAGAATAGACGGCGCAGGGGAGTTCAGGATATTCAATCAGATAGTTCTGCCCATGATGAAGCCTGCAATGGCTACACAGGCGATATTTGCTTTCGTAACGAGTTGGAACAGCCTGTTCCTGCCGCAGATACTTCTTATTGACAACGAAAAGCATACCCTGCCTATAATGGTAAGTCAGCTTAACGGCGATATTTACCGCACGGAGTTCGGAGCGATATATCTGGGACTTCTTTTGACAGTCCTCCCCGTGCTTGTGATATACTTCTTGTTGTCGAAGCATATCATAGCAGGCGTAGCCCTTGGCGGCGTAAAAGGATAACACACACACATAATATAAAAAAGATGACCGCTGAGTACGTCGGCGGTCGTCTTTTTTTGATGAAATTATTCGGAGACAGAGTTCTTATTCTCAGCATTGGAGATCCTGTTTTTTACCGTCTGCATTCTTTTATCCAGTTCCGCGCTCATTTCCGAGCAGAGAAGCAGTTCTCCTGCAAGAAGCTCGGCGTCGGCTTCGGAAATATTTTTCTTATAGCGGAGCTTATGTTCAAGACTTGCCCAGAAGTCCATTGCAATCGTGCGGAACTGTACCTCCGCTTTCATGTACCTCGTTTGGTTTTTGAGGAATATGGGAACTTCCACGATGAGGTGCAGACTTCGGTAGCCGTTGGGTTTGGGATTTTTTATGTAATCCTTACGCCTTATAAGCTTAACGTCGTCCTGCCTGAGAAAAATTTCGGCAAGGCGGTAAATATCCTCCTGAAACGAGCAGATCACACGTATTCCGGCAACGTCGCAGATATTCTCCTCCAAAGAAGAAAGCGTCATAGGAAGCTGTTTGTCGCGCATTTTTTTGATAACGCTGTCCCACGATTTAAGACGGGTCTTTATAGTCTCTATGGGATTGCGGTCGTCCTCCAGCGAAAGCTCCTCGTTAAGTACGCAGAATTTCGTTTCTATCTCCATAATAACGCAGCGGTAGTACGTCATCAGCGTTTCGATCGGCAGAGTTTTCTCCTTTGCGAGGTCGAGAAATTCGTCTGACAACAGGCTGCTTTTTATTCGCTCACGCTGGATAGGCGTAAGCTGAAAATTTGATTGTATCGGCATTTTTAACTCCCCTTTAACTGCCCTGATTTTATCAATATAATTTTAATAACTCTATATATAATTATACCAAGTTTTACGGAAATGTCAATATACTTCATGTAACTTTCACAAATAATTAAAGGTGTATTTTGGAGTTTTCGCCGATCTCGTGATTTTTTTCTTGACATAAAATATTTTTCGTGGTATACTAATAACAGTACAACTGTATTAAGGAGAAGAAATTGAAAAATTTATTATTTATAGGCGATGTTGTGGGGCAGACAGGGTGCGGCTTTCTCCGCTCGAAGCTCAGGGACATTAAACAGAAGTTCGCCGTTGACATTACGGTGGTAAACGGCGAAAACTCGGCTCAGGGAAACGGCATTACCCCTGCTTCGGCGGATTCGCTCATCAATTCGGGAGCGGATATTATTACAACGGGCAACCATGTTTTCAGGCGTAAGGAGATATATCCCGTTCTCGATTCCTCCGACTGCATTATCCGACCTGCAAATTATCCCGACGGAGCAGCCCACGGAAAGGGCGTTTGCATTTTCGATATGGGAAGCTTCTCCGTGGCTGTGATAAACCTTATGGGTACGGTCTATATGGACCCTCTGGATAACCCGTTTACAAAGGCAGACGAGCTGCTGAGCGGTATTCAGACGCCCAATATTTTTATGGACTTTCACGCCGAAGCAACTTCCGAAAAAAAGGCAATGGGACATTATCTAACAGGCAAGGTCACGGGAGTTTTCGGTACTCACACTCATGTACAGACTGCCGACGAAACGATACTCGGAGGTCATACGGCATACATTACCGACGCAGGCATGACGGGCGTTGAGCGTTCCTGTCTCGGCGTAGAGCTGAAACCTGCCATAGACAGACTGCGTTTTCGAGTGCCGACCAAATTCAAGGAGGCTGAGGGGGACTGTTTTCTCTGCGGCGTTGTCGTAAGCTTTGATGAAAAATGCGGAAAGGCTCACAGTATCAAGAGGATAATTGCGCGATAAAGCTCTGTTTCTGCTTTTTTGTATAATATTCACAAAAAAACGGCAAAAAATAATACACACAAATTTTAAAAAACTCTTGAAACGTTCGTAAATATATGCTATAATGTAACTGTGTAGACTATAACTCATACAAGATACCGATGATAAGCATCGGTATTGCTAACAATTTAAACTATAGGAGGCTTATACTATGGAAATCTTAAAAGTATCATCTCATTCGACACCGAATTCTGTTGCAGGAGCTATCGCAGGAGTTATCAGAGAACATAAGTCGGTCGAGGTTCAGGCTGTCGGAGCAGGCGCAGCGAATCAGGCGATAAAGGCTATCGCTATTGCACGAGGATACCTTGCGCCGATAGGTATTGACCTTATCTGCATTCCTGCCTTTGCCAATATCCAGATCGACGGCGAGGACAGAACAGCCATGAAGCTTATTTGCGAACAGAGATAATTACACAACCAATTAACATTGGTATTACGTAATAAGATGCGGTGAGTTTTGTCGTTATGAACCTCACCGCATTTATTCTTTTGTTGATAACTATAAATGAGCATTGTTCAGCTGTAAAGCTGTTAGCCTTTAGCCGTTAGCCTTTAGCTATTAGGCAGATGACTTTTGTAGGGGACGGCACCGCGGCGAGTCGCCGCAGGCATTGCCAACCGTATTCTTATGAACGGGATATGCGTCCCCGTAGCCGCAAATTTCAGGAAAAGGCAAATACAACACGGTGTGATGTCCCGAAATAATAAATGCTGTTTTTCAAGTTTTACCCTGTGTGACACGTGACAAAAGTGACAAAAAGGATATAAGCAAACAGCTAACGGCTAAAGGCTAAAAGCTAAAGGCTTTATTGTGCTGATAAGAAAGGAGTTTTCTGTGAATATTGAAGTTACAAGAATAAATGAGGGAGTTTGCGGCGATCCCGATAAATTTGTCGAGCTTACAAATGCGGCATACGTTTATCAGCTCAGAGAAATTGCGGAAAATATTGCCAAAAACAAGTCAGAAAGACCTGTTATTCTTCTTTCGGGGCCTTCCGGCTCAGGCAAGACCACGACTGCGTTTATGATAGCGAAAATGCTCGGGGAGCTTGGCTGCCGCACGCATACGCTGTCTATGGATAATTACTTCAAATCCCTGTCCGCTGAGGAAAAAGAGCTGTCAGTGCAGGGAAAGCTCGACCTTGAATCGCCGAACCGTATCGACAAGGAGCTTCTGAACGAGCAGATAGAGGCGATAAACGACTGCCGCGCGGTGGATATTCCGAAATACGATTTTGCCGCTTCAAAGCGTGACGGCGTTAAAATGACCCTTGAAAGAAAGCAGGGGGAGCTTGTTATTTTTGAGGGCATACACGCCCTTAATCCCGATGTTATTACAGTTCCCGACGGTATGCTGTGCAAGCTTTACGTGAGCGTGCGTTCACGTATAACAAAGGGGGACATCGTTCTTCACCCGTCGAAGGTGCGGCTGATGCGCCGAATGATACGCGACCGCAATTTCCGAAAAAGAAGTCTTGCCGAAACTATGAATATGTTTCACAGCGTTGAGGCTGGGGAGAATAAATACATCATGCCGTACAAACACCGTTCCGACTATGATATTGACACCTTTATGGCGTATGAAATGAACGTCTATCGGGACAGTCTGCTTGACGAGCTGAGAGGAATGACCGATATTCCCGAGCTTTCCGACGTTACGGCGGTAATGGCTGCCCTTGCGCCGCTCGATTCTGAGTTTGTGCCGAAGGATTCGCTTATACGGGAATTTATCGGCAAGGGCGAATTTAAGTATTAGACCTAAAAAGAGAACGTCCTGCAAAACGAGGGCGTTCTTTTTTGCTTTATAACTATAAATGAGCATTGTTCAGAAATAGAGCCATTAGCCGTTAGCTGTTAGATAAGTCGGACATTATAAGCTAATGGCTAAAGGCTAAAAGCTAAAGGCTCATTTATAATTTAAATTTTTTCTTGAAGCCCACTCTGTCAAGCAGAAGCGAGACCGATACGAAAAGCAGCGCGCTTGTACCCACCTGAACGCAGTATGAAGGGGTCTGAGCAAAAGCCGCCGTAATTGCCGCCGTTGAAAGTCCGCCTGCCATTACCGTACCCTCGTACAGGCTGTAGCCGACTACGCAGAGTATCAGGGACGGTATAATTCCGAGAATATTACGCAGAGTAAATATTTTATCGCTCTTGTTTGAAAAGAACATCGCTGTAACGGCTTTAATGATTACGGTCGCAGGTATCCATATGGGAAATCCCGTAAGACCGTCCGATAAAGCTCCGCCGATAGCTCCGGCAGCCATTGCATAAGGCGTGGGAAGAATACATGCCGCAATATATATAAGCCCGTCGCCTGCATGGGTGTAGCCTGCGCCTGTGGGAATGTGCAGGTATGCCGTGAATACGTAGATAAGCGCGGCGAAAAGCCCTGCCGCTATTACTCTGCGCAATTTAAGCGTTCTTGACTGTGATACTGATTCTGACATATTAAAACCTCCGTTCGGTTTGGGAAATACCTACGTTTATTGTAGGCTATGTTAATTATAGCATTTTTTGTGCGGTATTTCAAGTGTAAATCATAACAACATTCATGAATTTGACGAATTAATTTTGTAGACATACAACAAAAAGACGAGCCGTAAAACTCGTCTTTTTCTGCTATTCGGACAATTCCTCTTCTTCGCGTATATCGTAATTAACAGGTGTTTTTGTTGCGCTTCTGAAATCTACGATCTGGTATTTATAATTTTTATCCTTATCATGAAGCAGTACAAATAAATCATCTTCTGAGATCATTCTTGTTAATTCAACATCGTCCGGTTCGTCATAAATATCAAAAGGATATTCATAAAGCATTACTTTTTTGTCATTTAAACTTACATCAGCAATGCAAGGTGAATCCTCACTGCCGAGGTAATGTGCTTCGTAAACTAAACTTTCTTTATTAAGAAAATCATTTGAGATTATATTATAATTTCGAGAGTGAGGAACCTGATAGTAGATAAATTCATTATCGGATCTTTTCAGAATGATTAATATTTTTTCCGTTATTTCTTCATCATATGCAGGGTTAAAATGAAGTGCGGTAAGAAAATAATAGTCATCCTTTATTGTGAGATCGGTAATTTCATAGTAATCTCCCAAAAAACAATTTAAATCTGTATCTGCGCTTTCCTTTAGTTCTCCCTGTGTGTTTAAATACAAAAAGCATGTTTTATATACGTCTTTTTCAGTGTAATAATTCGTTTTATACATTTCTTTTACAATGTATTGCAGAGCAAGCACAATATTTTCTCCGTCATAAGCCAACGCCATAGGGGATAACGTTTCATTTTTGTTGAAATTCGTATGGCGGAATATCTCCTTGCTCTCATGAGATATGAGATCATAATATTTCATGATCCAATTCTGCGTATCGTCCTCATAATACAAATAGGCAAAAGCATCGTCGCCTATAGGGATGGCGAACTGAACGATATTGTATTCCTTGAATTCGTCAACTACGGATAATTCATCTGTTTCAATGTCATATACCCGCACATAGCCTGTCAGCGATTCCGCCGATTCATAGCTGCTTAATGTTACATAATATCTGTCGCTGATAACAAATGAATCTTTTCCGTATGATGCCGAAAAGGGAAATTCCTCTATTTTTTTGTACTCATTAACAGCAGGGTCAAATATTCCGATTTCTACTGTTGAGCTTTGGGGGTTCGGATAAAATTTCACAATAAACTTATTTTGAATAAAATCAAAAGATATAACGCTCTTTCCGTTCAGAAATGACATTTCCTGTTTATCGTATTTATCCAGTTCAAGTATTCGCACTGATTTTCTATCTATTCTTTCGTTATGGGATACATCGCCTATTATTTCCGTTTTGAACTCTTGAAAAGAACTTGGTATGTTTTTTATGGGGTCGTATCTGAATAGTTCGGCTTTGTAGTTACCCGATATGGGCGGTTCTGTAATTGTTTCCGTCACATGTGGGGCGTTTTCTGTTTTGTGAGGCTTCGGTTGTTCTTTATCGCAGCTCAATAGGCAGAAAACAGGGATCATACATATCAGAGGGAAAAATAATATTTTTTTCATTATTAGAACTCCCTTAAATTTTTATAAATTTATATAAATTAATTATATCATATATATCGCATACATACAATAGTATTAATTACCAAAAATATAAATATTTTTTAGCGATATACAACAAAAAGGACGAGCCGTGAAACTCGTCCTTTTATAATAATTATCTGTTCACAGCCTTTATATTCGTGCGACCGAGAATATAATCAGTTGAAACGCCGTAAAAATCCGCAAGGGTAATAAGATGTTCTACGGGAATTGACTGAAACCCTCTTTCATAGCGTGAATATACTGTTTGTTTGGTATTAAGAAGTTCGGCAATCTGTGTCTGATTCATGTCTTTATCCTCACGCAAATCCCTCAGCCTTTGAAAATACATAAAAATCATCTCCGATATTTGTAGAATATGCCGATTTTCAAAAAAAATTAACCGACATATTGACTTTAACATATTTTCGTGGTATAATGTGAATTATAGTACCGAAAAGTACTAAAACACAAATTTTTACAGCAATATTTATACAAGGAGGTTAATTTATGAATATCAAAAGAAGGAGTATCTCTATATTTCTTGTATCTTCTATGTTATTTCTGACCGGCTGTGGAAACAGTAACAATTCAGGTAACGGCAAAAAAGGTTACAAAAATGCAGAAGATGCTGCTATTGCTGCGGCAGAAACACTTTTTCCTCGTGATATTGAAACTATGCTTCAGGATATTGCCCCTCCCGGATTTCTTGAAGAATGGGCAAAAAAATCATCTCTTAATACCGATGATATTGTAAGTGCCGTTGACAAGGAACTCGCTTTAGAGTCTGAGGAGGAACAGATTTTAAAGTCTGAAAAGATCAATTTCTCTATACGTGAAGTAACATCATTTGATACTGACAAAAAAGCTAAAATCAATAAATATATGGCAAACTTGGGATTGGAATTTCCCGAAGATATGGTGGAAGTTGAAGTGCTTGCTGAAATGCCGCAAAAGCTTAAAGATGAACAGCAATGGTCTGATCAAACCCCTGAGTTTTATTGCTTTCAATATGATGGAAAGTGGTATGGACTTTGGGAAAATATGATGGATTTAGAAGATTTAATTAATCCAAAAAGTTCAGATGAATAAAAGGACAGAAAAAGCTGTTCCACCCGAAAGTGATCCTCACGTAAGTCCATTAGCCTTTGAAAATACATAAAAGTCATCTCTGATATTTTTAGAATATGCCGATTTTCAGAAAAACAACCGACATATTGACTTTGACATTTTTTCATGGTATAATGCAAATCACAGTGCTGAAAGGTACTAAAAAGAGAGGAGGTGTTTTATTATGAAGAAAAGCCAAATGTGCTTTCCGCTGTCAATAATTGCTGCAATAGTTCTCTTGGCGACAGGAGTATTGTTTCTCTCTCATGAATGGGGTTCTTACAACGACGCGTCGAAAGCACCGATGATTGGTTGCGTATCAGGTGCAAGCTTAGTGTTTGCTATCGCTTCATTGATTCGGGCTAAGATTGAAAAAAGCAATCCGTCTACTCTTCGCACAACAGGTATTTTAATCAGCCTGATTTGTACGCTTGGCGCAATTGCTGCATTAATATTCTGCTGTACTTTTTTTTAATGAAAAAATGGATATTATTCCCGAAAAAATTCAATACAGACTTAAAAAAATACAAAAAGGACGAGCCGTGAAACTCGTCCTTTATTTTTTATATATTTAGGAATCAACCCATAACAACTTCAACAGTGTGAACACCGCCGTCAGCAGCAGGGATAACGTTACCGTCAACAGCCTTGCCGTCAACAGTCATGCTTGAAACGCCCTTGCATACGTGGTTGGGGTTCTTGACAGTGATGTTGTACGTTGCGCCGCGGAACTTTCTTGTAGCCGTGAAGCCGTCCCACTCATGAGGGATAGACGGGTCAACTTTGAGACCGTCCCAATCGGCGGCAATACCGAGGATATACTGTGAAATAGCGACCATATTCCAAGCGGCAGTACCTGTCAGCCACGAGTTTTTGCCCTCACCGAAGCGGCTTGCGTCCTTACCTGCGATCATCTGACCGTATACGTAAGGCTCAGTCTTGTGCAGCTCGGAGATCTCCTCGTTGAATGCGGGAGCTATCTTGCTGTAGTACTCAAACGCCTTGTCGCCTCTGCCTGCGTAAGCCTCGGCGCAGATTATCCAAGCGTTGTTGTGAGTGAAGATACCTGCGTTCTCCTTATAGCCGCCGGGATATGTAGAAATTTCGCCGTACTGGATATAGTATTTGGAGAATGCCGGGTTGTTGAGAACAAGACCGTATTTTGTATTGAGGTACTTGTCGATAGAATCGAGGGTCTTGATGTCTGCGCCGACGTCCTTGCCGATCTCAGACATAACGGCAAAGCCCTGAGGTTCGATGAATATTTTGCCTTCCTCGCATTCCTTTGAACCCATTTTTGCGCCTGTTGAATCGTAAGCGCGGAGGAACCAGTCGCCGTCGAAAGCGGATTCCATAACGTTCTTCTTCATCTTGTCGATCTCAGCCTGCGCAGCGGCAGCTTCGTCGTCCTTGCCGAGGTGTTTGAGGATAGCGACATAATTCGGACCCGAGTAAGTGAAAAGCGTAGCGACCATTACGGATTCTGCAACCTTTGAGTAACCGCCCTCGGCTGCAAACTTGGGATTGGTGTACGTCTGGAAGCTCTCGCCGGGAGTATCCGAGTAGCAGGAAAGGTTGATACAGTCGTTCCAGTCGGCACGCATAGCAAGCGGCAGACCGTGAGGACCGAGGTTGTTGACTATCTTGTAGAAAGAAACTTTAAGGTGGTCGAGCATCGGCTTAGCCTTGCTCATATCGTTGTCGTAGGGAACCATTTCATCGAGGATAGACCAGTCGCCCGTTTCTCTGATGTAAGCGGAAACGGAAAGTATCATCCACAGCGGATCGTCCGAGAAGTCGCCGCCGATGTCGGAGTTGCCCTTCTTTGTGAGAGGCTGATACTGGTGATAGCAGCCGCCGTCCTCGAGCTGAGTTGAAGCGATGTCGATGATACGCTCTCTTGCACGGTCGGGTATCTGATGAACGAAGCCGAGAATATCCTGATTGGAGTCACGGAAGCCCATACCTCTGCCGATACCGCTTTCAAAGTAAGAAGCCGAACGTGAAAGGTTGAAAGTAACCATACACTGGTACTGATTCCAGATGTTTACCATACGGTCAACCTTATCGTCGGGAGTATCTACGCTGAGAATGCCGAGAAGCTCGTCCCATGCTGCTTTAAGCTCTGCAAGACCTGCCGCGACCTTTTCGGGCGTATTGTACATGTCGATCATTTCGAGCGCCTTGACCTTGTTGATAGTAACGCCGTCAGCCTCGAACTTCTGATCTACAGGCATTTCAACATAGCCGAGAATGAAGATAAGGGTCTTGGATTCGCCGGGAGCGAGAGTTATCTTTTTATAATGAGAAGCGATAGGCGACCAGCCGTCGGCGAAAGAGTTGTTAGCCTTGTCAGCCATAACAGCCTGCGGATCGTTGAAGCCGTTGTAAAGACCGATAAACGAGTCTCTGTCGGTATCGTAGCCGTCGATCTCATCGTTTACGGTGTAGAAAGCGAAGTGATCTCGTCTGTCTCTGTACTCTGTCTTGTGGTAGATAGTAGAGCCGACTACTTCAACACGTCCTGTAGAGAAGTTTCTCTGGAAGTTTGTGCAGTCGTCCTGAGCGTCCCAAAGACACCATTCAGCGAAAGAGAATAGGGAGAAAGTCTTAGCTTCCGTACCCTCGTTGGTGAGTACGAGCTGCTGGACTTCGCCGTTGTAATTCTGGGGAACGAAGAAAGTAACCTGAGCTTTCAGGTCGTTTTTCTTTCCTGTAATGATCGTATATCCCATACCGTGGCGGCATTCATAGGAGTCAAGCTCGGTCTTGACGGGAGACCAGCCGGGATTCCAGACAGTACCGTTGTCGTTAATATAGAAATATCGTCCGCCCATATCAATGGGGACGTTATTGTAGCGATAGCGTGTGATACGTCTTAGACGTGCGTCCTTATAGAAGCTGTAGCCTCCTGCCGTATTGGAAATAAGCGAAAAGAAAGCCTGCGTTCCGAGGTAGTTTATCCACGGATAGGGTGTTTTCGGGGAATTGATAACATATTCCTTATTGGCGTCGTCAAAAAAACCGAACTTCATAATGGTTATTCTCCTTTGTTTTTACTTATAAATGAGTACATTTGGCACAAATTGCAAAAAGATAGCCGTTAGCCGTTAGCCTTTAGCTAAGGTGTTCGCTTCGCTCACATTATTCAAAAATAGCGGACAACATAAGCTAAGGGCTAAAGGATAAAGGCTTTACTGTACAATGCTCATTTATAATTTTTACATTTGCAGTTAAAGCCTGCAATTTATAATATTATAACATATTTTTCAAAATATTACAAGAGCTTACACAAAATTAGCAATGTACGATTTTTGTAATGATTTTTGTGCATTTTAAACAAAAATCATCATGGCAATGTGTGATAAGTAAGCCGAGGAGGTCTGTTAAAATTTTCATATTTACGTATTTTGCGCTTCGAGTTCCTTGAAGTTAAGAGTAATTTCGACTCCTTTAACTTTGTTTGTTTCCGAATCATAATTTATCTCAATACGTTCTGTTCCGTTTTTACTCAGATAAAATGCGGTAATATCGTCTTTTTTATAAGGCTTTCCAAAGAGCTTTTCTGCATCTTCCAAAGAAGAATCCCTTCCGATTCCTTGAACAGTGAGAGTTTGGGCGGCTGTAATTCTTGAACACTTTATGTCGTCGTTGTATTCATCTGATTTTAAATTATCAAAGAAAAGCGTACAAATCCACGAGCTTGCACCGTTTTCATCTGTTTTTTCCACTAAACCGTGGCAATTATTTTCTCCGAAAAAATCGTCAGTGACATTTGACATTTCATAGCCTTCGCCGAGGTCGTTTACAGAAAACGGAAAATCAATTTTCTTTCCGTCGAGGGTTATGTCATTTTTTACTTCGTTCCAGTCGAAACTACCTGTTGAAGCTTCCGACAGAGAACTGTC
>Ga0129308_1000638_pt1 | contig 48368 bp, 58 predicted proteins | sample L827metagenome_FD_94440 | JGI IMG/M metagenome (GOLD analysis project Ga0129308, IMG submission 94440) | Ring-tailed lemur group fecal microbial communities from Wisconsin, USA - L827 metagenome | ecosystem: Host-associated > Mammals > Digestive system > Large intestine > Fecal | place: USA... | reverse complement strand
CATTGTTTTGGTGCGCCGTCAAGGGTGGCGTACACTGCCAATCACTAACATATCTGCAATTTTCAAGGTTCATCTGAGCCTATTTTTTTAACTCAGTTTTTTCATAGATTACTTGACACTACCAATACCGCTTCTGTGTCTCGATTGATTACTCTGTTTCCATCTGACTGATTCTGCGGATATGTCTCTCATCATTGGAAAATGGCGTATTCAGGAAAGTATCCACAATCTTCAGAGCAAGCCCGGCTCCTACTACTCTTCCCCCCATAGCCAGTACATTGGCATCATTGTGAAGTCTTGTTGCCTCTGCACTGAAACAGTCAGAGCAAAGAGCCGCACGGATTCCCTTGAATTTATTTGCGGTAATGGAAATTCCAATACCTGTTCCACAGATAAGAATTCCTTTTTCACATTCTCCGCTCTGGATCGCACGGGCAACCTTTTTTGCATAAACCGGATAATCTACTGCCTCCAGTCCGTCACATCCATAATCAATATACTCTGCTTTCTGTTCATCCAGGTGTTTTTTGATCTCCTGTTTCAGCTCAAATCCACCGTGGTCACATCCTAATGCTATCATTTCTAATCCTCCTGTACTTTTATTATCTTATGTCCTGCCGCCTTAAGCAGCCGGTTCATAATAGCCTGTCCCATTTTGGGGGTATAAAAAGCCTCTGAAAAAATAGCGCTTACCCCATCTCCGTCAAAATCCCGAAGCACTTCGTAAAGATGATGAGCAATGGTTTCCTCTTCTGCACGGCTCCCAATGCTGCGGACAATCCCGTTTTTATAAGTATCGGCCGTTTCATCTGTAGCTATGATCCCGACCTTTTTCCCCTGGCCTGCTGCCTCTGCTGCTCTTGCATTGATATAATCCGCAACTTTTTCCGTTGTTCCCTCTACAATGGCAAGATCCGCCTTCGGTGCATAATGACGGTACTTCATTCCCGGAGCCTTTGGACGCACACGGCTGTCTGTAATCAGAAGTCCTTTATCCATCCTTACCTCTCCAAGCGTCTCCTGCAGCATTTCCAGGGAAATATATCCCGGTCTTAAGACCACAGGAATCTTCTCTGTAAAATCAACAATCGTCGATTCCAGTCCAATTCCCACCTGACCGCCATCCAAAATCATATCAATGGCATCTCCCAGATCTTCCTCCACATGCTCCGCCATAGTAGGGCTTGGCCGTCCGGAGGTATTGGCACTTGGCGCCGCCACAAAACCACCGGCTGCCCTGATCAGTTCCTGCGCGATCACATCACTGGGAAAACGAACAGCCACGCTGTCCAGTCCTCCGGTCGTTTCTTTTGGTACAATATCTGCTTTTGGAAGGATCATGGTCAAAGGACCCGGCCAGTATTTTTCAGCCAGAATCCTGGCTCCTTCCGGGATTTCTGTAGTGATTTCTTTTAACTTTTCAATCTCGGCAATATGAACGATCAAAGGGTTATCCGAAGGCCGTCCTTTAGCCGCATAGATCTTCATGGATGCCTTTGGATCCAGGGCATTCCCTCCGAGACCGTACACTGTTTCTGTAGGAAACGCTACCAGACCTCCATTTTTTAAAATCTGTCCTGCTTTTTTTATCGCTTCTTTATCCAGATGTTCTGCATCCATGGATACAACTTCTGCTCTCATGATATCCAACTCCTTATGACATTGCACTTCCAGGCAATTCCTATTCTTCTTTTAAAAGTGTATTATAATTTATTTTGTCTGAAAGTTCAACCAGTTGTCCCATCCAACTCATTTTTTTGCAGTCTGTATTCTTATTTGTACTTCTTTCCTCCTGTTTCATATGAACTTGTGATTTTAACTAATCGTAACCTTATGACTATTTATATATTATCATGGTTGAAATACTTAAACAAGCAGAAAGACTGATTCCCAAACATCGAGACAAGAATTTTAAGCGTATCTCACACCTTGCTCCTTTCCCGGTAATATGCTAAGCTGAACATATATAATTTCCGGAGAAAGGAGTTTTTTTATGAGTATCATGAACACATTTACAGGACATCAGTTTGATCCCCTGCAAATGACCATCTCTGATGTTTCGCTGGAAGACATTGCTCATGCCCTGAGTTTTTTATGCCGTGGAGGCGGTCAGACTCTGTTCTTCTATTCTGTAGCCCAGCACTCACTGAACTGTGCCAGAGAAGCACAGGCTCGAGGATGGTCTTACCGGATGATCCTTGCCTGCCTTCTCCACGATGCAAGTGAGGCATACATTTCTGATATCATCCGTCCGGTAAAAGTACATCTGACTAATTATTTGGAAATCGAAGAAACAATCATGAATGTCATCTGGGAAAAATTTCATCTGGATGATCTGACCAACGAAGAAATGACCATGTGGAAACAAATTGACAATGATATTCTTTCCGAAGAGCTTTCTGTACTTTTTCCGGGAGAAAAAAATCATCCGCACCCTTCTCTGTTCTCTGTTCCGGATCTCAAAGAACATCCCTTCGGCGAAGTTGAACGGCGTTTCCTAAATGCAGCCTATACTCTTCTTCAAAAATATCCGGCTCAGGAATCCTGACCGTCAATTCCATAAACAAAGCCGCTGCATGAGTGTCTTTCTCACTCATCCAACGGCTTTTTCTTTACTGTTTACAGCAACACTTTTTCAATTTTTTATTTCACCTGTACAATATACGTTGCGGAAGTTCCATCTCTGAATACGATTTCTCCTAGATCAGAAAGGAGATCACTATTCAGGTTTTCTCCATATTTTTCCCTTTCACAGGCTCCTACAAATATATACGAAATATGATATTTTTCCAGAAGTTCTCTTACCTGCGTCTCATCCTGGGATGTATAGATCAGCTCTATATCCCCGCTTTTTGCATTGAGATCTGCCACATCATTTCTCCACAGCCATTCATGGACATACCATCCCAGGACTGTCGGAAGTCCTGTCATGGCTGATACACGTTCATACTGTGTATAACTGTCACCATTTGCCTCCAGTACTACCGGAGATCCTGTGATATTCTTTTTCAGCCATCGAATTGCAGCTGCATCCTCCGGAAAATCTGTCTCCAGAAAAGCGGTTGCATTCAGCCCTTGATATTTTGAGGGATCCTGTACTTCTCCAAACCAGGAATTTACACTGTTTCCAAAATATCCTAATGTCCATACAAGGAATACAAGAGCGATTCCGGCTGTCATCTTCAAAAATTTTCTATAAGAGATCACCAACATACGAAAGATCACATATGCCATAGTCATACCAAACATAATATATGCCTGATAAGTCAGTTTAAACATCGTATTTGCCCGGGCATTTCCATTTTCATAAATATCTCTTACATACACAAGTTCCGGAATCAGAACAAGCCCAATCGCACAAAGCCCCATGATCATGGCAAACAGATCCGGAAGTTTCAGCGATTTCAGGAATTTATAAATTGTTTTATGTTTTACACCGCCAAGCTTTTCTACCAGAAGAGAAATTATAAAAATAATTGTAAGAATTCCAGGAAGTCCCCACAATATCAGCAGCTGATGAGGAAGGGAATGATTCTGCGCCACTGCAACACCCTGGACCATAGTTTCAAAATTAAGAGTAAACGGCAATATCACAATGGTTCCTATCGCCAGTATTTCTGCTGCCTGCGCCGCAGTTACACCGATCACCCATTTTCCCTGTCCTTTCATCAGAACAATATTGGTAAACAGAACAACCCCTCCTGTCACCACGAAATAAATTACAAAATCCCAGTAATTAGTCCAGCGGAACATTCCCAGAAGTACTGCGGCAAAAAGGAGCTGCGGCATCAGGAGCTGTTTTTCCCAGAACTCTTTTGTACCAGGCTCTCCCACGTCATAGTTTCTTTTCCGTACCATTTTTACCCATGCATATAAAATTCCCAAGAGTAAAAGCACAAACATAATATTTACCACATGTGCATGAAGATCTCCCAGCACAAATGAATAGCATGGAAATTCATGAATGGTTTTGTCTTCCACATCAGGGTTAAATCCAATATAGCGGGTTGCATCCGGGAACCAATAAGAGTCCGGTTCCTGTCCGGTCAATTTCTGAAGCCATGGACGTACATGACCATAATATACGTAATGCATATTTCCTGCCACAGAAACAGAAAGTCCTGCCAGGATTCCAGAGGTCTGAGGAATCGCTTTTCTCCATCCAACTGCCCCTGCTGCTTTTTTTCCCATCCTGTCCTTTGTCATCTGATATACAAGAGAAAATGGAAGGATAAAGGCCAGACCAGCCACAAAGGTACGCATCAGATTATAGGTGAGTTCTACCTTTGTTCCCGTAAGCTTTGTCAAAAATACAGCAAAATACTGACCACCGTAATAATAATTGATTGTTCCCTCTGAGTACCACAGATCTGCAGCCGGCAGCGTCGTACTGCGCATCATAGCTTCCATAAATCCATAGTCCATAAATTTTTCTGTGCCGTAGGCTGCCGGATGAAAGCCCGCAAGATAAGTCCATAAAAGGAAAAAGGCAAAAAACAGGATTTCTTCCCAATATACCAGTTCCAGGTGATTCATTGGCAGACATTCGATTCCTTTTTTATGCTGCATTTTTCCAAGAAGCAGACAGAAGATCCCGCATGCAAGTGAAACACCTGCGCAGGATACTGCAGTAAACTTCAGCAGCTTTACTGCTACCAGAAACCATGTTCCAAAACCAGTCACGACAATTGCCACAATTTTCGAAAACATCCAGCCCTTATCATCAAATTCCCGGAACAAACGTCCTGTCAAAGGCATCGCAGCAATCCCCATAACTCCTGCCAGAAGCCACCATGTCAAAAATGTCCACACATCGCCCTTTAAAAGCCAGACAGACATTCCAATCAGCAGTACTGCCGGAATTAATTTCAGGATTATTTTTTTTATTTTATCGGATTTCATAAATCCTGATCCTCCTATCTTCAGATTGATATACCCGAGGGTACATTGCTTTTATTGTGTCTTCCACACCATACTCTCCTTCAAAAGTCATTCCTTCCTCAAAAAGAATATAGGTGATCTTCTCCTGCTGTACCATCCGCCTCACAGTTTCCTTATCCTGAGAAGTGTAGATTTCCCTTGCCTTTTCTGCACGCCCATAAGTATCATATCCGGCAGACCAGGCATAATAAGGCCATCCCAGGTACATCATAACTCCTGACATTGTCACTTCGCTGATGCTGTATTCGGGGGTAAGGATCAGATCTTTATGATCCAGATTCTCCGCCAGCCATTCTGTAAGTTCACTGTCCAGATTTACAGATACACGATGACCGGGCCCATTATTTCTGAAAATAATCCACATATCGTAAACTCCAGTGATCGTCAGACTGATACATAAAACAACTGCCAGAATCTTGACCGGGATTTTTTTCCTCATAAGAGAGGTGACGGCTTCTGCCCAGAATATTGCCAGAAATGCATAAGATATCATGATATATTTATGGTTCACTGTAACATCTGGTGTCAAAGAGACGCAGAAAGCAAATATCAGAGGAAACAGACAGCTGATCAGAACTGCCTTCTGGCTTCTTTTTTTCTGAACAAAAATAAGGAACACCGCGCCCAAAAAGAAAATCCCGCTCATCTGCAGAAGATACCACAGGATTCCTCCCAGGCTTTTATCTTCTACGATAAATCCCCATTGAAAGCTTGTCTCCACGGCAGAACCCCAAATAAAAATCTTTGACTGCAGCACAGAAAAAAGCACAGAAACCAGTGCGGTGATAAGATAATCCAGTTTTCCGTCAGAAAAAACAGCAAATCCCATCAATATAAGAAGACCGCCAATCACTGCCGCACCGTTCCAAAAAGCAGTCAGACCAATCAAAAGACCAGCTGCCAGCGCGCGTTCCACACTTCTGCATTTCCACGCTTCCCATGTCAAACACTTGTTTCTGATCCAGAGAAGACCTTTTTCTTCATGACCGCAGCCTGCCTCTACCCAGTCCAGATACATCCAGATCACCAATGAAATGATCAAAAGTCCGAAAGCCAGATGTCTCTGATTCAGATATACATTAAAATTCCACAGTCCCCAGTTCTCATTTACTGTATAACCGATAAATTCCGTATTATCTCTGAGAGTCGAAAGCAGGTCTCCTGCCTGAACATGTTCCCATACAAAACGGAAAAAAGTCAGCGCACTGCGGAAAAAGAAGAATACCACCGTCAAAATTCCGGTTTTTCCGCTTCCTGTTATTCTTTTTGCAAGGCTGTACAGAAGCATAAGAAATCCCAGTAGCGCAAGAACACTGACCAGGTTATATGCAACATCAAGACGAAGACCTAGAAATTCCAGATTTCCTACCAGAAATTGAAACATAAAATGATATTTTACATCTTCTCCGCCGAAATGAGGGTATTGCGTAGGGAAATTATTTCCCAGGGAAAAGGAACGCATCATGGCTGTATGGGGCGCATAATCCCCATACACGGTAAAACCGCTGTACAATACTCCGTCTCTTATAAAAAAGACATAGAACATGATCCATATAAGAAACAGGGCCAGAATCGTAAAGAACAGAGCCTCCTTTTGAAAAAGTTTTTTATACTTTATCATCTTTCTGTTTTTATGGAACAAGACCGCCCGCCCTTTTCGAATTCTCCCTGTATATAAGACTGCAAGAAAAACTGCTGCCGCTCCCATAACTGCAAGATTTCCGTAGATCAACGGAATCTCTGCACCTATAGCACTGGCTGCCCCAGACACCAGATATGTTCCCCATCCCATTAGAAGCATCCCGATTCCGAAAGCCCCCGGAAGGAGTATCCAGATCTGGTTCTGGTTTTCTCTGGTTTTATTATCAAGAATCCCTTCCAGCAATTCTTTTCCCATAAGGCTGCCCAGGATCACAAACAAAATTCCAAGCATATAAACTCCTACTATTTCCTTTTTCTATATATTTCAGTATAAAGGATCCGACCTTCCTTCCTGTAATCTTCTTTAGTATACCAGAGTTCTCTGTCCTTTGCCAAAAAATATTATGGTTTTTTCACTGGATTCTGTGATTTTTCCTTCACAAAACGCTGGATTCCCTCTGATACAGCCTGTGCGATCTGCTCCTGATACTCTGCGCTCTGAAGTAGTTCTGCTTCCCTGGGATTCGTAAGAAATCCGCACTCAACAATTACCAGTGTTCCTTCGCTTCTTTTCAAAAGATAATAACTGGTATTTCCCTTAACGATTCTTGGACGCGGAGGCTCCAGTTTCTGGTTTAAACTGTCCTGCAGCGCTTCCGCAAGCGCTTTTCCTTCCTGGGAACTTTCGTAATAAAAAACCTGCGGTCCACTGATCTCCGGATCTGAATAACTATTCTGATGAATACTGACCGTCAGCACAGGATCTGTATCATTAAGAAAAGCAATCCGTCTCTGCATATCCTGTGCCTTTTTATTGGAAGCCGAACTGTCATTGAGTCCCTTATCCTCTTCTCTGGTCATCAGAACTGTGAATCCGTCTTTCTCCAGTATTTCTTTCAGTCGAAAAGAAATTTCAAGATTGATCCCTTTTTCCTTCAACCCGCCCACACCAATCATTCCCGGATCATCGCCTCCATGAGAAGGCGCAACTATGTGCAAAAGAAAACAGGAACAAAGCGGACAAATCCGCTTTGTTCCTGTTTTTATCTGCCTGCTGCCAGATCAAATTCTTTCTCAATTTCCGCTCCTGGTTTCTTTGTACACAAAGAGACTGCTATGATCACAATACAGGAGATGACAAATGCCGGAAACAGCTCGTAGATGCCCCAGATTCCTCCCATAGGTTTCAGGAATCTGTTCCACACAAATACCATTACGCCTCCTGAGATCATACCTGCGATCGCGCCCGGTCGGTTCACTCTCTTCCAGAACAGTGAAAACAGGATGATCGGACCAAAAGTAGCTCCAAATCCCGCCCAGGCAAAGGATACAAGCGTAAAGATCACACTGTTTTCATCCCACGCAATCGCAACGCCAATGATCGCGATCACAAGAAGGATGATCCTGGATACATTCATAACTTTCCTGTCGTCTGCTTTTCCCTTTTTTAAGATACCTTCATAAATATTCTTAGAAAAAGCGGAAGCTGCAATCAAAAGATAAGAATCAGAGGAACTGATGGTAGCCGCAAGGATCCCCGCCATAATCACTCCTGCAAGTACCGGCGGCAGGAGATGCTGTGCGATCACTACAAACACATTTTCTGCGCCTGACGCAGTTGCAAGAGAAGCCTCTGCCGGAAACAGAGCTCGTCCGATCACACCGATCGTCACTGCGGCAAACAAGGAGATCACACACCATACGGTAGCAATCCTTCTGGATTTTTTTAATTCCTCCTCTTTACGGATTGCCATAAAGCGCAGAAGCACCTGCGGAACACCGAAATATCCCAGTCCCCATGACAAAGTAGAAATAATCGTCAGAAATCCATACCGTCCGGCTGCACCAAACTGGGGAACGCCGTTCACTGCCTGCTGGATACCTTCCGCGTTTACTTCCGGTGAAGCAATCCCGAAAAGTGTAAAAAATCCCGGGATGTTTTTTGCATTCTCCAGTACTGCCCCCAAGCCTCCGGCTGCACTTACACCAAGAACCAGAACAGTAACCAGGGCAATGATCATAACCACTGCCTGCATGAAATCCGAGGCACTTTCTGCCAGAAAACCACCGATAAACGTATAGATCACCACAAACACCGCTCCTGCGATCATCATAGAATGATAGGAGGTGCCAAACAGGGTCGAAAACAGTTTCCCACACGTAACAAAACAGCTGGATGCATATACCGTAAAGAATACCAGAATAAAAACTGCAGAGATTCCGAGAATCACCTTATTCTTTTCATGGAAACGGTTACTCAGAAAATCCGGAACCGTGATGGCATCCCCGGATATTGCCGAATAACGGCGCAGTCTTTTCGCTACCAGCAGCCAGTTTATGTAAGTTCCAAGAGCAAGTCCCATAGCGGTCCAGGCTGCATCAGAGATTCCGCACCAGTAAGCCACACCAGGCAGTCCCATCAGGAGCCATCCGCTCATATCAGATGCTTCTGCACTCATCGCAGCTACCCATGGACCAAGAGAACGTCCGCCCAGAAAATAATTTTCTGAATTTGCCTGAGCACGCTTTGCAAAAAACAATCCGATACCGATCACGATCAACATGTAGCCGATCATTGCACATAAAATTTTCATTGTGTCGCCTGACATTTTCTTTCCTCCTTAATTTATAAAATATTTATAAATTTTAACAGAAAGTTTATCATATGTAAAGCAATTCCTTTTCTGCGCCTTTTCAGTCCTCCATGTCCTGGATCAATTGCAATGATCTGTTTCTCTTTTTTCTCGTCTTTCATATCTCCGGAAACTTCAGCGGCCTGTCTGGACAAAAAGAAAAAACTGATCAGCAGCAGACAGGCCATAGTGAATTCAACCGCATATTTTTTCAAAGAACCGACACATCCTTTGCCTTGATTCCTTTCAGTATATGTATCGGACCACTGACAAATACGCAATCTGTTTCATGATTTTTTATTCATATTTTACAATTTCCTTTTTCAGCCGTTTCATGATTCTTTTTTCCAGTCTTGAGATATAAGACTGGGAAATTCCCAGAAGATCTGCCACCTCCTTCTGTGTTTTTTCCTTCCCCTCTGCACTGTTCAGTCCAAATCTGAGACGGATGATAGTCTGTTCCCGGGGCGTAAGCTTATTAATGGCTTTTCCCAGAAGTGTGATCTCCACTTCATCTTCAAGCCTTCGGGAAATAATATCTTCATCCGTCCCCAGAATATCAGACAGCAGCAGTTCATTTCCGTCCCAGTCTACATTCAGAGGTTCATCAATGGAAACCTCCATTTTCGTTTTGCTGTTCCGCCGGAGATACATCAGTATCTCATTTTCAATACAGCGGGAAGCGTATGTTGCCAGTTTAATATTTTTTACAGGATCAAACGTATTAATCGCTTTAATGAGCCCAATAGTCCCAATAGAAATCAGATCTTCTACTCCCACTCCTGTGTTATCAAACTTTTTTGCAATATACACTACCAGTCTCAGGTTATGTTCGATTAAAAGCGCTTTTGCCTCTTTCTCCTGATCTGTTCCCAATCTGCTTATGACATACGCCTCTCTCTGCGGTTCCAGCGGTGCCGGAAGAATATCGTTCCCACCGATATAATAAAGCTCTCTCGGTCTTGAGAAAACAAGCCTCTGGATCACCTGAAACGGATAACGGTTAACACCTGCTGCTGATCTGTTCATGATAATATGCCCCTCCTAATGCAATAATCTGGAATTTAACAGTACTTTGTATTCCTTGCCCAAAGCGGAGGGTTCAAATGCAAGCGCAAGCACCGGCCTTGATATGCGAACCTCTTCTGCAGGAGTATGGATACAAAGATCTTCTAAGGTAACTGCCAGCATCAGCTTCTCTGCCTGTCCTATCGTACAGCAGGAGAGATAATGAGGCTTAAGCCCGGCAATCTCTGTACTTTTCAACTCCCCAGGATTTTCCTTAAAGTGTTTTAGTCTGTCCATCAGATCTGATGGCAGAATCGTCTCCAGAAGTTCCGGTTTTACAACAGAAACCGGAGCGCCGCTCACCGGATCATTCCACAGATTTCCTGTGTCATAAAATCCGTAAGCGGACTGTTTTTTTCCCTGGTAGGTCAGGGTTACAGGATAGATATTCTTCCTCATGATCCTTGCAGAATCTGCAGCACAGACCAGGGCTCCAATGCCCATATAGGTGGCAAAGGCAAAAAGAAAGAAGGCCGGAATCGTAATCCCGCTCTCCGTCACTGCTTCCCAAAAACCACCTGTGAGAAAAGCTGTCAGATACAGCATGATCAGCGACTTTGCAAGAAGACTTCCTCTTTTTATGCGAAAGGTGATCTTAAGCATAAGCAGTGCGCATGCGCCATGGAGAAATATCTCTACAACCATATTCCGTGTTCCCGGAATGCACAGGAGCAGGCAGGAAAAAAGAGCACCTGTAAAAGCACCTGCCAGGTATCTGCCTCGTCCTGCCCTGTATCTTAAAAGCATTCCTGTAAGCCGCAGAATCATATAATCCATTAGAAGATTCGTCACAAAGACAACGTCTATGTATATTTTTCCATACATAAAAAAAGCCCCCTATGACCTGTCAATCCCTCACTTTGGTAAGTGAGTTCATTATAGGTTACAGGGGGTGCATAATTTGTCAAAACCAGGAACCTGATTTCCAGAATTTCTCGTGAAGGTTCGACATAACCTGAGAAAAATCTGTTTAATCTTCCTCGATATTCTTTTTATGAAGAACATTCATCATCATACGAAGTTCTTCTATCGGAAACTGCCCCGGAGCAGAAGCAGCTCCTATTGTGGCAAAAGTTACGGAAGAGCCAAAATTTTCACCGGCAATTCTGCTGATCGATCCCAGATTTCCCATTGCCATAGAGATGACCGGCTTTTCTGTATATTCTTCTACAACCTCATTTGTTACCTGCATAAGAGAGGCTACATCATCAAATTCTGCAGGCATCACTGCCATTTTCAGGATATCTGCTCCCGTGGCATCCATGGAAAGAAATCTTTTTTTCAGGATCTCACTGTCGTCCGTTTTCTGGAAGTCGTGAGTGGATGCGATTACCTTTGCTCCTGTTTTGTGGATACATTCGATCAGTTCTTCCGCATTTTCCACTGAAAAAACTTCTATGTCCACCACTTCTGCACAGCCGCTTTCTGCGGCTTCCATAATGCAGGTTCTGTATTCTTCTCCTGTGAGCTCTGCATTTCCGCCTTCCAAAGCAGTACGGATGGTGAAAATCATGGGAATTTCACCCAGTTCTTTCCGGATCTCTTTCAGCGTTTCTATCAGATCTTCTTCCCTGTTCAGGTTTTCGTAAAAGTCCGCCCGCCATTCTACCAGATCCGGTGTCGCTGCTTTGGCCCGGGAGGCTTCCTCCAGAAGAGCCGGCCTGTCTTTTCCGGTTAAAGGAACACAGATCTTCGGCAGACCGCTTCCGATTTCCACATGATTGACCTTAACGGGTTTTGTCATAGTGTCTCCTCCTTCGTAAAAAGGCTGTTTTTTATTCCGTTACTTCTACTTTTCTGTTTTCACGGTTTTTGATTTCTTCTTTGATGGATACGATAAATTCGTCAAGGCTCTTTGCGCCTTCATCGCCGAGGAAACGGCTGCGGACAGAAACCTTGCCCTCTTCTTCTTCCTTAGCCCCTACCACCAGCATATACGGAATTTTCTGAAGTCTTGCCTCACGGATCTTATAGCCGATCTTTTCTGCACGGTCATCGATCTCTGTACGGATTCCGGCTTCTTTCAGATCATTCATAACCTTATTTGCATAATCCATATATTTTTCAGAGATCGGAAGTACTTTAACCTGTACCGGAGCAAGCCAGGTAGGGAACGCACCTGCAAAATGCTCGATGAGAATACCGATAAAACGCTCAATGGAACCAAAGGCAACACGATGGATCATGATCGGACGATGTTTCTCTCCGTCTGCTCCGATATATTCACACTCAAAACGCAGCGGAAGCTGGAAGTCAAGCTGGATCGTACCGCACTGCCAGGTTCTTCCGATAGAATCCTCCAGATGGAAGTCGATCTTCGGTCCGTAGAAAGCTCCATCTCCCTCATTGACTACATAATCAAGTCCAAGGTCATCCAGCGCACCTCTTAATCCATCTGTTGCAACCTCCCAGTCCTCATCGCTTCCCATGGAATCTTCCGGGCGGGTAGACAGCTCTACATGATATTTGAAGCCAAACAGCTGATATACGCTGTCGATCAGTTTTGCAACGCCCTTGATCTCATCGCGGATCTGCTCCGGTGTCATAAAGATATGTGCATCATCCTGTGTAAAGCAGCGTACACGCATCAGGCCGTGAAGCTGACCGGATTTTTCATGACGGTGAACAAGTCCCAACTCTCCCATTCTCAGAGGAAGATCTCTGTAGGAACGCGGTTCGGATTTATAAACAAGAATTCCGCCAGGACAGTTCATTGGCTTAATGGCAAAATCTGTGTCATCGATCACAGTTGTATACATATTTTCTTTGTAGTGATCCCAGTGTCCGGATGTCTCCCAGAGATGACGGCTGAGCATGATCGGAGTGGAGATCTCCACATAACCTGCCTTATTGTGAATTTCTCTCCAGTAGTCAAGAAGTGTGTTCTTCAGCACCATTCCCTTCGGAAGGAAGAACGGGAAGCCCGGGCCTTCTTCTTTCATCATAAAGAGACCCAGCTCCTTTCCAAGCTTTCTGTGGTCACGCTTCTTAGCCTCTTCCATACGGGTAATGTACTCTTCCAGATCTGCTTTCTTTGTATAGGAAGTACCGTAAATTCTGGTCAGCATCTTATTCTTTTCGCTGCCTCTCCAGTAAGCGCCAGCAAGGCTGGTAAGCTTAAATGCCTTTACCGGTTTGGTTGTCATCAGATGAGGACCTGCACAGAGATCCACAAACTCTCCCTGCTGATAAAAGCTGATTTCAGAATCTTCCGGAAGATCTTCGATAAGCTCTACCTTATACGGCTCGTTCTTTTCTTTAAAGAATTCAATGGCTTCTGCTCTCGGTTTTGTAAATCTGGTGATCGCAAGATTTTCTTTTACGATCTTTTTCATTTCTGCTTCGATCTTTGGAAGATCCTCAGCAACCAGCGGCTCATCACTGTCGATGTCATAGTAGAAACCATCTTCGATGGAAGGTCCGATGGCAAGTTTTACATTCGGGAAAAGACGTTTGATCGCCTGAGCCATGATATGAGAAGTGGTATGGCGGAATGCACCTTTGCCGCCTTCACTGTCAAAGGTAAGGATGTTCAGTTCACAGTCTTTGTCAATCACAGTACGGAGATCGACTACCTCGCCGTCAACTTCACCTGCACATGCATTGCGTGCAAGCCCCTCGCTGATGTCTGACGCAATGTCCAGCACTGATCTTGCTTCTGCATATTCTTTTTTAGATCCGTCTTTTAAAGTAATGATCATAATTTTTCTCCTTTTCTTTTTTATCGCTGTCCCGGGCTTTTCTCTTGTATAAAAGTCGGTTGCTCCTATAAAAAAGCGGACGAGTCCGCCTCGAACTCCCTAAATCCCTCAAGACTTGAGAGACTTGTTCCGCTTTTCGCGCCAGATGCAGACTGCCATGGGCAGTCATATTCCACATGCATCTGGTCGCATCCTCCCGGAGCGTTTTTTATTGATTCGGAAAGTTAGTACAAAATGTACTTCTTTCCGAATCAGTAAAAAAAGTCCCTTACAGTAATAATACTGTAAGGGACGAGATATCTGCCCGTGGTTCCACCCTGATTGCCGAATCTCAAGACCCTGCCCTGAGCAGGACAGAATAATTCTGTATGTCTGATCATTCAGCCGCTTTTTTTGATGATAACGGTATCACCGGACCGGATTAAGGTCACTCAGAGGTGGTCTTCAACTGGTTCCTGCCAGAGCACTCTCACCCTGTGTGCTCCTCTCTGAAGCAGTCCGCAGCCTACTCTTCTCGTCAGCGTGTTAAACCTATTGATTATGTTCCCCATTATAGCTTTTGGATTCCTGTTTGTCAATGCGTACTACAATGATTTTTTCACAAAGCTGATAGCAACGCAGGCCGGACCTACATGTGTGCCAATGATTCCGCTACCGGATAAAGCTTATCATTTTTCAGTCCATATTTTTCTACTGTATCCAACATAAATTTCTCTCCAAGTTCTCGATCGGAGGTGTAGCCAAAATATACCGGTTCTTCTCTGTCTATCTCATAGGATTCAAATTCTTTCCACAGGTATTTCATCCCTCCGGCTCTGCCTCTTGCCTTTCCCAGCATGGTAAGCGTCTTATCCTTCAGCTCGATCACCGGTTTGATATGGAGCATGTTTCCTACCACTGCCAGTGCAGCGGGAATACGTCCTCCCTTTTTCAGATAGGTAAGCGTATCCAGCATCCCGCAGATCGTAACACGTTTTTTCAGCTCTTCCAGAATCGCCGCGATCTCCTGTGCATTTTTTCCTTCCGCCCTCAGTTCTACTGCTTTCTGTACAAGAAAACGCTGCGTAATGATGGCCTGTTCCGAATCAACGATCCGGATGTTTTCATATTCACTCATCTGTTTTGCCACATTTGCTGCATTGATGGTTCCGCTGAGTCCGCTGGACAAGGTAAGTACAAGAACCTCTTCTTCTTTTTCTTTTGCTTCTATATAAAATTTCAGATATTCTTCCGGTGAAGGCTGACTGGTAACAGGCAGATCCTTTTCTTCTGCAAGCTTATCAAAAAAACGGCAGAAATCTTCTTCGGTCCTCATGGGAAAATCCCCGTCGGAAAATTTTGTTTTCAGCCATACCAGGCGTATATTCATTTCTTCCGCTTCTTTTTCTGTAATGTCAGAAGCAGAATCTGTGATGACCATCATGCTAAATTTACCTCCTGCAGCGGATTGACAAGATCCGGCTGTTTCTCTAAAATATATGTTACAGTTGTATCAATGGAACATACTATAACATATTCCGTCTAAAAATCAATGAAGCTGCTGATAAATGAAACAAAACAGGAGAATTTGTATCAATGGCACGAAAAAAGAATTCCGGAGATTTTCTAAAAGAATGTATGGCAGATGCACTTTTTATTTTGCTGCAGACAAAATCCATCGAAGAGATCACCATCAGCGAGGTCACTGCTCTGGCAAACGTAAGCAGGATCACTTATTACCGTAATTTCACTTCAAAAGAAAGTATGATCGAATTTAAACTGGACAAACTCATTGACGAATGGATCCGGGCAAATCTTTCCGTCATGCTCCTGAACCGTCTGATCCTGAAATTCCATGATTTTAATACACCGGACCGGAATGAATACTACCGACAGATTTTTATTTCCTTTGGTCTGTGCGGAATCATCCTCACCTGGATAGACAACGATATGAAGGAATCACCGGAAGAAATGGCCAAAACCGTATCCCGCCGTTTTTTTCCACAGCCAGATCTATAACAGAAATGTTTTTCCACATAAAAAGCGATCCAGTCACCATATCTGTGACCGGATCGCCTTTTTATTTATTTGAAATATTCTACACCGGATTCAAAGATTCTGATATCCTGTTCTCCATAAATGTTCACAGCCACTCCATTATCACGGCGCTCACTGTGAGCCATCTTACCAAGTACACGTCCATCCGGACTGGTAATACCTTCAATATTCAGGTAGGAACCATTTACATTCCACTCTTCGCTGTTATCCAGTTCACCGTCTGCAGTCACATACTGTGTTGCAATCTGTCCGTTTGACATAAGCTTTGCAAGCCATTCGTCACTGGCAACAAAACGACCCTCTCCATGAGATGCCGGGTTGCAGTATACTCCGCCAAGCTGTGCTTTCTGCAGCCATGGAGACTTGTTGCTTACCACTCTTGTGTATACCATCTTGGAAATATGACGTCCGATGGTATTGTAAGTCAGTGTCGGAGAATCCTCTTTCTGTCCGCAGATTTCACCATACGGAACAAGTCCCAGTTTGATCAGCGCCTGGAAACCATTACAGATACCAAGTGCCAAACCGTCTCTCTCATTCAGAAGCTTCATAACTGCTTCTTTAATCTTTGCATTCTGGAATGCGGTAGCAAAGAACTTCGCGGATCCATCCGGCTCATCACCTGCGGAAAATCCGCCCGGGAACATGATCATCTGTGCCTGGCTGATGGATTTTTCAAACAGCTCTACAGAATCATGGATATCTGCCGCGGTCAGGTTCTTAAATACCTTTACATCTACCTCTGCGCCTGCACGTTCAAAAGCGCGGGTGCTGTCATACTCGCAGTTGGTTCCCGGGAATACCGGAATGAACACACGCGGTTTCGCAATCTTGTGATTGCAGATATATACACGGTTTGTATGGAAAAGACCGTTTTCATCTACATTTCCGTCAGCAGAATCATTTTTGCCTGCAACGAATACGGCAGTGGATCCATCATTTTCACCGGAGTCTGTCTTAAATACTTTTTCCAGAGTTCCCTTCCATGCATTTTCTGCCTCGTCCAGAGTAATCTCTGTATTTCCGTAGGAGAATTTGCCGTCGTCTGTAACCTCACCGATCACTGTGTAGGTAATGGAAAGCTGAGAAACCTTTTCTGCCGGAACTTCAAGTACCAGATCACCAAAGCCCGGTGCAAAGAAGTCTCTCGGATCTACATTGTGCTCGATCTTAAGTCCAAATCTGTTGCCGAATGCCATTTTGGAAACTGCTGCCGCAAGTCCGTGACGGTCAAGCGCATATGCTGCGAGAACACGTCCTTCCTTCATGTCATTGTGGAGCTTATCATACTGCTCCATAATTCCTTCATAATCCGGAAGCTGATAAGCATCCTTTGGAGCACGAAGCCATACCAGCCGGCTGCCGGCTTTTTTCAGCTCCGGTGTAACAACCTCCTGAAGCTTACCTGTATCAACCGCAAAGGAAACCAGTGTCGGCGGTACATCAATCTCATTAAAGGTACCGGACATACTGTCCTTTCCTCCGATAGACGGAAGCCCAAAGCCAAGCTGTGCCGCGTAAGCACCAAGAAGTGCCGCAAACGGCTGGCTCCAGCGTTTCGGATCCTCTGTCATACGACGGAAATATTCCTGGAAGGTGAAGCGGATCTTATGGAAATCGCCGCCGGTAGCCACAATTCTTGCCACAGATTCTGTAACTGCATAAGCAGCTCCGTGATAAGGGCTCCAGGAAGAAAGGTATGGATCAAAGCCATAACTCATCATAGTTACTGTATTTGTATTTCCATTCTGAACAGGAACCTTGGCAACCATTGCCTGTGTTTCTGTCATCTGGTATTTACCGCCATGAGGCATGAGAACGCTTCCGGCTCCGATGGAACCATCGAACATTTCCACAAGTCCCTTCTGGGAGCAAACATTCAGATCTGCCAGAGTCTCCAGCCATTTTGCTTTTACATCCGGCACATCCTGACGTTCTGTAAGGATACAGCCCTCTTTGCCAGGAATCTCCACCTCAACGGTTGTTTCCTGATGCGCTCCGTTCGTATCCAGAAATGCACGGGAGATGTTCACGATCTCCTTGTCTCTCCAGGTAAGTACCAGTCTCGGTTCCTCTGTAACAACAGCAACCGGAACTGCTTCCAGGTTCTCTTCATTTGCAAAACCAAGGAATTTGTCTACATCTTTCGGATCTACAACAACTGCCATACGCTCCTGAGATTCAGAGATCGCAATCTCTGTTCCGTCAAGACCTGCATACTTCTTCGGAACCTTATCCAGATTGATGCGAAGTCCCGGAGCCAGCTCTCCGATAGCAACAGATACACCGCCGGCACCAAAGTCGTTACACTTCTTGATGATGCAGCTTACTTCTTCTCTGCGGAACATACGCTGAATCTTACGCTCGGTAGGTGCATTTCCTTTCTGTACCTCTGCGCCGCATACTTCAATGGAAGCTTCTGTATGTACCTTGGAGGAACCTGTCGCACCGCCGATACCGTCACGGCCGGTACGACCGCCCAGAAGGATGATGATATCTCCCGGATCGGAGTTTTCACGGATCACCGCACGTCTTGGCGCTGCACCAAGAACCGCACCGATCTCCATACGTTTTGCAACATAATTCGGATGATAAATTTCTTTTACATATCCGGTAGCCAGACCGATCTGGTTTCCATAGGAGCTGTAGCCATGTGCTGCGCCTCTGACCAGTTTCTTCTGCGGAAGTTTTCCTTTCAGTGTTTCCTTTACAGAAACTGTAGGATCTGCTGCACCAGTCACACGCATTGCCTGATATACATAAGTTCTTCCGGAAAGCGGGTCACGGATTGCTCCGCCAAGGCAGGTAGCTGCACCGCCGAAAGGCTCGATCTCAGTCGGATGGTTATGTGTCTCATTTTTAAAGTTGATAAGCCACTCTTCTTCCTCACCGTTTACATCTACCGGAACAACAATACTGCAGGCATTGATCTCATCAGATTCTTCCTGATCCTGAAGCTTGCCTTCTGATTTCAGCTTTTTCATTGCCATCAGTGCAAGATCCATCAGGCATACAAATTTATCATCACGGTCTTTATAAAGAACTGCTCTGTCTTCCAGATACTGCTCATATGTTTTTTCAATCGGCTCTCTGTAATCCCCTTCGCCAAACTTCACATCTGTCAGCTCAGTGGAAAAAGTCGTATGACGGCAGTGATCAGACCAGTAGGTATCCAGTACGCGGATCTCTGTCATAGACGGATCGCGGCTTTCTTCCTCCTGGAAATATTTCTGGATATGCTGGAAATCCTTAAAGGTCATTGCAAGATTCAGAGAATCGTAAAGAGCTCTCAGGTCTGCTTCCGGCATGTCCTTAAATCCGTCAAAAATCTTTACATCTTCCGGATCAGGGAAAACTGTCACAAGTGTCTCCGGCTTCTGCGCCCCTGTTTCACGGGAATCCACCGGGTTGATGCAGTGATGCTTGATTGCCTCAAGCTCTTCTTCTGTGATATCGCCCTCGATCACATAGGTAGTAGCAGAACGGATAATCGGCTGTGCATTTTCATCAAGAAACTGCACGCACTGTACTGCGGAATCCGCTCTCTGGTCAAACTGTCCCGGAAGATATTCTACGGAAAAAATCTTTGCATCCTTACCGGAATCAAAGCTTTCTTTATAGAGATCATCTACGGGAGGCTCTGCAAATACTGTCCTGCAGGCTTTTTCAAATACCTCGTCAGAAATATTTTCCACGTCGTAACGAATCAACACTCTTACACTGGTAACCGATTTGATTCCCAGATAACTGCTGATCTCATGTTTCAGTTCCTTTGCCTGAACTGCAAAGGCAGGTTTCTTTTCTACATAAACACGTCTTACGTTGCTCATGTGAGACTCCTTTCTCGATCCGGCCAACAGGCCATAGTATTTTTTGAGCTTATAGTTACCTTATCCGGATTCAGACAGGCATATGGCTGTCTGCGTCTTCAAGATAAGTATTTACTACCTTATCAAATTCGCCTTTGTCTGCATACTCCGCAAAAGATGCTTCGATAGGCATTTTGCCCAGAACGGAAACATTCAGTTCTGCTGCGATCTCATCAATGTGGCTCTCACCAAAAACTTTGATCTCTTTGCCACAGTCCGGACATTTCACATAGCTGTAGTTTTCTACAATGCCAAGCACCGGAATATTCATCATTTCAGCCATGTTGTATGCTTTTTTAACGATCATCTTCACAAGGTCCTGAGGAGAGCTTACGATCACGATGCCGTCAACCGGAAGAGACTGGAATACGGTAAGAGGCACATCACCGGTTCCCGGAGGCATATCCACAAACAGATAGTCCAGATCGCCCCAGATTACATCCGTCCAGAACTGTTTTACCATATTTGCAAGGATCGGTCCTCTCCAGATAACAGGAGTTTCCTCTGTCGGAAGAAGAAGGTTTACAGAAATAACCTCGATCCCGTTCGCTGTCTCCATTGGGTAAATTCCGCTTTCGTCACCCTTTGCAGAACCCTTCAGTCCATACATCTTTGGAATAGAAGGTCCTGTGATATCCGCATCCAGGATACCTACTTTGAATCCCTTTGCAGCCATACGGTTTGCCAGTGAAGCAGTCACGAAGGATTTTCCCACGCCGCCTTTGCCGCTGACTACACCGATCACATGCTTCACATTGGACATGGCATTTGCTTCTGCCATAAGATCCATATTTTTACCTTTGTTGCTGCAGCCTTCGCAGCTTGTTTTGTCGCAAGTTTTGCTGTTACACTCTTTTGCCATTTTATTTCTCCTTCTATATATTTGTCTGTATTTAAAACCAGATCAGATACTATTTCATAAAACGGTCAATGGCTTTTTCCAGTTCTTTGATCGCTTCCCTGTCTCCATGCTCGACTGCGTCCACAATACAATGCTCGATATGATCCTGAAGAATGATCTTACCGGTATTGTTGATCGCAGATTTCACCGCAGAAAGCTGAATCAGAACTTCAGAACAGTCCCGGCCGTCCTCCACCATGCGCTTGATAGATTCCATATGACCAATGGCTCTGGATAAACGGTTCAGCACTGCCTTTGTCTGGGCATGGCTGTGATGATGCCCATGCTCTCCATGGGAATGTTCTACCACACTGCCGTCTTCCATGACATGCACATGGGTCTCTTTTGTCTCGCTCATGCGTGCTCCTTTCCCGTCCCTTTACGGGCGTAGGCGGAATCCTTTTTATACCGCTAACAGCCATTATAACACAGATTTCAAAATTCTGTAAAGGAGCATCTCTGTTTTATACCGGAAGTCACAATATCAAAGATCACTGTTCCGTCCTCCAGAACCGTCTTATCATAGGAAACTTCTTTTCCCTGAAATTTCTGTTTGACATATTCTTCCGGATCTTCAATCTCGATCTCCTCTACAAATACATCCCGCATTTGATTACGGGGGCATTTGTTAAATATTTCCCATATCACTTCATATTCTTTCATGTTTAAAATCTCCTCACTTTTTTCATTGTACCAGACCTTTCCGGCCAATGCAACGGGAGCGAACACAACATTTTATACAGGCTGCCACAAAATTTTTGTAAATATTTTTAGAAAAGAATTGAACTTCCCCGAAGAATAGCGTATATTAGATATAATTTCTTAGAGATTATTTCAATGTACAGAGATCAAAGGAGAGAAATCATGCAGCTTTTAAAAGATCGTATTCTGAAAGACGGCATTGTTAAGCCGGGAAATATTTTAAAAGTAGACAGTTTTTTAAATCACCAGATGGATATCACTCTGATCAATGAGATCGGCAAAGAATTTAAAAGACGCTTTGCCGACTGCCCGATCACCAAGATCCTCACCATTGAGGCTTCCGGTATCGGAATTGCCTGTATTGCAGCTCAGTATTTTAATGTGCCTGTCATCTTTGCAAAAAAAGCACAGAGCCTTAATCTGGACGGAGAGATGTACTGCTCCAAGGTAGAATCTTTTACCCACAAAAAAGTATATGATGTGATCCTTTCCAAGAAATTCCTTGGACCGGAAGACCATGTACTTCTCATCGACGATTTCCTTGCCAACGGATGTGCACTGATGGGACTGATCGAGATCGTCAAAGAATCCGGTGCGACTCTGGAAGGTGCCGGAATCGTGATCGAAAAAGGTTTCCAGACAGGAGGACAGGCGATCCGCGATATGGGCGTGCGTCTGGAATCACTGGCCATCATCGATTCCATGACCGGCGACTCCCTTACCTTCCGCTAAAGCATCGTTTCTACAATATCATATGAACTGTAAAAAGACAGATCCTTGGGCACTGCAGTTTTCTATAAATAAACTGCCGCACACGATCTGTCTTTTTTTATAAGCATGATCTGTATAAAGCCATCGGCTCTCCACAAATCTTATTTACTTCCTCTTAATGTGACCCGTGGTTTTTGTGTAGGGTCAGGCTCCGCATCCTCTTCCTCCGGTTCCGGTGTTTCTGTAGGTTCCGGTGTTTCCGTAGGGTCCGGTATTTCCGTAGGGTCAGGTGTTTCCGTAGGGTCAGGTGTTTCCGTAGGTTCCGGTTCCGGAGTTGAAGTCGGTTTCAAAGTTGGAGTTGGAGTCACCTCCGGACGTACTTCTTCCTCTTTATAATATCCATTGTCTATAAGGATTTCATAATTATCTGCATCAATGATCTGAGACTCACAGAGGTAAGTTCCAATAATCTTCACTCCGTTGTCATACTGTTCATAGTCATTCACTTCAGGTTCTTCTTCTCCTGAAATATACTCATGCACCATCTGTTCACAGGTATCTGCAAGGGTTCTGTAATCCATAAAGACACTGAAGGCAATCTTTCCGGAAGCAATTGCTTTAACTGCCTCTGCCTGACATTCTGAACCTGTGATCAAAGGCCACATCTCACTTCCCGGCACAACTCCTTTTTCTTCTAAAACATCAATCACAGCCAGCGCCGCCTGATCAAATCCGGTACAGACAATATCCGGTGTCTGTCCTTCTTCATAGGAATTTTCCAGTATATCACGGAATCTAGTCCCTGCCAGGTCACTGCTCCATCTGAGAATTCCGGTGTCGTCAAAGCTTACCTTGCCGGAAGTACATACAAGCGTTCCATCATCCAGATACGGCTGCAGAATTTCCATTACGCCATTATACAAAAACAACGCCTCTGTACTGTCCAGTGATCCCATAAGAAACTCTATGGTTTTTGATCCCTTTTCCTCACGCAGTTTCTCAAGTTCTTCTTTTTTCACGATCTCTTCTGCAATCATATGCCCAGTCTGACGTCCGCCAAAAGTTGTATAATATTTGACTGCATTTGTATTCATGATCAGCTGATCATAGGAAAACACCGGGATCTTTGCCTCTTTTACAGGTGCAAGGGCATCTGTAAGCCCATACGGATCTACCGGGGCGATAATAAATGCCTTAACCTCAGCAGCCAGCATTTCCTGAATCTGGGATACCTGTTTGGAACCATCTCCTTCTGCATAGAATACCAAAGATTCATAACCATCTTCTACGAGATCTGCCTGAAGCTCTTCTGCATCGTCCGACCAGTTCTTTTCATCCGGAAGCAGGATTGCCACCTTGTCCGTATTCTCTTCCTCGATCTCTGCTTCTTCCTGTATTTCCTCGGTCTCTTCAGCTTCTTCCTGATCTTTTGTTCCTTTTTCGTCCTCTTTTTCAGAATCCTTTTCTTTTTTGGTTTCCTCTTCTTCCAAAGCTTCCTGCATTTCTGCATCGTCCCCTGCGCCTTCATCCTCCGTCTGCGCACTTTCACTGGCCGCCTCTGTAGCCTCGTTGCTGCCGCATCCGGAAAGGACAGACAGCGCTATAATGGAACCCAATAAAACAACTGCTGTCTTTCTCTTCATGACATATTCCTTTCTATAAAAACAGAAGGTGTCAAAAGCAGATTGCTTTCGGCACCTTCACGACCGGTCAATTAATCCTCCGGTACAAATTCATCCTTGCCTACTCCGCAGATCGGGCATGCCCAATCTTCCGGAAGATCTTCAAATGCGGTACCCGGCTCAATTCCGCTGTCCGGATCTCCGATCTCAGGATCATATACATATCCGCATGGTTCACATACATACTTCTGCATAATAAATGCTCCTTTCAGATTTCAATTCAGATACAGGTTTCCCTGTTCCATGGCTTCATTATAACGTCAGGTATTTTCTATTGCAAGCATTATTTCACAAACCTTTTGTAAATATAATCATTCGCTTCCTTTTCCTGGGTATCATCCAGGTCCGTCAGTTCTACCTCTTCTCCGTACTTTTTTTTCAAAGCGCGAAGAATCAGCCAGTCCGCAAGCTGCGGATTTTTCGGGAGCAGAGGACCATGCAGATAAGTGCCGATCACATTTCTATATACCACTCCCTCATAGCCGGAAGTTTCATCATTTCCTGCTCCTGTCAAAACCTTTCCCAGAGGCTTATTGTTTTGTATACAGGTTCTTCCTCCATGATTTTCGAATCCTACGATAGGCATATCAAAAAGTTCACTTTTCAGTACGATATTATGAATAAGCCTTCCTTCTCCCTGCTCTGTATACATATCCACAAGTTCCAGGCCAGTGATCGTCCCCTGATCGGTCTTGTAATATTTGCCCAGCAGCTGATATCCTCCACAGATGGCGATTACCACTCCGTCCGATTCTACGTAAGATTTAAAATCATCCCGGATTTCTTTTAGCTTCTCACATACCAGCATCTGTTCCCGGTCAGAACCGCCTCCTAAAAGTACAATATCCAGTCCGGAAAAATCCACCCGGTCATTGGATTCAAATGCAATGGTCTCTGCCTCGATTCCTCTCCACTGGCATCGCTTCATCAAACACTGAATATTCCCTCTGTCTCCATAGAGGTTCAGCAGATCCGGATATAAATGTCCTATCGTAAGTTTCATTTCTGCTCTCCCTCCAATTTCTTTAAAATGCTTCTGGTGCTGAACAGCGCCGTATAATTTACCAGTACATAGAGATTTCCGGTTCCGTCTTTGATCCTATCTCTAATGGCTTTTTCCACATCCGGTTCCAAAATTGACGGGATATCCACATATTTCAGACGCAGACGCATGTCCTGACAGCGAATTCCGCTGACCGTAATGCTTCGGATACTTTCTTCTCCAAAACGGTCAAAATCCACATCCCACAACCAGGAAATATCGATGCCATCCTGTGCATTATCATTAATGGCAATGATTACATCCTTCGGCGACGGATCCTGCATAACAGCAGAAATATTCTGGTTAAATCCCGCTGGATTTTTAGCCAGGTTCAAAAGGATTCCGGTTCCCTGAATACGGAACTGTTCCATACGTCCATTCTCCGGATTAAATTTCTTCAGCATATCCGTAAAATGTTCTGCCTGGAAGCCGGCTGTACGCACACCTGCATAAGCAGCCAGGATATTATATACATTATAAAATCCTTTATAATTCGCTGATATCAGCCTGTTTTCCACGCGGAAAGAAAGTCTGTCTCCCACCTGTACATCCTCAGCATCATAATCCGGCAAAGGACGTTTAAATCCGCACTGAGGACAGCTGTAATCTCCCAGCTGACTGTAGTGATAGAAGCTGTACTCAAGTCTGGCTCCGCATTTTTTACAAAAACGGCCCTCTCTTATTTCATTTGTCTCATTTTTCATAACCGGACGACTGATTCCGTAAAACACACAGGGATTTCCACTGTCCATAGCAAGATATGCAGAAAGTGCATCGTCTCCATTGACGATCACTTTCATTTCCGGTACAGATCGTATCATAGTCTCCAGAATATTCATTGTAATGTCAATTTCGCCATAACGATCCAGCTGATCCCGGAACAGATTAGTCAGTACCATATAATCCGGGCTGATCTGAGGAAAAATATACTTTGTAGATGCCTCATCTGCCTCTATACAGGCATAATCTGCATCCATATGCCCATTCAGTTTCGCTCCCAGTACAAAAGCCGCAACCACTCCGTTCAGCATATTTGAGCCCGTATGGTTGCAGATTACTTTTTGTCCCTCTGCTTCCAAAGCTGCACAAAGCATATTATTGGTGGTTGTCTTTCCATTGGTACCACAAACTGCAAAAATATCCTTACGTACCTCTGCCGCAAGCTCTTTCAGAATAGGAGGATAGATCTTAAGAGCGATCTTTCCGGCCCAGGTAACTCCTTGTCTGCCCATTTTTTTACAGACAAATCCTGCGGTTTTTGCCGCCCAGACAGCTGCAATTCTTCTTATTTTCATGTGTTTTTATCCTTTATCAAAATTTTTCTTTCCGTTTTTTGAAACAATGATAGTATTTCCTGTCTTCAGAAAAATACCACAGTAATGATTGTACGATACTTTCCTTCATTTATCAACAGAAAACTTCGCTTCCCTATCCGTCCGACAGGCAGTCCATTCCTGTTTTCCGCATATACAGCAGTTTTCTTCATCAAAAAAGGGATATCCGCACAATACGGATATCCCCTGAAAATCTATATGGATTATACTAACTCGATCAGTACTTCCATAGCAGCATCGCCCTTACGCGGTCCGATCTTAACGATTCTTGTGTAACCACCGTTACGTCCCACATATTTTGGAGCGATCTCATCGAACATTTTCTTAACCATGTCGATGTCTTTTGTGTTTCTCTTCTTGCCAGCACTCTTAGCCGGTACTTCTTTTACAGGATAGAAAACTTTTGCCATCTGACGACGAGCGTGAAGTCTGGAAGGAGCGTCTTTTGTGATCTCTTTCTGAACTTCATCGTATACAGTTTTCTTCTTGCCGTCTACGACTTCTTTCACTCTCTTGCCTTCAGCATCTTTACGAGCAACTTTAGCAGTTACAGTAACTGTCTCAAAGTTGTCTTTCTCGCGAACTGCCATAGCAATAAGGCCTTCAGCGATCTTACGGATCTCTTTTGCTTTTGCTTCAGTAGTACGGATCTGTCCGTGATACAGAAGGTTTGTTACCTGGTTTCTTAACAGAGCTTTTCTCTGATCAGATGTTCTGCTTAATTTTCTATATTTTGCCATGATATTTTCCTCCATCTGCGGGACATCGGGACACGCTTGTTCGGTCTTACTGCCCTGATGCTTTGGCACCCCGCTGTAATATTATAAACTAGAAGTATCTTACTCCTCTGTAGGCTGAAGCTGCAGACCCAGTTCTTTCAGTTTTGCAAGAACCTCTTCCAAAGACTTGCGTCCAAGGTTACGAACCTTCATCATATCTTCAGAAGTTCTGTTGCACAGCTCCTCTACTGTATTGATTCCTGCTCTCTTCAGGCAGTTATAGGAACGAACAGACAGCTCAAGCTCGTCAATGCTCATTTCCAGAACTTTTTCCTTCTCATTGTCTTCTTTCTCGATCATGACCTCAGCGGTCTTAGCGTTCTCAGAAAGATCAATGAACAGGCTTAAATGCTCACTTAATACTTTTGCAGCAAGGCTGACTGCCTCATCCGGGTCCAGAGTACCGTTTGTGAATACATCAAGTGTCAGCTTATCATAGTCTGTCACCTGACCTACACGGGTGTTCTCTACAACCATGTTCACTCTGTCAACCGGTGTATAGATGGCATCTACAGCGATAACGCCGATAGGCATGTCATCTGTTTTTCCTTTATCAGAGCTTACATATCCACGTCCTCTGGTAATGGTAAGCTCCATAGCAAGTCTGCAGTCTTTACCACCATTCAGAGTTGCGATAACCTGATCCGGGTTCATGATCTCAATATCCTGATCCGTCTGGATGTCAGCTGCTGTTACAACGCCCTTGCCTTCACACTCAATGTATGCAGTCTTTGGTTCATTGTCAGAGCTTGTATTTTTGATCGCAAGGCTTTTCAGATTCATGATGATCTCTGAAACGTCCTCTTTTACACCTGGGATAGAACTGAATTCATGCAGTACGCCATCGATCTTCACCTGGCTTACAGCTGCTCCCGGGAGGGAAGACAGCATAATTCTTCTGAGAGAATTGCCAAGGGTAGTACCATAACCTCTTTCCAGCGGTTCCACTACGAATCTGCCAAATTTCTTATCTTCTGATATTTCGGTAATTTCGATTTTTGGTTTATTAAAATCAAACACTATAAGGCTCCCTCCTTCTGGAAAGCTGCGTCATACTTTTAATGTAGTATCCCCAAACTCTGCCTGGGCATTGTTTGGGGATCGCATAAAAGCTCAGTTGCACCTTAACTTCTATGCTTTACTTAGAGTACAGCTCGACGATAAGCATCTCGTCTACAGGTACATCAATTACTTCTCTGTTTGGAAGCTCTTTTACAGTTCCGCTGAGAGCATCCTGATTTACATCAAGCCACTCTGGAACAAGTCTTCCGCCTGTTACTTCCAAGATTCCTTTGTATCTCTCGGAACCTTTGCATTTTTCTTTGATCTCAACAGTATCTCCGGCTTTTACAAGGTAGGACGGAATGTTTACACATTTGCCGTTTACAAGTACGTGTTTGTGGTCAACGATCTGACGAGCCTCACGTCTTGTTCTTGCAAATCCCATACGGAAGATTACGTTGTCAAGTCTTGTCTCAAGCATAACCATCAGGTTCTCACCTGTCTGGCCCGGCATTCTATCTGCTTTCTTGTAATAGTTACGGAAAGGTTTCTCAAGAACACCATAGATGAATTTTGCTTTCTGTTTTTCTCTTAACTGTAAACCGTACTCAGACATTTTTCTGTTTGCACGTTTTAACTGTCTTGTAGATTTTTTATCAATTCCTAAGTAGATTGGATCCAGACCAAGGGATCTGCATCTTTTCAGTACAGGCACTCTGTTTACTGCCATTTCAAGCTTCCTCCTTAATTAGACTCTTCTGCGTTTTGGTGGACGGCATCCGTTGTGCGGAACCGGTGTTACGTCACGGATACTTGTTACTTCAAGACCACATGCCTGAAGTGCACGAATTGCAGCTTCACGACCTGATCCCGGTCCTTTTACCATAACATCAACAGTTTTTAATCCATGGATCAGAGCAGCTTTTGTTGCAGTCTCTGCTGCCATCTGTGCTGCATAAGGAGTAGATTTCCTTGAACCTCTAAATCCCAGACCACCGGCACTTGCCCATGAAAGAGCGTTTCCTTCACTGTCAGTCAGAGTAACGATAGTGTTATTGAAAGAAGACTGGATATGTGCCTGTCCGTGTTCAACGTTTTTCTTGACACGACGTTTTGTTGTCGTTTTTCTGGTTGCTTTTGCCATTTTAAAACTAACCTACGCTTTCCTTTATTTGAAATATACTATATGTTACGAATTATTTTTTCTTGTTTGCTACTGTTCTCTTCGGACCTTTGCGTGTTCTTGCATTAGTCTTAGTCTTCTGACCACGAACCGGAAGTCCTTTACGATGACGGATTCCTCTGTAGCATCCGATTTCCTGCAGTCTCTTAATGTTCAGAGCGATTTCACGACGAAGATCACCTTCTACCATCATTGTTTCATCAATGACAGCGCTGATTCTCTTTACTTCATCATCAGTAAGATCTCTGACACGTGTGTCAGGATTTACATTTGCCTGCGCAAGAATTTTGTCTGCGCTTGGTCTGCCGATACCATAAATATAGGTAAGGCCGATTTCAATACGTTTTTCTCTTGGTAAGTCTACACCAGCTATACGAGCCATGTACTGTTTCCTCCATTTTCTGTTTTGAAAGCCTTCCGCGTACACCACTTGCTCCCGCAAGGTGAAATGGGGTGCATCTTCAGATATGCTTCCTGTTTCTAGTTTCCTAATTGGGGTGCCTCGGTAAAACACCCAGCCGCCTTTGGCGTAAGACAGCCTTTCCGAAATTGCAGCTAATTAAGCCGCTGTTGCCTCTCGGTATTAGGCAATACATGCTTTGATAAAAATTCAAACAGTCCGAACAACCCTTCCGGGTGTATCAAACTGCAGCCGCACGTTTCACAAACCACCGGCATTAGCCCTGGCGCTGTTTGTGTTTTGGATTTTCACAGATTACTCTGATAGATCCTTTTCTTTTGATGATCTTGCATTTCTCACAGATCGGTTTTACAGATGATCTTACTTTCACTGGAAATCCTCCTCTCGTAGTTTCGACTTGAATCTGCAGTTACGGACGCACTCATAGCGCGTTCGCATTATAGTGTAGCACTAATGTATGTGGATTGCAAGCACTTTTTTTAATTTTTTTCAATTCTGTGCTTTCTATTCTACAGTTCCTGTATTCCCCTGAAAGATCTGTGCAATCGGGGAATCCGCGGAAAGAATCACCGTTTTATCCTCTCCCGTCATGGAATTTTTCAGTGCATCCAGGCTTCTTACAAAGGAATAAAAATCACTTCTTCCTTCTTCCCCGTAAGCGCTGGCAAGAATCTTCATATATTCCTGCTCACCTTCCGCTTCCAGGATCTCCGCTTTTTTCTTTGCTTCTGAAATCTGGATAGCAACTTCTTTATCTGTTGTATTACGAATCACTTTTGCCTCGGAATTTCCCTGTGCCGTATAGGTGGCTGCAATATTATCTCTTTCAGAAACCATCCGTTCATAAACTGCATCTTTATTATCCTCCGGCAGATCCAGCTGCTTGGTATCAAACAGCATCACTGAAATTCCATACTGCTCCATATTATTTTTTACAGATCCCATAACCATTTCTGCAAGCTCGCCGTCCCGGCTTGTGATGACTTCGTCCTGAGACATGCTGCTGATCGCATTTTTTGTCGCATTATAAATGGCTGTGTTGATACGGCTTTCTCCATTTTCAATAGAAGAATTCAGGGTTCTTGCAAATTTCAGCGGATCGGAAATCCTCCATATTACATAGCTGTCTGTGATCATAGTCTTCTTATCTCTTGTAATAACATCAGAAGGTGCAAGATCATAAAGAAGGGTCTGCTTTGGCAGGGTTGCCGTAGTTTCTACCACCGGGATCCTGAGGCTGATGCCTGGTTTATCAATCACTCGCTGTACCTTTCCAAACTGTCGGATCAGCTTATATTCATTTTGTTTTGTCACCGTAATGGATGTAAGAGCAGCTGCAAATACAAAAACTCCGGCTATACCTATCAGAACTTTTTTCTTTTTCATATTATTTATTCGCCTCCCTGGGTTGTCTGGTCATTCATGGTTCCATCCTGAGTCTGCAAAGTCTCCTCTGCGCTCTGGACGGATTCCGTTCCCTGTCCACTGTCTCCGGTAAAAGAATCCAGAGGAAGCACCTTCTGGGTACCGTCTCCATTATCGATTACAATCTTCATTCCCGGAAGTACATCCTCCATAGTTTCATAGAACATACGGAGCTTCGTTACCGTAGGATTTTTTACATATTCCTCATACATAGCATTAAATCTTGCCACCTCTGCTTCCGCCTCGTTGATACGGACCTGTTTCTGGGCTTCTGCATCCTGGACAATCTGGTCTGCCTGTGCTTCGGCTTCCGGAAGCTTTTCGTTTCTGTATTTGTTTGCGTTATTGACTGCCGTCTCTTTTCCCTGCTTGGCAGTTTCCACAGCTTTAAATGCTTTCATGACCTCCTGTGTCGGCGGTTCGGAATCCTGTATGGTAATATTCACAAGCTGGATTCCCACGTCCTGCTCTTCTATTTTTTTCATGATCATGTCCTTGATCTTCGCCTGGATCTCACTTTTTCCCGTTGTAAGGACATCATCTACTGTATAGCTGGCGATCACTGTACGGATACAGCTCTGTGAGATGCTTTTCAGAATATCCTCCGGCTGCTGGGAGGTATAAAGATACTTCACCGGTTCGGTGATCCTGTACTCCACAAAAAAATCCACGTCAATAAAATTATAATCTGAAGTGATCATGATCCCTTCGTCTGCCACCACATCATTGTTCTGCTGGTTATATCCGATCGGGAATCCCTGAATGGTGGTATTGACCTTATGTACCTTCTGGATCAGAGGCAGTTTAAAATGAAGTCCGGTTTCCGTTACCGCTTTGGGAACGCCAAGGGTGGACAAAACTGCCTGTTCCTGCTCCTGGATCTGATAAGTACAGTCTGTTGCAAGCAGCCCCACCACTGCCACAGCCGCCACAATGACCACTGCCTTTTTTGCATGCTTTCTGGCTTTCGGCCTTCTGGGGGACCATTTCTTTTTCATATTCATACTGTTGTTATTGTTAAATTCCTCCATCTGCATCCTCCTTGCTGCCCGTTTATGAACATACAGATATATCTTTTCTGAGGTTCAGATATGTCCCTTCAGGGCTTTCTGATGTTTAAAGAAAAGAAAAAGACTTTCATTTCGGACAGATCATATTCTGCCTCAAAACAAAAGTCTTGCTGCTTACTTCATATCGCGGATATCCGAGATTACCCGGATACCGTACTGACGCAAATATGTACCACTTTCTGAAAAGCAATCCCGTTTTCATCAAATGGCCGCTACTCCCTTTTCTTTGAATGGAATATTATCACATTTAGGAAGCTGTTGCAAGTTAATTTTTTCACTAAATATAAAATCAGAATATTGCACGAAAACCTTCCGATGTTTTTGTAATATTTTCTGAAAATAAAAACTTTTTTGTTTGGTTGAATTGCCTGTATACTTCTGCTATAGTATTATCTGGTGCGCTTATCCGCACACTTTTTCATTGGGGGATAATACTGAATTATGAGAACTTCAACTGATCTGGGGAAGGATCCGGTTTCTTCCCTTGTTTTTCGTCTTGCCATTCCGGCAATGATCGCACAATTTGTCAATGTACTGTACAGCATCATTGACCGTATGTATATCGGCCATATTCCGGAAATCGGAGAACTGGCGCTGGCCGGAGTCGGTGTCTGCGGACCTGTTGTGACGCTTCTTTCTTCCTTTGGGACCCTGGTAGGGCTTGGAGGCTCTATTCTTCTGGGAATCCGTCTGGGAGAAAAAAACATGAAAAAAGCCCGGCAGATCCTTTCCAATTCCTTTTTAATGCTTTCCGTGATCTCCGTAGTGCTGACCATCGCCTTCCTTCTTATGAAGGATCATCTGCTTATCTGGTTTGGGGCAAGTGAAATTACCTTTCCCTATGCCAATACCTATATGACGATCTACACTGCCGGAACATTCTTTGCGCTGATGGCTGCCGGACTGAACTATTTCATCAACTGTCAGGGATTCCCTGTTGCCGGAATGACCACCGTCCTGATCGGAGCCATCTCCAATATTATTCTGGATCCGGTTTTTATCTTTTTGTTCCATATGGACGTTGCCGGAGCAGCCATTGCAACTGTTATTTCCCAGATGGCATCCTGCACCTTTGCTATCCTTTTTCTTTTCAGCAAAAAAGTGCACGTGCCCATTTCTTTTGGAAATTATGACAGACGTCTTATGCTGAATATTGTTTACCTTGGACTTTCACCCTTCCTGATCCTGGCAACCGACAGCATTCTCCTTATCGTTATGAATGCCGTCCTTCAAAAATACGGCGGTCCGGAGCAGGGAGATATGCTGATCACCTGCGCCACCATTGTCCAGAGTTATATGCTGATGATCACCGCTCCTATGATCGGCATCAGCGGCGGTACCCAGGCAGTGATCAGTTACAATTACGGCGCTCAGGCAACCGAACGGGTAAAAAAAGCAATCCGTACCATTTTGAAGCTGATGCTTGGCTTTACAACAAGCATGTTCATCCTGTCCCAGTTCCTCCCAAAAGTCTTTGTACTGCTTTTCACTTCCAATCCGGAGTATATTGACTTTTCTATATGGGGAATCCGGGTCTTTACCATGATGGTGATTCCTCTGAGCTTCCAGTATGTATTTGTGGACGCGCTGACCGCTCTGGAACGTACCAAGACAGCTCTTACTCTGTCCGTTCTCAGAAAGTCCCTGTACATCATAGGAACCGTTGCTCTGCCGGCTTTTTTCCAGGCTTCCACAGCCTTTTATGCAGAGCCGCTTTCCGATGTGATCAGCGCAATTGTATCCACCATTGTATTCCTGCTGATCATTGATAAACACCTTCTCAAACGCGAGCAGGCGGTTATTTCCTGAAATTTATAATCACGACCACCGGATTAGACCAATATCATAAACTAAAGAGAACCTGCTTTGACATAGGCAGGTTCTTTTATTTATGATGTTGTGCATAGCATGTGATTTATTTTATTGCCATACAAAAAAAATCCCCCGGCAGCACCCACAAACCAGCGGGCCCACAGGGGGAGTGTGAGGGGGAGCTGCGGGCTTTCGCAACTTTGAGCGCTCCCCCTCACGGTTTTTATTTATCTCTCCAGATAATTCTGCCCTTGGACAGATCATACGGAGAAAGCTCGATTGTCACTTTATCTCCCGGAAGGATACGGATAAAGTTCATACGAAGCTTACCGCTGATATGAGCAAGCACTACGTGCTTATTCTCCAGCTCTACCTTGAACATAGCGTTCGGCAGCTTCTCCAGTACAGTTCCTTCCACTTCAATCACATCTGCTTTTGACATTATTAACCTCCTGTGTCATCTGTCATTTTGTAAGAGTCAGAATCTCCGGCTCGCCGTCTGTGATCAGAACGGTATTTTCATAATGAGCGGAAAGAGATCCGTCCATTGTGACTACAGTCCAGTCATCATCCTCCCAGGCCACATCTGCGCGGCCTATATTAATCATCGGTTCAATTGCCAGAGTCATGCCCGGCATCAGCTTAATTCCACGACGTTTCTGTGGAAAATTCGGTATCTGCGGATCCTCATGAAGATGAGTTCCGATACCATGTCCAACCAGATCCCGCACAATACCATAATTGTATTTTGCAGCATATGCTCCGATTGCCTTGGAAATATCATTGAGATGATTTCCTGCCTTTGCAAATTTGATTCCCTCAAAGAAGCTCTGCTTTGTTACCTCCATAAGCTGACGTGCCTCTGCAGACACTTCTCCTACCGCATAGGTACGGGCAGCATCAGAATGGTATCCCTTGTAGATCAGACCAGCGTCAATCTTAACAAGATCTCCTTCCTGAATGATTTTCTTTGTTGACGGGATCCCATGTACCACTTCATCATTAAGACTGATACAGAAAGATCCTGGAAATCCATTGTAATTTAAAAAGTTTGGAGTACAGCCCAGAGAGCGGATCATTTCCTCTCCGATACGGTCCAGTTCCTTGGTACTGATTCCCGGTCTGATGTGAGCAGCCAGTTCATTATGGACTTTTTCCAACAGATGACCGGCCTCTCTCATAAGCTCTATTTCATGTTCTGACTTAATTGAAACTGACATTTCTTATTCTCCTAAAACTCCCACGATTTCCTGGAATACTTCATCCAGAGCACGTGTTCCGTCTACTGTTTTTAATACGCCCTGTTTTGTATAGTAGTCGATCAGCGGCTGTGTCTGCTCATGATATACATTCAGACGTTTCTGTACGGTCTCCGGTTTGTCATCGTCACGAAGAACAAGTGCTTCTCCGCAGGTATCACAAATGCCTTCTGTCTTCGGAGCCGCATATACAACATGATAGGTAGCTCCACATTTCAGGCAGGCACGTCTGCCGCCCATGCGGTTTACAATGTTCTCATCCGGAACATCTACATCGATAGCAAAATCAATCTTGCTTCCCAGTTTTTCAAGCGCCTCTGTCAGACACTCAGCCTGAGGGATTGTTCTTGGGAAACCATCCAGAACATAGCCATTTTTTGCATCATCCTGCTGAATTCTGTCCACTACAAGATCACAGGTCAGTTCATCAGGTACAAGAAGCCCCTGATCCATATAGGTTTTTGCCTTTTTTCCAAGCTCTGTGCCATTTTTGATGTTGGCACGGAAGATGTCACCTGTGGAAATATGCGGAATTCCATATTTCTCAGCGATTTTTTTTGCCTGAGTACCTTTTCCGGCACCCGGTGCACCCAACATGATAATCTTCATAAAAATACCCTCCTTATATTTAAAATGGCTGCAGCATGCAAAGCACACCGCAACCTTCATTTCCTGTGCACAGTACCGCTGTAAACAGCGGACACGCACTAGTTAGCCAGAAAGCCTTTGTAGTTGCGGACAAGCAACTGAGATTCAATCTGTTTCACAGTCTCAAGGACAACACCAACAACGATGATCAGTGAGGTTCCTGCAAAGGAAACCTGAGCCTTAAACACACCGTTAAAGAAGAACGGGATCACTGCTACAATGATCAGGCCAACTGCGCCTATAAATATAATGTAATTAAGAAGATTCTGCAGATAATCTGATGTGGGTTTTCCTGGACGGATACCCGGGATAAAACCACCCTGCTTTTTGATATTATCAGCAACTTCCAATGGATTAAATGTAATGGAAGTATAGAAATATGCAAAGAATACGCAAAGGACAATATACACGATCAGTCCCCAGCTGTATTTCAGCTGAGCCGGATCACACCAGTTACTGGAGGATAATCCTCTCAGAATCTCGCTTCCAATTCCTGTTCCATTTCCTTTTCCGGCGAACTGAGCGATCAGTCCCGGGAAAGACATAATAGAAGAAGCAAAGATGATCGGAATTACTCCGGCTGTATTTACTTTAAGAGGAATGTTGTTAGACTGTCCGCCCATGAGCTTACGTCCAACCATCTTCTTGGAGTACTGTACCGGAATTCTTCTTTCTGCTCCATTGAGAATCAGTACAAAGACTACAACTGCCAGAATGATAGCAATGATGATCACACCTGCAAGCATTCCTTTTGCGATTGTTTTTCCTTTGATAAAGTTCTCATAAAGAGTCACCATATCACTAGGAATTCTGGATACGATATTCACTGCCAGTACGATAGAAATACCGTTACCCACACCCTTTTCTGTGATACGTTCACCAATCCACATCAGCATAGCAGATCCTGCTGTAAGAGAAACTACTACTACCAGACCCTTCATGAAGTTCATATCCTGAACAATGTTGCCTTTTGCAAATCCAATTGTCATTGCAACAGACTCAAAAAGTGCAAGACCGATTGTCACATAACGGGTAATGGCTGTCATCTTCTTTCTACCTTCTTCACCGTCTCTGTGCATTTCTTCCAGGGCCGGGATCGCGATAGTCAGAAGCTGAATGATAATGGATGATGTAATATATGGTGTAATGTTCAGAGCAAATATGGACATACTCTCAAAGGAGCCTCCGGTGAACGCATCAAAAAAGTTGAATGCGTCACCAGTGTTGCTCTGAAACCATTGTCTGAATACGTCACTGTCCACACCAGGAACAGGAAGCTGAGATCCGATACGGATGACAAAAATCATACCGATCACGTAAAACAGCTTACGACGCATCTCTTTTACTCTAAAAAGACTTTTGAGAGTTTCAAACATTAAATCACCTCTACTGTACCACCAGCAGCTTCAATTTTAGCTTTTGCGGTTTCGCTGACAGCATTTACTTTTACATTAACTTTCTTAGTCAGCTCACCATTTCCAAGAATTTTAACGCCGTCACCAGCTTTGGAAATTGCGCGGCTTTCCAGCAGGCTCTCAACAGTAACCTCTGCTCCGTCTTCAAAACGGTTCAGAACGTCAACATTGATTGCAATGATCTCTTTGGAGTTTCTGTTTTTGAAGCCTCTCTTCGGAAGACGTCTGTATAAAGGCATCTGTCCACCTTCAAATCCCGGTTTCTTGTGTCCGGAACGTGCTAACTGTCCTTTATGTCCTTTTCCGGCTGTCTTTCCGTTTCCGGAACCATGTCCACGGCCTCTTCTGAAGTTATCACTGTGTTTAGAACCTTCTGCAGGTCTCAGATTTGATAAATCCATGTTTGGCACCTCCTTTTAATTATCTTTACTGTCTCGAATTACTCTTCTACTTTAACCAGATGCTGAACCTGCTTGATCATACCTCTTGTAGCAGCATTATCAGGCATTTCAACAGTCTTGTGCATCTTTGTAAGTCCCATAGCAACTACAGTCTTTTTGTGTTTCGGAACTGCACCGATCGGAGACTTTACTAATGTAACTTTAATTGTATCTGCCATTTTTCGTTTCCTCCTTATGCCAGAATCTCATCTACAGATTTTCCGCGAAGTTTTGCAACTTCTTCCGGAGTCTTCAGCTGGCTTAATCCTTCGATTGTAGCCAGGACAACATTCTGTTTATTTCTGGAGCCCATACATTTTGTACGGATGTTCTTGATACCTGCAAGCTCGATAACGGCACGTGCCGGACCTCCGGCGATAACACCAGTACCTTCTGGAGCACGTTTCAGAAGCATCTCTGCACTTCCGAATTTGCCTACGAAGTCATGTGTAATGGATCCGTTCTCATCTCTTGCTACTGTTACCAGTTTTTTCATAGCATCTTCTTTTCCTTTGCGGATTGCTTCCGGAATTTCAGCTGCTTTTCCTAAACCTGCACCAACATGTCCGTTGCCGTCACCTACAACAACCAAAGCTGTGAAACGGAAGTTACGGCCACCTTTAACAACCTTGGTAACACGTTTGATTGACACTACTTTATCTTCTAATTCTAACTGACTAGCATCAATAAGATTATGTTTCATGTGTCTTTTTCCTCCCCTTTAGAATTTCAGTCCAGCTTCTCTTGCTGCGTCTGCTAATGCTTTAACTTTACCGTGGTAAATGTAGCCTCCTCTATCGAAAACTACGCTTTCAATGCCGGCTTCTACTGCTTTCTTACCGATTACAGTTCCAAGATATGCTGCTGCCTTAACATCATCTGTGTGCTCAAGCTCTGCTTTTACATCTTTCTGAAGAGTAGAAGCTGATACTAAAGTTTTTCCCACGCTGTCATCAATGATCTGTGCATAGATATGCTTGTTGGAACGGAATACTGCCAGTCTTGGAGTAGTAGCTGTTCCATTCAGATGATGACGGAGTCTTCTATGTTTCTTTTCACGAATTTCCGCTCTGGATGCTTTATTAATCATGTTCTCACTCTCCTTATTTATTTCTTACCGGTCTTACCGACTTTACGTCTGATAACTTCATCAGCATACTTGATTCCCTTGCCCTTGTATGGCTCAGGTCTTCTCTTGTCTCTGATTTCAGCTGCGAACTGTCCAACTTTTTCTTTGCTGATACCGGAAACGATGATCTTGTTTCCATCAACTTTGGACTCGATTCCTTCAGGATCTTCCATCTCTACCGGGTGAGAGTATCCCAGAGAAAGCACGAGCTTTTTGCCCTGCTTCTGAGCTCTATAACCTACACCGTTAACTTCAAGCTCTTTTGTGTAGCCTTCGCTTACACCAACCACCATGTTGTGGATAAGGCTTCTTGTTAAACCGTGCAAAGCTTTCATTTTCTTCAGGTCGTTTGGTCTTGTAACTACTACCTGACCATCTTCTACCTTGATTTCCATTTCTGTCGGAAGCGCTCTTTCAAGTGTTCCTTTTGGCCCTTTAGCGGTTACTACATTACCTGCTGCTACAGTTACTTCAACGCCTGCAGGAATAGCTACCGGAAGTCTGCCGATTCGTGACATAATATTGTCCTCCTTACTTAGATTGTCGGAGAGGGAAGGTTCCCTCTCTGTTTTCAGTTTAATTCTTTATTAAAAATCTACTGTTAGATTCTTACCATACGAATGCGAGAACTTCTCCGCCTACATGAAGCTTACGAGCCTCTTTGTCAGTGATAACACCTTTGTTAGTGGAGATAATAGCGATTCCAAGTCCGCCAAGTACTCTCGGCAGCTCATCCTTGCCTGCGTATACACGAAGACCCGGTTTGGAAATTCTCTTCAGTCCTGTGATGATCTTTTCGTTTTTGTTCTCACCATATTTCAGAGTGATGTGAAGTGTTTTGATCACACCGTCTTCTACTAAATCATACTTTGCAATATATCCCTCGTCAAGAAGAATGTTTGCAATAGCAATTTTCATTTTTGATGCCGGAACATCTACTGTGTCATGTTTTGCAGTGTTTGCATTACGGATTCTTGTAAGCATATCTGCAATCGGATCGCTCATTGTCATGTTAGTTTCCTCCTCTTATCAGACTTGACATGTTTTATTGTTTATAATATTACCAGGATGCTTTTTTAACGCCCGGGATCTGTCCTTTGTAAGCCAGCTCACGGAAGCAGATACGGCAGATACCGTATTTTCTTAAGTAAGCGTGCGGACGTCCACAGATTCTGCAGCGGCTGTATTCTCTTGTGGAGAATTTCGGTTTGCGCTGCTGTTTGATTTTCATTGCTGTTTTAGCCATTTGAATTCTCCTCCTTATTTAGCGAAAGGCATGTTAAACTGTGTAAGAAGCTCACGAGCCTCTTCGTCAGTCTTCGCTGTTGTAACGAAGATGATATCCATACCTCTTACTTTGTCTACCTTGTCATACTCAACTTCCGGGAAGATCAGCTGCTCTTTGATACCAAGAGCATAGTTTCCTCTTCCGTCGAATGCGTTAGGGTTAACACCACGGAAGTCACGTACACGAGGAAGTGCAAGGTTGATCAGACGATCAGCAAATTCATACATTTTTTCGCCTCTTAAGGTTACTTTACAGCCGATCGGCATACCCTCTCTGATCTTGAAGTTCGCTACAGACTTTTTAGCCTTTGTAGCAACTGCCTTCTGTCCTGTGATCAGTTCCATATCTGCGATAGCAGCGTCGAGAAGCTTTGCGTTCTCCTTAGCTTCACCAACACCCATGTTAACAACGATCTTTTCGAGCTTCGGCACTTCCATAACGTTCTTGTATCCGAATTTTTTGGTCATGTTGTCCATGATCTCATTTTTGTAAAGTTCTTTTAATCTACTCACCTGTCATGCCTCCTCTCTTATTTATCGATAACCTCGCCTGTTGCTTTTGCAACGCGGACTTTTTTGTCGCCGTCCATCTTGAATCCGACTCTGGTTGCTTTGCCGTTTACTACCAGCATCACATTAGATACGTGAAGAGCAGCTTCCTTCTTGATGATTCCACCATTCTGGTTTGCTGCAGAAGGTTTGCTGTGCTTAGTAACCATGTTGACGTTTTCTACGATCACGGTGTTGTCTTTTACGTTAACGGCAAGGACTTTGCCCTCTTTGCCTTTATCTTTACCAGCGATAACTTTTACAGTATCACCTTTTTTAATCTTCATAGCTGACATTAGGCACCCTCCTATAATACTTCCGGAGCTAAGGAAACGATCTTCATGAATTTCTTCTCACGAAGCTCTCTGGCAACTGGTCCAAAGATACGTGTTCCTCTCGGAGTTAAATCGTCTTTAATGATTACGGCTGCATTCTCATCGAAGCGGATGTAAGATCCGTCTTTACGACGAGCGCCTTTTTTAGAACGTACAACAACTGCTTTTACTACATCACCTTTTTTAACAACGCCGCCTGGTGTTGCATCTTTAACAGTAGCAATGATAGTGTCGCCGATATTTGCATATCTTCTTGTAGAGCCGCCCATAACACGAATACAAAGGATTTCTTTTGCACCAGTGTTATCGGCAACTTTTAATCTAGTTTCCTGCTGAATCATACTGGTTTCCTCCTTATTTAGCTTTCTCTACGATCTCAACCAGTCTCCATCTCTTGTCCTTGGACAGCGGTCTGGTCTCCATAACTTTTACGGTATCACCGATATTACACTCATTCTGTTCGTCATGAGCTTTTAATTTATATGTTCTCTTCACGATTTTTTTGTAAAGAGGATGTTTTACATGGTCTTCAATTGCAACTACGATGGTCTTGTCCATCTTATTGCTGACAACCTTACCCACACGGGTTTTTCTCAGATTTCTTTCCACGATTATGTCCTCCTATATTCACTATTTCGCAGCGTTAGCCTGCTCAGTGATTACTGTCTGGATTCTGGCAATATTCTTGCGAACCTCTTTGATTCGGCTTGTATTGTCTAATTGATTGGTTGCATTCTGAAATCTCAGGTTAAAAAGTTCTTTTTTAGCAGCTACTAATTCTTCGTTTAATTCTGCAGCTGATTTTGCCTTTAAATCTTCTACGAATTTATTAATTTTCACTGTTATCACCGCCTTCTAAGTCTGCACGAGAAACGATTTTACATTTACATGGTAACTTGTGCATTGCAAGACGTAATGCTTCACGGGCAATCTCTTCTGATACGCCTGCAATCTCAAACATTACACGTCCTGGCTTAACAACTGCTACCCAGTACTCCAGGGAACCTTTACCGGAACCCATACGTGTTTCTGCTGGTTTCGCTGTTACTGGTTTATCTGGGAAAATCTTGATCCAAACCTGACCACCACGTTTGATATAACGTGTCATGGCAATACGGGCTGCCTCGATCTGATTAGATCTGATCCAGCACGGTTCGGTTGCAACAAGACCGAATTCACCATAATTGATTTTGTTGCCTCTAAGGGCTTTACCTCTCATGGAGCCACGGAATTGTTTACGACGTTTTACTCTTTTTGGCATTAACATTATTTATCGCTCCCTTCCTTAGTTCCTTTTGTTGGAAGTACTTCACCATTGTAAACCCATGCTTTTACGCCAACTTTGCCATAAGTTGTATCTGCTTCTGCAAAGCCATAGTCGATGTCAGCACGAAGTGTCTGAAGCGGAATAGTTCCTTCGCTGTAGAACTCTGTACGAGCCATATCAGCACCGCCAAGACGTCCGGATACAGATGTTTTGATTCCTTTTGCTCCGGCTTTCATGGTTCTCTGCATTGTAGACTTCATTGCACGACGGAAGGAAATACGGTTTTCAAGCTGAAGTGCGATGTTCTCCGCAACCAGCTGTGCATCTCTGTCCGGTCTCTTAACTTCTTTGATGTCTACGATAAGTTTCTTGTCTGTAAGCTTCTGAAGTTCAGCTTTTACTTTCTCGATCTCAGATCCGCCTTTACCGATAACGATACCCGGCTTAGCTGTGTAAATGATGATCTTCACTCTGTCAGATGCTCTTTCGATCTCGATTTTGGAAACACCTGCGCTGTAGAGTTTTTTCTTCAAAAATGTTCTGATATTGTAGTCTTCAACCAGACAATCTGCGAAGTCTGCTTCTGCATACCATCTGGAATCCCAATCCTTAATAACACCGACTCTAAGGCCATGTGGATTAACTTTCTGTCCCATGCTTTTCCTCCTTATCTTTCATCCAGCACGATGGTAAGATGGCTTGTTCTCTTCTCGATTCTGTAAGCTCTACCCTGTGCTCTTGGCTGAATCCGCTTCATTGTAGGTCCTTTGTTTGCATAGCACTCTGCAATGTAGAGGTTATCTGCGCTCATTCCGTTGTTGTTCTCAGCGTTTGCGATTGCTGACTCAAGAAGTTTCTTGAGAACGCTGGAAGCATATCTCGGATTGTATGTCAGGATACCAAGTGCTGTCTGCACATCTTTGCCACGGATCGCATCTAATACATAGCATGCTTTCTGAACAGAAATTCTTGCATAAGATAATTTTGCAGACGGTCTTGTCTCTTTATTATTCTCATTTCTGGCTCTCTTAATCTGGCTTCTATGTCCCTTTGCCATTTTAAAGTGCCTCCTTTCTTGTATTCGATCTCTGGGTAAACCCGCCGTGCTGCCCCATAAGGGACAACAGGCAGTTAATACTTATAATTATCTGACACCGGATTTCTTTTCGTCTTTTCCGTGTCCTCTGTAAGTTCTTGTAGCAACGAACTCACCGAGTTTATGTCCTACCATATCCTCTGTAACGTATACCGGAACATGCTTTCTTCCGTCATGGACAGCAATTGTATGTCCTACGAAGGAAGGGAAGATGGTGGAACGACGTGACCATGTTTTGATCACAGATTTTTCGTTAGCAGCATTCATAGCGTCAACCTTTTTAAGCAGGCTTGCATCTGCGAAAGGTCCTTTTTTCAATGAACGAGACATTCTGTACCCTCCTTATTATTTCGTTAAAGCTTTTCCATCGCGTCTTCTTACGATGAGCTTGTTGGACTGTTTGTTTTTCTTTCTGGTCTTCAGACCAAGAGCAGGTTTGCCCCATGGTGTGCACGGGCCAGGACGACCGATACCAGTCTTTCCTTCACCACCACCGTGCGGATGGTCATTCGGGTTCATTACAGAACCACGAACTGTAGGTCTGATTCCCATGTGACGTTTACGTCCAGCTTTACCGATGTTTACAAGGTTGTGGTCTCCGTTTCCAACTTCACCGATTGTTGCACGGCATACAAGCGGAACCATTCTCATTTCACCTGACGGTAATCTTAATGTTGCATATTTTCCTTCTTTAGCCATTAACTGAGCGCCGTTTCCAGCAGAACGAACCATCTGTCCGCCCTTTCCCGGATGAAGCTCAATGTTATGGATCATAGTACCAACCGGGATCATTTCCAGCGGCAGGCAGTTACCAACACGAACCTCTGCTTCCGGTCCGTTCATAACTTTCTGTCCAACCTTCAGTCCTTCCGGAGCAAGAATGTAAGCTTTCTCGCCGTCTGCATAGCAGATCAGTGCGATGTTAGCTGTTCTGTTCGGATCGTACTCGATTGTTTTAACTGTTGCCGGGATACCATCTTTTCTTCTCTTGAAGTCGATGATTCTGTATTTTCTTCTGCTTCCGCCTCCGCGGTGCCTTACAGTGATCTTGCCCTGGTTGTTACGTCCGGCATTTTTCTTTAAAGACACTACTAAGGATTTCTCTGGGGTGCTTGTTGTGATCTCAGAGAAGTCAGAACCAGTCATATGTCTTCTTGACGGTGTATATGGGTTATAGGTTTTGATTCCCATGGTGTTTCTCCTTTCGAATATTAGTCATCATGCTTTCCAGCATATAGATCGCAGAGGATTAAAGTCCTTCGAAGATCTCGATATCCTTGCTGTCCTCTGTAAGAGCTACGATCGCTTTTTTAGTCTTAGCAGTTTTTCCAACCACCATACCGCGACGTTTCTTTTTACCATCGTTGTTCATGGTGTTTACGCTCTTAACCTTTGTTCCTTCAAACATCTTTTCTACAGCCTCTTTGATCTGAGACTTGTTTGCTTCCGGATGTACGAGGAATGTATATTTCTTTTCGCCCATGATGTTCATGGATTTCTCAGTAATCACAGGTTTCAGGATTACGTCATAATACTTGATATCTGCCATTATGCGTACACCTCCTCAATGGATGCTACTGCGTCTTTTGTAAGCACTACAGTATTGTGTTTCATAACATCATATACGTTCATAGTGTTTACAGTTGCAGTCTGTACATCAGCGATGTTTCTTGCGGAAAGTACTACATTCTTATCATCAGCTGCTGTGATAACCAGAGCTTTCTCTGCTTTCAGATTTGTAAGAACTCTCTGCATTTCTTTTGTCTTAGCCTCAGCAAGTGCAAGGCTGTCAACAACTACTAATTTATTGTCCTGAACTTTGGAAGTCAGAGCAGATTTAAGAGCAGCTCTTCTTTCTTTCTTGTTCATTTTTACTTCATAGTCTCTCGGAACCGGAGCGAATACAACACCGCCGCCAGTCCACTGTGGTGCACGGATGGAACCCTGTCTTGCATGACCTGTTCCTTTCTGTCTCCACGGTTTTCTTCCGCCGCCGCTTACTTCAGAACGAGTTTTAGCTTTCTGAGTACCCTGGCGTTTATTTGCAAGCTGGCGAACAACAGCAAGATGAACCAGATGCTCGTTGATCTCTACACCGAATACTGCATCGTTCAGCTCCATTGTTCCAACTTCATTGCCTTCCATATTATAAACAGTTACGTTTGCCATTCTGATGCTCCTCCTTTCTCAATTATAAAGACTTTACTGACTCTTTGATTGTAACCAAAGATTTCTTAGGTCCTGGAACAGCACCTTTTACTAACAGTAAATTATTTTCTGTATCTACGCGTACGATCTCAAGGTTCTGTACAGTAACCTGAACATTACCCATCTGTCCTGGCATTTTTTTGCCTTTAGCAACCTTGCTCGGGTCAGATGCAGCACCGTTGGAACCAGCATGACGATGGTATTTGGAACCGTGAGTCATAGGTCCTCTGGACTGTCCGTGTCTCTTGATCGCGCCCTGGAAGCCTTTACCTTTGGAGATAGCAGTTGCATCGATGTGATCGCCTGCTGCAAAGATGTCAGCCTTGATTTCCTGTCCTACTTCATATTCAGCAGCGTTGTCAAATTTGAATTCTTTCAGGAATCTCTTTACGTCAACGCCAGCTTTCTCAAAGTGGCCTTTCTCCGGTTTGTTAACCAGTTTTTCTCTGATCTGGCCAAAACCAACCTGAACTGCTGCATATCCATCGTTGTCCTCAGTCTTAACCTGAGTTACAACACACGGGCCAGCCTGTAAAACTGTTACCGGGATCAGAAGACCATCTTCATTGAAGATCTGAGTCATTCCGACTTTTGTAGCTAAGATAGCTTTCTTCATTACATTTTCCTCCTTATAGCGGATTACCCATTCGGGCAATCATATAGTTTTTGAAGCATTCGTTTTACCGAATGGACTTACCTTATTTAGTTTTCATCTTGATATCAATGTGAACACCAGCCGGCATTTCCAGTCTGGAAAGTGCATCTACTGTTTTCTGGGTAGGTGTCATGATATCGATGAGTCTCTTGTGAGTTCTCTGCTCGAACTGCTCTCTGGAATCTTTGTATTTGTGAACAGCTCTTAAGATTGTCACTACTTCTTTCTTTGTCGGAAGCGGAACCGGTCCACTTACCTTTGCACCGTTCTTTTTAACAGTGTCGATGATTTTTGCTGCAGATGCATCTACTAACTGATGATCATAAGCTTTTAATGTGATTCTCATTACCTGATTTGCCATAAAAAAAGTCTCCTCCTACTCGTACTCAATTATGCAGTACGACAAGCGGCGACTGTACACATCTCCGTGTGTGTCCTAAGACATCTCTTCACACGCCCATCCCAAGATGGTTATTGAACTCTGTACAGTGACTTGTCGTCAGTTTCCTAACTTGACATTCGCTCCACGGAAAACCTGCTATTTAAAGCAGCAACCTCGCGCTTCATCGCTATCATGTCACAGCAATTGTTAGTATACACAATGATTCCCCGCATTGCAAGCACTTTTTTTATTTTTTTTAAATTTTTTTGATATTTTTTTCATGGAGCATAAAAAACGAGTTCTTTCCTATATAATAAGGATAAAACTTTTCAGTTTTCCATGACAAGTCCGCCTTGCACGCCAGATGCCTTCTGTATCCGGTCAAAAAATAATGCAGAGGAAAAGCCTGTCCGCATCTTTCCTCTGCATTATATGTAGCTGGTTTATTTTATTTTCTGTATTACTCTTCTTCGCTGTCTTCCTCTTCTCCGCCAATGATATCGGAATAATCAAACAGCGTTACTTTTGTAATAGAATCTCTTACGATATCCGGCGCATCTCCGGCCTTTCTTGCCTTATCTGCAAGCTGTGAAGCAGACCATGCCGGTATAGCCATCTTTTTGATCTCTACAGGCTCTTCCTCTTCCCATTCCTCCTCTTCAACGGGACTGTATCTTCTTTCTCGCTGAAGTTCCTGGTAGCTTGGAAATTCTTCTGAATATCTGTCAGAGATTTCATCCATATCTTCTGCAGTTGCTGCTGCAATTTCTTTTTTCAGAAGTTCGTGCGCTTCGCTGGCAGCTGCCTGCAGGTTGTTCGGATTGTTTCTTGAAGAACGTTTTGCCTGACGTACCGGCTTTTCTTCTTCCAGATCATCCTCGTAAATCTCATCCACAAAACCGCCTGTACGGATTTTCTTTCTTCTTTCTTTTTCTTCTTTTTTCGCTTTTTTCCTGCGAGCCTTTTCTCCATAAAGAAGTTCGCGGTCTTCTTCCTGCATTCGTCTCTCGCGGGCTTTTTCTTCCATTCGCAGTTCTTTTTCTGTCTTAAGATATCTGCGGTCTCCCTGAAGATCCTCATATTCATCAAGTGTTTCCGGTTTTCTCCAGAGTTCTGCGATAACATAGAGAATGATCAGGAACAGCACAAGAAGAATCAGAGCGATACGTCCTTCTGTAGTTTCTGTTGCCGCCATAAGATATCCGGCAAACGGAACTGTGATCACCACCTTCGGTACCCAGTTCTTCACAGACACGTTAATGCTCTCTGAAGTGGATGCCTCCGGATCAATCACAACACCTGTATTCGTTGTTCTGTCAACGCTGACAAGGTTGTAACGATAAGTACCTTCTCCATCTCTTACGATGATCGGTGATCCTGCATTGACCTCTTCTGTCTTCACAGGAATTGCATAGGTTACGGAACCCATTGCCAGGTTCGTTTCTTTATCTGGTTTATCAACGATCACTGTAGTGACCCCAAAAAACGGCGGCAGTGCAAGTCCAAGCACGATTGCAATCGTACATATGATCGCAAAATGCACAACAAACTTCAAAAATTTCGACATTGTATATCCCTCACTTCTGTTTTTCTGGTAACCGTGTTTATAAATACTCTAGTTATTATACCTTGTTTTTTTGCTATGGTCAACTTATAATCTAAGTTATCATCAGGAAAATACATACAATTATCCCATGTATTCCATTTCCTGCAATATGTAAAAAACGAAAGGAGCTTCTATATG
>Ga0129308_1000637_pt1 | contig 48390 bp, 71 predicted proteins | sample L827metagenome_FD_94440 | JGI IMG/M metagenome (GOLD analysis project Ga0129308, IMG submission 94440) | Ring-tailed lemur group fecal microbial communities from Wisconsin, USA - L827 metagenome | ecosystem: Host-associated > Mammals > Digestive system > Large intestine > Fecal | place: USA... | reverse complement strand
ATTCCTGTCATCCGCAGTTGATTCACCCTGTATTCGTGATGAATACAGGGTTTTTCTTATGTCTTGATTAAAAAGGGGGCAAAAAAGGGGCAAACTACAAAATTTTGATAGCTGATAATTCCTGATTATCTTTTTCTTTTAACTTTTTTGTAACATGAAGATAAATTTCTTTTGTAACCTTACTGTCTTCGTGTCCTAAGCGGCGAGAGATAGCATCAATATCAATCCCCTGTTCCATGAGAAGCGAGGCATGTGTATGTCGTAAAACATGTGAAGTAATACTTCTTCCTAGAACAGTTTGTGAATTTGTTTTTAAATATTTATTGTAGGCGGCATACTGCAAGTAGGTGCCGTTATCTTGGAAAAACAAATTACATCCGTTTACAAGACGCTTAGTCAGCGCTTCTCTTTTTATCTTTTTGCAGAGTGGGTAGAGTTCTTCTTGTATATATATATCCCTAATAGAGCAAGCTGTTTTGGGAGCGGTAACCTCGAAAACGGTATGGCTGTATGTTTTGTTTATATGTATAAGTCGTGTTTTTAAATCTATATCTTCTAACGTAAGTGCAAGTGCCTCCCCAGAACGTAGTCCAGATAAAACCAAAAAATGAGTTAAGTCTTTCCACTTTTGTATATTCATGTGTTTTAAGAGCAAGCTCACTTCTTCTGATTCTAAAAATTTGTTTTGAATCTTTTCCTTATGAGGAATATCTTTAAAGTATTCCATCTTATCTAAGTAACTTATATCTTTTATAAAATCATTTCGATATCCCCAACGCAAAAGAGCTTTTAATCTTGTCAAATGTTCATTTAATGTTCCAGCACTCTTTTCGGTCTGGAGAAATGAGCGGCGAATTCGGCTTGCGGTTAGGTCGTCCACCAATAAATTCTCATCAAAAATCTTTAAAAGAGCATTACATTCATGGAAGTTCCTCTTATAGGTACTTTTCTTTACGGTTACTAATTGATCTTTCCTGTATTCCTCTACAAGTACTTTAAGAGTAATTTTCTTTGGTTTCCCCTCAAGTTCTGTTCGTTGTTGTTCTAATGCAAGTTCTATCTTTCTTGCAAGAGCAGACTGCGCCTGTTTTCTACTTTGGGCAGTATTTTTTTCTATTGTTACAGATATTTTTCTTTGCTTTCCAGTAAAATCTTTATAGCGTTCTACTGCCTTAAATTTCCCATTTTTAGTTTCTTCAATCCACATAGTATCATCCTTTCTAATTTTTTGTATAAAAATAACACCCTGGTACTTGCCTGGATGCCCCGAAGATGATACAATAAATTTGCACAAAGTATCATCCCTTCGGGGAGATAAGATATCGTACGCCAATACGATATTTAATTGAACCGTTCCTGCACCAACAGGGGCGGTTTTTTTATTTTAAATTATTTTAACAATCTGCTACTAGAATCTTGGAACCATCCTTCTTTGGAGCCTTTTCTTATTTTATACCATTGCTTTCCTTTAGCTGGACAATACATTTTCAATAGAGTTACTTTGTCTCCCTTTTTTACAGTAAAAGAATTGTATTTGCTAGTTGGAGCAGTTGTTGAAGTCTTGAAAGTTGTCAATGCTGTAAACTTCTTTTGAGAAGTAAGATATGTTCGTGAAGCTAGAGAGAGTTTTTTATTTTTAACATTATATTTCACATTCCAACTTAATTTTTGATTTGATTTTTTAAATGTCTTTGAATTACTATAATTTGGATAGGTAGAAAAAGACATAGTAATCGAAGAAGAGGTAAGCTTCCCTGGATCTATATATTGCACGTACATGTAAGGGGTAGCCTCTTCAAAGCTTGAACAAGAAAAGCTCTTTTTAAATTTTCCGCTACTATATGCGTAAAGAGATGGTTCACGGGAACTAGTAGTAGCTTCTTGTACTAACAAAAATACGGTGTTTTTGTTAAGGGAACATAGCTCAACAAGTGGAAAATGACCCTCAAATGGAATAGAACTTTTTAATTTTCCATTTATATAGCAGTTTATATGTGTCATTTTTTTATTGTATGCATACTTAAACTTGTCATTTTTCCCATCACCTGTAAAATCATATTTTGTGTATGTTTCATCAGGATATAAATCAATTATTTTTTTAGGATTTGCGGCTCTGGCAGGGATAGGTAATGATAATATACAGATAAGAGTTAATATCATTAATAATCTTTTTTTCATAATAATTTCCTCCTTTAAAAGCAATTTCCACAGGTAGTATAGCCTTGGCTTTCCAGTTCTTCAAGACTTTCACTAGATGTAGCATAATTTTTTGGTGCTATTCGCTTAGCTGAAAAACAGCCTGGGTGATGAATTTTCATAGTACTGGTATTTAACACATAGTTGTTTTGAGATTCTGAGTTGTCATATGCGTCAGAATCATAGATATCCTCGGTGGAAGCTTCTGTTGTTTCTTCTGTAGATTCGGTTTCTTCAACTACGGTAGATTCTTCTGTAGATTCTGTAGTGGTTTCCTCTATAGTACTGGTTGTAATTTCGGTAGTAGCTTCCGTAGTAGCCTCCGTAGTAGCCTCAGTTGTGGTTTCTGTGGTGGCCTTAGTCGTAGCCTCGGTAGAGACCTCAGTTGTTTTTAGGTCTTTTTTTGCTTCTTTAGAATTTTTTTCATTTTTCCCAGGTAATGTTCCAATAATAACAATAACTATAATTATAATTATAACTTTTTCCCAAGTACTCAATCGTTGATTTTCTTTTTTAGGACGTATATCAGCATCTTTTAAACAATCAATACCGCCATATACAAAAACAGCGGTAAAAAATACGCTTATAACGATGCCTATAATGTCTCTTGATTTTAAAACATCAGGAAAATTCAAAACAATTCCCCAAGCTAGTAAAAAGAAAAAAATAGCTGCTAATATTTTTCCGATTTTCTTTCCCATACATATTTCCTCCTTGTATAACTATATTGTATATAAAGTATAACAAAGAATATAACGGAAATACAGTAGTTTCGACAAAAATGCTATAATTTTACTATCTTTGTTTCCATACTTCTTTTAATCCTTAACAATAATAATTGATAGTTCCAAAATATCGATACCATGATTCCACAATTTGCACATTTCTAAGTTCAATCATACGCATAATGTTTCTTAGAGTCTTCGCGGGAATTTGGGAATTATTGTTACAAAGAAGGCATTTTCCAGCTTTTAGTAGAGTTAGCACTTGGTTTGCCTAATGATACGTGGACATGAATATGTTCAAGAGGTTTCCCTTCATTTGTCCAGAAATAAACTCTGTAAGAGCCAATTTTAAAAATTTGAGGCACTGTCGAAGCCTCCTTCCTGAGAAAACTCTATAATTAAATGTGCCGCTGATTCTGTAAATTCTTGCAGGGCTTTTAATTCATCATTGTCAAAACCGTAAATATCTTCCCATCTGTAGCTAGGAAGATAGCATGTGGCGTGATGAAAACCATCTTTTTCGTCTGGTTTCTCAAAATATACCTTAACTTCGCCGTTTGGCAACATTTCAGAATGAACAACTTCTGTTTCGTCTTCTAAAGTCATAAATGGATACATCATTCAAATTACTTCCTTTCCAATACTCCCAAAGTAGGCTCAAAATATACTATATAATTATCAATAGGAGCGCATATACCGTATTTATTCCGATAACACTCAAGAGCTTCTGCTAGAAATTCCTCTGTAACTTCCAGATATTCAGCTACATCATGTAAAGTTTTACATTTATGATTATAAGCATCAATCAGACCTCTAAGTCCAATTAATCTATTATACGTTAAAAGGCGAGCTTTTCTTTCTTCTTTTCGATTATTAAAATTTCTTAAATCAATTATATCTGTACTACTAATCTGATAGTGAGCATATTCCTCGGCGAGTACACAACGTTTTTCTATTGAGGTTTTGAGATTCTTACTAAGTCCTATTTTGTTTCCTTTAATTAGACCATCAGAGCGAGATTCAAAAGGAATATTTTCTCTTACATCGATGCCAGCGTCTGTTACATCTTGTAATAGTTTTTCATAGCAAGTCATTATATCACTTCCCCTTTAAAACTTATCAAAATCTCGTCTTATTTTCTCTATTTCCTCATCATTATCCGCAAAATCATTGTGTGCAGCTCGTAAGCTTGAATTAGTAGTATATTTACTGATATAAGTAAGTTCAGATACTCGCTTTTCAGCTTCATGTTTTCCAAGGTCATTTAATTGGTCGTAATATTCCAATATTTTAGGTTGCTGTTTCACTGATTGAACATTCTTTTTTTCTTCAACCAAATCTGATTTTGATATTCCAAAATAATTTGCCATCAATTCTATTTTGTCTATTCTTGGATAAGTTCTTGCGTGCAACCAATCTGAAACAGTTGACATTTTAAAGCCTAGAGTACTACACAAATCAGTTTGTGTTAAATTATTTAATTGTAGATAATATTTTATATTTTTAGCCATAACTCTCTTATTACCTAGACCGCTCAATATTTTATCCTCCTTCCTATTCAAAAGTATATAATTATTATAATGGAAAAACCGAAAAAAATCAACAAAAACCGAAAAAAATTCGGAAAAACCATTGACAATTCGGTTTAACCGTGATAACATATAATCAGTCGAGGAGGTGATAGAGTTGGGGATGAACGTAAAACTCCCAAAAAATTTTAAGGGTACCTTGAGAAGTATCAGGGAAATTAGAGGATTTAAACAGGAAGAGGCTGCAAAATTAATAGGTGTAGATGTTGATACGTTGAGAAATTATGAGCAAGGAAAGTCATATCCTAATATCCCAACCCTCAAAAAAATAGAAAAAGTTTATAATATTACGTATGCGCAGATTATTTTTTTACCCTTGGATTTCGGTTTAACCGAATAAAAGTAGTCATATACAAAGAGAGGAGTAAGCATGAATAAATTAACAGTATTTAATAACAAAGAATTCGGGGAACTTCGAACAGTAATTATCAATAACGAGCCTTGGTTTGTAGGCAAGGATGTGGCAGAAGCATTAGGCTATGCCGAACCTAGAAGTGCAGTATCAAAGAAAGTTGATGAGGCGGATAGAGGTGTTGCCGAAATGGAAACACCTTCTGGAAGACAAAATATGACCATCATAAATGAATCTGGTTTATATGCTTTAATTTTTGGAAGCAAATTAGAGTCAGCGAAGAAATTTAAACGTTGGGTAACATCGGAGGTACTTCCAGCCATTAGAAAGCACGGAGTATATGCAGTAGATGAGGTGCTTTCTAATCCAGATATGTTAATCTCAGCTCTCCAAGAATTAAAAGCAGAGAGGGCGAAGAGAAAGCAGTTGCAAGTGGATAATGAGAGGATGAAGCCGAAAGAGTTGTTCGCCGATGCTGTGGCAACAAGTGATACCTGCATCCTAGTCGGCGAGCTTGCCAAGATTTTGAAGCAAAACGGCGTGGAAAACATGGGGCAAAACAGATTGTTTGCATGGCTTAGAGAAAATGGATTCCTCATTAAGAGAAAAGGAACTGACTACAATATGCCAACGCAAAAGAGCATGGAGAAAGGACTTTTCGAGGTAAAAGAATCTACTAGTGTAAATGCGGACGGTAGTATTAGATTGAATAAGACAGCTAAGGTAACTGGTAAGGGGCAGCAGTATTTTATTAACTACTTTTTAGCGAAGAAAACAGCTTAGTGAAACCATATACAAGGAGGAAAGACCCATGATTTTAAATTAAGAAAAGAGGTGAAAAGAAACGGAGAAGAGATTGCAAGAAATGGAGAAAGAAATACAGAGGCTTAAGAAAAGCACTCTGTATTACAAGATAAGTCACGTTATTGTAACTGTTATTTTTGCTATTTCAATGCGTCATTACAACGATGTGTACAATCGCATCCAGCATTCTTATCTTGACCTTCTAAGAGCGACTCAAGAGATTGTACTAATTCTTCAAGAATTTGATTATGGTGGTCAATTGTTTCCCTCAGAACGGCAACCTCCTCACGAATGTGATTTTCAAATGATTCAGACGATTCTTGAGAAGGAACTGGAGAAAATTCAACAATGATTGCTAGCAATGGTATAAGAATACTTTTTACAAAGTCATAAATAGAAAATCTTCGTTCGGATTGCTTTGGCGGTTCGTTTGGAGCAGGCGGCAAATTGATAATAATTGAAAGATTTTCTACGGCAGGAGCTTGGATATATACATAGTTATCTGCAATGGAGATATTTTTCATGATATTTTCTAAATCAATTTGAGATTTAATACCAGAGAATTCAGAAAAATCAAGTATCGATTGACGCAAAGGTTCAAAATTTCTAGTAAATTGCGTAATGAATTCTTGATGCGCACAAAGATATTGATAATTAATATTTTCTACGGTATTAATCGTAGACTGTTGTTTATAAATAGCTGACATTGTACTTTGGAGCTGCGTAACTTGAGGGATTAAATTGGCGATTTGAGAGTCATATCTTTTTATCGCATTAATCTGAGCAGAAGTACGAGATAGTTTTGCTTGAAGATTTGTAAGAGTATCGATTGTAGTTTTCATATGAATTTTCCTTTCTTAACTTAATGCAACAAGTATAACGCATTTGCGTTATACGTTCAAGTAAAAGGAGGATATATGTATAAAAAGATAGAAAAATTAATGAAAGAAAGAGGGATTACAGCTTATCGATTATCCAAAGACACAGGAATAGCATATTCTTCACTATCTGATTGGAAGAGAGGGAAAAGCAACCCCAAAATTGATAAGCTCGTTATTTTGGCGAAGTACTTTGGGGTGTCAATTGAATATTTTTTGGATTAGGAGAGAGCGAATGATAAGCATGGTGAAAGGGATATTACTTATTTTTGTGATGATTTGGAATTGTATGTTCTCATGGAATTTGAATAATAGGAGGTGGAAAAATGGTAGCACTAGAAATTAACCGAGGACAGGCTTATTTTCCTGTGGGCAGGATAGCGGAGGAGACAGGGAGAACTGTCCACACCGTACAGAGAAAGATTAGAGGTATCCAAAGAGAGATAGAACGTGGGCGATATAGCCCATATGCTATCGCAGGGAATCTTGTAAACTATTATGTTTACATAGATTACATTAAATATGAAAAAGACCTACAGGATAAGAATCTGAGAAAAACAGTGCCAGAGTTTAAGCCAGAAGAAATCATGAAAATTTCAGGCTTTGGACAGAAGTTGATTGATATTGGTGAATAAATACTAGCCGATGCTTCGGAGCTGGAGGGAGTCCACACACATTTTTTACCTTCTAAAAATTGGAGTTCCTTCTTGTCATAATAAATTTTTCCATTTTCGTGTGGATTCCCTCTAGCTCCGAGGGTAGGGATATTAGAAAGGAGAAAGATATAATGAGAGATGTTAAATACTATGAAGGAAGATACTTTGAGGATTTTAAAAGAGACTTCAAAGAAACTCAGAAAAACAAGACCTGTATGGAGTTAGAGAAATCTATCAAAACATTTTTGGGAATTTCAGGCTATTTGATAAGAGAAATTGAAGAAGGAGTGTTGAGATTCCGAGATCTTTCCGTCTTTTTTGATGATGTGAGACAAGTGAATAGTACTATACATGAATTAACATTATTTGCCTTTAATATCGGGCAGATTAGCAGGAGAGAACTAGAGTTTTTTAATGATTATAGAGAATGTGAAGTTAACAAGTTTTATGAAGCAATTGATATGCTTGAGATGGAATACGACATAAATTAGAAGGAGAAAAAGACAATAGTGTTAATACTAAGAAAAAATATAGATCTCGCATACGAATGGAACAAGATATGCTGCGAGCTTAACCCAAAAAGAAGAGTGGAAACGACAAGCGCATTTTGTCCAAGCTGTCACAAGAAAAAATTGCTCATAGATTTTACAGAACAGGGAATATGTAAGCTCTGTGGAAAAAGAAAGGGGTAATGGCAATGCCGAAAGATATCTTTAATCGTACATATAAGGTGGTAAGAAAAATTTTCAAGACAAAGACTTTGCTCGAAGTCATAGCGAAAGCTAATTTTCAGGCTGGATATTTAATGTGTTATCGAGATTGTGGGAAGATGCAAGAGTCTGACTATAATTGTTTAATCTTTATTCTACAGGAAGCGGCACAGAAACAATATAACAAGATAGTTCACGATAATGTGAAACAATCATTAAATTTAGCGAAAGGAGAGAAAAAGAAATGACTGTATTTGAAAAGATTTCTCTTTCTAATTTCTTGATTAACTTAGATACCAGGAAAGAGATTAGAGAGCAGACAGAAAAACAGGTAAAAGAGTTGGAAAGACAGAGAACTAATCTAAAGAAAAGAAGCAGAGATATGATGTGCTGGATGTTTTTGATAGATATGTTGCAATGAAAAAGAGGAAGATTTAGCCGCCAAACTAAAATCTTCCTCAAAATGCAAAAAGACTAGTACAAGCTAATTATAGCAGATTGTGAGGTAATAATGCAAGAAGAATTAGAAATTTTAATATTAGCATTAGCGTATGCTGTAGACCCACTCGAAGTTGAGGGGGTTAAACATAAAGTAAACAAGAGACAAGTAATGATTTTAGAAGAAATAGAAGGAGGATGTGAAGATGAAACTTTATGAGATTGATGCAAAGATGCAGGAGTTAATGGAAAAATGGGAAAGCTGTATTGACGAAGATACAGGGGAGATTTTAGATGATAAAGTCTTTGATATTGAAGAGGAGCTTACTAAGCTCGAGCTTGACAGAAGAGAAAAGTTAGAGAATTGTGTTTGTTATTACAAAGGACTACTTGCAGAGGCAGTAGCATTGCAGACAGAGGAGCAGACATTAGCTAAAAGAAGAAAGGCAGCAGAAAATAGAGCGAAGAGCCTAAAGGAATTCATTGGTCGTATGGCTGGTGGGGAGAAGTATAAATCTCCTAGAATGTCTATCTCGTACAGAAGAAATTCAGTTACGCAGGTAAATGACATGAAAGAGCTAATCAAGTACGATGATAGCTTGGTAAGATACGCCGACCCAGAGCCATGCAAGAATGAGATTAAGAAGCTGCTAAAGGCAGGCAAAAAAGTACCAGGCTGTAAGCTTGTTTATAACACAAGCGTGATTATCAGATAGGAGGGATGTTATGGCAATACCAGTATTAATTATGGGACGCTCTGGAAGCGGGAAGAGTGCTTCCATGCGAAATTGTATTAATAATCCAGAATGGAATTTGGTAAATGTGCTAGGGAAACCTCTTCCTTTCCGTGGGAAAATTCCTAGCATCACTACAGATGATTACGGAAAGGTGATGAAATCTATAGCAAGTAGCAAGGCGAAAAGCATTGTTATTGACGATGCGGGCTACTTGATTACAAATTATTTTATGCGTAATCATTCTACCAAAGGCGTAGGAAATGCAATTTTTTCTATGTACAACAAAATTGCTGATGATTTTTGGGGCTTAATTGAACATATCAAAAGATTACCAGCGGAAAAAATCGTATACATAATCATGCATGAGGAACAAAATGAGCTGGGAAATGTGAAACCTAAGACAATAGGCAAATGTATCGATGAGAAGATTTGCCTAGAAGGAATGTTTACTATTGTTCTTCGCTGTATGCAAGACAACGGAAGTCATGTTTTTGTAACACAAGCAGAGGATGGAGCAGTGAGTAAGTCTCCGATGGGGATGTTTGAAGAATTAGAAATTGATAATGATTTGGCATTAGTTGACAAGACGATTAGGGATTATTACTTCGCATCAGACGAAGAAATAGCATAGAAGATAGAAGGGAGAATAAGGATAATGACAGGATTTAACAAGCCACAGGGATATGATGAGGCACAGGCGATGGGAGAATTTACTCCTCTTAAGCCAGGCGGACATAAGCTCGTAATTTTAGGAGCAAAAAGAGAGTTATTAAAAGACAGATATGAGGTAATTAGAGTCCAGTTTGACACAGCGAAAGATGATGTACAGCCAGATTACTTTAGAAATTCCTTTGCAGCGGATATGAGAGAGAATAAAAAATACAACGGAGAATATAACGTGTTTACAGAGACAAAAGAATATAACGGTGTAAAAAGAAATGCTCTTAAAAACTTCCATACCGCTGTGGAGCATAGTAATAAAGGTTTTAAAGTGCAATGGGGTGAAAACTACTTTAAGCAATTTAAAGGTAAAGTTGTTGGTGGAGTCTTCCGTGAAGAGGAGTATTTAGATGGGCAAGGCAATAAAAAAACATCGGTGAAACTTATGCTCTTTAGAAGTGCAGATAAAATTAACGAAGTGGAAGTGCCTAAGAAGAAAACCCTAGAGCCAGAGCTACCTATAGCCCCTGTAGATGCAGACGGATTCATGCAGATACCAGACAGCTTAGAAGAAGAGCTGCCATTTGCGTAAAGAGGAGTTTGAATGAAAATTAATAAAGAAAATTGCCCTTCTGTGCCAGATTTCCCAACGCTGGTGTTAAAAGAGGCAAGAGAAATAGTGCCTGCGGATGATAAGCAGGCGCTATTTGAAGAAGCTGGGGAGATAGCAGAGAAGACACTAGAACAAATTAAGGATATTTTCGGAGAGGAAGAGCGAGATAAATATTTTTTAGCTTTCAGGGACAGAATGACAATTTTGACAGAACAAGAGGAGACAGAAATTACTGTCTGTAAGAATGGGATAATAAAGAATAAGACAATTAATATGAATCCTTCTTTCCACGCCTTTACGGCGAGTCAGCTGGTGCAGGCAGAATTTGCGCCACTAAAAGTAATTGTAGAAGATATTCTGAAAATAGGTGTCTGCGTTTTGGCGGCGAAATCAAAGATGTATAAGTCATGGCTTTGCTTGCAACTTGCAATTGCGGTAGCAAAAGGGCAAATGTTTTTAGGAAAGAAAACAACGAAAAGTGATGTCCTATATATAGATTTAGAAAATGATAAGAGACTTAGCAGAGAGCGATTAATTAAGTTACTAGCTGGAGAAGAAGCTCCTAGCAATCTTTTTATTATAAATGATGTTCCAATGATGGAAAATGGTTTTTCTACTGCGCTAGAAAGTTTTCTGGAGGGATATCCAGGAATCCATTTAGTTATAATTGATGTATTTACAATAATAAAGTATACAAAAAAATCGAATCAAAACGATTATGACACAGACTATAAGAGTATATCAGAATTAAAGAAAATAGCCGAAAAATACGAAGCAAGTATTGTATTAGTTGCTCATAGCCGTAAAATGATAGACCCTACAGACCCTTTTAGCAATATCATGGGCAGTACAGCCATGATGGGAGCATCTGACCAAGCGATTGTGATTCATAAGGAAAATCGAAGCGATAAAGAAGCTACTATAAGCATTACAGGAAGAACAGTAGAAGCCGAGGACTTTAAGGCAGAGTTTGACAAGTCTACTTGCAAATGGAAATTACTTGGCAGTGTGGAGGATTACGAGGATAAAAAGAAAGAGGAAGCTTACCGAAGCGACCCTATCGTTAAGACAATAAAGAAGGCTATTAGGGCAAATGGAGGCAAATGTAGTGGTAGAGCGCTTGATTTTATACAAGACAGTAAACGTTTTGGCTGTACTATCTATGGTTCTTCTCAAGCCTTTAACAAGAAGCTTGAAAAGCTGATACCTGACTTAGAATATTATGACAGTATTATATATAGTACCACTTTACAGGGAAAGGGAAGTATTATACACAATTTTGAACAAGAAATACCGTTTAAAGATTAATTTTTATTCATTTTGTTTTTTTTATTCATTTCATTCACACTTATAGTTGTTTTGTTTACTATTACTATAAACTAAATTTTTATTTTTTTTATTCATTTCATTCATTTTATTTATTTTTCTTTTTTATAACTGATGAATGAAATGAACAAAACCAATGAAATTTTTATATAGGCAAAAATGAATGAAATGAATGAAATCAACAAAATAAACAAAGTTTAAAGTAACTGTTTTAGACGAAATGTGAACTAGAAAGGAGAGCATAAAGCATGAGAGAGAGATTAACAAAAAAAGAAGTAATCCAAGAACATCACAAAATGTGGAACTGGATAGCCAGTCAATATAGAGATGGGCGAAAAGATAGGCCTATTAAGCTAAAGGAAGAATACCTTGAGCTGATGGGGTTTAAGAACATAAAAGGGAACTGTTTTTGTTGTCAATATGATTACCAAGAGGGAGAAATCCGCTGCGTAAACAGCCGGAATTCCCCATACCGCAAAATGCTAACCTATTATGAAGACACATGGGTTAGCGGAAGAACAAATAATTATTATATGGCAAAGTTGGCAATAAAGGTTGCAAATTTGCCAGAAAGAGAGGAAATTTTATGATTGTTGTTAATGAAGGGAATAGCGAGTGTCTAAGGTGTGAGCATTTTGATTTAGGTTTAGGATGTGCTTTAATAGCAGTTAAAAACGAACTACCTGCGTGCGGGAGAAATGTAGTTTTGACGCAGGAAGAGTATAAGAGGTTGGAAACTTTGAAAACTAAAAAGAAAGTTATCATAAAAACGATAGATAGTGATTTGCACATAGGCAGAATGACATTTAGAGCTGGCACACATACATATTGGTGTCCTAATTGCAACAAACCTGTTACTGGGGCTGATATATATTGCCGTCATTGCGGACAGGCTATTGGATGGGAGGAGAGTAGATAAAATGCTTTATCCAGCGTTAGAAAAATATATGATAGATAATAATTTATCTGTTAATGAATTTGGAAAACTGTGCGGTGTAACAGGTAGTACAATGTGTAGATATCTGAATAAGAAAATGATGCCTAATAAAGGGAGTATAGATAAGATTTTGAAAGCGACAGGCTTAAAATACGAAGAAGCTTTTAGTGAAGGGGAAGAGTTGTGGTAAGTAATAAAAAGTCTGGCAATGACTTTGAGACAGCATTTGCACAAACTCTCGCCAATAATGGATATTGGGTGCACGGTATAGCAAGTAAGAATAACGGACAGCCAGCAGATATTATTGCCGTTAAAAACGGTAGAGCATATTTAATAGATTGCAAGGTATGTTGCAAAGATGTGTTTGTTCTTAAACGTATTGAGCTAAATCAGCATTTAGCAGCTAAACGCTGGCGAGATTGTGGCAACGGAGAGTATTGGTTCGCCCTGAGGACGAGCGAGGGAGTTTACATAATGTCCTACACTAACCTTGCTAGATATGGTAAATCGGGGAGATCCAGTGTTAATTTAGACCAGATAAAGACATTTTGCTGTAGGTTGGAGGATTGGATGTGAAAAAGGATATAAGAAGAGGAGAAAAAGAATTTGACATGATGGCAGATTTGTGGCGACTCTACAAGAACTTTTATATCCCAGAGGATACAGATGAGTACTGGACAAGATTGACTAAAGCAAGGGATGATTTTGCTGAAAAGTACAAGTCCAAACTTGCTAAAGATTTAGTTATGGATGTTTATATCGAGTTAGAGAGAAGGTATAAACAGATGTTTAAGGGGGCGATAGCGTGACACACGAACAGATGTGGATAAGGTTTAGAAAAATAAAGAAGGATAAACCATATCTTGAAATTACTTGCCCTGTGTGTAATAAAGAAATAAAAGAAGGTGATAATGAAATAGAATATTCTAAGAGTAGAAGTGGAAGCGAAATTTTTATTCACCTTGATTGTGTTATATTGCATGGAGTTCACACGGCGGTATCCGTGTACAAAATATGAGAGGAGAGAGGAAAGTGCATGTAAAGATAAGCAACGAGATTACAATCACAAATCCAGCCAGAGAGATTTTGGAATATTGCGAAAGAGAACTTGTGATAGTGAATCCTGAATACATAAAGAAAGAGCGCATGGGATTGTGGGTTGGAAATACTCCGAGAGTGCTAGAGCTTTATATAAAAGATGGGCGTGATATTATTGTTCCTGTTGGAGTTTTCCGTTATATTAAAGCTTTGATTGATGCTAGTAAAATTCCTTGTTCTTACACTTTGGATTTTGGGGATCTAAAGCCTATAAATTACCGAGCAGAGGTAGAGTTATATGACTACCAAGAGCAGGCTGCGGATATTATGTTTAAACATGGGTTTGGCATCCTGCAAGCTCCGACTGGGTCGGGCAAGACTCAGATGGGGATTGCCCTAATTGTAAAACATGGGCTAAAGGCTTTGTGGCTTACGCATACGACAGATTTGCTTAGCCAGTCTTACGAGCGAGCGGAAAGGTATATAGACAAGTCTCTGTTAGGAAAGATAACAGGTGGTAAGGTACATATTAGCGAGGGAATAACCTTCGCCACGGTGCAGACCTTAGCAAAACAGGATTTAACTAGATATAAGTACGTGTGGGATATAGTTATCGTAGATGAGTGTCACAGATGTGCGGGGACTCCTACTTCTTACACAAGGTTTTCCAAGGTAATTAGTTCTTTAGCCGCAAGGCATAAGTATGGATTATCTGCTACCGTGCACAGGTCAGATGGGTTAATTAAGACAGTGTATGCTCTGCTTGGAGATGTAAACTGTATCGTTCCTAAGGAGGCTGTAGCAGATGAGGTGATGCAGGTTACAGTCCAGAGAGTAGATACAGGTTTAGACGAGATACCAGAGGAGGCGTTAGATACAGATGGTATGTTAATTTATGCAAGATTTATTTCTGCCTTATCTAAAGATAGAAAAAGAAATGCCCTTATTAAAAGCTATCTCATTAAGAATCAAAAGTACTATAATTTGATTCTATCAGATAGGCTTGAGCAGTTGTATGATTTGTATGAGGGACTTCCTTCTTCTGTTCGAGGGCAGGCGGTTGTTATTGATGGTAAAATGACAGGGAAGAAAGGAAGAGAAGAAAGGAAACAAGCAATTGAAGATGTGAGGAGTGGAAAGAAACATTTTCTATTTGCTACGTATAGTCTTGCAAAAGAAGGCTTGGACATTCCGAGGTTGGACAGGTTGCACCTTGTTACTCCACATAAGGATTATGCTGTTGTTGTGCAGAGTGTTGGGAGAGTAGCGAGAAAATGTAAGGGGAAAGAATCGCCGATTTGCTACGATTATGTAGATGCAGTAGCGGAAAAGGCTTGGAAAGCAAGGTGTAGACATTATAAAAAGTGTGGATGTCTGTTCTATAAAGATAGAGTACAATGGCAACAAGAAAAGATAAGAAAAAGCGAATTTGTAATAGAAATGCATTAGCGAGAAAGTCTGTCTGATTGACAGGCTCTTTCGTGTGTTAGGAGGGATAGAGTGACGGCAAAAGAGTACTTACAGCAAGTGTTTTATTTGAATAAAAAAATTAATCGCATGATTAGGGAAAAAGAAGCTTTGCAAAGTATTCTATATTCCGTTGGAGGTGTATCCAATGAAGAGAGAGTGCAGGGCGGGAGCGTTGGAAATCGTACGGAGAATTTAATTGCAAAGATTGATGAAAAGGAAAGAAAGATTAATAGCAAGATTGATAGATTGGTTGAGGTAAGATATGGAATTGCAGAAGAAATTTATAAGATTGACAATGAAAATTATGTAGAAGTATTGTTTAAAAGGTATATTTTGTTAGAGCAATGGAATGAAATAGCTGATGAAATGGGATATACTTATCAGTATACAATCTTGTTGCATGGATTAGCTCTAAAAGAGTTTCAAAAATTCAATGAAGATTCAATAGGTATTCAATGAAGATTCAATAGGTATTCAATTGCGATATATTTAATATCTGTGCTATAGTGTATCATGTAAAAAAACAAAGAAAAACAGAAAAGAAGCTACCTAGTTGGTAGTCTTATAGAGGACGCTTGTTGTATAGATACATAAGGAGTTGATGATAGATATGGTAAAAAATAGTTTAGGGGAAATTGCAAATGTGAAAAAATCAAGTTTAACAGGGATAGCAGTGTCAAGTTGGAAAGAATTACAAGCTCTTGTGCGAGCTGGCAAGGCAAGTGAAGTGGTTGAACTAGGAGACAGATTGGTTTGCAAACGTGGAGACACGAAGCTAACTTGGGAAGTTGTTGGATTTGACCAAGATACACCAGTTGATGAAAACTTTACTCATTCGCTAACTCTTGGTCTGTGTCATTGTTTACCAGAGTTCGTAACTTTTGATGCTGGTGAAAAACTCTATTGTTGTGAAGAAAGGCTTCCAGCAGGTACGTATCATTTCACTGTACCTGAAGAATTGTCAGACTTATCGCACGGCGGAAGTAAAATACAGTTTACTATTGACGAAGATTTGCTAGCTGGAGATTATATTAGTATATCAGAACAAAGTTATAGTTATTCTATGAAGTTATATGCTGTTCACCGTGGACAAGGAACGGAATCATTAGACTTTTCGATTGGAAACAAGGGCACAGATTTAGGTATTGCGGACGGAACAAGCCCTAATTTAAATGATTTTTCTAAGGGTATATCTGGTTTTCACAGATGGAAAAGTTCCAGCCTTAGAAATTATTTAAACACGGATAAAACAATTGATGAATACAAGTTTAATTTTTCGGATACCTGGTTGGAAGACACAGCTGGTTTTTTACATGGCTTAGACGATGATTTCCTTGCTGTGATTGGTAAGGTGCAAAAAACTCAGATAGTAGGAAGTTATATGTTAAATTTAAATTATACCAGTAAAGAAGAGACAACTGACGATTTGTTTTTCATACCATCGTTGAAAGAATTGGGATATGACGTATCTTCAATTGAACATTCTACTGGGGATACAGGAAAGACTTATCAGAGATTTCAATATGCCTATAATAAAGGAGTAGATTCTTCAAGATTAAGGAGAAAAAACGGTGTTGTTTCTCCTTGGTGGACACGTACTACGCAACTCTATAGTAATGATGCGGGTTGCTTATTTGCTGTTAACGTAGATGGGGCGGCTAAGAGAACAGGATTTGCTAATACAAATAATGTAACTTCTGGTGGCGTCCCATATAGACCAGGGATAGTACCATTTTGTTGTATCGTATAAAATAGGGAGGGAAAAGATGTTTCAAAGAATAACAAAATTAGAGCGTATTATGAAAGCAGAACAAGAAAACATTGTTTTTGTGCAAAAGCTTGAAAAAGCAAATGCAGATTTAGAGTATCTTGCGATGATGACAGACGTAGAAATGGCAGATATGACAGATACGGATACACAAGGGGAGAAAGAAAATGAATAAATTTGAAAAGGTAAAAATTTTTTATGAGAAAAGACTCTGGAGCAAAAAAAGAGTTAGGGATGCAGTAATAAAAGGTTGGATTAGCGGAAAGCAGTATAAAGAAATTACAGGAGAAGAATATAGTAACTAAGTTTGTCAAAGGTATTAGTTAAGAAAGAGTGAGACAATTAAGAGGAAAAAAATTTTCAAGATGTCATATAAATGTTGCTAAGATGTCACTAGGATGTCATATAAATGTCACTAGAATGTCACTTCTATCTGTGCTATAGTATATCATGTAAAAAACAAGGAAAAACAGAAAAGAAGCTACCTAGTTGGTAGCCTCTTCTCTACAGAGTTCATCCAGCGTGACGTGTAAGGCATCTGCAAGCTTGATTGCAGTATCGACTTTACAACGGTCAAAACGCTCAATATCTTCTATTGTACGTTTAGGAACGTTCGATAGTTCGGATAACGCTCGAATGGATAGACCTTGTTGGTTGCGTATTTTTTTTAGGTTCATCTTTGCCTCCTTAAAAGATTAATAAAAATAATCCAACTACTACAATAATTAAAAATAAAATCATAAAAATGAGTTGTAGCAAACTGAAAAATGTTTTTTTATTCATGTTGTTTTATGGATGGAAATATGATATATTTTTTGTAAGGGAGGAGTTCTCCTCCCTTGTCTTTATAGGATGCTCTCTATAATCATTTTTATTACGGCTACGAGAGTTCCTATTTCTAGTGCGAGCTGAGTAAGTGCCGATACCACTTTTCTTAGCTCGTTAATTTTTTTCTCCATCCTTTTCACCTCCTTTCTATGATTTAAGTATACCACGTTATAACGTGGAAGTCAAGAGTTATTTTAAATATTTTTTTAAAAAGAGAGTATTATCGATACCCTCTTTTTTTCTTTGTGGAGGGGAATCTTGTATTTGGAAAAAGAATAATTATTTTGGAAAAAGTATTTCCGAAAAAGAAAAAGTATTTTGTAAAAAAATCTGGTTGTTTGTATTGTGAAGATATTTTAACAAAGATATGGAGTGGTATGACTAATTTATGTTGCTGGATGACCATGCTTTGTATTGATATAACGTTGTATATAGAACGTGAAAGATATACAATGCTTTACTAGTCATGGAAGTAGTTCACAAAGAATAATATCTGCCAACTCAGACAATGGCAATAGTAGCAGTTGCTATTGTCTTATCTAGTAGATAGAGTTAGAGTAGGTACGAAGCTATATGTCTTTAGGGTGAGTTTGCTTGTAGCCGTGACAGTGAGCCAGTGGTTTGTGTCCTTGTCGCGTGCTAGGCTGGTAGTGCTGTGTCTAGTTAGTGCTTGTCTTTGCGTGTGCCTTAGTGAGCGACACGGTTGCATAGAGGGATGATACAGAGTGCTGTGTTAAGCTTGGTGTGGTTTTTATAATAATTATTACGAAGAGAGAAGAAGCCAAAAAGGACGAGGTCGGTGAAAAAAGACTGTTTTAGTAAAAAAAGGTACTTCTAAGCCGTAAACTTGTGCGGGTCAGCGGAGGTGCATAAAATTGCCCCAAAAAAACTATTTTTTTTAGGGGCCTTGAGGTTGTTTTGAGTCCTGAAAACCGCATAAATCTTAGATTTTTAATTTTATTTGCGGTGGAAAGGAGAAAAAGGGGTGGTTGTTTGGCAAAGAAATTAATTTTGGAAATATCATCAGTGGAGTTGGCGAGTCTTTTAGGAATTACCCAAGAAAGAGTGAGACAATTAAGAGAGAAAAATCTTATTCCGTATAGTAAAAAAGGAAATAGATACAAATATATTTTAGAGGAAGCAGTACAAGCGTATTGTTCCATGTTAAGAGAAAAGGCAGCAGGGCGTAGTTTAAATGCATCTGAAGAAGAATTAAAAAAAGAAAAGCTACAAGCTGAAATTATTCTAAAGCGTTCTCAAGGGGAATTGCATATGCTAAAAACAGCCATTGAGAACGGTGAATATCTTCCTATTGAACAAATCACGAATGATTATAACAACTTCTTCTCTGAATTTCGTTCTTTTGTCCGTAGTCTACCTCAGGTTATTACTAGCGAGATAGGTTCTGAGTTGAGCGAACATAAGAAGCGATTGATACAAAAAAAGATTTTAGACCGTATCGATGAGAGACTGGAAGAATTTGTGTTAGACATTGAGCCAAAGAAGAAAGCAGGCGGACGACCAAGAAAACTTAAGCATGATGGATAGACCTGAGTACATACAACAGAGTTTGGATAAGTTTCTGAAACCACCAGAAAAAATGAAAGTTTCGGAATGGGCTGAAAAATACCGTATACTGGATAAAAAATCGTCTGCTATTGCTGGAAAATGGAATAATGAGATTACACCGTATTTGGTAGGAATTATGGATGAGGCGAATAACTTTGATACAGAAGAGATAGTCTTTTGTAAACCGACACAGGTAGGTGGAACCGAAGCCATTAATAACATTCTTGGATATTTTATTCACTTGGATCCATCCCCTACGATGCTTGTTTATCCGTCAGATACTTTAGCGGAGTCAATTAGTAAGAATCGACTCGAACCCATGTTTCTTGCTTCGAAAGTACTTAGGAACCGGTATAAAAAATATCAGTCTGATAAACTTGAGATGCAGTTTGATGGTATGTATTTAAGTTTAACAGGAGCAAATTCTCCCTCTCAATTGGCGTCTAAGCCAATAAGGATTCTGCTTATGGATGAGGTAGATAAGATGCCGCCTGCGACAAAAAAAGAGGCAGACCCGATCTCACTCGCAAGGGAGAGAACGAAAACATTCTTTAATCGCTTAATTGTTATGGCTAGTACTCCAACAACGGAAGATGGACATATATGGAAAAATCTAAAAAGCTGCGATATTGAAAAACATTTTTTTGTGCCTTGTCCGCATTGCGGAGAATACATCGAGTTACAATTTGCACAAATCAAATGGAACAAAAAGGAAGATGGACAGACCGAAAAGGACAGGGCAGAAACAGCGGTATATATTTGCCAGGAATGTGGAAGTATCATTGAAGATCGATATAAAACAGGTATGATTCGCCACGGAGAATGGAGAATTGTAGAAGAGAGAAGCAAGCACCATCAAAAAGTAGGATTTTGGCTTAATACATTATATAGTCCATTTGTCTCATTTGTAGATGTTGCCAAGGAATTTATTGTGTCTCAGGGCGACCCTGATAGGATGCAGAACTTCATAAACAGCTGGTTGGCAGAACCATGGGTAGAAGAAAAGCTTAAAACGGATGCAGATATTGTAAGGAGCAGACAGACGAAACTTCCAGAATTTACTGTGCCGAGTTGGGCTAGGTTACTTACAGCAGGTGTGGATGTTCAGACGAATAAATTCTACTGGACGATAAGAGCATGGGGAAAGCATATGACGAGTCAAAATGTGTGCCACGGCACAGCGTATTCTTTTGGTGAAATAGAAGATATTATGAATCTTGATTATCCATGTGAAGATGGAGAAAGAAAAGTAGTAGACTTATGCTTGATGGATAGTGGATATGATACAGATAATGTATATAATTTTTGTATTCGCAATTCGGATTGGTGTGTTGCCTGTAAGGGAGCTAACCGTACCTTAAAAAGTTATTATGATCTTAGCACAGTAAATAAAGATAACAATCTATTTGGAATTAACCTACTTACTATTGATACAGATAAATATAAAGATGATATAGCAAAACGTATGGGATTAGAAAATGGCAAAGGGTCTTGGATGGTACATACAAATATCGATGACGATTACTGTGATCAGGTGACAGCAGAGCATAAAATAGTTGTAAAAAGTGGTGGACGCAAAGTTGAAAAATGGAAACAAAAAAGAAAAGATAATCATTATTTGGATGCAGAGGTTTATGCTGCCTGTGGAGCGGATTTTTTAGGTGTTCGCCGACTTTTCCTTGAGGATGAAGAATCTTCTAGGAGAAGGAAAATAGAAAAAGCAGAAGATATTAGGTTGAACAAGATAGAAGAAGATGAATTCGAGTTAGGAGGATTTGATGATTGGTTTAAATAAAAATACAGAAACAGAAGAACAGTTGGAAGAGCTGACATCGAAACAAGTAGAAGAGGCAATTCGGGCAGTACTCTATGGTGGACAGTCATATCAGATAGGAAGTCGTTCTTTAACCAGAGCAAACCTCTCTGAATTATATGCTTTAAGAGATAAATTAAAAGCAGAAGAGATACAAGAAGAATCCTTCTTATTAGGTAATTGTTATCAAGCTTTTTTTGATGGGAGGTAAACAATCGTGCATATATTCGATAAAGTAATTGGTTTTTTCTCCCCAGAAAGAGCGTTGAAAAACGCCCTAATACGAGATGAGTTACGTTTTTATGACGCAAATGCAGACCATAGAAATTCTGATTGGAGAGCGCCGACAGGCGGTGCAGAGACAATAGATTCTTATTCGAGGGGACCACTTAGAGATAAAGCTAGAGATTTAGAACGTAATTCGGATATTACAAATAGTATTATTACCGCATATGTGAGAAATACAGTGGGATTTGGATATAATCTGCAAGCGAAAACACCAAGTGAAAAACTAAATTCTAAAATTGAATTGCTGTGGAAGATGTGGTGTAAAAAACAGTACTGCGATGTAACGGGGCAACAGTCTCTCGCACAGATGTTACGTATGCTGATTCGTAGAAAAAAGGTAGATGGAGGTATTATTTTTCTGAAAGTTTATGATAAGAAGAGGACAATACCGTTCCAACTTCGAGCGATGGAAGTAGACCAACTGGATGACTCGCAACAAAATCCATCTTATAAGGGAAATATAGTGCTAGATGGAATTGAATACGATAAAAATGGAAAACCTGTTTATTATTATTTTAAGCAGTATGACATCTATGGGAATTTAAAGCTAGAAAACTTTAAAGCTCCAGCAAAGGATGTCATTTTTTTGTGGACGAAAAAACGTCCTACGCAATTAAGGGAAGTGACAGACTTTGCTCCAGTTTTAACTAGAATCAGAGATCTGAATGAATACATAACAACAGTAGCAGTGAAAGAAAGAGCAGCAGCTTGTTTGTCGGTTTTTATTACTCGTAAAAATAGCACAGCTGGAAGATTAGCCGAGTTAAATAATAGAGGAAAAGAGCGAAGAGAAGAGCGTTACAGGAGAAAAAAATTAAGTCCAGGATTGATACAAGAATTAGATGCGGATGAAGATATAGCTGTAGTAAATCCTAGTGGACAGGCAGCAGAGGCAGATAGTTTCCTTCGCATTATGCAGCTCTTAATTTCTTCGGGTATGGGACTCTCCTATGAGGCAGTAACAAGAGATTTGTCATCTTCGACATATTCTTCCGCCAGACAGGGAGCCGTGGAGGATGAGTTTACCTACGAGGAGGATATAGAGGTTATCAATGATTTTTTAAATGAGGTGTATGAGACTTTCGTTTTAATCTGTGCAAGTAAAGGAATTATAAAAATGAACATGGATATATTTTCTGATGTGGAGAAGAAGCAATTATATTTGACCCACGAGTTTATTCGCCCGCCGAAAAAATGGATTGACCCTGTAAAAGAAAGTAATGCGACTCAGACAGCTTTGAAGTCTGGTCAAAAAACATTTAAGGAAATGGCAAGCGAAAACGGAAGAGACTGGAAGCAACAGCTTGATGATATGAAGGAGGTGCAAGAGTATGCCAAAGAGTTAGGGTTAGACATATCCAATATGATTTATGGAGTTAAGATAGGAGGGGAAGATGAAGTAGATGAAACGACAGATGAATCAACAGACGAGCAAGAACCGATTAATGACGAGGAGTCGGGAACAGGGGATGACAAGAACGATTCCTTTGGAAATTCTGTCGAGCAATGACAGAAGAGTGAGACTATCTTTTTCCTCGGAGTTTCCAGTGAAACGTTATGACTGGGCAAATGATGAATTTTACGATGAGGTATTGGGACATAGAGCGGAAGAAATAGACTTTTACAGGCTTAGAGAGCTGGGGGTTGTGCTTTTCAATCACAATACAGATAGAGTTATTGGAAAGATTGTAGAAGCTGGAATAGAAAATGAAAGAGGAGTTGCTACAATCGAGTTTGATAATGATCAATTTTCTAGGGATATCGAAGAAAAGGTGAAGAGTGGAACCTTAAAAGGGGTTAGCATGGGATATCGTATTGAAAAGACGGAGCGCACACAAGGCGGCAGAAGAGCCACGAGGTGGTATCCGTACGAGATATCAATTGTAAGTGTACCAGCTGACCCAACAGTAGGAGTAAATAGGAGGTTAGATACAATGGATTTAGAAGCTTTATTGAATGAAGAGAGAGAATTGAGTGGTATTAAAAATTTAACAGAAGAGCAAAAAAGAAGATTAAAGGAAGTAAGAAATAAGATTAGGGAATTACAAGAAGGTGGGAATAATAGAAGACTGCAAGATGAAGGGTTGCACGTGGCAAATTCAGCCAGTCCAGCAGATGAACCAGCAAGGATTGGTGAGGAAGATGTGCAAAGAGCGATTAGAGAAGAAAGAGAAAGAGCAAGAAATATTAGAAGTTTATGCCAGCAATTTGATGTAGAATCCCAGCCATTTATTGATGCGGGAAACACAATTGATGAGGTAAGAACAGCAGTGTTAGAGCAGCTTTTCGCAAGAACATCCGTAATGGGAAATTCTAGGTTTTATAGTGGAAATCTTGAAGTAACTGACCAAAGAGAAAATATGGTTCGTGCAATGTCAAATGCATGCTTGATGCGCGGAGGTATTCCAGTAGGAGAAGAGTCACAAAGAAGAGAAGCGGAACAGTTTGTCGGAATGACTCTTCGTGATATGGCAATTTATTCCCTAGAAAAAGATGGAGAGTCCAATGCTAGAATGATGTCTCCAGATGAGATGTTTTCTCATTTGACTAGACAATTTTTCAATCCAGAAGCATCCTTCCCATCCATCTTAGATAAGACTGTAAAGAAGGCTTATGTTGCTGGATATCAGGAGTACGATAATAGCTATGAAGAATTCTGTAGCTTTGGTTCTTTACCGAACTTTAAGAAAACAGATAGTATGTACGTGCAAGGCTCTTTTGATTTGTTTGAGGAAGTGCCAGAAAGTGGAGAGTTAAAACATGGTACAACAGAAGACTTTAAGCGACCAACTAGACAGTTAAAGACATTTGGTCGCCAGTTTACTTTATCAAGGAAAGCATTTATTGATGATGATATTGGACTTGTAACATCAATGCCAAAACGTTGGGCAAAGGCAAAAGAAAGAACAGTGGAACAGCAGGTCTTTTATGCACTGTTATCTAATCCAATAATCTATGACGGAAAGCCTCTGTTTTGCAAAGAGCATAATAATGTCATGAAAACGGCGGCAGCGATTAGTGGAAATTCTGTAAAAGGCATGATTATTAAGATTGGAGATGCGGTAAATGATGAGGGTAAACCAATTATCGTAAAGCCAAGTGGCATGATTGTACCTTTAGGATGCGCTTTTGACTTCCAGACAATCTTTTTGTCACAGACAATCAATACACCAGCAAACACGCAGGCAGCAAATCCACTATATCATTATCCAATTAAAATTGTGGAGACACCTTATATTAATTATGCTGGAGGAAAAACAGACCCTTATTTCATGTATTCTAAAGATGTGCCAGGAATTCACATTGACTATTTGAATGGTCAGAAGATGGCGACAGTTAGAAAGAGTGAAAAAGCAGGTCAATTGGGCTTTATTTGGGATATCTACTGTGATTGGGGCATCGCAATCCTTGATTATCGTGGATTAGTTAAGAATGATGGTATTAAAGTAAACTTAGATTTATAGGAGGTAGAAGATGACTGGAAAATACACACAAAGAGGAGAGAGCATTGATTTTATAAACAATACAGGTGCAACAATCCTACCTGGCGAAGTAGTTGCTTATGGTGATAAGTTTTATGTATCGGGTTGTTTGATGAAAGATGGAGAGCTTGGTACATTACATACCTTTGGAGTGTTTAAGTTTCCGTGTGCTGAAGCTGGGACATTTGCTCCAGGTGATGGCATTGCGTATACAGATGGCGATGTTGGCGTTAAAGCAGGTGTAGGGTTTGGAATTTGTGTAGAGACTGTGGAAAAGACAGTAGAGGCAGGAGATTTTATTTCTGTGATGTTACAGTAATGAGCAAGTTTAAGCAACAATTGGAAAAGGATAATGTACAAGTCTTTATCGATACAGAGGAAATGGCCGATTACCATAAAGTAAACGGACAAGATAAAAAGTGTATTTTGGATGAAGTACAAAGAAATAAAACAGGGGCTGGGAAATCGTCGGCAGATACGAGACAGAAAGGGTATCAGACGATAACTCATCTCCTTTTTATCACTCTACAGGAGCTTGGATTTGTTCCAGAAGTAAGAAGAACTATAGATATCGATAATAACAGCTATGAAATTACTGGTGTTGAGATTTGGAATAATATGGTTGAGATAACTTTGGCACGAAGAGGAGCGCTAGGAAAGAGAAGTACCTATCAGTACGGAAGGGAGAGTGGAGATGGCTTATAATTCGTTAGAATTTGAAATCAAAGGCGCAAAAGAAATACAAAAAAAGCTAGATTCTGTAAATAAGAGATTTCCTCCAGTGCTGCGTACAGTAATAAATAATGCTGCAAAAGATACAAAAAAGGATTTAGATAAAGCTTATAAGAAGAAATATGCCTTGAAACGAGGGTCTAAAACTGCGACTTTAAAGAGCGAAGTCAAGAAAGCTAATTCTGAAGATTTAAACGCTGGAATCAAAGCCAAGGGAGCGTTTGTCTCGTTATCTGAGTTTCAAAATTCTAAGAATACAAAGGGAAAAGGAGCAAAGGCTCACGTATATAAATTTACATCAAAGAAAGAACTTGTAAAAGAAGGAATAAGGGCTTTTGCTATTGAGAAAAACGGGAAAAGAATCATTATTCGTCGCTATCCAAAAGGAGAGAAGGGAAAACGAGGAGGAAAATTCTTTTGGTTTCCAACAGGTTTTCTGGCTTATATGTATTTTGATAAAGAAACGATGGAACAAGAATCTCCAAGGATTATTGATCACTTGGAAAAACATGCAAGAGCACAGATGAGAAAGGTGTTATCAAACTAATGTTACAGGTAGAAAAAATAGAGCGATTAATGAAAGAGCGTATTTTAAAGCTATTCCATAATCGCTTTCTTTATGACGAAGAAAAGAAGCAGGAAAAAGAGTTAAAAGTTTATATTGAAGAGCTTCCAGAAGTGAGAAGTGATGAGGAAGAGATAAATCTATATCCGTATGTATTGATACAGTTTCAGGGAGGAAAAAAGGATGATTGGAACAGCAAGGAGAGAATAACGTTTTATCTCGTAATCGGTGTGTGGGCACTTGATTATACTGGTAGAGTCCGAGTGATAAATGCGATTGATACAATTACAAATGAGTTTTTTCGCAATCGTTCTGTTGGGGATGCAATACTAGAAATGCCACTTGAGACAGCGATGGACAGTGAGGCAGAGTTTCCTTTTTATTTTGGCGGCATTGCAATGAATTTTAAGGTAGAGACACCACAAGAGGAGGGATACTATTTATGATACAAATTGAAAAAGAACAAGTATATGTTTATCTTGGCAAAACAATTGGAACAGTACATCAATATGACCGTTTTAAAAATGGAATACCGAATGATTTGAGAATAATGGTTTCGAAGGAACCACTTTTGGAGCGTATGATTATTCCTGTAGAGCAGTTTTTGCAGGCTAAGCAAGATATTGAAACGGATGGAACTGTTTTAAATAATGTGTATAAACAGATTGATAAGAGATTAGGAGGTGAATAAAATGTCAGAATTGTATAAAAGAGGCGTCTATGTTACGGAGGGGACAACGGAGACGATTAAAAACTATGATATTACAGAATGTAGTATCCCATTCATAGTTGGGTGTGCGCCAATTAATATGGCAGAAAATGCGTTAGTTAATCGGTGCGTACTTATAAATTCACTTGCGGATTTTCGTTCTAAATTTGGCTCCAGTGAAAACTTTGAGGAATATAACTTATGTGAAATAGCAGATGCGATTTATAATATGCAAACAGAAGCAACAGCGATTTTTGTTAATGTACTTGATCCTGAAATTCATAAGAAAACTGTAGATGTAAAGCTAGAAAGAAATAATTCCATCGCAGTTATTCCTCAGACAGGCATCATTAAAGAGAGTCTTGTATTGGAAGGAATTGATATGCAGGATTATACATTATCCTACAATGAGGAAGGATACCTAAAAATTAGTTTCTTGTCAGAGGAAGCCACTCAAAAAGTACAGACAATCGAAAATGTTACGGTAGATATTTTGGATCCAAGTAAAGTAACAGATATAGAAATTATTGGAAATTATGATGTGTCTAATGGAAAGAGGACAGGCTTGCAGCTTGTAAATGCATGTATGCCACAGACAGGTGTGGTGCCAGCTTATATCGTTATACCTGGGTATTCTTCGGAACCAGTTATAGCTATTGCGATGGAGGCGGCATCGCAAGATATTAATGGAATATTTGAAGCTATCCCAATTTATGATTTGGATTGCATGAATTATACATCTGTTAATGATATCCCGAATGCTGTGGCAGCGTTAAAGGTACGAAAAGGTATTGCTGTTTGGTTAATGCCAGAGATTAATGGCAGAATTTATCATGGCTCATCAGTAAAAACTGCGGTAACAATGAGGGTTGATGCCATAAATGGAAACGTACCTTGGTCATCTACGTCAAATGTATCTCTTAACATTACAACGACACGTCTAGGAGATGGTACAGAATATGTTTTGGACCGTGAACAGGCGAATAATGTAGTGGCACACGGAGGATATACATTTTTAAATAATTTTGGTTGGAGAACGTGGGGAAATAACCTGTTAGTTTATCCAAACCATACTGATGCGAAAGACAGGTGGGAAACGATAAGAAGAATGCTTAATTGGTGGAAATTAAGATTTGTGAGACAGTATATTGACTACATCGATGCTCCGATGGGAGCATCCCAAATCGAATCTATCATAGAAGCGGAACAAGAGTTGATTGATGCCTATGTTGCTAACAAATACATTGTTGGTGGGAATGTTTCTTATGAAGATGCGGATAATCCAGAAGAAGATATTGTAGAAGGGATTCTTAGATTCCGTATTTCTCTTGGATTTCATATTCCGAATGAACGCATTGAAAGTACTATTTTGTTTGATCCCAATATTTTGCTAGAAGCTTTAACAGGAAAAAGCGAACAAGTATCAACAAGAAATGGGTCATTGGAGGAGGTGTGGTAAAAAATGGCAGATTGGACAAAAAAGCAAAACTGGAAAGAACAAACCATAGATGAATCAACAAAAATGTTTCAAAACACCATAAGCAAAGACCCACTTTACGGGTATGAACTAATTGTTCCAGAAGCGATTAATCGATATAATGTATATCGGCAGTATGAGGCTGGAAGTTCTAAGAACTTACAATTTATGGGTATGGGAGATGAAATTAGTCTTCCGTCCCTGGAAGCTTTAACAACAACAACTTCGGGTCCAGGAATCCTTGGAGAAATTGAATCTCCCTTAATAGGGCAATACGGATCTTTGGAACTTGGTCTTAATTTTAAGACGATTAATCAAAGTAATATCGATTTACTCACACCAGGGCAGCCGATGGGAATTTCCATACGGGCAAATCAGCAAAATTTAAACAGAAACTCAGGTGTAACAATGTTTTCAGGACTTAGAATTTTTGCCAGAGGAAGAGTAAAAACATTTGAGAACGGTACGTTAAAACAAGGAGATTCTTTAGGTTCATCGATGACTCTGGAATTACATAAATATCAAGTTTCCATTACACTTCCAGGTGCGAGTCGAAAAAATGGATGGATCACATTACTTAGCCTTGATAAATTGAAAGGATATTTAAAACTTTTGCAGCGACAATCTGATGGTAGCTACAAACTTATAGATGTTATTGGTGAAGATGATTTTCAGTATGATAAATAAATAATAAGGGAGGAAGTTTACGTGAATACAGAACAAAAAGAAGTACATGAACTCAAAATCGTAGAAGAGGGAACAAAACAAACTGAGTTAGTTGTTATGCTAAGCAATCCAGCAGAGGATGATTTCGGAAAACAAATTGATATGATTGATTTGAATGCATTACAGTCAGTGACAGGTACTGTACTAGCAGAAGCAAATCGGATTTACGAAAAGAGAAATCCTGGCATGACAATTATGAAAGAAATAGAGATGGATTATTTATTTATCTTAGCTCATCTTATTACAGGGTATTCTATTGATTTCTTTTATAATTTACCGCTTAAGGATTGTATGAAAGTAAAAAACGCATTGCTGATCTACTTAAACTCCTAGGCATTTATGAACCTAGTGATATTAAGGAGATCAAAAAAATATGTCTTATAATGTCAATGACAACATATACAGGTTATAACATTTTTATGAATGAGCCAATTCCAGATTTGATGGAATTGGCTCATTTAGTTGGAGAAATTACAAAAGAGCAGGAGAAAAACTAGAGGGGGGTGACACAATATTGCGAAGACAGAATTAGAACTTCTTTTGGAGATTAAAGGTAAGTTGGATGCTTCTGTTGGGAAATCAGTAAAAAACACACAGGAACAAATCTCTCTCTTAGAAAAAACGGGAGCTAAGCTAACGGTAATGGGAGATAAGTTAAACAGTGGTGTGACAGAACCTTTGGTTAATATAGGGAAATCATCGCTAGGAACAGGGGCAGAGTTTGAGGATGCCTTAAGTCAAATGGCTTATGCGACAAAATTGTCAAATAAAGAAGCAAGAAAATATGTAGAGACAGTATCAAGTATGGATACAACGGGGCTTTTTGACCCAACGCAGACGGCGGAGGCAATAACAGAACTTGGAAAAGGTGGTCTGGCACTAGAAGATATTAAAAATGGTGCACTGGATGCCGCCAAGGCATTGTCTGGCGGCTCTGAGCTTGCCTTTGGAGAAGCAGCTAATACTTTGATACAGGCAAAGGGGGCATTTAATTTGAGTGCAGATGAGTTGATGGATGCCTCAAACGCTTTTGTTGGAGTAGCAGATGCATCGACTCTTGATGTATCTGACATTACGGAGGCACTTTCTCAGCTCGGAGCGGCTGCTGATAATGCAGGTTGGGACATTAAAGAAACGTCTGCTGCTATTGCAGTATTGGGAGATCAAGGAATTGAAGGCTCAAGTGCAGGTACATCCTTAAAAACAATGCTGCAACGTCTCAGTGCCCCAACTAAATCAGCGAGAGAAGCGAATGAAAGTTTTTTCAAACAAATTCGAAATACAAATGGTTCGATGAAGAGTGCAGCGGAAATTGCTGGGATTATGCAGGAAGAATTCGGAAAACTGGACGCAGAGACAAGAGATATTCAGTTAAATAAAATTTTTGGTTCGGATGCTTCTAGGGCGGCAATTTTTTTCGCCAAGGTTGGAAAAGAAGGACTTGAAACGTATATCGAGGCGGCAAAAAACGCAAATGCCGCAAACGAGGCTATGGAAAGTAGATATGGTGAGTTGAATCTCGCAATAATGAAATTAAAAATAAATGCACAGTGGGCGGCAATCGCTATTTTTGATGCAATTAAGCCGTACGCCTTAGAATTGCTAGAGATTGGCTCTCAAGTTTTGAAATGGTTCAAAGACTTGCCACAGCCAACACAGCGAATGATAATTCTCTTTGGATTGATTGCAGCCGCCGCTGGCCCCTTACTTGTTGTTCTCGGACAAGTCGCATTGGGAGCGAGCACCATATCGGATACATTTGGCAAAATTACAGCTCCAGGAATGAAGGGGTTTCAAAAATTCTTTGACTTTCTAAAAACTAAAATAGACGACCAAATAGCCGCAAATAAACGGTTGTCGGATGCCTTTAAAAATGTCGATGCGCCAGAAGTAAGCAGTAAAAAAACAACTCCGTCTCTATCTGGGGTACAAAAGCAAGCTGAGACTGCCGCAAACATTCCTATGCCTGCTGTACCAGATTTAGGAAGTAAAACTAAAGGCTTAAAGCTTCCTAAGATAGGAGGAATCTCTGCTTTTGGAAAAGTAGGAGATGTTATTGGAAAGGTAGTTTCTAAGCTTGGAGAAGCAATAACAAAACTTCCACTTGTGCAAAAGGCACTTGGAGGCTTGGCAAAGGCGGGCGGAGGAGTTGCAAAAATATTTGGACTGTTAAAAGCAGGTGTAGGTCTTATTGCTGGGTTCACTGGTTGGGTTCCAATTTTAATCTTGGTGGGTGGAGGACTTATCGCATTTGGGAAAAGTATTTTCGATACTGCTACAAAGTCCAAAAAATTTATGGATACGATAAAAAAAGTTGGACAGAGCATTAAAGGAACTTTCATAGAAGAGCTAAACAAAGTAAAAGAAGCCTTTAAGGGAGTAGGAGAAGCGTTTAGTAAGATTGGAGGTAACGGAAAAGGAACAGAAAAATTCCTTATCATAGTAGCAAAGGCAGTAGGAGTTTTAGCAAAATCTGGAATCAAGATTGTATCGGGAGCTTTACAGATATTAGCTGTAGCACTAAAGACAGTTGCTGGTGCGGCTGGAGGAGTACAGAAGTTTTTTACAAGTCTTGCTAATAAAGACTTCAAAGGTGCGTTAGCAGGATTAGGACAAATAGGTTGGGCTATTATAAGTGGTATTTGGGAAGGGCTAAAATTAGCTGTTTCCACTTTATGGGGAGTGATAAAGAATATCGCAAGTGGCATTATCAAGACAATTAAAGAAGTATTAGGAATTCATTCGCCAGCATCTACGATGATTCCGATAGGACAAAACATAATTCTTGGAATTATCGGCGGAATTAAACAGTTGATAGGGAATATTTTTACATTTTTTGTAAGCGTTCCTTCTAAGATTGCAGAAAAATTGTCCGCAGTAAAGAACGTTTTAGCAACTATCTGGAATGGGGCAATAGCAATAGTTAAAACGATTCTTGGAGGTCTCATTTCTTATGTAGCTGGAATTCCTGCGAGAATTCAGGAAAAGCTTGTTTTGATTAAGCAAATATTAACACTTATCTGGAATGGAGCGGTGGCAGCTTGTAAGGTCATTATTGGCAAGATGGTTACTTATGTATCTAGTGTAATTACAAAAATAAAAGCCTTGTGGAATGGATTTAAGACATTCATGAGTGGTATTTTTTCTAAAGTGGTATCTATTGCGAAATCCAATTTCGATAAGATAAAATCGGCAATTTCATCTGTGAAAAAGAAGATTACTTCTATTAAAGAATCTTTAACTTCTGCATTTCATCCAATTGAAACAGCAATCGATTGGGTAAAGACGTTAGGAGAAAAATTATCTAACTTGAAGATGCCAAGTCTTAGTGATATTGGAAGTGGCATATCAAAAGCGTTTAATGTTCCGCAAATGGCAGAAGGTGGAGTTGTTACGAAACCAACTCTTGCTATGGTAGGTGAAGGTGCCGAAAACGAAGCGGTTATTCCACTGTCCAGATTGGCAGAAATTATAAATAATGCTGTTGCAACTGACAGGCAGAGTAGAAATCAATCGTCTATACGTTCCATGGTATCATCCTTAAAGCAGAGTGTTACGAAGCGAAGTCCAGAGAGAGCATATGCTGTCGCTGGGACTGGAACAACAATAAATTATAGTCCAGTTATAAACATTCAGGGAAATGCAGACGAGGATGTGATTAAGAAAGCGACGCAAGAAAGTGCGAGATGGTTTGAAAAACAGTATAAGAAAATGATAAAAGATAAGGAACGGAGGAAGCTTTAATGTATACATATAGAACGGTGGCGGGAGATACATGGGATTCTATTGCCTATATGTTTTATCAAGATGAATTCTATAGTACGTGGTTGATGCAGAGCAATCCTAAGCTCCTTCGCACCAATCGAGTACTACTCCCAAGTGGATGTGAGATGAATATTCCAACTACGACAGAAATAAAAGAGATGGAAGCTATCAAAACAGTAATACGAGAAAAAAGAAATAGTCAAGACAAAACGGAGATTATTTATGATACTGAGGTGATAGTGTAGTGGCAAAGCTAAATATAACCTCATTGGGGTTAGAAATAGGAGACAAAAAAGCATTAAATCTTACTGGTGGAGTCGGAACAACGAAATGGACTTCTAAAAATGTAAAAGTTGCAACAGTGACATCAAAAGGCATTGTCACAGGTGTCAGTGCGGGTAAAACAACAATCACAGCTACGAATCAAAAGAAAAATTACATATGTAATGTTGAAATAAAAAAAGGCAATGCAAAGTTAAATCTAAACAATGTAACTATCAAGGTTGGGGAGACAGTTAAACTTAAGGTTTTAAATACAAGCATAACACCTGTGTGGAGTTCATCAGATGAGAAGATTGTCACGTGTAAAAATGGTACTATAAAGGGCATAAAAAGCGGTGCTTGTATCATAACTGCGGTAGTGGCGAAAGAAGAATATACTTGTGCAGTTGAGGTGGGAGAAGCACCGAAAGCTGGTGCTGTAGATAAGAAAATAGATCTTTCTCATTCATCCGTGATTGTTGATGACAAAGGAACAATTGACCCTTTTGCGGTTCGTCAACTTATTCCCGATGTGTCTTATATTTATAAAAAAGGTGATAAATATAAAGAAGTAAATGTAAGTAATCGACTGGAAGATATACAGTACTCAGAGGCGGCAGATGGTCAGGCGGATATGATTACAGCTACGTTAGATAATATAGATGGAAAATTTTATGAAGATTATTTTCCAGAACTTGGATATGCGATGAACTTTAAATTGCAATATCGGAATTGGAACGCCACACAGTATGCAGCAAAAGCATTATCGATTGATTATGGACAGTTCGTGGTTGATGAGGTGAAGTATAGCGGTTATCCTTCTGTTGTTGAGGTTAGTGCAACGAGTAAGCCAAAGGAAACTGCTTTTGATACAACATTAAGAAGCGAAACATATAAAAATAAAACAATTGAAGAAATTGCAAAAAAGATATGTAGTGATAAAAAAGATAAAGATGGTAAAGAAAGAAATTATAACATGACTGTAATATATAATGCCAAAAAGGTTACAGTGAATAAGACACAAGATAATCAGACGGATAGTGAGTTTTTAAAAGAGCTTGCGGATGATTATGGACTTTGCATGAAAATATCAAATCGGAGATTGATTTTATATTCTCTTAGAAAAGCTGAGACATCAGAAATTAAGGGAATATTTGATTTAGATAGTGTGGATGAGACAAAAGACTATAAATCAAAGAAACCTCCAAAAGATGTAGAACCTGGATGGATATATAATAATTCTTTGACTGGAATGTACGATGGATGTGCAATTCGTTTTACAGCTGGCGGAAGTGGAAAGTCATGGTTGAGAATTGTATATCTAAATGATTTGGATAAAAACATATCAGATATTAATAATATTGTGGCAACGCAAAAAGAGAATAACTCTAGTTCCTCCGATAGTTCTAACTCTTCTGATACAACGGATGCTACACAGGTGGAGGAAAAATTTAGAGGTCAGCAATTTAAAATAACTAGTTCGGAAATGAAACAACTTGCAATTGCTCTCCTATGTGAGGACAACGGATCATATGAAGGAATGTGTGCTGTAGCTAGTCATCTTAATAATCTTTATAATGCTTATGTAAATTTTTACAAAAGTAAAAATGGTTACGGAGGAAATATATGTAAATTTATGTATAACGCAAGATGGTATGGTCCTATCATAAGTGGAAAAATGAGTCACGGAAGAGCTGCCTATGCCAATAGCACACAAAGAAAGCAAATGGAAAAAGCGATTACGAAGTGTTTGATAAACGGAGTTTTGACGATTCCACGCTGGGTCGATGAGTTCGATGGTATAGGTGAGATATATCGTTATAATAGGGCAACTTATAAATATAAAAAAGTAGGCGATAATTATTTCTGGGCGACTCCGTCTTATGCAAAATACTATATCGCTAAGTTTGGTAGGTGATAATATGGCAAAATTAACTGGAGATGCATTTGTAAAACATGTTATTTCTTGCGCTGGAAAATCAAGACAATGGGTGGCTAATAACTCAAGCAAAAGTGCTACGAGTTTAGCATGGTGCGCATATACTGTTACGGCAATATTATGTACAGCTGGATGGACAGAGTATAAAGCAGGAAATTTTGCAGGCTCTGGGCAGTTGAGAGCTTGGGCGATTGAAAAACAGAAAAATTTAACTTGTGTTCCGTGGCCTGAGTCAAAAAATACAACACCAAAACCAGGCTGGATTATTAGTTGGGCAAATAGCGGGGTTTCTTTTATGTCTACAACTGGTGGTCATGTTGGATTTGTAGTCGGTTTCAAGGGAAATCAAGTGCGTGTTGTGGATGGAAATTCGGGCGCTTCTTATGTGAGAGACCATTGGAGAAATCCGACATCCAGGGGAAGATTTTATTATGTTATTGGTCCTTGGATGGATGGAGTAACTTCTTCTGCTGCCGATGATTCATCTTCATCAACTTCTTATGAGCAAATAGAATTCAATTATACAGACGATGTTCCTAAAAAGGGAGCAAGAATTCATTATCTTTCAGATGTAGTAGATTCTGAAATGGATGCAAAGCTTCAAGCAATGGCGCAGTTACTCAAGCTAAATCGAGAAGTAGAAACAATTGAATTTACTGCGATGGCAGACCCCGATTTATATGCAGGAGCGATGATACGAATTGTGCAAAAGTCAAAAAGAATTTCTGGAGATTATATGATTGACGAAATTAATTTTGATGGCATAGGAGATGGAACCAAAATGGCGATTAAGGCTCACAAAAAGGCGGATTGGAATTCTAAGTTTGCGAAAGATACAAGTGGAACGATTAAAGGGGATAGATTCTCAGATTCAGGGGGGAGTTCTGATACCTCTGGAACTTCCAACACCTCTACTTCTACTAATAAAAAAGGGAAAATTATTGGAATCAACCCAGGACATCCAGGTATGAGCGGAACAGAAGCATCTTCACCTGTGACATCCGCAGCGATACAAAAACCGAAATGTACATCTGGATTCGAGGGTGAGGCAAAACTAAATTTGGAAATTTCAAAGCAAGTAAAAAAAGAGCTAGAAGCAAAAGGATATACTGTTGTTATGACTCGAACTACAAATCAATGTTCTCTTTCCAATAAAGAGAGAGCACAATATATGAATAATAAAAACTGTGAAGTCGCAGTATCGATTCATTGCGATGACTCAGTTGGAGGGGGAAAAGGGGCGTATATTATGGCTCCCACAAAAAGCAATCCTGCTCTAAGCGATTCTTTAGTAACAAAATGTAGGAAATTAGGAGATTGTATCATAAATGGCGTTAAAAATGCTGGATGTGATACAAAGCGTACTTCGGACAGAAATGACCTGACAGGAATTAACTGGACAAAAATTCCAGCCATTTACATTGAATGTGGCAATAATCAAGTTCGTTCTGATGCTGCAAATATAAGAAAGAAGTCCTATCAAGAAAAACTTGGAAAAGGAATTGCAAATGGAATACATAATTACCTAAATGGATAGAGGTGAACAGAGATGGCAAGAAATGAACTGAGAATAGCAAGATTAACATCAATTGATTATCAAAGAGGATATGGAACAGTTGTGTTTGAAAACCTTAGCATGTTAGAGATAACAATTCCTTTCTGTAATCCAAATATAACATTATATCCTGATATAGGGGATTTGGTGTTGGTTGGATATACCTTTGATAACCAAGCGTTTATTTTTGGTCATTTTTATAATGATAACATTATTCCTGATTATAAAGAAGAAAGATATAGAGTATTTGAGCTTGGAAATATTTTAGGAGAAAGTCAGATTGTATATGACACAGAAAAAAATGTTATTATGCTTCACTCACCAGCGGAAACGGTGGAGTTTGATGGATGTTTGAGTGAAATAATTGAATTTTGGAGAGAAAACAAAGAAAAAATAGAAAGCTGGAGGGAGTCGAGTAAATGAATACGAAAGTAAATGTTACAAATGATTATGTCGATATGATTCCAGAATCTAAAAAAGCAAATACTTCTCTGTATGCTACAGGCGGCAAAAGAATCATGGGAGCGTTTGGAAATACAAAAAATCATGTTTATTTCCAAATTCGCAGCACGGATCAGGATGCAAATCCTGATAAATTCATGTTAATGGCAGAGGTTTTTGTATAGCAAGAATATTCACGTTCTCAAGAAGCTAGTTATTCCGAACATGCAAGGGTGGGCAAAAAAGCACATTCCGAGTACACAAATGATACTCTAGATGAGATTACATTGGGTATTACATTGTTTCAGAGTGTAGGTGGATATCAGTATGATAAAGATCGTACAGTGTGGAAGCAGAAAGCTGATTTAGAAAAATTTCTAAAAAATAGAATAAGTGGATATCTTATTTTAGGTGGACATAAGGTGTCTAATTCAAAATTTGTAATAACAAAAATATCGGAAAGTAGCTCTACCTGGGGAGCCTTGGGAGAACCGCTTACTATGAATTTGGATGTAAGCTTTAAGGAGTATTTTTAATGGCTAACTTAAAAATGAATGGAAAAGTATCCAATATATTAATGCAGAGGGCAAAGAATTTGTTAGAAACACCAAGAGGAACCTGTCCTTGTATGAGAGGGTTTGGAATTAGTCCAGATTTAATTGATAAGCCCATGGTGCAAAATAAGACTCTGTATCTTATGGATGTATCAGAGCAGTTTGCTTTGTATATACCAGAGGTTTCGGCGGATACTGTGCATATTAAAAGTGATGTAAATGGAAAGATGCAATGGGAAATTACAATATCTGAGGCTATAACAGATAATATGAATAGTATAGAGGAAGAAAAGAGATGGGAGGCGTATGAAGATGACACAGATACAGGACGAAATGATTACTACTCTTCTGACTTCTACGTCTGATTTACCAGAAGTTGATTTTATTGATGGATTAACACATAGCATAGTCTATGAAGAAATGGTGCAGCAATTTAAAGATAAATACTATGAAATTAGAGGGGTGATGCCAGAAATTGAAGCTGGTAGCGATGTAGATATTTGTTTGCATGTCATGTCACAAAACGTCTATCAAGCGTTAGCTTATTTGGATCAAGCTGCAAAAATGAATCTTTTAAAATATAGCATGGAAGGATATTTGGATAATCTAGGTGCGCTTAGAAGTGTTACTCGTGTAGAGGCTTCACCGTCTGTTTGCATTATTCGATTCACGTTAAGTGATACATATAATTTTGATGTAGAAATACCTGCGGGTACAGGAATTAAGGCGGGAGAACAAGAATGGATATGGTATACAGATGAATCTATTGTAGTTAAATCTGGGGAGATGTACGGAGAAGTACAAGCTACTTGTGGTACTGTGGGAAAAATTACAAACGATGTTGCAATCGGACAGATTAATACATTAGTACAGAATGTTCCTTACGTGTCACATGCAGAAAATATTACAGATACAGGAGCTGGGGAAGACATACAAGGCGATGATGTATTCAGGGAACGTATTTTTCTAAGACCTACATCCTATTCTGTCGCTGGTCCAGAAGATGCATATAAATATTGGACTCTCACTTATTCTGCCACAATTGATCATTGCGTGATAATGACGCATGATCATAACTACACAGAAGCTTTTCGACCAGAGCCAGGCGAAGTTTATATCTATGTGTCACTTTCAGATAATTCCGAGCCAACAGAGGATTTTTTGTTAGGTCTGGAAGAGTTTTTAGATGATGATACAAAGCGTCCCTTGACGGACTGGGTACACGTAAGAGCTTTGCAAAAAGAAACCTTTGATATTGATTTTACGTATTTTTGTCTTGAGAATTCTTCATATACAACAGAGCATATCCAGAATATAGTACAAAATGCTGTCAATCAATATGTGGAATGGCAAACGGAGCAACTAGGAAGAGATATTAATCCTCAGAAATTGATATCATTTTTATTGCAGACAGATGTAATAAAAAGAGTGGAAGTTAGAAAACCAGAATATAAGGTGGTAGAGCAAATTCCACAGGCAGTAGGAGGAATCAATATGGAAAATGGAGGTGTGGAAGTTGAATAAAGATGAATCTCTTTGGGAATCTCAGCGTGTTGATACAATGGATATTACAGAGATAAAAAGTAATCCCAGAGCAATAATGAGACAATTTCCACCTAATTTTAAAGATGATGCAGAGCTTAGAGCAATGTGCCATGCGATGGAAGTTCAAAAAGAGAGACGAACAGAACTTGCAAAGGATATCGTGTTTTATTGTATGATTGATGAAGTGTCGGAAAAAGTATTAGATTATTTAGCACCAGAGTTTCGCGTTGCTTTTTATTCCAAAGCTTTTTCTATTGAGAAAAAAAGAGAATTAATTAAAAATGCGTTTGTTTTTTGGTCGAAGATAGGAACACCACGAGCCGTAAAAGAATCTTTGGAGATTTTGCTTGAAAAATTGCAGGTTTATGAATGGTTTGATTATGCTGGATTAGTCGGAAATAAAGGTCAAATAAAGAAAACAGCTGTTTGGAATGATAAAAAAGAAATGAATTGGAGTTCTCTTAGGATGAAAAAGGTAACATGGGATGAATTTTCAAAGACAATTAGAGGAAGAGCATATCATTACAAATTAAAAACAAGTACAGTAGGAATTGATGAAGAAATGCTTTTTTGGATTAGAAGAATCCTGTGGACTGTGAAGCGTGCGAGTGCAGTATTAGAGAGTATTATAATTGAATTAACAACAGAGGGAGCCGTATATTTTGGCTCTTTTTTACATGAAAAAACTTACAAGACAGCGTGGGTAGATGAACATCCGACAAGATTTAATCATTTAAATAGTTTGTATGTGGGGGCTTTTTTACATGAGAGACAGATAGAAACAATATGGGTGGATGAATATCCTAGAAAGTTTATACATGTCAATGATATTCGTTACGGAGTTACAAATCACGAGATTAGTAGAGAGTATCTATACAGTCAAGGAGGATAAAATGAAATATACCAAAAATTATAATTTCAAGAAACCAGAGGGTATCGATGAAATTGATATAAGAGATTTAAATGAAAATGCAGAGAAAATAGATACTATATTGTTTGAATTAAAACAAGAAGTGGATAGGTTGAAAGAAGAGAAAACGACCTCAACAGCTACTTTATTAGGAATCTAGGAAGGGGGATTGCCGTATGGCGATTACGAACGTGAGATTGACAACACTTGGACTTGCTTTGCAGACAAAAGTAGAAATGGGAGATCGTCTGGAATTAACTCGTATTGTAGTAGGAACTGGTATGCATGATGAAATGGATTATTCGGATGTTGCAGATGTATTAGAGCCAATTTTAGATTTACCTATTCAAAGAATAGAAAATGTTGACAGCATGGTAAGGGTAAGTACTAGTTTTGACAATAGGGATATAGAAAAGGGCTTCTTTTACCGTGAAGTTGGGCTTTATGCGAGAGATTTAGACTATGATGAGGGCGAGATACTTTTTATTTATGGTAACGCAGGAGAGCATCCAGACTTTGTGCCCAGTGTGTCATCTCAAATCATTGAAAAAGAAATCAATATTAATATCGTTATTGGAAATGCAGAGAATGTGACGGCTAATATCGATGAAAATATGCGTTTTATCACTCAAAAAGAATTTAAAGAACATGAAGAAAAAATAAATAATCAGCTTGGAAAAATCGCTGGGATACGTGTACCGATTAAGGTCGATATTACATTACTTGAGCAACAGTGGCAAGAAAATGGCGATTTTTACATATATGAAATTAACCATGAAAATATAATGGGAGGTGAACAAGAGAATGAAATCAGGATTTTATTAGATGGAATCACATCAGAACAAATACAAGCTATTAAGAGCTTGAATCTTGTTGGAGCGGAGCAAAGTAATGGAACAATTTTTCTTTATTCTTTGACGAAGCCGTGTGCGAACATAAATACTAGCTTATTAATTTATGAAGCACATAATATAGATATTTCAGGCGATACTGATATATCTTTACAACAACAAATTAATGCAATTAAAGAAGATTTGGCTAATAATTATTTAAGTAGTAACCAAATCGCAGATGTTGTTCAGAAGTATGATGACATCAAAGATAAAATATAGGAGGTTTTTAAATGGAAGAGAACACAAAAATTTTAAGCATGACTCAGAAGCAGTTAGAGGAATTACTCACTAAAATCCTTACAGATATTAAGGATGCGAAGAACACTAGTGGTTCCGTGGATTTAAGTGATTATCTTAAAAAATCAGAGATTCATGAACTAACCAGTGAAGAAATCACAACAATCTATGAAAGATTAAAAACAGAAGTAAATACAGATAATATAGAAAATGCGTAATATAAGGAGGAAAATAAATTATGGCAGTTAATAACGTATCAAGTGCAGCAATTGAGAAACTTTTACAAATTATTATTGATGTGGAGAAAAAAACAGGAGCAGACGTGAGTGGTAAGCTAGATACTAGCTTAAAAGGTGCAGCAGGCGGATTAGCGGAGTTGGATGAATCTGGAAAGGTGCCAGCGACACAGCTCCCTTCTTATGTAGACGATGTAGTAGAAGGTTATTTTTATAATGCTAAGTTTTATGAGGATTCTGCACACGCAACAGAGATTACAGGTGAGACAAGCAAAATCTACATGGATTTAGCAACAAATAAGATTTATCGCTGGTCTGGCACGGCCTTTGCAGTTGTATCTGAGACATTAGCATTAGGTACTACAGCATCCACAGCATTTAGAGGTGACCAAGGTAAAGCAGCCTACGACCACTCTCAGACTACGGGCGGCAATCCACATAACGTAACCAAGACAGATATTGGACTTGGAAATGTAGAGAATAAATCTGCTGCTAGTATCTTAGGAGAAATGACGAACGAGGACGTTACAGATGCATTAGGTTATACACCTGTGGAATCTCCAAGTGCGGCTGGAACATCTGGACAGGTGCTTAAGTTGGATGCATCTGGTAATCCAGTATGGAGTACAGACAACGATACAAAATATAATACAGGTAATACGTCTACAGCTGGCATTACAAAGTTATACACATCTACAGGTACAGCTACAGATGGGGCGATGACGCAGGCGGCTGCAAAGACAGAGTTTGACAAGAAAGTGAATGTTGCGGATGTAACTGAGGTGACAGCAGACGCCATCGCGACAATGTATGCGGAACTGAAGAACGCTTAAAAATTTTATGTAAAGGAGGGAAGTCTCCAAAGTGAATAATTTAGTAAACGAAGCGATTAAAAAGATTTTAAGTTTAATTGTTGGAATAGAAAATAAGTGCGAAGTTATGCAAGGAGCGACCTCTTCAACCTCTGGAAAGGCTGGGGTTGTCCCAGCTCCACCAGCTGGGGATGCGGGACGTTATCTAAGAGCAGATGGAACATGGGTAAATCCAAGAGCCTTTAAGACGGTGGAAGTTACCTTGCTTGTTGATAGCTGGGTAGCACAAGATGGAGCTTATGTATACGATATTAGCAATAGCAATATTACAGCAACGAATGACGTTGTAATTACACCGAAGTATCCAATCAGTGGGACTTTAAAAAAGCTAGATATTATTAACATTACACAGACAGTAGGCAATGTGACATTAACATCTAGTATAAAACCAGATGCGGATATAGCAATTACAATGTACATATATAAGGAGGGATAAAATGCCAGTTTATAATCATATACCAAAAATAGAGGATGATATGCAAGGTGCTACAGAAACAGAAGCTGGAAAGGCTGGACTTGTTCCAACTCCAGCGGCAGGACAATCAGACAGGTATTTAGCAAGTGATGGTACATGGCATTTATTATTTGAGATTTTTTCTTTGACGTTAAGTTCAGCGAGTTGGGCTAATGAGGATGGAGGTTATACTTATACCATCGAAAATTCCAAGATTTTAAGTGGAGATGAGGAGAATCTTGTTGAGTTGATTCCAGCGCATAGTACAGAAGAATACTATAGCAAACTAAGTGAGCTCTCTATCACAAAGGTATTACAAAGTGAGGGGAAACTCATATTTTATTCGGCGACAAAACCGACATCTGATATTGAGATTTTATTGTATATCTATGAAAAGCGCACAATTAAAACAACAGAGCAGAAGATGATAGGAATAGAAACGAATGGAAGAATATATGACAAGACAAGAGCATGATGAATTCTCTAAGCGAGTAGGAGAGCATCACGAACGAATCGATAAACGCTTAGAATTGCTTGAACAGCAATCCGCACAGATTACAGGAATTATAATATCCGTCCAAAGACTTGCATCTAATATCGATAGTCTATGCAAAGCACAAGAGGAGATGAACACAAAATTAAATGCAATAGAAGCCCGTGATGGTGAGATGTGGAGAAAATCGATGGGATACATTATAACAGCTGTTCTGGGGATTGTTATAGGATGTATCTTTAAGCGTATCGGATTCTAGAAAGGAAAAGACATGGATGAAAATATAAAAATTTGGCTAAGATGTGCAGGAATAAGAGCAGTAAAGACGGTTGCGCAGACAGCGGTTGCAATGTTGCCTGTAGCGGCTACTATTGCAGATGTTGACTGGAAATGTGTAGCAGGCACAGCGTTATTGGCTGGTGTTGCATCGATTTTAACCTCTGTGGCAGGACTGCCAGAAGTGGAATAGGTTGTGTTCCCGACAATAATGTCGGGAACAGCAGAAAGGAATGGATAAAATTATGAAGAGAGCGAATAATCGCTCTCTTATTTTATTTTTGTGAAAGGAAGATAAATATGGCAGAAAGAAAATATACAGCAGATGAAGTAATCAAAGAAGCTCTCAAGTGGGAAGGATACTTAGAAAAGAAATCGGTGGGTACAGATGCACAGATGCAAAATAAAACATGGAATGCTGGAAGTAATAATATAACATGGTTTTGGACATGGTTGAAAAGAAATGGTTGCCTGGACTTACAAGGTGGAGCGTGGTGCGATGGTTATGTAGATTTTTGCCACGCTGTCGTGGCAGGTGTGGAGAAAGCAAAAAAGAGTCTAAATGGATTTTCTGGATATACCCCTACATCCGCACAATATTATAAAAACGCAGGCAGATGGGTACCCGTAAGTGGCGAACCAATGCGTGGTGACCAAATCTTTTTCAAAAATTCCGAGAGGATTTGCCACACAGGTATCGTAACAAAAGTTACATCCACAACTGTTTATACGATTGAGGGTAATACAAGCTCTGCAAGCGGAGTAGTCGCAAACGGTGGTTGTGTGCGTCAAAAGAGTTATTCTCGCTCCTATTCTCGCATTGCAGGATACGGTAGACCTTTATATTCTGATTTTTGCATTATTACCAAAGGTATGACAGGATCTATTGTTAAGGATAGGCAAAATTTACTAATCCAGAAAGGATTTTCCGTTGGTCCCGACGGCGCAGACGGAGACTGTGGAACGAATACAGTAAAAGGAATTAAGGCGGCTCAGAAGGCATTAGGCTTAACACAGAGCGGACACCTTAACAAGACTACATATAACGCTTTGCTTAAGTTACCAGATGCAGGTAGCAAGGATGAGAATAAAACAGAAGGGAGTAGTGGAAAGCTAAATAAATCTGAAAAATGGGTAGGTAAAACTACGGCAGATTTAAACGTCCGTGATTATGCTGGAATTGAGAATAAACAATGCTCTTTTAGCCCACTCAAGAAAGGAGCGAAGGTTTCAGTGTGTGATGCAGTCAAGGATTCCAAAGGTGCAGATTGGTATTATATCAAGTACAACAGCAAGTATGGATTTGTAAGTGCCAAGTATATTAAAAAGATTTAGGAGATAAAGGGATAAATATTGTTTGAATATAGAAAAAGGAGCTAATTTTGATATGATTCCCCTTAAGTAGACAAGGCAAATAACCAAAATCTACTTAAGGGGGATTTTTTATGCCAAAATCTAAATGGTCAGAAGAGTTCAGAGCAAAAGTATCTCAGGAATATCTTGATGGTAAAGGTTCTACCTATTACTTGGCCAACAAATATCATATTAGTAGAACAACTATACAAAAATGGGTTGCTGCTTACAAGGCACATGGAATAAATGCTTTTATCGGTGATCCTGGAAATGCAAGTTATACCAGTGAATTTAAAACTATGTGCGTTGAGGAAGTTATCTTCGGTTATGGTAGTTCTATGGATATAGGAGCAAAATATAAAGTTCATCCAAGTGTTTTAGAATCTTGGATAAAGATGTATAATGCCAATAGAGAACTTAAGGATTACGATCCAAAACGGGAGGTCTATATGGCAGAAGCAAGGCGTAAAACAACTATCGAAGAACGCAAAGAAATCGTTGCGTATTGTATTGAACACAATCGTGATTATAAAGGTACAGCTGCACTCTATGATGTTTCTTATAGTCAAGTGTATTCTTGGGTAAAGAAATATGATGATACAGGTGAGGATGGTCTTACAGACAGGCGTGGTCGACGCAAAACAGATGATGAGGTTGATGAATTAGAAAGGTTGCGAAGAGAGAATCTTCGACTCAAACGTCAGCTTAAAGAAAAGGATATGGTAGTTGAATTGTTAAAAAAAGTGAAAGAATTCGAAGGGATGTGAGGCTAGGAAAACAACGCCACGAATCAAAATATCTAGCAATTGAGCACTTTTATAAAAAGAAAGGATGGAGTATTAACTGGATGTGTAAACAGCTGGGAATTGCAAGAGCAGCATTCTATAAATGGAAACATAGAATTATTCCGCAGCAAGAACAAGTAAATCGTAAAATCGTGGAATTCATCAAAGAGTATGATGAACGTTTTTCACATATCTTGGGATATCGAAGAATGGCAGACTGGATTAATCATTTCAATCATACGCATTTTTCAAGAAAGAGAATCCATCGGATTATGAAAAAGCTTGGAATACATGCTGTCATCCGCAAAAAGAAGAAAAAATACAATACTTCTAAGCCAGAAGAAACAGCTGAAAATAAGTTGGCAAGAGATTTTTATGCAACAGCTCCGAATCAGAAATGGGCAACGGATGTGACGGAATTTAAGATTCCTGAAACGGGGAAAAAGCTATACCTCAGTGCAATCCTGGATCTTTATGATCGATATCCAGTTGCATTTGTTATAAACGGCAGAAATGATAATCAGTTAGTATTTAAAACATTTGATAAAGCAATATCAGCCAACCCAGATGCCAAGCCAATTTTCCATAGCGATAGAGGTTTTCAGTATACAAGCAGAGTATTCCAAAAGAAATTAGAAGCCAACGAAATGATACAATCAATGTCAAGAGTGGGACATTGTATTGACAATGGTCCCACAGAGGGATTCTGGGGAATCATAAAAACAGAAATGTATCAAATGTACGAAATTACAGACGAAACGTCACTACGGCATGCAATCAAGGATTATATCCGATTCTATCGTGACGAGAGACCACAGAGCAGGTATAACTGTAAGACACCAGCAGAGGTAAGAACAGAAGCTTTAGCTTCTGCCATACCACAAACGTATCCGATAGCAAAGAATAGACGAATTGAGAAATACAAAGCTAAATGGTGTGCATAAAAAATCAGCCGCATGAAATCATGCGACTGATTTAGAGCATCTTATTTTAGATATTTGACCTGTCTACTTGACAGGGAGCATATCATTTTAGCTCCTTTTATAATAGTAAGCAAATATTCAGCTGAAAATATTTGTTATTTATTTAATTATTTCTGACGAGTTTTTTTAGATTCAGAACCTTGACCAATCCAAATCTTGAAGGCTTTTTTACCGTAATCTTTGGCATGAATTTTTTCGCCGTTTTTTGTTGTAATCCATGAACGAAAAATGTACATGGCATTCCCTCCTTTCGCAAATAACTCTTGCGAAAGCACAAATTTAGTGATATAATCTAATTGTTCAGAAAAAATTATATTCAGCTGAAACTGTATTTGTACTTTTCGGCAAGAGCCAAGCATCTCGTGGTGCTTGGTTTTTTCTATGTAAGACCGTATGGTTATTACATCATCTGTTATGAATTATATTATATTGAATTTTAGCCGCTTGTCGAGACATTCCACATTTTTTCATTATTTCATTAATACTCATATTTTTTATTAAATCATATGGAGCCATAAGTTCAGCGGCAAAAGTGTTAGCTTGCCATTCTGGATCTCTGTATTTAGGAACATTTCCTCGAGCGTAACTTATTGTGTCAGGTTGGTGTAATAAATAATGAGCTAATTCATGACATAGAGTAAAACGATCTCGAGGATTTCCCTGAATAGCACCTTCGTAAACATCGTTTCTGATAAACATTTTGTTTTGACTAGTGTTTGTTGTTCCATAAGTATCTTGCATTTCATATGATTCAACTATCTCAAACTCCATTCCTTCGTTTGCCACTAGTATAAGCTCAATAAATTCTATAATTGGAAAATATGTCTTCTCTTCTAATCCAGCTATTTTTCTCAATTCCTTAGTTAGGTATCGGATGTCTTTTCTTGATAAAGGCATTGAAACGATGTTCATTTATTCTCCCCCTCGGTGTCTAAAAAAATTTGTAATTTAGTTTTGTCAATATTATTGAATTTTCTCGCAAAAGATAGCATCAAAGAACGATCATTCTCTTCCATATCACTAATGTCGATGCTATCATGATTAATTGCTTCAAAGATGACTTGATTTAGCTCTTTTTGTTGTTCTGAAGTTAAAGCGTAAATCTCGTTTAAAAGTTTTTCCCAATTTCTAGGTGGTTTTTTCTTGCCATTTTCTACCTTAGATAGAAAAGCAGATGAAACTCCTAAGTTTTTAGCCATATCATATAGAAGTTCGTTACGTTCGATTCTTAAATTTCGACAAAATTTTCCAAAGCTATTAACCATTGTTTCATCCTCCTTTAGTTATATCTCCCATATAAATATATTAACCTAAAGAGGTTAATTTGTCAACTGGATTTTAGAAAAATATTTATCTGAAAAAGAAATAGAGAATTTGCAAAGCAATTTCTCTTGCAAGAGTGAGAAATTTATATTATTATAGGAACTAGAGAAAAGATAGAAAAGAAAAAGAGCCATGTTGCTACTAGAAATGGTGTTGCAGCATGGTTCTTTTTTTCTTCGGGGCATGAGGGGCAAAAAAGGGGCAAATTTATGCTTCAATATGTCATCTTGGCGACATATTATAATAGGTAGAGACTGATTTTTACAGGGTTTTTCCGTGTATGTCGTCTCGAAGTTGAGTCTAATAATTCCTGTCATCCGCAGTTGATTCACCCTGTATTCGTGATGAATACAGGGTTTTTCTTATGTCTTGATTAAAAAGGGGGCAAAAAAGGGGCAAACTACAAAATTTTGATAGCTGATAATTCCT
>Ga0129308_1000636_pt1 | contig 48392 bp, 47 predicted proteins | sample L827metagenome_FD_94440 | JGI IMG/M metagenome (GOLD analysis project Ga0129308, IMG submission 94440) | Ring-tailed lemur group fecal microbial communities from Wisconsin, USA - L827 metagenome | ecosystem: Host-associated > Mammals > Digestive system > Large intestine > Fecal | place: USA... | reverse complement strand
ATTTTGATTTTCCCACCTTTGATTACTTTCGCAAAAACACCTTCACGGGGCATAATACAATCACCCATTCTTTGATATATCTGGCAATGGGAATGACATTCTTTGCCAATTTGAGTCATTTCCAAAACGGCTTCGCCAATTTGAAACCTTGTGGTTACTGGCAGATTTTTGAAATCAAATCCATCAATAATCAGGTTTTCTCCGAATGCTCCAAAATCAACATCGGCGCCTTTTTCTCTGAATGCTTCAATTTTTTCCAATGAAAGAAGTGAAACCTGTCGATGCCAGTGTCCGGCATGAGCATCATTTTCGATTCCCCAGTCCTCTATTAAGAGAGCTTCATCAATACAATGCTTCTCCGTTCCTCTTTTTTCACTGATACATATACCGTGTACTTTTGACATTTTATCCTCCTATTGATGACATCATATGTTCTTCTGTCATATTTTCTTCATTTAAGAAGCAGTGCTCCTTGGGCTTATTAAAAATAATTTCTCTAAATTTTTCTATTTTTTCCTGATCACTGATCTGTTCATTCAAAATATCATAAATACTTATCCCCTGATCATAACACAGACAGCATTTTAAATATCCCTGCGATGTTAATCTGATGCGATTGCACTGGTGACAGAAATTATGATGAATCGCACTGATAAAACCAATACTTCCCTGCCAGGAAGGAATATGATAGTAACGAGCCGGACCATTGCCATGGACCTGATTGTCCTTTTGGATGGCCGGATAGGCCTCTGTTATTTCAGCCAACAGATCTTCATTGTTCATTGTTTTATATTTTTTTCCAAGTCCGATAGGCATCAGTTCTATAAACCTTACATCGATTTTTTTATCTTTGGCTAATTTAACCAATGCCTTCCAATCATCATTTCCCTGGAAAGCAACACAATTAATCTTCACTGGAATAGATGCTTCTAAGGCTTGATCAATCCCTTTTAACACGCTATTTAAACATGAAAAGCCTGTAATCTTCTGATATTTCTCTAAATCCAATGTGTCTAAACTCACGTTGATGGCATCTACCTTGGCATCCACCAAATCAGGCAGATATTTCTCTAATAAAACACCATTTGTTGTAAGGGTTACTTTTTTTATGTGCTCGATTGCTTTTAACTGTTTAATTAATGAAGCACAGTCTTTTCTTACCAATGGTTCCCCGCCTGTAATTTTAATGGTATCAATGCCCAGGTGCGTCATCATTTCCACAAACTTAACAATATTTTCGTAGGAAATAATCTTTTCATGATTAACAAATTTGACACCCTGAGGCATGCAGTACCGACACCTTAAATTACACCTGTCAGTAATAGAAATACGTAAATAATGAATATTTCTGCCGTACTGATCAATCATTTTTGACACCCCGCTCATGTTCAAATAATCCGCTTTTGCCGCCATCCTTTTTAACGACATATATATCTGATATTTCCATGGAACGATCAATGGCTTTACACATATCATAAATCGTCAAAAGAGAGACGCTTATCCCTGTCAATGCTTCCATTTCCACGCCTGTTTGTCCGACCGTTTCAACACTGCAAACGGCCTGAATTTCATGCGAATCATCTAAATATTGAAATTCGATGGCAACTTTGGTTAACAGAAGAACATGGCATAATGGAATCAGCTCGAAGGTCCTCTTTGTAGCCATAATCCCTGCAACCCGGGCGATGTTCAAAACATCCCCTTTTCTATGTCCGCCTGTTTTAACCATGTCATAGCATTCTTGAGACATTTTGATTTTACCAGTCGCACTCGCGACTCTGTGCGTGCTTTCTTTATGGGTAACATCAACCATGACAGCCTGTCCCTTGTTGTCAAAATGTGTAAACTCCATGGTTAATGCCCCTTTCCAAAGCCACAGTTAGGGAATGTACAAACCGGACAGTCTAAACATAATCCGCCTTCACCTAACACGGACAGTTCTTCAACGCTAATAGGATCATCAGCCAGCAATCTAGGCAGAACAAGATCAAAAATCGTTCTTTTGGCATACATGACACAGCCCGGAAGTCCAACAACTGGCACCTTACCCTGATAATAGGCCAGTAAAAACATGGCACCTGGTAATACTGGCGAACCATAGCTTATCATCTCTGCACCGGTATTTTTAATAGCCAGTGGTGTTTTGTCATCCGGGTCAACACTCATGCCTCCCGTGCATAAAACCATATCCACTTTTTTATTTTCAATCATATCAATGATATTCTTAGTAATGCGTTCATGGTCATCATTTAAAATGACATGTTCTGTAACCTGACTATCAAATGCTTCTATTTTTTCAATAATCACAGGTGTAAAAGTATCCTGAATACGCCCATAATACACTTCATTACCCGTTGTAATAAGTCCTATCTTTTTCTTTTTGATTGGCAAAACATCGAACAAAGGCTTGTCTCCGGCAGCTGCTTTTGCTTTTTCCATTTTTTCTTTTTCGATAACTAATGGAATAATTCTCATCCCTGCCAGCTTGTCATCTTTTTTCACAAAGGTATCCCCATGTCTTGAAGCAATCATCATTTCACCCAGCTGGTTCACTGCTTTTAAATGATTTCTTCTTATTTTGAAAATCCCGTCAATCGTAGAAGCCAATTCAATTTTACCTTCCTTGATCTCCCCAAATTCCATATTTTTACCCTGACAGATATCTTTTAAAATAATGGCGGCATCATTTTCATGCAGCATTCCTTCTTCTTTTTCAAAAACATATAAATGGTCTTTACCCACACTTAATAAAACCGGTATATCCTCTTCTGTCACTATATGGCCTTTTTGAAATATTCGCCCTTTACTCACACCTCTGATAATCTGCGTGATATCATGGCATAATACATGTCCTACTGCTTCCTCGGTTTTAATTAATTTCATTTTTTAGTCATCCTTTCATATAATTCATATACATACTGAGCTTCCTTATATCGCCGCAAACACGCTTCCTTTGCTTTCGTATCTTTAAACTCATGATATTTCGTTAAAAAGCGTTCTTCCAGGGTCACAATCTGATCTCCTTTTACGAATTTATCCGCAAGATAAATAAGATATCTTTCATCAAACGCATGAAATGTTATATTATGATGTTCTCTAATGATTTCCGCTATATCTTCATAACCTAAAGTCTTTAATAAATCAGCCCCACACTGATCATGATTCTGATGCATCCGCATAATATCATGAAGCAAGCTTGCACATATAATTTTGTTTTGGTCAAAAGCAGAAAGAAGATTGTTATTAAGCTGGCAAGCCATTTCCTTAACTTTCTGACTATGAAGAATAATTTGATCTGAACACCCGTATTGCTTAAGTAAAGCAATACATTCCTGTTCATTAGGATAATCCTTTTTCATGACGTACTTTGATCAGTTCTGCGGTAATTGAGACAGCTATCTCACCAGGAGAATTTCCCCCTAAGGGAATCCCGATTGGCGCATGAACACTTTGAAAATCCACCTGGGTGAAGCCCTCTTCCTGTAAGCATTGATATGTATATGCAATTTTCTTTTTACTGCCAATCATGCCGATATATGCCATTGAATGACCAAGCACTTGCGCTAAAACAGTCTTATCATAAGCATGCCCTCTGGTAACGATAACTGCATAATCCTGAGGTGTCAGATCTAATGATTCGACACAATCTTCAAAAGGCATCACGATTCGTCTGGTATTTGGAAAATCTTTTTCTAAAACGAATTCTTCCTGTGTATCAATAACAGCACATTGAAAATCAACAGATTTTAATAGCGGAACTAAATGTCTGGCAATATGTCCGCCGCCAAAAATATAAACAATCGAGTTTTGAATAATTGGCTGTAAAAAAATGATATTGGAACCATCTTTGACGAATTGAATCTGCTTTATATGATGTTTTACAAAAGATAAAACAGCTGTCTCGTTATCCGCTTTTAATTGTAGCCAGCACGATTGATGCTTAAGTATGGACTCATCTAATAATTCCATCTGATCTTTTTCGATGCAATGACTATGGCAAAAATAAACCAGCATTTCTCCGCCGCAAACCATGCCCAGTGATGACGCTTTTTCGTTGGAAAGACTGTAGATCTTCATCTCACATTTTTGTGTTTTTAATAATTCTCTGGCATAAAGCGTTGCCTGATACTCAACTTGTCCTCCGCCGATGGTTCCATATGTTTCCTCTTCCAGAACAATCATATGAGCACCTTGTTTACCCGGGCTGGAGCCGGCATGTTGGAGTACAGTTACTAACATAAATGATTCTTCATTTTTTACCAATTGACTCATTATGATAAATAAGTCCTGCATGTTATCACCTCGTTATATTTTTAAAAAGTAATCGGTGCTTTTTTGAAGAGAAAGCCTTAGTTTTCTCCATTTAAAACATAAAATTAACAACGATTGCAACCAGCGGGATAGCGATAATCGTTCTGACCACAAAGATAAGGAATAAATCTTTAAATGACACTTTCATTGAAGAACCCAACATGGCATTGCCTGCTTCGGTCATAAATACGATTTGGATCATTGACAATAAAACAACAAAGAAGGCACTCTTTAAGGCCACTCCCTGACCAGCAATAGAAATGGCTGGTAAGCTTACTTCAATAAAACCAAGTAATGGACAAGAAGCGATAACATCCGCATTAGGCAAACCGAGCAAAGAAAGAACTGGCAAATGGTTTACCTAAAATAGTAAACAGCGGTGTATAATAAACAATTGATAATGTAACAACAACGATAGGTATCATATTGGCAATGATTTTTTGTGCTACCTGAGCAGAGCTGAATAAACTGTTAATAAAGGCTTTTGCGGTAAACTCTTCACTCTTATTTGCCGCTAATGTTAATGCTTTTTCAAAACGTGAACGATATTCAACTGTTTCTTTTTCTGGCTCAATAACATAGTGTTCTGCCATCTTGGAAATGGGCGGAATTCTTACTGTAATCGCCGTCATGATGAAAACCAAAAGCAGCATAATGATAATAATCTGCCCATAGTAATCACCAACACCGCCAAGACCGGCAAGTACAGCAATATACCCCACGGAAATCGTGGAGAAATTAGTAATTGCGGCAATACCTTCTCTTCGATTATATAAACCGCTCTTATAATATTCATCAGACATAATGACACCGACGGCTGGTGATACCATAAAGGCAGAAATACAATTGACGGCTGCTTGTCCGGGCATTTTAAATATTGGTCTCATCAAAGGTTCCAATAAGGTTCCTAAAAATTCAACAATACCCGATTTCAGCATAAAAACAATTAACCAGCCTGCAATGGTAACCGTTAACATAACGCCGCCAGCAAGGCTCAGTACCTGTCCGCCAATTCTTTCATCCTGAAAGATGGACGCTGGTCCTAAATTAAATAAGATACAAACAATACTGATCCAGGCTAAAACAAAGAAAACAAGTTTTTGTTTGGAATCATTTTTATGATAAGAAACAAATGGTTCTTTTTTTAATACGAGGCCCATGAACATGGTCAGCATTAAGATTGTAAGCACAACTAAAACAAGATATTTCAAATAATCTCCCAAGAATTCTTTAATCGTATTAATAATAATAACAATAGGAACTTTTGCGCCATCAACAGGTATCAGGAATAAGAAAATACCGATGATACTCAGGATGATGAATTTCGCAAGTCCTTTCTTTGAATACGCATTTTCCATAATATCTCTCCCTAAAAGACAATCCATATAGCTAAAGCTATCAGTGGGATTGCCACTAATGTTCTAATGATAAACATTAAAACTAAATCTTTAAAATCTACTGGTAAATCTGAACTTAGCATGGCATTGCCTGCTTCAGTCATAAATATAATCTGTAAAATTGACATCATGACAACAAAGAAGGCACTCTCAACAGCAACATTGGCCGCTGAAATACTTATTGATGGCAGACTGACTTCTACAAATCCCAACATGACCGCAGATGCTACTTGACTGGCATTCTCAATATGAAATAGCTGAAGTAACGGTATCAATGGTCTGCCCAAATACGTAAATACATCCGTATAGTTGACAATGGTCAGAACAATAACGACACAGGTGATCATTATGCCTATAATCTTTTGAGAAAATTTCAAAGCATTTTTCAAGCTTCCAATGACTTCACCGGATGTAAATTCCTTTGATTTTTCAACACCTGTATTTAAAGCAAGCATAAATCTGTTTTTAAGTCCCATTTTTTCAACTTTTGTTTCTTCTGCTGTCTGTACATGTCCGTCATAATAAACCTTCTTTTTCATCGATAAAGGAGGTATACGTATACAAATCGCAGCCATGACCAGTACAAGAATAAAAGCTGTGATCAGGACGGTACCAAACATATTTTCAATATTTGCCGTCGTTACCAGAACCCCCATATAGCCAACGCTGATAACACTGAAATTCATCAAAACAGACAAAGCTTCGGCTTCGCTGTATTTATTGTTTTTATAATACTGTTCCGTAAAATAAACACCTACTGAAGCTGAAGAAACAAATGATGACAAACAGTTAACTGCAGCTTCGCCAGGCAGTTTAAAAACTGGCCGCATAATGGGTTCTACTAATACAGCTATAAATTCAACGATGCCTGATTTTAAAATAAGAACAACTGCCCATCCAGCAAGGGCAATCGTTATCATGACGTTGGAAGCAACTTTTAAAACCTGTCCGCCGACTGCTGGATTTTGTAATGGCTGTGGTCCAATTTTAAACATGATACAAAAAACGATGAGAAAGCTGCATACAAAGATCACAGATTTAAACGGTCCATCATTTTCCATATACTCTTTAAAAGGACTTATGTGAAAACATTTTCCCAGAACTGTCGATAAGAACAGGGTTAAAGAAGACAACACCGGAATATAAATCACATAATCACCAAACAGGGATTTTATAAAGTTAACTGCCCATGTTATTGGAATATTTCCGTCAGATACAGGAATAAAAAATATAAATATGCCTGACAAGCTCAAAACCAAAAATTTAAAAAGCTGCTTTTTATCAATATTTTCCATGTTATTTTAATTTTAATAAGACATCTTCAACGACACCTTTTGCACTATAAACTTTATAATCACGGTCAAATTTTTCAGGTGTAATTGCCATAATCAGATCAGAAACTGCTTTTCCTGCTTTCGCAATCGTTTCTTCATCTAATGAAGTATTAATAATTGCCTTTTCCGCTTCTTCAACACGTCTTGGTGTTAAAGAAATAGCACCTGCAATCACTTTTGCATCTTTAACAACATCATTTTCTTTGTCCACTTCAACTGCCATACCAATTCTTGATATCGTGACTTTGCCACGGAAGCCTAATTTTACAAAGGCACTTTTTACTGAAGGTGCACGTTTTTTAAATTTAAAACCAATGATTGCTTCCTGATGAGTTAAAGAGGTTTTTGCTGGTCCTAAAACAACCTCATTGATAGGCGCCTCTCTGAGTCCATCAACAGTTGCAATCACAACCTGAGGCTCTAATAGAAACAATACCGGGAGCATATCTCCTGCTGGTGAAGCATTGGCAATATTTCCCCCAATGGTTCCATGGTTTCGAATTTGCGGCGAACCGACATCACATGCGGCATCGCAAATAGCCCCTAATTGTTTTTGAAGCAATGGGTTATGTTCCAATGCTGTATGTGTACATCCAGCACCAACATAGATCTCATCTTCTGTTTCATAAACATCAGCAATTCCTTCAACGCTGCCAATATACAACAGTGCATCGGGTTCTAAGCCCTGGTTCAATCTAATAATCAAATCTGTACCACCACTGATAATCTTACTCTTTTCAGTTAGGCAAGCTAAATCTCTTTGGAGTTCCTGTAAATTTGTTGGACGATAATTTTTCATTATTGTTCCCCCATTTCTTTAGCAGATCTTAAAACAGCCCGAATGATTTGTGTATAGCCAGAACAACGGCAAATGTTACCAGATAATGCGATACGAATTTCTTCTTCTGTCGGATGAGGATTATGCATTAACAGAGCTTTTGTGGACATGATCATTCCAGTGGTACAGAAGCCGCATTGAACGGCAATTTCTTCATAGAAAGCATTTTGAATAATAGATAATTCCCCATTTTCTTCTAAGCCTTCAATCGTTACCACTTCACTGCCTTCTAACTGGGCAGCAACACATAAGCATGAATGAACGGCTTCGCCATTAAGAATAACCGTACAAGCACCACATTCGCCTTCACCGCAGCCCTCTTTTGTTCCCGTAAGCTCTAAATCTTCTCTTAGTATATCTAACAGTCTTTTGGCTGGTGATACTTCTAAAGAACGTGTAACACCATTGACTTTAAAAGTTAATAACATTATTTTTCCTCCTTACTAGCTAAATATTTAACGATAGCATCAGGATTGATCGGAACTGTATCAAAATCGCTTTGTAAAGCTTCATTGATTGCTCCCATAACTGCAGCCGTTGGTTCAACATGACAAACCTCGCCGATTGATTTGGCACCATAAGGGCCATCTAAACTTCCATCTTCAATAAATTCAACTTGAATGTTTGGCGCTTCATAACTGTTAATTAAATGATAATCTTTAAAGCTTGTTAATGGCTGACCATTTTCTCTGACAAAACCATGTTCATAAATTGCTGCTCCGCCGCCCATTAAAACAGCACCTTGTGTCTGGGCAATACAGATTTCTCGATTGATCGCCTGACCAATATCATGAACAGCTAAATAATTTAAAATACGTGTCATACCAGTGTAAGTATCAACTTCTACTTCGGCGAAATGAACGCCATTGACGGCTGGATTTGACTTGTTTTTATATTGTTCGTGAATTGACAATTCTTCCTTTAAAATATGTAAGCTTTCTCTGGCCACATCTCCGTATGTCCATTTAAAATTTGGATGTCCAACACAAGTAACGATGCCATCATGAATTTCAATATCGTCTTCATCAAAATTCAAAATACGGCTCACAGCGTTTTTCATTCTCTTTTTCATAGCAACGGCTGATTTATAAGCATTTTTTCCTAAAACATAGGTTGTACGTGATGAGAAGCAGCCAACATCAAATGGTGTTGTCTGAGTATCTGCTTCCCCTACTAAGACCATATCTTCACCGATTTCCAACGCATCCGCTACAATCATTCTCATTGCCTGCACAGTACCGCAGCCATGATCATGTAAGGAAATGCTAACGATAACACTGCCGCTTTCAGTCATTTTCAATCCTACCTCTGAAAAATCAGGGATTCTTGGGAAATAACCGCTTAAATGTCCGCCGGCAGCAACAGCTGTTCCACGTTTATAGCGTTTGTTTTGCGCATTAAATTCCCTATTTGCTTTTCTTCTGTTATACCAGTCAAATTTATCTCTGCCTAACTCAAGACATTCTTTGACATGGGCATTATCCAAGGTTTCCTCTAATGCCAGATCTAAGCTGCCTGGTACAGCCGCATTTTTTATTCTTAATTCAAGCGGATCAATATTTAACTTTCTTGCGGCCATATTCAGATTATGTTCAATCATGATACATAACTCTGGTGCAGTCCATCCTCTGAAAGCACCTGAAACCGGATTGTTTGTAATGACAGCGCGAGAAGAATATTTAGCGTATGGATAGTGATATGTTCTAAACATTTTTTTAGACATGGCACCACAGTAATCTAATGAATTTCCCAGATAAGCACCGGCATTTAAAGTATTATCTAATTCAATACTTTGTAATTGTCCTTCTTTGGTAAACTGTGTTGTAACCACTGAATCCATTGGACTTCGAGAGATGGTAGATGTAAACTCCTGTGAACGATTGAACACTAATTTTACCGGACGTTTCACTCTTAGTGCAGCAGCCGCTGTCACTGGCTCAAGCATCCATTCCTGCTTGCCGCCAAAAGAGCCGCCCATTGTTGTTTTAATAACTCTTACTTTGTGATAAGGCATTTCAAACAGATCGCTGACCACTGCTCTAATACCAAAGCAGGCCTGGTTTGGTGACCAGATTGTCAATTGATCCATTGACTTATCATAATTAGCGACACAGCAATGTGTTTCCATTGCAGCATGATGAATTCTTGACAAATGCGTATTTGTTGTTATTTTAACTGTGTCCGGAGCTATTTTGCTTTTATCTCCCATTTCACAGTGTAAAGCTTCAAAGACAGCCCCTTCTTCATAGACATTGTCAATTTTTCCGCTCATTGCTTCCTGACTTGTCACAGCAAATGGATATTCTTCATATTCCACCTTTACTAATCTTGCTGCCTTTTTAGCAGCTTCCAATGTTTCTGCAACGACTAATGCAACACGATCCCCTACAAAGCGAACATGCTGATTAAAAATGCAGTCTTGTTCTGGAACATCCTGCCATGCCAGTGTCTTATAACGGCTGAATTTCTTATTTGTTGTATTAAAACAATCTAAGATATCAATGACACCTGGCACTTTCAACGCTTCACTCTTATCAATTGATTTGACCATACCGTGGGGGATAGTACTGGTTACCAAATCTGCATAAGACATGTGAGGAAGCATCATGTCACCAGCATAAATCGTTGTTCCTGATACTTTACCTTTGGCATCATGCAAAGGTTTAGATGTACCAACTAACTTCATTTTAACACTCCCTTTCTACTTTTTTTGACTAAATAAGTATATCATTTTAACTTAATTGCTTCAATATATTTAGCTAAAATTTTTACTTAAATATTTTGCTGTGATTAGGTAAATGTTTAATTAATAAGCAGAATGCATAAAATAATCCAATTAACATTAAGTTAAGAACCAAATTACATAGAAGATAAGAGAAAGTCTGTGCTAAGCAATAACACTGGATATTAAGTGGTTAATCTTAACTGCGCTTTAGGGACAAGTAACTGTTTACGTATATAGTATTTTCATAAAGGTCTCTTTTTTTGAAACACTTCAAAAATAAAAATGCATCCATTTCTCTTCAAACGGATGCATTTCCCATTTATTTTTTCTTGATATTTTGATGGCGTCAATTTTTATATTTTCTTAACTGAATCTCTTTCAACAATCGTCCCATTAATAACAATCGATAGAGAATCATTATTAGGACGAATGATTGTCTCTACTGCTTTTTTTGCCATGGCTTGTAAATCAACACTTACGGTTGTTAATTCTGGTTTGCACATTTGTGAAAATACAAAATTATAATATCCCACAACAGATACATCTTCAGGGATTCTATACCCCTGCTCCTTTAAATACTGAATAAAATAATAAGCAGTTTCATCACAATTACATACAAATGCTGTAGGCATTTTTTCTGGTAATTTGAAAGTTTTTAAAAAGCTTAAATCTTCCGCATGACGATCTTCAATGATCCAGTCTTCTTTAATCGAATAGCTATTTTTAATCAAAGCTTTACAGTATCCAAAATAACGATCATAGATATTATTTTTCATATTAATACTGCCCACAAACCCTATCTCTTTATGTCCATTTTTTATCAGATACTCTGTTATTCTATAGGTATCATAGTAATTATTGGTAATTATTGAAGAAGTTGTTAAACTATCATTAGAAAAATCAGTAAATACAACATTCTTATTTGCTTCTAATAAAGTTTTTAGATATGTTTCTTCCATCTCCCCTAATACGATATATCCTAAAAATGGCTGGTTAATAAAATCAGGCAATACATTTTTCTTCTCATTCTGCGATGAAACAATCTCCAAAACAGCGTAACTCTTATACTGTTTTAAATAACTTACAATAAATTTATATAGATTCCAGTAGAAAGAATAAGAACCATCAATATAACGCTGGGCAATAATAATGCCTACATTTTGAGATTGACTTGTATTTTCCTCACCAACATATTGATATCCCATTTCGTCAGCTAAAAGTTTTATTTTTTTCCTTAGCTCATCACTAACACCATCTTTATTTGATAATGCCTTTGAGATAGTAACATTACTAACTCCCAATGCTTCTGCAATATCAGACATTCTTACTTTTTTTACCATCTTCACTCTTTCCTTTATTTAATAGAATATTTTTAAAATAGATATCAAAAAGCTCCTGTGCTTTTTCATTTAACGCTTTCTCATATTTCCTATACTGATTTAAAAAGTTGTGTCCTTCATCAGTTAAATAAGTATATCCACCCTGGACACCCCCAACTTTCCTAACAACAAGCTGATATTGCGTTTGTTGTTCTAAAATATTAATCATCTTAATCCCTTTGCTGTAAGAAATATTCATCTTCAAACAAGCATCTCGAATTGATCCCATAATATCTATGAGATATAAAAGCTGTGCGGTTTGCTCATCCATAAAAATATCTTCCATTCGTAAAGATACCTTGACATCAGGTCTATATAATTGGTGATTATGAACGCGTAACAGATTTTCATAATCCTGCTTCGTATCAGCATCATACAAAATTCCCTGATCATCAACTTCTATAAATTCCTTATTCTCAATTAATGCCAATGCACCTTTCAGACCATTATCTCCATGATAATCCAAAATAGACGGTAAGATCGCCTGATTTAAAAACAAAGGATGTCCTTTTTTACCATTGTATACAGGAAAAGCAACATCTGCTTTAGACATTAATAATTTTTTTACAGTCTGGGCAGTATATAAAGGAATATCTACTGGTGTAAAAATAATCTTGTCACATTGATTTTTTAGGTATTCAAAGCCAATCTTTGCAGAGTCAATCATCTGTGTAGAAGCATAATCAGTATTTCTTAAAAAAGTCATCCCCTGATTTTTTAAATAATCCTCTAAAGTTTTCCCTTGATTTCCTGTCACTATGACAATATGATCAATTTCGGCGGCTTTAAAAGTAGAAATAATTCTTTCAATAATTGTCATATTGCCTATCTTCATCAATGGTTTAAACTCTCCCATACGCGTTGACATTCCAGCAGCTACAATTACAGCACCATTCATACTTCATTCAATCAATATTATAATTGATTGCTCTCCTTTCCTTTTAAATCCAATAAAGTTTATCAATTAAACCAAAAGACATAACTATTTCTCAATGACTGACAAATCTCCTAAAAAGGTAATAAACATTATCATTGGATGACTTTATCTCTATTTGGTTTAAACTATATTCTAAGTATTAAGAAGATATAACTTTCGGCTAATAGTAGAATTTAATTAAATACTTAGAAATATTAATTTGATTATAATATATTTTTAACTAAAAAACAACGTAATTAAGCAAAAGCTATGTTCAAAAATTGCTTGGGATTTTTCTAAGGGCTAATAGCTGATTAAGTTTACTATTTTGGTAATGTTTAAAGTGGTAGATGCAGTGCGAAAGTAAAAAGAAAAGCGATATCAAAAAAAGAACGATCTTCAGAACTTCTGAAGATTCGTTCTTTTTCATATATCAGATAAAAATGCCATTATGTTTTCAAAAGTTATCGATGTAGTCCCCGTAATAACGTTATTCTAGCACACTTCCTCTATCCGACATGTATGTTTTTTAGTTTGTTTATCATAGCTGATGCCAACTAACAGTAAATCATCTTTGTACTTTTCTAATATTTTTGGATAGTTCTTTTCTTTGATTTGTTGGATTGCTGCATTGGCATCCTGGTCCCATTTCAATTCTATCACCATCGCCGGCTTATCATATCGAGGAATAAATATCATATCCGCAAACCCTTTGCCGCTTGGCATTTCTCTAACAATGGTGTAGTCATTCCTTGCCGTCATATAAGCAATAGAGATGGTATAGGCTAAGGCATTTTCGTTGTTGTAGGTCAAAATTGATGTATCTAAATGTGCTTCTTCTATGTATCTTGCCACACTTTCTTCATTCCTGTTCCAGGTTGCTTCCAATAATGCCTGACTGTTTAGTAACGCTTTGGTTGTTTCTCCCCAATTGGAATCTTCTATCGAATTAATAAAGGCACTTGCCACTTCCTTATTAGGTATATAACATTTGCCTTTCTCGCTATCATATCCTAAATATCCTAAGTGGATCAAAAGTGTTAAAACATCGTCTTTAGATTGAAAGGTTGTCATATCGTTTTGGAACTTATTTGGATTGACACTCACATATTCACCTGCAAGCATTTTTACAACATCATCTTTTAGGCCATCAAAATTCATATCTATATAAACTTGCAATGCCTCATATGTCTCTGTGGCGCTCCAATAATTTTCGTACTTTCTGTCTAATAATGAATAAACAACGGATCGATGATTATAAATGGATAAATCTGATGATATTTGATAACCGTCATACCATTCTTTTATTTTTTCATAATCCATCTTATATTTTTGACATAAGTCTTTGACTTCTATTTCTGTAAATCCCATAAATTCTTCCAGTGGTGTAGGATTTAACATTGATATTTCTTTAAACATATTTAATGCACTGTGCGTTCCGTATTTCTTAATAGGAAGAATCCCTGTCATATAGGCAAGTTCTACATAGGGTTTGTCCTTTAACAAGTTTCTTAAAAAATCCAGGTATTGCTTTTGGGCTTCTTTATCTTCCTTATATTCTCTAAAGATACAATCCCATTCGTCAATAATGAAGATAAAAGAGGCACCCTTTTCGGCATATAAATCTTCAAAAATTTGAATAAGATCTGTTGTATTAAAATAATCTACATTTGGATACTCTTTCTTTATATCTCTAAAAATTAATTGAGTTAAAAGCACGAGCATCTTATCAATAGCATGTGTTTTACTTAAAAAATCCTGCATATTCAGATGAATGACATGGTGCTGATTTAAATGTTTTTGATATAAATCAGTCTGACTAATCTTTAAGTCATAAAAAATATTTGATGAATCGCAGCCTTTAGAATAATAAGCAACCAGCATATTCGCATCTGTACTTTTTCCAAATCTTCTTGGCCGGGAAACACATAGTTTATTGTTTTCTGTATTGATGACCTTATTGGTGGCCGCAATCAATAAACTGTGGTCTACATAGATTTCACTATTGACCATATTTTGAAATAATGTATTTCTTGGATTTAAATAGATTCCCATGCTCATTATCCTTTCTTTAGATTATCGCAATATCTTCTATCAGCTAATCGGTGAATCATCGCTAACTTCTATCTGACATACATGCTTTTTAGTTTGTTTATCATAACTGATGCCAACTAACAGTAAATGCTCTTTGTACTTTTCTAATACTTTTGGATAGTTTTTCTCTTTGATTTGTTGGATCGCTGTATTGGCATCCTGGTCCCATTTCAATTCTATCACCATCGCTGGTTTGTCATATCGGGGAATAAATATCATATCCGCAAAACCTTTGCCGCTTGGCATTTCTCGGACAATGGTGTAGTCATTTCTTGCCGTCATATAAGCAATAGAGATGGTATAGGCTAAGGCATTTTCGTTATTGTAAGTCAATATAGATGTATCTAAATGCGCTTCTTCTATGTACTTCGCAACACTTTCTTCATCCCTGTTCCAGGTTGCTTCTAATAATGCCTGACTGTTTAGTAAGGCTTTGGTTGTTTCCTGCCAGTCTGAATTTCTAATCGAATTGATAAATGAATCCGTCACTTCTTTGTTTGGTATAAAGCAGCTTCTATCCTCACTGTTATATCCTAAATATCCTAAATGAATTAACAGCGTCAAAACATCGTCTTTGGATTTAAAGGTTGTCATATCGTTTTGAAAAGAAGATGTTTGAACTGGAACATGCTCTCCAGCTAACAATTTCACAACATCATCTTTTAAACCATCAAAATTCATATCTATATAAATTTGCAGGGCTTCGTACGTTTCTGTCGATGTCCAATAATTACCAAATTTCTTTCTTGTAATTGAGGCAATCACAGAGCGAGGTGAAAAAGTAGATATCGTATCTGTCAAATGATACCCGTCATACCATTGTTTCATCTCTTCAAAATTTACATCATACTTTTCACAAAGCTTTTGGACTTCATTTTCACTAAAGCCCATATATTCTGGTATCAATTCTGGATCAACCATTGATATTTCTTCAAACATATTAAGTGCACTATGTGTCCCATATTTTTTAATAGGAAGGATGCCTGTCATATAGGCAAGTTCTACATATGGTTTATCCTTTAACAGGTTTCTTAAAAAGTCTAAATATTTCTTTTGTGCTTCTTTATCTTCCTTATATTCTCTAAAGATACAATCCCATTCGTCAATGATGAAGATAAATGGCTCGTTTGTTTTACTGAAAACCTTTGATAAATATAGAGATAAAATGTTTTTGCTATTCTTCACATGAAAGCAATCTTCTAACTCTTCTATGATTTCTTCACTCAATAATCCCAGCATATCATCTATGGATGAAGTCATGCTTAAAAATTCCTGCATATTGAGGTGAATGACATGGTGCTGATTTAAGTGTTTTTGATATAAATCAGTCTGACTAATCTTTAAGCTGTTAAAAATATTTGATGAATCGCAGCCTTTAGAATAATAAGCAACCAGCATATTAGCATCTGTACTTTTTCCAAATCGTCTTGGTCGGGAAACACATAATTTGTTATTTTCTGTATTGATGACCTTATTGGCGGCCGCAATCAATAAACTGTGGTCTACATAAATTTCACTATTAACCATATTTTGAAACAATGTATTTCTTGGATTTAAATAGATTCCCATGCTTATCATCCTCTCCTTAGATTTCCATTATATCATTTTTTTATTTATTATTCATCTCGATTTTATATTATTTCATCATTTAACGATTTAATACTTTTACAGGCAAATTTGTTGTCAAAATGCTAACTAAAACTTCCAAACATTTTGCTTAAAAGGAAAAAAGGCTGAATCAGATCAGCCACAGTTATTTTCCGGAATGTCCTCCAAACACCATAAACTCCATTGTGTCCAGTTTATCATCAATCATTTTTATTTCTTCCAGACTTAATTCAATCATTCCGGCATTAAAATTTTGTTGTAATCTTTCAATCTTTCTGGAACCGGGAATAGGAATAATAAAATCTTCTTTATTAATCATCCAGGCAAGTGAAATTTGTGCTGTTGTTGCATCATGTTTTTTAGCAAGAACCTCTAAGAATTCAACAATTTCATTGGTCTTTTTCATGCCTTCTTCACTATATTGCGGCATGTTTGGTCTAAAGTCCTGATCGCCATTTTCGAAATCAGCCTTTGATTTATATGCGCCGGTAAGTGCACCATTGGCCATCGGAGAGAATGCCACATAGGTTATTCCTAATTCTTCACATACTTTAAAAAGTGATTCATACCATCTTGCCATCATTGAATATCTGTTTTCGATCACCGTTACCGGACATACAGCATGTGCTCTTCTTAAATATTCTTCTGTTGTTTCGGAAATTCCCCATGCCCTGATTTTACCTGCTTCAATTAATTCTTTCATCACACCAGCGACAACCTCGGGCTCAATTTTCGGATCAATTCTATGTTGATAATAAATATCTATATAATCAGTTTGGAGTTTTTTTAATGATCCTTCCAGTGATGATTTGATTTTTTCAGGTGAACTATCAAATTCCAAATGATCGCCTTTATGCGTTACCCCAAATTTTGTACATAAAATAACTTTATCTCTAAATGGCTTAATGGCTTCTCCAACAACTTCTTCATTATAATTAATACTTCCATCTGGATTTATCCCTGTATAACATTCAGCGGTATCAAAGAAATTATATCCCATCTCATAAGCAGCCCTTAAAATTCTAACAGCATCCTCCTTTGCTGTTGGTGTTCCGCTTGCATGGGATAATCCCATGCATCCTAATCCTACTGGATTGACATACATATCTGTTTTTCCTAATCTTCTTTGTTTCATTGTTTTATCCCTCTCATTCGTTTAATTCTAATTTATAATTTAACTCAACTTTAAGCCAATATTTTTTGGAACAATTGATTGACGATAAGTCACTTGGCACCATCCGTCATTTCTCTTTGTATTACTTTTTTCCCAATTGAATTAATTTTTTTATCTCATCATTTAAGTAATGGAACGCCATTATAAGCACATCCTATAAATATTTAAGCAATCTTCCTGTGTTAAAGGCCGGTATGCATTTGGTAACGATGCTTTGCCATAACATGCTTTTACTTTCATTTCTTCAAATTTACGATCATCAATACCTAATTCAGATAAATGTACAGGCAATCCTAATTCTTCTTTAATAAATAACTGCAATGCTTCTATCGCTTTGTAAGCAACTGCTTTTTTATCATTATCATCTTTGACATCCATTACATTGACGCCGAATCTCGCAAAATCATTAATCACCGTTTCATCTTTATCTAACAGATATTTCATCCATTTAGGTGTAAGGATAGCTAATGCTAGTCCATGTGTTAAATCATAGGAAGATGAAAATTGTTCTAAAGCATGTAATGATGCCTGTGTTTTAAAACCAGAAGTGCAAAAACTATTTAATGCCCAGCTGGCAGCCCATAACATAGTCGCGCGGGCTTCATAATTTTCAGGTTCTTTGATAGCAACGGGCAGTTCTTCTCTTACCGTTTTTAATATGGTTTCCACAACATTAAATTGCAATGGATATTTTTGTGCATTAACAAAATAATTCATATCAAACAAATGCGCCATAATATCAAATCCACCGCATGCCGTTTGCCTGGCTGGGACAGTGAAAGTATTGGTTGGATCTAAGAAAGTTGCCTTGGGTCTAATGGCTTCTCCATTAATTCCACTTTTGATTCCCAGATCAACGTTAGCAATCACGCATGACTTATCCATCTCGCTGCCTGTTGAAGCAATTGTAGGTATTGCAATAACCGGTAAAGCATCTGTCCACGTTACTTTTCCTTCTACCAAATCCCAAATATTATCTGTTTTTGACAGAGCAGTCGCAGCAATGGCTTTGCAGCAATCTATTGTCGATCCTCCGCCAATGGCAAGAACTGCTTGTATTTCATAATCTTTGCACATCGCTGCACCTCTGTTAACAGTTGTATGTCGTGGATTTGGCTCAACAGCACCTAATTCATAGACAGTCATGCCATTGGCGGTTAGTTCATTAATGATTTTGTCATACAATGGCATACTTTTTATAAAATCACCGCCATGGGCAACCAATACCTTATTCCCAAATTTACCAATTTCTTCATGTAAATGCGGCAATTGGTTTTTGCCAAAATATACTTTTGTTGTATTCTGAAATTGAAAATCATTCATCTGTCGTCCCTCCTGTCAAAATCATTATTTTCAATATCTTTTATGTCATTTCCTTTAATAGTGTTACAGATAACAATTGTCATTGTGATTGACTCTTTCAATCACATTCCTCATTATTTTTCAAATACATTTGTTACATCTTTTAAGTAATCCACAATTTTTAAATGCTGGGGACATATTCTTTCGCATTGCCTGCATCCAATACACTCAGAAGCCTTCCCATTAGTTTTTGTATAGACACCATAGTAATAGTCACTATTCCAATCATTAAACTGTTTTTTGGCATTATAACAGCTAAATAAATCCGGAATGGAAATGTGTTTTGGACAGCCATCAACACAGTAGCGGCAAGCTGTACATGGGATCCCGCCCAATTTTTTTAAAATGGCGCTTACTTGAAAAACAGCATCATATTCTTCTTTAGTCAAAGGCTGAAAATCTTTCATAAAACGAATATTATCTTCCATTTGCCAAAGCGTGCTCATGCCAGATAAAACTTTATAGACACCTTCAAAAGATGCAGCAAAACGCAGTGCATAACTTGCATAACTTCCGCCATGCAAAGCATCCAAAACTTCTTTAGCGCTTTCTGGCAAATTAATCAATCCACCGCCTTTAATCGGTTCCATAATCAATATTGGTTTATGATGTTTTCTGCATACCTCATAAACTTTTTTACTTTGAACACTGGCATCTTCATAATCTGCATAATTGAATTGAATCTGGACAATTTCCACTTCTGGATGCTCTGTCAGAATCATATCTAAAACTTTCGCTGTATCATGGAAAGAAAGACCGATATGTTTAATTTTCCCTTCTGATTTCAATGCTTGTGCCGTTTCATAAGCATGACATTTTTGAAATTTCTTATAATGTTCCCGATCTTGGGCATGCATCAAATAATAATCAAAATATTCAACGCCGCATCTGTCCAGTTGTTCTTCAAACAGTGGTCTAATATCTTGTTCTTTGTTAAAGAAACTAGCAGTTAATTTATTTGTCAGAACATAAGATGCTCTTGGATAACGAGCAACTAAGCAATCCCGTAAGGCTGTTTCACTTTTCCCTTGTAAATAACCATGAGCTGTATCAAAATAATTAAATCCTTCTGACATATATAAATCGATCATCCGATTGAATTCTTCATAATTAACCTGCCCGTCTTTCATAGGCAGACGCATACATCCAAATCCTAATTTCTTTTCCATTCTCTTTTCTCCTCTAATTTAAACATTTTTTAAAACATGAATCATTTGAATTATCTGATGTTTACCATTTTATGCAAAGCTTTGACTTGTTATAGATGCTTCCCCATCTCATAAGCTTCCAAATAAGTTGAATGCTTCGAAGCATCTCCTTTTAAAAAAGCGCCTAACCCATAGATGATACTGCCCTCGTCAATGGTTCTTAATACTTTAATAAATCCCCTAAAGCTTTCAACTGCTCCTACTGTTTGTCTAACATCCTTGGTTCCACTTGTTAAAATAAGGTAAGCTTTTTTTCTTTCTGCACTTTCTCTTATTTCATATTCTCTGGCAAAAAATCGATCAATCAGTATTTTCAGCTGAGCACTTAAACTATAAAAATATATGGGTGTTGCAAAAACAAAAACATCTGCTTTAATGATTTTATCTATAACCTGATTGGCATCATCTTTTTGCAGGCACTGATTTTTGTGAGTACGACAATATTCACATGCCAGACATGGATGCATCGAATAATGATTCAAAACAACTTTCTCTGCCTCATGCCCTGCTTCAACTGCGCCTTTGATAAACTGATCCGCTAAAGCTTCACTATTTCCATGTCTTCTTGGACTAGAACAAATAACAACAATTTTTTTCATACTCCTTGCCTCCTTACGATGAATATTTAGCAGTTTATAAATCTAAGCTTTTAATCCATTTTTCGATTTTTATTTGTGAATCATGAACCTGACTTCCTTGAATTGCTAATCCCTTAAAAACATTCGCCTTGGGACAAAGCTTTTGAATATCTTTTTCGCTTCTTCCCATTCCACTCCCTTCATGGGTACATAAAGGTATAATATTTTTTCCTGCTGTATCATGACATTCAAAAAATGTAAATAAAGCCATCGGCATGGTTGACCACCAGTTAGGATAGCACACAAAAACATTATCATAATCAGAAAACTGGTGAACATAATCTAAAATTTTTGGTCTTTCATTATTACTTAATTCTTGCCTTGCTTTTTGCGTGCATTGATGATAATTCCGGGGATATTCATGTACTGTTTCGATTTCAAATAAATCACTATCCAATATTGAATGAATGATTTGAGCGGCAGCTTCACTGTTGCCCACTTCTAAATCTTTAATTTGACCATTGACATAATTCTCCCCGCGTCTTGAAAAATAAACAATTAAATTCTTTCTCATTGTAAACACCCCTTTCATATATAATTATAGAAAATTTGATATCAAAGACAATTTGACTTTCTAATCTTATCCATAAGTTTTTCTAATAAAAAAAGCATAGTATTCTATACTACGCTCCTATTCATGATAATTGGCTCTGATTTTATTTCTCAATATATCCGCAAATTCTTCAATATAATAATGACTCTTATTCTTTTTCCAGAATGCACAATAATTTCTTTGCAGCTGCTTATGATTGCGATAAAGTGGAATGGATTGAATATGATCGTGCCGGCTAACTTCCTTTTGCGCATACTCTATGGGCATAAAGCCTTTGTTAATGGCAACTAACAGACGTGCTTCATCAATATCATCCGCAAAAACATAATGACATTTTAAACCAATGATATTTTCATAAAATTCTCTTTCTATATCCTGCTGCTGATCTGAGGCAACTAAAATACATGTTTCATTCTTTAAATCCGCTATATCTACAAAATGCTTTTGACTCAAGGGATGACTGGCTGCTGCCTCGATATAGCAATCCATATGTAATAAATGATAATTCACGTAATCCTCATGAAAAGCCCGTCTTTGATCACTCATGACAAGACTTGCTCCGCCACTAATCAAATAATTATACAGTTCCTCATGATTTCCTCTTTTTAATTCAATGGCAACATCAGGATATAAGGCAGAGAATTCCATAATTGTTTCTTTGATTTCTTTACCATGATACCCTCTCAGATAGCCAATCTTTAAAACATTATTGTCTTCTTCTATTTCTTTGGTTTTTTGACACAAATCATTCACAGCATTAAGAATTTCTTTACTATGATGGTAAAAATATTCGCCAGCAGGTGTTAATCTAAAAGATCTTTTATTCCGAATAAGCAGTTTCACGTCTAACTCATCTTCTAATGCTTTGATTTGTTGTGAAATCGCCGATTGAGAGATATAACATTCTTCAGCCGCTTTCGTAAAACTTTGTGTTTCTACTACTGAGATAAAATATTGCATTTGTTTATACATAAAATTCACTCCCATATTTATTATAGCGAATAACATAAAAAGATAAAAGATGATTTAACTCCATCATTAAAAAGCTTTCTGCTATTTTCTGTTTAACGCTCCATAGGAATAAGCAACTGTAGCTCCGCCATTAATCAGGAAAGTAGAATCAGTAATAAATGCTCCCTTATCACATTTAAAAAAATTCATCTATTGGAAATGGCGAATCACCTCTAACAGTTGAAATGCTCTAGTTTCATAAACATACCCAATATACAACAAGTAGAGATACCATTAACTCTGCAACTCACTTATTATACAACATTTTTTTCTTTACCGCTTCATTTGAACCTCTATGACCATCTAGGAATTTTATTTTGCGCAAAAAAACGCTGAGTTAATCAGCGTTCTTTAAGTGGTTATTCACCAATAATATTCATCATATCTTTCTGGAATACTTCTGTCTTAGCTTCAGCATCTGCAGCATCATTTCCTTTGATTGAGAAATAGAATTTGCATTTTGGTTCAGTTCCGCTAGGACGAGCAGCAATCCAAGAACCATCTTCCAGATAGTATTTTAATACATTGGATTTTGGTAAATCAATGACTGATTCAGTATCGCCATCATGACGTACGCTTGTCTGGAAATCTTCATAAGCAGTTACTTTATAACCACCGATTTCTTTAGGCGCATCAGTTCTTAAATTAGACATAATTTCTTTGATACGTTCAGCACCAGCGGCACCAGCTTTTGACAGAGCGATCTGTGTTTCTTTGAATGTACCATGTTTAGCATATAATTCATTTAATACATCCACTAAATCTTTGCCCTGTTTTTTATAGTAGTTACCAGCTTCAGCTGCAGTTAAGACAGCCTGTACGGCATCTTTATCACGAACGAAGTCTTTAACAACACAGCCATAGCTTTCTTCGTAACCAAAGATAAACTGTTTTTCATTTGTTTTTTCGTATTTGCGAATCTTATCACCGATGAATTTAAATCCAGTTAATGTTTTTTCTACATCAACACCATAGCTTCTGGCAACAAGTTCACCTAAATCCGATGTAACGATTGTGTTATACATAACAGCATTTGAAGGTAAAGTGCCTTTTTCTTTCATCTGGCTTAAAATGTATTCCAGATAAACAGCTGCAGACTGGTTACCGCTCATTAATACATATTTACCATCATGTTTAGCAACAACACCTAAACGGTCACCATCTGGGTCACAGACAACAACAACATCAGCGTCTACTTCTTTAGCTTTAATGATTGCTTTTTCATAAGCTGCAGGTACTTCTGGGTTAGGAGAAGCTGTATTTGTGTAATCTGGATCAGGTGCACACTGACTTAAAACAGGAACGATATCATAGCCTAAACGTTTTAAGCATGTTCTTACAGGAATGTTAGATGTACCATGTTCTGGTGAGAAAACAATACGGAAGTTAGATTTATCCATGCCAGGATTTACTTCAATGCCCATAACGGCTTCATAGTAAGCTTCATCTACTTCTTCGCCAATCCATGTCATGTATGGATATGCTTCTTCATCAGAAACAACCTCTACATTCAATTCATCCTCAACAGCATTGACATAAGCAACAACTTCGTCTGCCCATTCAGGAATTAACTGACATCCAGTATCATCATAAACTTTATAACCATTATACTCTTTAGGGTTGTGGCTGGCTGTAATCATGATACCGCCGGCACATTTCAAATAACGAACAGCAAAAGATAACTCTGGTGTAGGTCTTAAACTTTCAAATACGAAAGATTTAATGCCATAAGTAGCCAGTACTTTTGCACTTTCCATTGCAAAACGATAAGACATATGGCGGTTGTCATACCCGATAGCAACGCCCTTTTCCTTAGCATCTGGTTTTGTTAATAAATATTTCGCAAAACCAACATTAGCTTTTCTGACAGTATAGATGTTCATACGATTTGTCCCTGCACCTAAAATACCGCGCATACCTGCAGTCCCAAATTCAAGATTCGTATAGAAAGCATCCTCAATTTCTTTATCTGTCATACTTAAAATTTCGCTTTTTAAAGCTGGATCTAATTTTGGATCATTTTTCCATTGGTTATATTTATCCATATAACTCATAACGTATCACCTCATTAAGATTATAGCAGATTTACAAGCAATAAAAAAGCGGAAAAAGCATTTTTTTATTACCGCTTTCATTATTTGTCATCGTTTGTCACATCAATGCAGCTGGCATCGGCGATTTTCAGAAGATCTTCTGTCTTAACAATCATTTGCATTCCTCTTACTCCCGCTGATACGCTTATTTTTTCATGATTCAGACATGACTTGTCAAAATAAGTTGGAAAGTGTTTTTTCATTCCTAAAGGGCTGCATCCGCCGCGAATATAACCTGTTGTTGGCAGCAGCTGTTTTAACGGCAGCATCTCCACCTTTTTATCACCCACTGCACTGGCCAATTTTTTTAGATTAATTTCTTTGAGTGCAGGAATACAAACAACCATCAATCCTTTCTTCTCACCCTTTAAAACCAGTGTTTTAAAAACCGCCTCAGGTGCTAAAGGGATATAGGAAAGAATATGGGCGCCGGAGAGATCACTCTCGTCCACTTCATAACTTACGGTTTCATAATTGATTTTATGAGCATCCAACATTCTGAGTGCATTCGTTTTCTTCATTCTTTTCACGCTCCAGTTTTTGATCATTTAAAACAAATGTCATATGACGATAACTAACTTCAAAGCAGGGCACACCAAAATTCTGTGTCTGACTTGGCTGATGCTCCACGGAATTATTCAGCGCCATATCACATAACTTGATTGCATCATCAATCATTTCTATATTGATAGGATTATCATCATATCCCGGATGGCGATACATTTGTAAATAATGCCCGCTGTAAGCCTGCCAGTGTTCATCAAATCCAAGCTCTGTCAATGTCTTTTTAAATTGCTTTAAATTTTCTCTATACTCCCTTACAGGCAAAGATTCCGGCAGCTGCAGCCAGACGCTGACGCCAGCACCCAAAGCATCTCCCGTGAATATCTGCTTATTCTTTCGATCTACATAAACGACACTGCCGGGCGTATGACCACCGATACGAATTACTTCCAAAGTGAGGCCACCCAAATCAAAGACAGGGGTCCCTTCAAATAAATGAACCTCTTCAATAGGTTTACCGGCAATAGGCATCAGATTAAAATCATCCTGGTATACTTTAGCATCTTCTTCAGCTAAATAAACGTCCTCAAAATCAGCACTTCGGCCAATATGATCCGGATGTCCATGCGTCAGTAAAACAATCAGCGGCAAATCAGTTATCTTTCTAATTTCTTCTATAAAAGGTGTTTTTTCCATACCTGTATCAATTATTGCAGCCCGTTCTTTGCCGACAATCAAATAGACAGAATTGTGTGCATCAAAATAATAAGTACAATCATTCAACTGCTTTTGTAAATACATTCAATCGCCTCCTCATTGCAAGCAAGACTATTATATAGCATTACTTCTCTGTCTTAAAGAAAATGATTTCTTTTTTTGTTATTTTGGCATACAAAAAAAGAGCACTGGGCTCTTTTTATGAAAGTCTCTTATTCAGCAACTTTTTGTTCTTTGATGACTTTAGCGATAGAAGCGATAACTTCTTTTTCATCATCACCTTCAGCAACGATTTCAACAGTAGCCTTTGTAGGAACACCTAAAGACATAACACCCATGATTGATTTCAGGTTAACTTCTTTACCGTTGTAAACCAATTTAATATTGCTGGCGAATTTGCTTGCCTGATTTACCAGGATAGTAGCTGGTCTAGCATGTAAACCTACAGGATCAGATACTACAAAAGATAATTTTTCAGCCATTTCATTTTCCTCCTTATTGATTTAACTATTCCTATTATAGCATAATTTTTTTTAATTTCCATAGTTTCGGTCAAAAAATTTTAGCGCTTTCAATTTATGCTGAAAACGCCATCATTTTTTCAATAGCGCTTTCACAAGTTATTTTTTTAACATGCCTTTAAAGCAGTTCAACACTGCCCTTTTTCTTCTCAATCAGACACACAGACATGGCTGTAATGCCTTCTTCTCTGCCGACAAAGCCCAGCTTTTCCCCGCGTGTTGCCTTGATATTAATTCGATCCAGGGATGTGTGCAAAGCTTTGGCAATATTTTCCCTCATTAAAGGAATATGCGGTGCCATTTTAGGGCGTTCGGCAAGAATCGTCGCATCGATATTGCCGACTTCATAGCCGTTTGCCTCCAGCATTTCATATGTTTTTTTTAAAAGAATCATTGAAGAAATCCCTTTGTACTGAGGATCTGTATCTGGAAAATGCCTGCCTAAGTCACCTAAGCCCATTGCCCCTATCAGTGATTCCATGATGGCATGAACCAGAACATCGGCATCACTATGCCCCAGTAATCCTTTCTCATGTTCAATCTTTACGCCACCCAAAATCAAATCTCGTCCTTCTACGAGCTGATGAATATCAATTGATTGTCCTATTCTCATAAATTTTCCTCCTTATCCCTGAAAGATGTATCTCCTGTAAAAATCACATCGTAACTGTTGTTTTCATATACAACCTTAGAAACACTGCAGTTCTCAATCCAGCAAGGCCTATATTTTTCTTTTAATACACACTTTAAAGCCATATCAATCCACATGCCATGACTGGCAAGCAGGACCACCTCATTGACATATGTTCTTGTCAGTTCTTCAAAAAAAGACTGGATGCGTGAAAGCACCATGGCTTCGTTTTCACCGCCTTCATCAACCCAGCCCACCTTTAACATTTCTGCAAAGTCTGCAGGCTTGCCGATTCTTAAGGTCTCATTTTTTTCACCTTCAAGCATGCCAAAATTCATTTCTTTGAGTCGTTTATCCAAATGAATGGGGATTTTCTCCCTAATAATGGCTTCGCAAGTATCCAAAGCTCTTTCACTGGGCGAACTGAAAGCTAAAGTAAAATTGATTTTTTTCATATTTCGGCCTAATGCCTCTGCCTGATCAATGCCCTTCGGACTTAACGGAGAATCGCACCAGCCTTGGACAAGATCTTTTTGATTAAACAGTGTTTCGCCATGTCTGACCATATATATTTCCAACATATTTTTATCACCAAAGCTAGTATATCATGTTTCTATTGAAAAGGCTATCAATAAAAAATATTAAAAAAGTGTCGCTATTTTCTTAAAATTGTGGCATGATAGATGGAAAAGGGGGAAAATATATGGAAAACGAAAAAACGCTGCTGGTCGATGTCAATGAAAAACCTGCGCCATTAAAATGGTTTTTCTTAAGCTTCCAGCATGTCTTTGCCATGTTTGGCGCTACGATTCTGGTTCCTATTCTGACAGGGTTCCCGGTTTCTGTTGCGCTCTTTGCTTCAGGGGTAGGTACTTTGGTTTATACGCTTTGTACCAAAGGAAAAGTGCCTGTTTATTTAGGCTCTTCATTTGCCTACATTACCGCTGTGCAGCTGGCAGTTGCGGCAATGGGCGGCGATGTTTCAGCCTCACAGACCGGATTAATGTTAGTCGGATTAATCTATGTCATTGTCGCTTTAATTATTAAGAAGGTTGGTAAAGCCTGGATTGATAAACTTCTGCCGCCAATCGTTATTGGTCCGATGATTGCCGTCATTGGTTTAGGGCTTGCCGGCAGTGCTGTTACAAATGCCGGCTTTGTCGAAGGGGGAGCTGCCGAACCAATGATTGTCGCTCTTGTCACTTTCTTAGTTGCGGCATTAATTTCTACCAAAGCTAAAGGCTTCTTAAAAATCGTGCCATTCCTGATTGCCATTGTGGTTGGCTACCTGCTTTCCTGGGCCTTAGGGTTAGTGGACTTCTCCGGTGTTCAGGATGCCGCTTTATTTGCTTTGCCTGAATTCATGTTTCCATTTAAATTAGGCAACTTTGGTACATACAAACTTTACTTTGGGCCAGAAACCTGGGCCATCCTGCCTGTCGCCATTGTAACGATTTCCGAACATATCGGTGACCATACCGTGCTTGGCAAAATCTGTGGCCGTAATTTCTTAAAAGATCCTGGTCTGGACAGAACTTTAATTGGTGATGGTGTTGCGACAGCCCTCTCCGCATTTATGGGCGGTCCTGCCAATACAACTTATGGTGAAAACACAGGTGTCATCGGTTTAACAAGAATCGGTTCAGTTTATGTCACTTGCGGGGCAGCCGTCATTGCCATTCTGCTTTCCTGCTGCGGTAAAATTGCCGCTTTGATTGCTTCAATTCCAAGCTGTGTTTTAGGCGGAATGAGCATTCTGCTTTACGGTGTTATTGCTTCTAACGGGTTGAGAATTCTCGTTGACAGCAAGGTTGATTTTTCAAAACAGCGCAACCTGATTATTGCCAGTGCCATGCTTGTGATTGGACTTGGCGGTGCGATTTTCCCGCTGGGCGGAAGTGCGACTCTTTCCGGTACGGCATTATCTGCCATTGTTGGTATCGTACTTAACTTGATCCTGCCAAAAGAAGAAGCTTAGTCAGTCCTCTGTGACTGGCTTTTTTTGTTTTCAACTCAAAAAAACTATGCTATAATGAAGCCGCCTAAAGGAGGAATTTTCATGCACTATCTTGCTTGTCCAAAATGCCATCTGCCCTTATCACTGGAAGGCAAATCCTATTATTGTCAAAATCGCCATACCTATGATCTGGCAAAATCCAAATATATCAATCTGCTTTTAAATCCTGATAAAGCCACCAACAATCCCGGTGACAGTAAAGAAAGCCTTGTCGCCCGCAATGCTTTTTTAAATCAGGGATATTATGATATTCTTTCCGACAATCTGATTGATTTGATACGTAAATACGGAAAACAGGAAAATCAAATTTTGGATCTTGGCTGCGGTGAAGGATATTATTTGCAGCGCTTAAAACAGAAACTTGATAATTCAGAGAATACATACTATGGCCTTGATATTTCCAAAGAAGCCATCCATATGGCCACGCGTTATACCAAGGACATCTACTGGATTGTCGGCAATTCAAAAAATCTTCCTTTACTTGACCATTCCTTAGATTTTGTGGCTGCAATGTTTACTGTTGTCAATAAAGACGAGCTGGCCAGAGTTTTAAAGCCAGGCGGTAAAATCATTCATGTTACAGCGAATAATCCCAATCATCTGATTGAAATCAAGCATCTGATTTATGATGAAGTCTTTACTAAGCCAGATACCTTTATTCGCCTGCCCTTTGAGGTTGTCGAAAGCTTTGATGTTAAAGAAACCATTCATATTGATTCGCATGAGGATTGTCTCAATTTATTAAAGATGACGCCTCATTACTATCACATCAAAAAAGAAAAACGCGACCAGCTGGAAAATATGGCGGGCATGGATATCACCATTGATGTTAAATTTACGGTTTATGAGGCAGCACATGCATTATAAGATTCAGGGAGAGTGGCTGAATATCTCCATTGATGAGGCTTTTCCTTATACCACTTTATCAGATTTTCTGAATGCTTATTATATTAATCCAAAAAAGGCCAGAACTATGTTGGACGATGACGTCATCTATCTTGACCATCAGCCGCTTCTGACACTGCAGGCGCCTTTGCCTTTCAACCATCAGCTTCGCCTGCATATCTTTAAAAAAGAAAAAATTGATTTCCTTCCTGAACCTCTCTTTGAGCTGGAAGTTGTCTATGAGGATGCCTTTTGCCTGATTGTTAATAAACCACCAGGCTATATCGTCTACGGAGAAACCAAAGACTGCCAGGGCACATTGGTTAATGTCGTTGCCTGTTATTACAAAACGCATAAAATCCGGGCAGCTGTCCGCCCGATTCACCGATTGGATAAAGAAACCAGCGGTTTGATTTTCTTTAGTAAAAGCTCATTTTTCCAGCCTTACTTTGACCATTTGCTTGCCGCTAAAGAAATATCCCGTAAATATCTGGCCCGTGTGGAGGGTACATTTCCCTGGGATGATTATGAATGTCAACTGCCAATCGGCAAGGACAGGCATACCAACAATAAATATATTGCTTACAAAAATGGTAAACCGGCATGTACTTATTTTACCTGCCTGGAAAGAACAGATCGTCAAAGTCTGCTTCGCTGCGAATTACAAACGGGCAGAACCCATCAAATCCGGGTGCATTTATCGACACTTGGCTACCCTATTATCAATGACGCCATTTATGGTAAAGTCAGTGACGATCGTCCCATGGCTTTAACAGCTGATGCGCTTTCCTGGATCCATCCATTGACTTCTGAAATAATGACGGTAAATATAGAAAAAACGCTGTGACGGGAACACAGCGTTTTGGTTTTCATTCACTACGGGATTGTGAACGAAATATATTATAGAAATTTGGGACGATTACATTATAACAGATTTTATTTTTTTGTGTTTTCATATTTTAAAAATAGATTTTTCTGATAAATTCAATGGTTTTTTGATTTTTCATCATTTTTTAAAAAATTAAACCGCTCTCATTTTAACTTATTTTACAATTTTAGAAAAAGACGGCTGCTGGCGCAATCGTCTTTTTTCAATACAATGATTAATCAATCAATCCCAGATGCACAAAAGCATTATACAATCCATCATCATCTGTGTCTGTAGTAATATAATCTGCTGCTGCCTTACATTCATCACTGCCTGAACCCATGGCAACACTATAACCACATGCTTCAAACATTGGAATATCTACTTTTTCATCACCAAAAGCAATCATATCCTCTTTAGCGATTCCGCCTAAATATTCACATAATACATTGATGGCATGCTTTTTATCGATGCCAGTTACACCAATATCGCCATGCTGCATGGGTCCGCCCGGATATCCCCAGGTACCATTCTTTAAATGAGGAAATTTGGCCTTTGTCAGTTCAAAATCCTCCAGGGAATTTAAACGGTATGAAATTTTATTAACATCCTCTTTATCAAAATCATCCCCATAAGTCATGCCATCTAAAAATAGCATCAACCCGTCTAAATTTGCATCCGGATCAACCTTTTTCATGATGTCCAATACCTGCTGGCGATAATTCTTTGATGGATATAAGCCGCTGTTAGCTTCCAGATAAAACTCTAATCCTCTTTCATTAAACCACTGCACAATCGCTCTTACTTCTTCTAAAGACAGTTTCTGATGCATAATCACCTTGCCATGATCTTCAACATAACTGCCATTACCGCCCAGCATGCCATCCAGCCCAATTTCCCAGATATTGTCATAAACCTCAGCCTTGCTGCGGCCAGTGCAGATATAGACCTTATGGCCATTCGCTCTTGCTTTTCTGATTGCTTCGACAGCACTTGCCGGCGGATTATTGCTTTTTCCGCATAATGTACCATCCACATCCACAAATAAAACTTTACTCATTTTCCTGTGTCCTCCTTATCATCACTAACTATAATTATAAAGAAATATCGTATTTTCGCAACGTTATTTTAATTACTAAAATGGCAAAAAGGTGATGATGAAAAACACATTCCGTGCTAAATCTGAAATTAGAACAGAAAAAAAACTCAGAGCAGATCTTGGCAAAGGGTCTGCCAATTGTTTCATATTATATCTTATTTTGTATTTGTCTCTAACCATCAATCGATTATAATAAATATATAATGAAAGTGAAGAATGAGGGAAATAACGATGAAACCCAGAATTGTTGAAACACGGTATGGCAAGATAGAAGGTTTGCCGGCAGGAAATCCAGCGTATACTGTTTTTAAAGGAATTCCCTATGTCTTAGTACCCATTGAAGAGAACCGCTGGCGTTCGCCGAAGCCGCCAAAAGAATTTGAAGACTGTTATCAAGCATTTAAGTTTAAAGATGTCTATCCGCAAATATTTTCAGAAAGAGGGGTTTACGCTAAAGAAAATCCTCAGGAATTGGTTTTAAATTTAGAGCTTGACAGTACGTCCTATAGTACTTGATCTAAGAATGGCATTTAGAAAAAAGCGGCTGCTTGGATAAAAATAAAGCAAAAATGCTGTGACGGGGACACAGCACTTCTGCGATCTATTATTATAAATTCATCACAAGGATATTATAGCAGATTATTTTCTCTTTTGTTTTCAAATTTAAAAAACAGAAAATATTGATAAATTCAGTATTTTATCCGTTTTATACAAATAAGTTAAAAATGAAACCGCTCAAATGCCGGTCATTTTTACATATTTGGAAAATCTCAAAAAAAGCCTGACAAAAAGCGCTGTGACGGGAACACAGCGCTTTTGTTTTCATTCACTACGGGATTGTGAACGAAATATATTATAGAAATTTGGGACGATTACATTATAACAGATTTTATTTTTTTGTGTTTTCATATTCTAAAAATCAAAAGCATTGATAAATTCAATATTTTTTTATTTTTTTGCCGTTTTTAATCATTTGGAACCGCTATGATTTTCCTTAATTTTACAAAAACAGAAAATCACATTTGCGCACAAGTCAAAGAATATGCAGGCATATTTACTTGGCGGCAACCAGCAAAATTCGTAAAGCGTGTTTCGTCTGGTTTATTCTAAAGCAATGGCGTTCAGTTGCATGGATTTTACAGATTATCATAGATCCAGTTTTTGACCACCTCATCATCGCCATTTCCCATAAACGAATGTTCACTGTGTTTTGATATAGTCAATGCTGCATGTTTAGACTTTGCAAAATTTTCTATAACCTGTAAAGACTGCAAATGATCCTTACCTCCATAAAGTATACAGGTTGGACTATGCCATTTTGTGACAGGATTTTTCTTGACATACTGGTAATAATCCCAGGACAAAGTATCAATCGGCGTTGGTATTTCTCTTTTGATATAAAGCATTTCTTCTGTAACATGAAACCATAAGAACATATTTTGGATAAGGTATGCCATATTTACGATTGGAGACAGAAACAGACTCTTTTCAAAAGTAATATCTTTATACGCCTGCAAGCTGAAATATGCACCCAAACTACAAGCAAACAAAGATACCGATTTCCAATTGGCAAACGTATAGGCACTTATTTGATGCAGGTCAGCAATGCCATGCCAAATATCACACCTGTAATTTTCCCCCTTCCGCTCGCCATGCTCCGGCAAATCAAAACTGATGGTCTGATATTCTTTATCTTCTGCGATCCGGGCAAAAGTTTCAGCTGACTCCTTGTCAGACATTTTCCCATGTACATAAATACATGCTTTGTCAGATTTCATCCCCCAGATAATAACCGGAATCTTTCCAATATTAAATTTTGTTGTTTTCATCTTTCATCACCAATTACATCGTATCACCTGGAAATAGCATTCTCAATATACGGTCACTTACAGAAGTGTTTTTTATCTGCAGTAATCACCACCGGAGTTTATAAACACAAAAGAGAGACCGTAAAACTACAGCCTCTCAATAAATTACTTCTTGTAGATGATTTTTTTGATTGAATGAACAGAAAGATAGTAAATATCAGCTAATTCATCAATCCTTTTTCCCTGCTGATAATCTTCTCTTATTTTCCTGTTCCGCTGTTCAATCTCAGATTTACAGCCGCTTAATTCGCCCCATTTCTTTTTGCTTTCTTTTCTTGAAGGAACGTAAATATATCCGCCCTGTATATAATTTTGCAATTCTTCAACTAAAGCAATGGGGAGTACCGATACTGCTTTGATATATTTCATGCAGGCTCACTCCTTTAACTTTTTAATCGTCAAACAGCAAAGCCAGCATATGACGCCTTATGACTCCATGCAAATGGCGTTAACATTTACTGACTTTGCATGGAGTAGAACATCGTTTTTTCTTTTTTTATTTATACACATCGTATTACCGTCCTAATGATATTTATAATGATTGTTTTAACTGTTATTTTCAATTTGCAAGGCACCCATATTTATTGTGCTTCTCTTCTCTGATGCAATCATTGCCCGTTCCATCTTAACCCTTGCATAACTCAAAGAAATTTCATCAATCAACACATTCCGCCTGGGCAAACGAATACTATACTATTCATTTCGATTGTCAATTGTATAAATCACGCAGTCAATCCCGGCAATAAGGGAGAATAAAATAGCTCCGCCCATAGGTTCATCCAAAAATGCTCCGACAAAGAAACCGACGATACCGGCAATAACCATAATAATAAGCGATGTAACTGTTCTGAATTTTGTCATGATGCTCCCTCCTCTGATTTAGGTTTTTCCATTTCCAATGATAAATAAGTATATCACAAAAATGTAAATAATTCTATCAACTGATTATTCAGATCAAATCATGGCTTCATATAAAACAAAAACGCTATGACGGGAACATAGCGCTTTGTTTGTCATTCACTACGGGATGGTGAATGAAATTATATTATAGAAATTTGGGACGGTTTTATTATATCAAAATAATTTTCTTTGTGTTTACATTTTCTGAAAACGATCAAAGCCGGGAAATCAGCTTTAAATAGACCTTTTTTCCAATTTTTGTGTAAATAAAAGGCTTACATAGACATTGAATAAATCCTGTAATCCCAAAAATTGTATGAAAATGTTTCTTTTTGTTCATGCAAATTTTCAGGATTTGAAATGTAACCTCTTTCTCATCACGTAAATTTTTTAGCGAAGTTGAAAATTTATCCAATTTTTTTGAATAAATATCTGAATCCGGCTGATAATGTGACCATAAACCAGTAGGATAAAAGCCAGGTTCAATGAGATATACATCAATATGATAAGGCGCAAGCTCCAGATAAAGAGATTCTGCCAATCCTTCCAGGCCTGATTTACTGGCACTGTAAACACTGAGATAAGGCAATCCCCGTCTTCCCGCCAGGCTTGACATCAAAATCAGTTTTCCTTTCTGCTGCTCTTTCATCTTTTTGACAAGCTCCCTGATCAGAATCATATTGGCCGTTAGATTTGTATCAATTTCCTTTCGGATATTTTCCGTAGTCATATTTTCCAACAGCCCTGGCAGCAGGATTCCGGCATTCACAACGCCAATATCAAAGCCGTCATATTTTTCAATCAGCTTGTGCAGGGCAGCTGTTGTTTCTAAAAGATCATCGAGGTCGAGATATTCAATATGGATGTTGTCTTCTAAATGCTGATTGTGTATTTCCTGTCTTATTGTTTCTATATTTGAAGAACAGCGAACCGTTGCGCATACTTCAAATCCCTGTTTTGCCAGGGCGATACAGGTCTTTAATCCCAACCCTTGGGAACATCCGGTAATCAGTATTTTTTCCATACACCTTCAGCCACAAAATGAACGTTTTCGCCATTTCTTCCGCGCACCACAAAACCGTGGTCATCTTCTTTCTTTTCCAGCGTCAGGGTTTCACCAGGTGCTGTTTCCTTTTTGAAATAAACCGAAAAATCCGCAATATAAGCTTCTTTAAATCGTTCTCTCGTCAGTAAATCCAAAGTCCACTCAATATAACGCGCATTGTTTAAGTGCTGATTGGTATCAATATCACTGTAACGCACCTGCCGTGTTTCAATGACCGATAACCCGTCTTCATCAGAAAAATCAGTCTCTATTGTCAAAGGTACTTCCAGGTTCAGATTTTCCGGAAAGGTGATGCCGCTTCGGGCCGGCATAACAATTCGGCGATTTTTTAAATCCAGAAGTGTCCAGAGGCTTGCCGCTTCCATACAGCAGTCGCCATTTTCATCTGTAATGGTGAAATATCTTGGAAAGATAACTCTTGAGCCCTTGCCCGGCCAGGTTTTCATTTCTACCCGCTGTTCAAAACGCACTGGTTTTAAAACCCGAATTCGCACTTTAGAAACAATCCAGCCATAATCTTCAATCATTTCCGGACGCCAGACATTGATTTTTTCCGCATGGATCGTTGCCAGATCAGCCAACTGGGAAAACACATCACTTAAACGCCAGTGTCCGCTGTAATCTACCTGTTGGTAGCCAATCTTCAACGATGTACTGTATTCTGCTTTTTCCATTTCCTGTCCCCCTATATTGCTCTTGTATAATGTTTCAGCCAGACCTTCATCTTATCGTCAAGATGATCAGATAATTTTTGATAAACCAGGGCATGATAAGCATTTAATGCGGCTTTTTCTTCTTCATTTAACATTGCCGCAATTACACCATCCAGATCAATCGGTGCATAAGTAATAGGTTCGAACGTTAAAAAGCGACCGTAAAAATTTTCCGTTTCAAATACACAGAGTAATTCATTTTCATGTCTGACGCCGTGGCTTCCCTCAATATAAACACCCGGCTCATCTGTCGTAATCATTCCAGGCTGCAGAACGGCCATTTCATTTCGATTTGGCAGTACGCGCCATCTAAAACCATTTGGTCCTTCATGAACATTTAAAAGCTGTCCTACACCATGCCCGGTGCCGCACTGATAATCCAGACCTAAATTCCATAAAGGCCCACGAGCCAGAATATCAAGGTTCAATCCTGTACAGCCCTCGAGAAAATGAGCTGACTGCAGTCTTAACATACTCTTTAATGCCAGCGTAAAATGTTCTTTATAAATATCGGGTGTTTTCCCCAAAATAATTGTACGGGTAATATCTGTTGTGCCTTCCAGATACTGACCGCCGGAATCCACGAGAATCATGCCCTCATTTTTGACCACGGCCTGGCTTTCGGGATGTGCTTTATAGTGCATCATTGCCGCATTGGCATTATAAGCACAGATTGTATCAAAGCTTGGCTCAATATAGGATGGATTAGCAGCACGCAAAGCTTCCAGATGATCACTGATTTCAATTTCTGTCATTGCATGATTTTGAATGGTTTCCTTTAGCCAGTACATCCATTTTGTAATAGCCAGCCCATCATATAAATGGGCAAGCTTGGTATTTTCGATTTCCTGCTCATTTTTGACAGATTTCATTAAAACAACCGGCAGACTTTCCTTTAAAAGAGGGGTCTGTTTGTTTAAACGCTGAATTAAGGCTGCATTCGTTCTTTTTGGATCATACCAGAGACATCCGGCATCATATAATTCCAAATCATCAAAGATACTGTCATATGGTCTTAAACTGATACCATCTTTGATTAAAGTGGGTTTCATCTGTTCCGTTAATGCCGCAGCCTGAATATATAAAGTCACATGTTGCATATCAATTAACACATAACTTAAAGTCACCGGATTGCAGGCCACATCATTGCCGCGGATATTTAACAGCCAGGCAATATCATCCAGTCCCGTTAGAAGCATGCCTGCCGCATTTTTCTGCTTCATGCAGGCACGCACTTCATGAATCTTATCTGTTCGGCTTTTTCCGCAATAAGCAATATCATAGTCCCAGACTGGCTCACAGGAACGTTTTGGCCGATCCTGCCACAACGTTTCAATAGCCTGGGTATCATGAACAAGTCTTGCCTCAGGGAAAAGCTTTACAAAGTCACTGACAAAAGCGTCACTGACTGTTTTCAAATCCAGCGCCAACGTCAATTGCTTTCCTAAATGTGCGATTTTTTCCTCTAACGTTTCCACGCCCTTCTGACCCATTCGCATCAGCTCAATACCGCTGCCAGCCAGTTCTTTTTCCGCCTGGATAAAATAGCGTCCATCGGTCCACAAATAGGCACTGTTTATTGTCACTAACAAGGTTCCGGCTGAGCCGCTAAATCCGGATAACCAGGCTCTGACTTTAAAATAGTCGCCAACATACTCAGACTGATGATCATCCGCTGTTTCAGCTAAAAAAGCATCGTAGTGATGCTTTTTCATATATTCCTGCAATAATTTAATTTCTTTTTTCATTTCGCATCATCTCCTGATGCCAATTATACTATACAAAGGGCAAAAAAGACAGTTATTAAAACAAATAACATACTTCCTCTAATGCCTGGCCGCCAATCGAAACTATCCGCCTGTCAATCATCTGACCGCCCATATGTTCATAATATCCAGTGGTTGGATTATTTTTCAGACACCAGAGATAAAAATGTTCGTTGGCACAAATCCGGCGAATCGCCGTCATGATTTCCCGGCCATAGCCTTTGCCATGATATGCTTTTCTTAAATACAGTCCCTGGACCTCATAAGGCGCATAGGCATCCCGGGAAGGTGACACGTCAAAAAAGCCAACAATCTCTTGATCAACTTCGACAACATACTGGTAATTGCCCATCTTTTCAAACATGTTTTCAAAACGCTGCATATTTTTCTTTTCATCCATTCGATCGAGATAATCATCCGCAATCAATCCCCGGTAGGTTTCCTGCCAGCAATGATAATGGCATGAGCCAACTGCCTGACAGTCTGCCAATGTAATTTTTCTAATCATTATTTTTCTCTCCTCTTAATAAAAATCCCTGAAATATCTTTCAGGGAAAAGATTAAACATTAAATTTGAAAAACATAATATCGCCATCCTGGCCCACATAAGCCTTACCTTCCTGACGAACTTTACCAGCTTCACGGCAGGCCAATTCTGTATGATAAGTCATCAGATCATCATAGCTGTAAGTTTCTGCACGAATAAAGCCTTTTTGGAAATCAGTATGGATAATGCCTGCCATTTCTGGCGCTGTCATGCCATCTTTAAATGTCCAGGCACGTACTTCATCAGCCCCCACGGTAAAGAAAGTCTTTAAGCCAAGCAGACGATATGCCTCATGAATCAGCTTATCCAGCCCGCTTTCCTCAATGCCTAAATCTTCCATAAACATGACTCTGTCTTCAGGATCCAGTCCGGAAAGTTCACTTTCAATCTGGGCACAGATAGGCACAACTTTACATCCTTCATTTGCCGCATATGCCTGCACTTTCAGAAAATGTGGATTAGCTTCAGGATTTTTAATATCTTCTTCACCCAAATTAGCGACATAGATCAATGGCTTTAAAGTTAAAAACATATACTGCCGGACAACGGCCATTTCCTCTTTTGAAAATTCCATGGAACGAATCGGTTTTTCCTGTTCCAGAGTTGCCTTAATTGAAGTCAGAATCTCCATTTCAAATTTTGCTTCTTTGTCGCCCGTCTGAGCTTTCTTTTCAATTTTACCAATTCGTTTTTCAACTGTATCCAAATCCGCAAATACTAATTCAATATTGATTGTTTCAATATCACGAATGGGATCAACAGATCCATCGACATGGGTAATATCACTGTTTTCAAAACAGCGGACAACTTCACAGATGGCATCCGTTTCTCTGATATTTGCCAGAAACTTATTGCCCAGTCCCTCACCCTTGCTGGCACCACGGACAAGTCCGGCAATATCTGTAAATTCAAATGTTGTATAGATGGTTCTTTTTGGTTTAAAAATTTTAACAAGTTCATCGACTCTTGCATCAGGTACTTCTACCACACCTACATTAGGATCAATCGTGGCAAATGGATAATTGGCCGCTTCAACCTGTGAATTTGTAATAGCGTTAAATAACGTTGATTTCCCAACATTAGGCAAACCAACAATTCCTGCGGTTAATGGCATAATTTACACTCCCTTTTTCTTCAACCATCATTTTAAAGAATTTCCTTCAAAATTGCAAGGCATTCCTTTTTTTTATAGGCTTTTTATGTTAAAGTTAGAATATTGGAGATGATATCATGTCTAAACAACAATATGAAAAATGTCTTTCTTTCTTTAAAACCCATCCGGCCGATCAAAAAAGGCTTTTAATCCTGGCCGCTTTTGGTCCAATGGTTACATTTGTTTCTTACCCCGTTTTGCTTTTTATGCTATGGTTTCAAAAGGACGCACTATTAATAAAATCATGTCTGATTCCTGCCGCCTGTTTTATCGTCACAACACTGCTGCGAAAACTTTGTAAACAGCCGCGGCCGTTTGAGGTCTATCAGCTGACACCATTAACACCCCATGATCCCGGCGAGTCTTTTCCCAGCAGGCACAGCGCCAGTGCCATGATTATCGCTTTAAGTGTTCTGCAGTATCACGCTTTATGGGGAAGCTTTCTATTCATTGATGCGCTGCTGATTGGCCTGACGCGTATTTTAATGGCCGTTCATTTCCCTAAAGATGTGCTGGGCGGCTATCTGCTGGCCTTTATTTTCAGTTTGCTTTACCTGTTGTAAAATAAAACAATAAAATAGGAGAGGAAATCATCATGTTAGAAAGAATAAATCATCCATTGATCCCTGAAATATTTGCGCAAATAAATAACTTCGCAGATGACATTATAACCATTGATCAGTTCTGTGAAAGATACGGGGAAGCTCCCGACGAAGTACGCCATTACGATGTTTATCTGATTCAAACCAAAACAAAAGGATATATCCTTAAAAAAACCGACGAAGCAGAGCGGGAAATCTATCAAAAGTATCTTAAAGATAAGCAGCTGCCTGTTCCCGCATACTATGGAGATCTGCAAACCGATCAGGGCACATGGATTCTACTGGAACAGATTGCCGGCCATGATGTCAGAGAAGTGACGGATCAAATCGCTGCGGCCGCAGCCGACAGTTTAAGCAAGATTGCCAATGCATACTGGCAACAGACCGATATTCCAGATTCCCGTTTTGACAGATACTGGGAAAGAATCAACCGCCGGGCCTTGGCGATTAAAGATGATGCCAGACTCAGCCAGGCCTATCAGCTGTTTATAGACCGACAAAAAAGCTGTCCAAGAACGCTGAGTAATGGTGATTTTCTGCAATGGAATGCCCTGTGGACAGGCCGTGAGGTAAAAATTATTGATTGGGGATTTGGCGGAATGATGCCATATTCACTGGATATAGCGAGATTTATAGCGCATGGCACAGAAGATCAAAGATTATTCCCCTTTTACATGACCCAAGCCCAGAAAAAGATCTTTGTGGATTGCATGTATGAGAAACTTATTCACAAACCTGAAAGAAAGCAATATATTTTAGATATAAAGCTCGCCGTACTTAATGAGTACATCGAATTCATTGAAGCGGATGAAGATGATAACCATGACTATTATCAGCTGGCCATTTCACTGGCAGAAGATCTGTTATCCTCAAAATAAAAGGATGAAGTTCCGTTTGATATGAAAAACCTCCTAATAAACAGTCCTTTCATTTGTACTGTCTACCAGGAGGTCATCATTTCAACACTTCATCCTTTTGATATTAGTCTAAATCTTCACCATCACTGGCAATGACTTTTTTATACCAGTAGAAAGAATCTTTGCGGCTTCTTTCCAAAGTGCCGTTGCCTTTGTCATCTCTGTCGACATAGACAAAACCGTAACGCTTTTTCATTTCGCCTGTACCGGCAGATACAAGGTCAATGCAGCCCCACATTGTATAACCCATCAGCTCAACACCATCAATATTGATAGCATCTCTCATAGAAGCAATATTCTGACGCAGATATTCGATACGGTAAGAATCATGGACACTGCCATCGGCTTCTTTCTTGTCATCCCAGCCAATGCCGTTTTCCACAATCCATAATGGTTTACGGTAACGGTTGTAGAGCGTATTTAAAGCAATTCTCAGGCAGGCAGGATCTGTTGCCCAGCCCCAGGCATTGGTCTGCAGGTAAGGGTTTTTGATGCCCATGATCAAATTGCCGCCGGTCGTATCCAAACCTTCCGTATGTGTTGTGAAAGTTGAAGAACCATAACAAGAGAAGCTTAAGAAATCAGCCGAATAATTTTTAATCAGTTCATAGTCTTCAGGGCGGTCATCTAACTGAATGCCTTCTCTTTCATATTTTTTCAAGCGGTATTCAGGATAATATCCGCCAGTCTGAACATCGGAATAGAATAAACTTGTCTGTTCTTTTTCCATCACTAACAGCTGATCTTCTGGATCACATGTATAAGCATAAGTTGGCTGATAAGCAAGCATCTGACCTACTTTAATATCAGGACTGATTTCATGCGCTGCTTTAACTGCCAGAGCACTGGCAACAAACTGGTTGTGAGCCCCCTGCGCTCTGTTCTGTGCGGTATTTTCCATAAGGCCGCCAGCCATAAATGGACCAAATTCCATCATGTTAATTTCATTGAAAGTCAGATAATATTTAACTTTGCCTAAATAACGTTTAAACACTGTCTTAGCATAAGTTTCAAAGAAACCGATGCACTTACGGTTGATCCATCCGCCATATTTGACAGTCAAATTTAACGGTGTTTCATAATGAGATAAAGTCACTAATGGTTCAATGCCATATTTTGCACATTCATCAAAAACGTCATCATAGAACTTTAAGCCTTCTTCATTTGGCGTTTCATCATCCCCATTAGGGAAAATTCTTGCCCAGTTCATGCTTAAACGGAAGGTTTTAAAGCCCATTTCGCCCATTAAAGCAATATCTTCTTTATAGTGGTGGTAAAAATCTGTGGCTGTGTGAGACGGATAATATTCGCCATCGACAATGGCAGGAATCGTTCCTTCTGGGAAATTCATTTCCATACCCATGCCCATCCCTGTAAATCCGGTTTCACCTGTTACGGGATTTAACCAGGTAATACGTCTGGGCACTGTGTGACTGCCGGCTGTCAGAACATCGGATGTATTGACACCTTTGCCGCCATCTTTAAAACCACCTTCATACTGGTTGGCAGCTGTTGCGCCGCCCCATAAAAAATCTTTTGGAAATTTACTCATGTTTTGCTCCATTTATTAATCCAAATCTTCACCGTTAGAAGCGATGACCTTCTTATACCAATAGAAAGAATCTTTTCTGATACGTCCTAAATCTTTCAAATCAAATTCATCACGGTTAATATAGACAAAGCCATAACGTTTTGTAATACCCTGATGTGTAGAAACAAGGTCAATCGCAGACCATGGTGAATATCCCATTAAGTTAACACCATCAGTAATGGCTTCCTGGCAGGCACGAATATGTTTGCGTAAATAGTCAATACGATAATCATCATGGATCTTGCCATCTTCCGTTAAAGTATCAGGCACACCACAGCCGTTTTCAGTAATTAATAATGGCAAATGATATCTTTCCCACAACTGACGTAAAGTGACTCTCAGACCCACTGGATCAATACCCATGCCATAGCTTGTCTGTTCCTGCAATGGATTATCCACACCAACGGCAAGACCAGGCTCTGTCATCATCCCAGTCATAAAATCATTCATTCTTCTGCGGTCTTCTTCAGCGTCGCCGCTTGCATCTTCCATGGCATTTTCTAATGCAGCGCCTTTCATTTTTGCTTTAGCCGCAAGCCCTTCTTCATTAGAAACATATTTAACTGTAGAACCGCCATAATAATTGAATGCAATAAAATCAGGATGTGCTGCTTTCATCACAGCCATATCTTCCACAGTCACATCCGGCATGCAGTCTCTCTGTTTCAGATATTCTTTAAACGCTTCTGGGTATTCACCAAAAACGATTGTATCTAAATACAGACGATTACGCAGCTGATCATAATCCATGGCAGCTAAAGTATCCAAAGGTGAAGAAGTCAGTGGGTAGACACAGGTAATGTTTGGTGCAGGTGCAATCCAGGCATCACAAAGTTCATGGCAGCGGATCGTTGCTTTAGCCTGTGCCACTAACATATGATGGTTAGCCTGATAGCGTTCTTTATCTGTTTTATAGCCGCCCATATTAAACATTGTCATCATATTCTGTTCATTGATTGTTAAGAAATATTTAACCTTATGACCATATTCTTTGAAACATACTTCACAATAGCGAACAAAGTCTTCAATACACTGACGGTTAATCCATCCGCCGTATTTTTTCTGCAGAGCATATGGCAAGTCAAAATGATAAAGGGTGATGACAGGTTCGATGCCATATTTTAAACATTCATCAATCATTTCATGATAGTGAGCGACACCCTTTGGATTAATTTCTCCGTCCCCATCAGGAATAATTCTTGGCCAGGCAATAGAGAAACGATATTCCTTAAAGCCCATCTCGGCAAGTAATGCGATATCTTCTTTAAATCTGTGATAATGATCACTGCAGACTTTCCAGTCCGTTGTTCCTTTGACAACAGGGGCCATGTCCTGAACAGACATCCCTTTGCCATCTTCATCATAGGCACCTTCTACCTGATAAGCAGAAGTGCTGGCTCCCCATAAGAAGCCCTTAGGAAATGGTTTTAATTTTAAATGTTCCATAAATCGATCTCCTTTCAACATTTCTTTCATTATAGCACACTTGTCCCAAAAAAAAGTGATATTTTCAATAAATGAAAGCGGTGATAACAAACCACAGATTTGCCAGCACTTTTTTCTCAAAACAGCGTCCTGATTCTTACAATCAAAATAAAAAAGATGACTGCCCTCTTTATTAGGCAAATCATCTTTTAACATCACTTACTTTTGTCTGATATAAGGATCTCTGTAGAAAGCAAACCAGAGCTGCAGGCACATACAGCACCAGATGACTGGTTCACAGAGAATAACACCTAAATAGTTAAGAATTGGGATGAAGATCCAGACAAAGATAATCTTTCCCACAAATTCTATGATACTGGAAACTAAAGGAATCAGTTTTCTGCCAAGTCCCTGCAAAGAGTTTCTCAGTCCCAGCAAAATTCCCAGCACACCATAGAACGGCGCATTGATTTTTAAATAAAGTGCTCCGTTTTCCAAGACTGTCGGCTCACTCGAACCAGAAAGCATAGCAACCAGCGGTTCAGCGGCAAAAAACAGAATCACAGTGGCAATAACTGCCCAGGCAATACTCATAATATTGGTAATTTTAACACCCTCAACGATACGGTCGCGCTGATTAGCTCCTTTGTTCTGTGAAACGAAAGTAGATAAGGCCATGCCAAGCGTTGCGGCTGGCATCATACAGAAGCTGTTTAACTTACGTGCTGTTGTATGTCCGGCAATAATCAAATAACCAAGATCATTGATCGCTGACTGCAGAATAACTGTTCCCGTAGAAACAATGGACATCATAAAGCCCATAGAGAATCCCTGACCAGCCAGTTCACCATAAAGTGCTTTATCAAATTTAAAGTGTCTTTTTGCCGGAATCAGCACCGGTGCTTTTTTGAAGATGTAGAAAATACACAAAAGCGCTGATACGCCCTGCGCAATAACAGTCGCAATAGCTGCACCACGAATGCCCATATGCATCTGTGTAATCAAAAATAAATCCAGTCCGATGTTTAAAACAGATGAAACGATCAGAAATACTAATGGCATGACACTATTGCCAATGGCTCTTAATAATCCGGCACAAAGATTATAACTGAACATTACCCCGACAAAAATGGTCACCGTGGAAATATAAGAATAAGACTCTTTAATGATATTTTCCGGTGTGTTCAGTAATTCCAGTAATGGATACAGACAAAATGTTGAAAAAAGCATAATGGCAATTGTTAAAAAGATGCCAATAACAATTGAACCGCCAACAGAATGTTTAATCAGTTCTTCATCTTTAGAGCCATAAGCTCTGGCACAGACAATACTTAATCCGTTGCCAACCCCTAAGGCAAAACCAACCAGCAGCTCAAAAATAGCTGTACAGGCACCAATCGCAGCCAGGGACTCATCACCCAGCGTATTGCCCACGATCATCGTATCCATCGTATTGTATAACTGCTGGAAAAGTGAGCTGAAAAAGATTGGCAGACCAAATATCAGTAATGATTTCGCAATTGGGTCTTTGGTTAAATCAACTTGCTTAAACATTATTCATTCCCCCTCTGAAAAGATATTATACGCTTTTTTTCGATGACATTTTATTTTTTTCAGAAATTAGAAAAAAACAGCAGTGATTACTCACCGCTGTCAGCGCTTTGAACTACTTTTTTCAATCTTTTTTCAAAATCATGGCGGCTAAACATAATAACCGCCCCACAACCCAGGCATTTTACTTTGATATCGGCACCCATCCGAACAATCTCCCATTGGGTGGATTTCTTGCATGGATGCTGCTTTTTCATTTCCACAATGTCATGTAAGTGATATTCCATTATTTCTTCATTCCTCTCTTATATGCTTCTACTGTATTTTTCATTAACATAGCTACCGTCATTGGTCCAACCCCGCCAGGTACTGGTGTAATCGCACTTGTCAATGGCGCTGCTTCTTCATAGTTGACATCGCCGCAAAGCTTGCCATTTTCCAAACGATTAATACCCACATCAATCACAACGGCACCTTTTTTCACATAAGAAGCATCAATCATATTGGCTTTGCCTACGGCTACAATTAACACATCAGCCCGCCGACAGATTTCCGCCAAATTCTTTGTTTTAGAATGGGCAATCGTCACTGTTGCATTTCTTGCCAGAGCCAGTAGGGCAATCGGCTTGCCAACATTGTGACTGCGCCCAACGACCACGACCTCTTTGCCGGACAGGCTACAGCCAATCGCATCCAGAAGTGCCATCACACCTTCCGGTGTACATGGATGAAAGCCAACTCTGTCTAAAAACAGACTGGCAATATTATCCGGATGAAAGCCATCGACATCCTTTGTTGGTGAAATGCGTTCAATTACCTTCATCTCATCAATATGACCAGGCAGCGGCAGCTGCACCAGGATACCATCAACACTTTGATCTTCATTCAATGCATCAATTAAGCCAAGCAGCTCTTCTTCACGAATCGTCTTGTCTTTTTTGATTAATAAATTTTCAATACCAATTTTTAAACAGGCTTTTTCTTTATTGCGGACATATACCTGACTGGCAGGATCGTCCCCTACTAAAACAACTGCCAGCTTTGGCCAACGGCCATATTGATTTTTAAGCTGGGCAATTTCTTCTTTTAAGTTATCTTTAAGTACATTTGAAATTTTCTTGCCATCAATAATCATTTCTGTCATCACCCCGAATAAGATGATTATAACATATTTTTTAAGATATGGAACCTAAAAAAATAAATGCCATTTTTTTGCCTAAATGGTTGCGCTTACAATATGATTAGAAGTATAATAAATGTAGAAACGAGGCGATAATATGAAACGAATTATTTTTGTGACCGAAAGTGAAGACAACTTCCAGTCTGCTAAGCGATATCTTGATTCAAAGATTATTTCTTTAGTTCAGGCACCGGAGCACACGCTCTGTCATCCAGAAAACAATTTACAGGATATGGTCGCAAAGAAAGCAATGAATGCCTATGAGAAAGTACAGGAACCATGTTTTGTTATTGAAAGCAGCTTTATGATTGAAGCATTAAATCAGTTTCCGGGAACGATGATGAATGATGTTCTTAAAACCATTGGGACTGATGGTCTGCTTAAATTAATGGAAGGTATTGAAAACCGCAGCTGCGTCTATCGCCAGACATTGGGTTATTATAACGGCAAAGAAATGCTTTATTTTTACAGTGATATCAAAGGTTCTCTGGCAACCAAAAAAGCCGGCGATAACACTGGCAATTTACTTGACCAGATTTTTATTCCCGAATCCTATCAGATGTTTTTGGAACCAAGTCATGATGCCAGCAAATCCGCCCACGTACCGGATTGTATTGAGCAATTCGCTCATTATCTGAATACGCATCTTTCAACGCTTATTGATGAGCCTTATCGTGAAAACTAAAGATCACTATTAAAACAATCAATGGCATGAACTTAAGGAAATGTGCATTCCCAGTTCATGCCATTTTGTGATTAACGTTTTCTTGTCCCAAACAGGGTTCGGGTAATCTGCCGGCCTAATTCTCTGCCAATACTATTTAAAGCTGAATCAAAAGTTTTCTCCAATGGTGATTTTTTTTGACGGGAACGAGAAGCAGTTGTTTTGGGTTTTGGAGCTGTCGCTTTTTCACTCTTTTTGAGAGCCAGCTTCTTTTCCCTGGCAATTGTTTCATAAGCTGAATATCTGTCCACATCCTGATCATATTTTCCTGCCAGCACACTGGACTGAATGACCTTTCTGACTAGCTCATCATCACATTTGCCCATATAACTTTGCGGCGGCAAAATCAATGCCCGCTCCACCACACCAGGCACACCATCTTTATTCAGAAAAGAAACCAGGGCTTCACCAGTGCCCAGTTCTCCTAGAACAGTCAGTGTATCAAAACCTGGATTAGGACGAAAAGCGGCTGCCGCGGCCTTTAAAGTCTTTTGTTCTTTAGGCGT